>Ga0209536_100000802_pt1 | contig 51974 bp, 46 predicted proteins | sample DeeMarSeWOR28_12_FD_187461 | JGI IMG/M metagenome (GOLD analysis project Ga0209536, IMG submission 187461) | Marine sediment microbial communities from White Oak River estuary, North Carolina - WOR-2-8_12 (SPAdes) (version 2) | ecosystem: Environmental > Aquatic > Marine > Intertidal zone >... | reverse complement strand
TTCAGTGATTGTATGACGCTGTTGTTAACGTTTTTCGTCCTTCTGTTAAGTTTTTCCTCTTTCGATGATAAGGATTTTCGGAAATTGAAGGAGATTTTCTGTAAGTCTTTGCCCGGGATTGGCAATCCGGATGAAACAGGCAAGGATGCTTTTATTTTTACCAGGCAAATCCTGCATACAGAAGAGCTGGATGCAGGCAGCGAGAAACCTACTTTAGTTAAAGGCTTGGAAGACCACTTGAAACAGGAGACTGAACCTGTGGATTTCCGTCGCTGGAAGGTATTCTTAATTTCATCGAAAAGAATTTTTTGGGGTAAAGGTGCAGTTCTGTCCTCTGAAGGCCGTGAAATTATGACTACTATGGCGTCATTTTTGGAAAAAGTGCCCGGCCGGGTGGTTATCAGCGAAAACGGACCCCAGCATCTTCTTGTCGAAGACAATAGCGCCGGCAGCCAATACTTTGGTTTACCACGGGCATGGGCGATGGTGGAATATCTTACAACCAGACAAAACCTTAACAAAAATTGGTTCAGCATCTCTGCGGCAAGTATTATGCCTCAGGAAAGTTATGGAAGTGATGAACCGGATGAACGTACAGTTGAGATAGTTCTGTTGGAACGGAGTCTTTACAATTGAAGCCACAGCCACAGTCAACCGAAGAAACAGGCCCTAAAGTTCCGGGGTATATCGTTACGTTCTCAGATATGGTAACTCTGCTTCTTACATTCTTTGTAATGCTGCTGACGCTGGCGAGTGTCCAGGATCCGGAATTAATTGACATTGGCCGAGATTCTTTTTTTGAATCTGTTAGGAATCTTGGGCTTGGGATCTTTTCCGGCAAAAAGCCGAGGCCTGATTTTGGTAGTGTGAAAACCATGTATTTCATAAACAAACCTGATAAGTTTTTTGAAGGCAGAACCATAGATGCGAAAGAAGAAGAAATTCGTCAGATTTTTAATAAACTCAGCCGGTCTATAAAGACCTTGCCTTCGCAAGTAGTCTCAAAGAAAACTAATTATTCGGTAACAAATATTCACTTTTCACAGGACAGCTTTGAACTGAATGAGTCGGCGAGAAAGTTTCTGAGAGGATTTTGCCAGGATTTACAGCAGGATACCGGCCGAAAGCCAATAGAGCTGTACGTGCTTGGCTTGGCTGACAGCGTAGAGAGCGAGAAAGAGCAGTGGTTACTCTCGGCCAGCCGTGCCGGAACAGTGGCGGATTATCTGCGAGACGCTTTGTCTTCGACACCAGGTTTCGAGAAACAGTCAGCTTTATCCAAGGACCAATCCAAATGGGCCGTTTATTCATGGGGGGCGGGCCCGGGAGGGGATTGGGTTGGGCGGGACAGCCCGATTTCAAAGCATTCGCAGATCCTGATTGCAGTATTGAGGGCAAGTGATTAATTTATACGCTTGTCAAGTTTTTCGACAACTTTTTTTGTGCTCTTGCATGCGATTTTCAGTAAAAATCGCTGCTTAGAGTTTACCAGAGCGTTTTTTAGCATTTCGGCACAATATTTGCACACATAATAAAAAATAAGTGCGCTTTTAGTATGTCGCTAAATGGCAGCAGGCAATGGTTTTTGATGTGTTTTAAGTATGGCTGGATTTAGGAAAAGAATACTAGTGTTCTTGATAGCAGTAACCATGTGTAGTGTTGTGCTGGTTATTTGCTCTGCCCAGCCGGTCGTTAATGGCATGGAGTCTGAAGAACCAAAGGTCAATACTGACCAGTCGCAATCAGGTGCCGAATCTGAAGATAATTCCTTGTCTGCAAATGATCAGGATTATTTCAAACCACCGGATTATAATCCTGTTGGAGCAATACTTGCGGTTTTATTTGTTCTTGCCCTATTTGTAGTAGTGATCTATGTATCTAAAAAGCTCTTACCTAAAATTACCAACCTGTCCGGCAAAGAAATTCGTATTGTCGAAACAATCCACCTCGGTCCCCGTAAAGCTGTGCATTTGCTCGAAGTAGAAAATCGACGGTTCCTAATAGGCAGCACGAATGAGAATATTACAAAATTGGCCGACCTGTCTGGGAACATAATGGATTTGACATCTAATGAAGCAAATTATAATTGAGAAAATTAATGGCCGTTAGACTTTTTATATTACTTTTATTTGCTGCTGTTATTTTGATGCCGGCTGGGTTATCCTTTGGCCAGGGCACAAATGGAATTGAACCTCCCCAGATGCCAAGATTTCCAAATAATACTTCTGAGGTAGATATTCCGACGGCTGGTGTTCCAAGTGTCGGGGATTTGATGACAGTCATAGATAAAGCAACCGCCGACGGTACCGAAGGTAGAGACTGGTCAACTCCTGTAAGGCTTGTGATTATCTTTACCGGTCTGGCGATTTTGCCAAGTCTAATGATAATGATGACGTCCTTCACGAGAATCGTTATTGTCCTGGCATTTATTCGCCGTGCTTTAACTACGCAAAGCATACCACCGACTGTTGCTATTATAGGTTTGGCATTATTTCTGACTTTATATACGATGGCGCCGACATTTTCGAAGATTAACACGACTGCGATCCAGCCTTATCTTGCAGATGAGATTACTTTTCAGGAGGCCGGAACCCTGACAGGCAATTGTTTCAAGGAATTCATGTTGCGGCAATGCCGGGAAGCCGACCTGGCTCTTTTTATACAGATGGCCAAAGTTAAACCTCCTACGAGCCCGATGGAGATAGATTTGCATGTGGTTATACCGGCGTTTATTATCAGCGAATTCCGCACGGCATTCGAGATGGGCTGCCTTCTGTTTATTCCTTTCCTATTGATCGACATTGTCATTGCGAGTGTTTTGCTTAGTGCCGGTATGATGATGCTGCCGCCGGTTATGATATCGCTGCCATTCAAGCTGATGTTGTTCATTCTTGTGGATGGTTGGGGTTTGCTGGCGAAGAGTCTCAGCTTAGGTTTCAACTAAATAAGAATTTTTGTAAGGATCCGGTAGATGGATAGCAGTTTTGTTCTTTATTTAGGCAGACATACTCTTGAGACGGCCTTACTGCTGGCTGCTCCGATTCTACTGACGTGTATGATTGTCGGAGTGGTGGTGACTTTGCTTCAGGCGGTTACTTCCATCCGTGATATGACTTTGACAATTGTTCCGAAACTACTTTCCGTCGGTGTGATAATATTGATTTTCGGAGGTTGGATGCTTGGAGTCATACTCAAATTCACAAACGAGATTTTTGGGCACGTTCAAAATATCGGGCGCTGAAGACAGATGGCACTGATGATTGAAAAGCTGCTTGGTTTTGTGATGGTGCTGACGAGGATTTCGGCGTTTTTCATAGTCCTTCCTGTTTTTGGCTGGAGAACTATTCCGGTTAGAATCAAGGTGGCGATAACCATGCTGTTGACGATTTTCTTTTCGATGATAATACCCATATCGGTTGATGTTGGACAAGTATCTTCTTTGAAGGCAATATTGTTAATCGCTAATGAAGCTACGTATGGATTGGCTCTGGGGTTAGTCGCGACCTGTGTATTTACAGCGGTTAAATTCAGCGGCCGGATTATAGAACGACAGATGGGTTTTGCTATGGCCCAGATTTTAGATCCATTGACCGGTGAGAGGGCGCAGCCGCTGGGCAGTTTGCTGGAGATGATATTTGTCTTATTGTTTCTCAGCGCCAACGGTCATCATTTGTTTTTAATGATAATTTCGCGAAGTTATGATTCGTTTCCGGCCGGCAGTATACCGACGATACCTGTTCTGGCCGAAGGGATAATTAGTGCCGGCTCGACAATGTTATTGCATGGCTTGAAACTGGCAGCACCGACATTGGCTGCGTTTATGTTGTTGATGGTTGTCCTGGCTGTTTTGGCGCGCATGGTTCCGGAAATGAATATATTATTTATCAGCTTGCCTTTGCGTGTAGGCCTTGGTTTGTTAATGGTAGCGATATTTATACCGTTCATCGGTTCATTTGTAGGTGAATTCGCAAAATTGATGGGAAAACTGCTGCCCTTATGAAATTTTAAACGAGGACAAGAGATATGGGCCAAATTAATCCCGTCTCTTGTGCCGGCGTCAAGGAATAATCATGGCAGATCAACCGGTTGCTGAGAAGAGATATCATCCGACCTTCAGGAAGCTGCAGAAAGCCCGCCAGAGAGGGCATCTGCCGCAAAGTCAGGAATTAATGTCGGTTGCAACGCTTCTGGTGTTAGTGGCGATGGTCACTTTATTGGCGCCGAGTCTGATGAAATGGTTCGTAGTGCAAATTAAGCATGGGATGTCTTGCGAAAACGTTGTTTTTTCTAACGGAGAAGCATTTATTGCTTTTATCAATGGAAAAATCGTCGATTCGATACTGGTTGTCATTCCGGTTTTAGTGGCACTTTTTGTAGGCGCTATTTTGTCCGGCGTTGCTGTTAGCGGCTTTAATTTTGCGCCGGGGGCTGTCGAGCTTAAGTTCGACAAACTAAATCCGGTGACAGGATTTGGAAAACTATTCAACGTTCGATCCTTAGTAAAACTTCTGATATCCATACTCAAATTGCTTTGTGTTTCATTAGTCGTCTGGTTCTATATTCGCAGCAGGCTTGAAGTCTTTGCATCGCTTCGCTGGTCCTGGTCAGCAGGAATACTTGCCGTTACGGCCAAGCTTATCCTTGGTCTTTTGATACGTGTAGGTGTTGTCATGCTGTTAATAGGGATTGCTGATGTTATTTTTCAGAAATGGAAGTATATCCATGATCTGAAAATGACGCGTCAGGAAGCGAAACAGGATCGTAAAGACACGGAAGGTTCGCCGGAAGTGAAAGGCCGAATCCGGAGGATTCAGGTGGAAATGGCGTCCAGACGTATGTTGCGTGAAGTCCCCAAGGCCAGCGTGGTTCTTGTTAATCCGACACATGTTGCTGTTGTGTTGCGTTATGATTCCAGTAAGATGGAAGCACCGATTATGGTAGCCAAGGGAGCGGATCAGTTAGCCGAGAGAATCAGGGAAATTGCCCGTGCTTATGGGGTTCCGATCATAAGGAGGCCGGAGCTTGCCAGGACAATATATTCAACGGTAAAACCAGGCAATCCCATACCCGAGGCGTTGTATGTGGCAGTAGCGGAAGTCCTGGGCATGATTTATCGTTTGCGGCGTAAAAAATAAAATCGGCAGATGCATTTGAGGATTTAGAGTGTCTTCTACAATAGGCTGCCGGTAGAGAATCTTAAATTACATTTTGAACTTTATGCCTAACCGAACCCAAGGGCGGCCATCTGGTTTTGTAGTAGTGCCAGGGTTTTTTCAAGACGTGCAAATCGGGCGATCAATCTTTCTTCCCTTGCAGTCAGACGGTACTCTTCAAGCTCAATTTTTTCCTGGATTTCTTCTATTTGGTCGTCAATGTGTTCCTGGTCTATTTGAATCGAGCCGGTTGTAGCCTTGAGCATATTGCCCAACTTGTCTTCTATTGCTCCTGTAAAACCCTGTTTTACTCTGACATCAGCGGTGAATGTGCCGTCTTGACTTAAGTCGATGCTGAGCTGAAGGGCGTTCTCGGGGTACACCGGATCGCCGTTATCATCGAAAGTGCTGTTGCCCGTGACAATATTGCCACTGTATGTTGCATCTCGCCAGGTCGATTCGGTTGAGAGTTTGAGTTTAGCGCTTGTGATTGCTCCGCTGGTTACGACTACCTCGACGTCATATGTGCCGGCTGTCGTATAATTGCTGCTGGCGTTATAAAACTCAATAGTATTGCTGTCGCTGCTACCGGTTTTGTCTGCTCCAATGAGTGCCAAGACACCCATATAATTTTCGGCGATGGCCTCATCGAAAACGTTCGCATCCAGATTTAATAATCCATCCTTATCAAGCTCCAGGCCGATCTGGGCGGGCGTCAGAAAATTATCGATGTCCGCTATAAATCCACTGGTCTGGGTAATCAGAGGATTGCGAATCTGTGATTTGATTGTTGAAACGACATAATCTCCCATTAATACACCGGCGGTTTCCAGGGTGCTGTTATAACCGGTCTTTTCCTGGATATAGACAAAAGCAAGGTTGTAGGCATCGACCATAGCAGTCAATTTGTCTTTGACCGATTGTATATCTCTAGTCAGGGTTATTTTCTCTCCGGCGACGTCGGTCGTATCATGCAAATGCAGCGTTACGCCGCTAATGACATCATCTATTGTATTAGAGCTTCTGCTGATCCAGTCGCCTGAAGGATAACCATCCACCCGTATCTGGCTGTCCTGGGCTGATTGGGTCTCGGTAAAGTCTGCTTCTGCAAAACCAGCGAGGTTTGCCGTTGTGCTGCCTCCTTCTGTTTCAACAGCCATGGTAGGTAGGCTCAACGTGGCCGCAGAGCCGTTTGCATTATAGGTCAATGTAATCGAGAGGTCGCTTGCGCCGCTGGTACTGTCCGTCAACACAATTTCGCCATTGACGAGAGTTGCTTTGGCGATACCGTCAAAAGCATCATTAATTTCTGAAATGAGATGAGTAAGTTTTGTATTGCTGGTGATATTGAGGTCCACCTGGGTAATAGGATTGCCGCTATGGTCGGTTCCGGTTATTTCTATAACTTCACCGCCTTCGAGTGGATTTTCTCCGAACTGGTCAAGATCTTGGATTTTTGTGCTTAATGTGGCGTTGTCGCTACCGATGGTCAGTGCCGAGTCTGTTTTCCATACTTCAGTGCTGCTTGCGTTTATGGAGATTGCGTAATCTGTACCGGCATCATTGCCGTTTAGTACCAGATGATAGGAATTATTGTAGTACAGCAGGCTTGCTGTAACACCTGGATTGTTCGCATCGTTATTGATTAAACCGACAAGGTCTTCGAGGGTAGTAGTGGCAGTGGTTGTTATAGTTGTTTCCTCATGATTGAATGAATAAATAAATGTGCCTGCCCCTACGTAATCCTCGGCGTATTCTATACCGGCGGTGTGAACCCATCTCTCGCTGGTGGCTAACTGGTTAACGACGATTGTATGATTGCCTTCATACGCATTATAAGATGCTTCAGCAGTTACCTTGTCCGTGTCACTGGAGGTGCTTGAGAAAGCACGAAGTTCATCAGCGTCGGAAAGAGCACGAACTGAGCTTCTTAAGTTGCTCAGTTTTGTTTCAAGGGTGCTGAGAGCTTCTTTTCTCTCGTCCCACGTTTCTTTACGCTCTTGGTATATATTAAGCGTACGTCGCTCGGCAGCCATCAGTTGGGCAATGAGACTACTTGTATCGATTCCTGTTATGAGCCCTGGAAGACGTAAAATGGACATTTCTGTTTGCCTTATTAAATTCAAATGCTATCGTAAAATCCACGAATTCGGCCGACAAGCACCGTTCGTACATTTTATTATCGTTCAAAATCACTTTTTTCTTAACTTTTTGTCTCATGTTCGGGTCAGCCAGGCAATATTCAAGAATCTGTTTTCGAATGGAGCAGTGTCTTTTCATTTCTCTTTGATCTTAAGCTGTAGTCTGTTGAAATTGTGCGGTATACGTTTCTTGCCCGATTTTACATTTCTGTAATAGTTGGTGGATTTGCCGGTTGTCCGGATCGATTTTGAGACAGTCATTGAGCTGTTCACATGCCTTCTCGAAGGCCATTTTGATATACGATGGTGGTGACTTCGATGTTTTATATGTCTGACCTATTGCAAGAAAAGTCGAGGCAGCCAGACATTTGGCATGTAATTCTATTGTCTCGGGAGCTATCTTTCTCCAATCGACATCCGGGAACAGCTCATCATGTCTGAAAGTTTCAACAAACCGCTTAATTACCTCATAATGAGATTTTGCCTTCTGTGGGCATGAATTTCTTGAAAGACTGTTCTCAGTCACTCGACGCAGATATAGTGCGCTAGGTAAGTGACATATTTTCAAGCCGTGTTTTATGAATCGCCGTATCATATCGTAGTCTTCACCGACTAAAAGACTCTCATCAAAAAATCCGATTTTGTCGAACACACTTCTTCTTATGCACGTTCTAAACGGAACGATTGGATAGCCATGCCGGAACAAATCCCTTATGAGTGATTTTCGGTCTGTGTACTCCGGCCGTTTGATTATTTTAATCGGCTTGTCATTTCGGTCTATAAGATAGTCGTCACAATAGACCAGGTCGGCTTCGGGGTGTTTCTCGAATTGCTCAAGGTGCCTGGCGATGAAGTCCGGCATCATCCTGTCATCGGCATCGAGTTTAGTAATAAATTTACCTCGCGATTGTCTTATACCTGTGTTGTGGGTGGCCGCAAGGCCTCGATTCTCCTGGCTAAAGTATCTGATTCTTGTGTCCTTGAAGCTATGTATTATTTCTTCAGTTTTATCGGTTGAGCCGTCATTAATAATCAGAAGCTCGAAATCTTTATAATTCTGGTTAAGCACGCTTTCAATCGCTGCTGCGATATATTCTTCTGCATTATATGCAGGAATAATTACCGAAATGAGCGGTTCGGAAATTGATGTATTGCTTATTTCAGGAGCATTGGTTTGATAACGGGAATCACTTTCTATTGTCTCAGCTTGAAAGGCATTTTCGGGAATTTTGACGTTTTCCAGCTTTTTCAATACTTTCAATATGTCCTGTTTTTGTTCTCCCGGTAATATCAAGTTCTTTTTATTTAGCAGGCTCAGGTATATCTGCTTGACCTTGTCCCATGCTCCCTGACTTGAATAACATTGAGCAAGTTTCGTACATACACTCAGGTAGCACTGTGCCAATTTGTAGCTGTTCTCGAAATCTGAACATGCCATATGGTCTTTACCGTCAATAGCATCCTGGAGCGGCTTCAATATACTTTCGTACAATCTGTGGGCGATTTCCATCTCACCAAGCTGCTCGTATGAATTCGCATAGTCGTTGATATTAATAACAGCATCCGGCCTTGCCACCTCGCCCGGTTCAGCCCATTTCTTTGCTGGTTTGAATGTACTTCTGTTTAATTCTATTGCACTTGTATATTCGTTCGAACACTGCTCGGCAGAAAAAATCTGTAGATAATCTGCTATGGGAAAGATATTTTGTGTATTACCTACAGTCGCATCTACAATACGCCGGCCATCGGACTCGAAGTTTTCCCTGGCAAGTCTATAAGCTGCTTGCAAAATCTCAATATTCGTTGGCTCTGTTTCGAGATCAAGAGCAATGTATAACGGTTCGCCGATATTTACCTGATTAATTCCGTTTTTCTGTTCATTAAGATTAAAGTCATCACCGATCAGCACTACTTCATCGAATCCCATATAATAAGCCAACTGCATAGCAAAATAAGCCGGATTATATCCCTGCCCAAGCCTTGAAGTCGGATGTTTAACAAAATCGGGCTCTGTACCGGCTTCTAAAAATATCACATTATCCGAATTTCTAATGTAAGTGGATACTTGCAGACTGAGAAACTTTGTACAGGGCGTTTTTAGTATTTCTTCACGGCATTGTCCAATCACAATAGGGTCCAGACAGACATAATATGTAGGATGGAAATCCCGGCTTAGCTCTGAAAGGTAGAATCGGTCAAGTGCAAAAGTGATTTCGTTTTTAAGGAATGACAGGTCCATTTTGTTTAGACTGTTTCCGTTGCCGATGATGACACATCGCTTTCCTTTGTTTTTATTTTTAAGCCTTTTCAAGAGTCGGCGGGATTTAACTTTGGTAATTATTTTATCGCGCAAGCTTTTCATTCCATACGCTTCTTCGGGTAAATTATCGAAAAACAGATTAAAGCAATCAACAGGTGAATCAATAACCAAATGATCGGCTACTCCCATTAAAATCGCAAGAAGCTCTTCGTAATTTTTTCTATAAAAATGGGTATTGTATTTTAATGCCTGTGCTAAATAATATTTACCCCGTTCGGTGTTGTTTGCGTTATAATGATACATTACCGCTCTTAGATGCACGTAAGCTTTTGCCTGGCTTTCAAGATTCGAAAGGTTTTTCCCTGTAAAGGTTTTTTCAATCACTCTCAACAGGTTTTTCGTCTGCGCCTCAACATCCATCGACATCGAATCGCGTCTATACCTGTATGCACAGACAACATCGCCCGTGCTGTACATCAGACATCCGGCCCATGCAAGACGGCAGTAAAAGTCCCAGTCTTCTGCAGCACACAATTCCACATCAAAATAACCAATGCGGTCGATCCATTCTTTTCTAATCAGGGTTGAATGTGCATTAAACCGGCTTCTGACGAAAAGCTCCTGTGGAAAAACGGCACGTGCTCTCCCACTACCTCCGTTTACTATTGCTCCGTTTTCGTCAATTCGAATCGATCCTCCTCCGACGAGTCCGTACTGAGGATATTTTTCAAGAAAGACGGCTTGTGCCATGAGTTTATGAGGCAGGAAATAATCGTCCGCATCCAGGAAGGTAATGTACTTTCCGCATGCTTGCCGCAGGCCGGTATTACGAGCGGCTGAAAGTCCTTTATTTTGTTCGTGACAAATGTATCGTATTCGCGAATCTCCGAAAGATTTCGCTACTTCTTCAGTGTTATCATTTGAGCCGTCATCGACAACGATAATTTCGAAGTTAGTCCAGGTCTGGTTTAATACGCTCTGAACGGCCTGGCCGAGAAAATGCGCATCGTTGTAGGATGGTATTATAACTGTAACCATGCACTCATTTTCAATTTCCTGGATATTATGAGGTATTTCTTGCTCCGGCACCTTTTGAATAGCGTGTTGTTTAGGTTCATCTTCCTTAAAGGAGTTGTTTTGAAGTCTTTGTATTTGTTCATAAGCAAAATCGAAGGTCTTTGTGTCTTTCTTTAGATGTGAAACTTTGGCTAATCCAATCCAGTAGTTTACATTCTCTGGATCGATATAAATCGCAGCCTTAAAATACGCCGGAGATTTCTCATAGTTTTTGACTTTAAGTGCGGTTAGCCCTAAGTTACATAGTAATTCTGGATCATCGGGAGCCAGGTGTAATGCCCTGTGGAATGCCGCTGACGCTTCCGATATATTCCCGGTGTCATAAAAATGAGCGCCTTCTTTCTTTAAGCGTGCCACCTCAATACATGTGTCTTGTGAAGGTGGCGTGTTAGACTGAGCTAAGACATTTTGTTCGATAGTGACATTTTTGTATTTGCCGCCATTAACAAAAAGGCTATCATAGTTCACTCTCTGAAAAACCTCAAGTTTGCCTCCTGCTGTAGCGTTGAATATTCTTCGACCGTTTTGTTCGAATACCCGCCTTGTCCTGCGATATGCCAGCTCCATTCTATCCAGACGGGGGTCGTTCCATCGTTTACCCTTACCAAAATATTCAGGATGAAAGTGGTTCGGATCGTCAGAATTGGAAGTTATCACACAACCTTTGACATCTGCATCCGATGGGATTACATAATTATGGTCGAAGCCTATCAGATAAACCTCATCGAATCCCATATAGTACGCCAATTGCATACATAAATACGAAACAGTTCCTCCTGTGTATATGCATTTTGCAGCGTCCTCGGAAAAGTGCGGATAATTCGGATACTCCTCGTAATCCACAATAACATTGGCCCAGATGACATCTTCTTTATCCTGGAAATGATATTTTTTCGTGTATTCGCCGAATATCTTAACCATCCCGGTAAGCTCGTTGATTTCTTTATAGCGATCCTGTGCCACGAGACGGTCTTCAACGATATAAAAGGTTGGTTTGAAACCCATTTTGTCGAAATTGTAAAAGATGCTGTTCACTCCAAAAGTGATTTCATCTTTCAGCTTTGCCATGTTCAGCTTATTAAGACTGGGGCCGTTGCCTATAATAAAAGCACGTTTGCCTTTGTATTTGTTAGCAAACATGTCAATAGTCATGCGGCCTGTGGGGCCTGTATTTGTGAACATGCTGGGAAAGTTTTTATTTAAGGCAGATGATAATGAGGTGTTTCTATTAGAACTAAAGTCCGTTGATGAGACTATTGGTTTGTTGTTAGTCACTTCGTAAATCTTTTGTAAAAGCCGCTCATATATATAATCACTGCCTTCTTTATTCAGGTGCATATTGTCGAATGTATATCGTTTAATTTCTTCGTGAGTCCATCCCATCAAATCAACAACATGCTCAAGCTCCGATGCGAAGAGATTGAAATACATTTCGATATAGGAAATATTGGCCGGCCGTTCCTTCCAGTAATTACCGCGCCATCCGGGCACGATACGGTTGCCGCCTATCCAGATAAGATTCGGAATCTTTTTAAGAATCGGCAACAAACACTCTCTTGCCATATCGAGCGAATAAAGGTTAATCGTTTTATCACCTTCATACTCACAGCCCAGATCGGTGTTTAAGTGTTGCCCAATCCTTTGTTCGCCAAACACCTCATCGAAGATTGTTTTTTTGGGCGGATAGATTTTTTTGACTGCGATTTTTTGATGCCGGGGTGATGCATCTACGATTCCGGTATGCAAAACAATCGCGTCGTAGTCTTCGAGCCGTATTTTCTTACAAAGCTCAAGAAAATCAAGTGTTGTAGTCCACTTTTCGGGACATAAGTACATGTCAACGTCAAAGTGTTCGGCAAGTCGTTTGCCATAGTGCTTATAGTCACAGTGGCCTTTGATATAATTTCCCCGGCTGTCCGTATAAAGAAGAATCCTTTTGCGGTTCAGATTAATGCTAATGTTGTTTTTTATAGGATTTTTGGTTTTAGCTTCCGCTATTTTCTGCAGATAGTTTTTGCAAATTTGACCGGCATTATGGTTAAGAGTGCCGCAATGCTGGAATAAAAATCGATTTCTCTTTTCGTTTTTCTTACCGAGATTAAAAACAGCGCTGCGCAAAGATGAAAGTAATTGCACGCGGTCGTTGGCAATCGAGATCCCGCCTGTATCATCCTCTTTGAAAATCCTGAAATGTTCATTATGAGGATTATAATAAACAACTTCCCTGCCCATCATGACAGCTTCATAAATAACGGTGCTGAATCGGCTGACGAGAATAGAAGTATTGAGAAGCTGTTGGTACATCTTGAAGGCACCGGATTTTATGACCTGATATTCATCCGGAAATATTTTATTGTCCCTGGGGTGCTGAGATATGAAGAAATCAAGCCCCAATTCCCGGCAGGATTCGACCACATCCTGTATCCATTGGTCCCGGCAACTTTCGTAAATCCCATAAGCGAAGTTGCAATTAATCATCACTGTAACTTTGTCGGGCAGCGGGCTTTCGTGCAGGCTGTCATATTTAGGATTACCTGTCACGAAAGCGTTATTTTCTCTGCGCAGATATTTGCGCATTACCGGCCCCTGCAGAAAAGCGTAATCGGCACGCATCATTCGCCCCACAAGAGAATCCTGAAAATCGAGACAACCTTCCTGAATACAAACGGTTGGATAACCGAACGTTTTTGCCTCCTGTATAACCTGCTGCTCGGGGCCACCCCAATCACATCCTAAGACCAGAACGCTTGGCTGGATTGTCTGCAGAATTCCACTTCGGTATGTCAGGAACTGTACTCCGAGTTTGTCCAGGTAGTAATCCGCCCGTTCTTTCTTGGCTGCGATTACCATAAAGAGAGAATTTCTCAGTCTTTGAGCGAGCGGGTACATCCAATGAACATGTGTATCGTTGGATGGGACGAACAGATATCGTAAAGCCTGATTGCCATTAATCCCATCAGTCTGCAAAGTCTTATCGTGATTCACTGACTCCATTTAATTGTCCCTGTATTCCGGCAAGAAGTTCGATCCATGACGAATACTCTTTAAGATCCGCTTAACGATATCGCCATCAATATTTCATACACAATAAACAGCAGTCTTTGCTTGTAAGAAAACAATTTAATCCAATCCGTACCGGCTCTTGCATTGAGATTGTCCAATTGCGAAATTGTAAATGGCCAGTCGATGTTGCGGCAGCAGAGCAGATTGGCATATCCCCGCGGATCCCATTCATTCGCCAATCTACATCTGTTGCACTGGTTGATGACTTCCAGCAAGTCTTCTACCTTATCGAGAAACCGCACAGACTGAGCCGTTTCATTTATGTCGATGATTTTGTCAAAACCCGCTGCGAAAAGTTCATCAGCAAACTCGGAAGAGTCAAACCCGGCGTCTCTTAGCAGTGCATTATCGAACTCAAGTAAGACGGCGATTGATTTATAATCAGACAATGTTTTTGACATGCCCCGGACAGCCCGGGGCTCGTTACCCTGAATATCTATTTTCACGATAACGGTTTGAGGTTTAATCCCTTCCTTTTCTACATCAGCAATGATAGAATCAATAGTAACCGCATCTACATCATAGCTGTCGATGACTTGTATTTGTCCGGGAGTGATGCTGCGGTTGTCGACTGAGCCCGATTTATTGATAAAAAAAGTGACCTGTTTTTCATCGCTGTCGGAAACTGCCTTGTTTATCAAAATCACATCTTCTTCGAATCCATTATTCCTGACAGATTCGGACAACTTTTCAAAAACTCTCTGGTCAGGCTCTACAGACACGACCTTCCTGCCAAATTTATGCCTCGCCAGGTCGCATGCAAAGAGAGTATAGACTCCATAGCTCGCCCCGATATCAATAACGAGACAGTCCGGGTTGGTGCAAATAATCTCTCCGAAAATACTTTTCTCGAATGGCTCGAAAATATCTGCCTGACAGCACGCCAGAGTGTAAATACTGCCCCTCTCGGATGGATCCAGATACATTGAAAACTGACCGAAGTCGAACTTTTTATACGAGGATTCATCTCTTTGTATGGCCTCTTCCAATCTTTTGAAATTCTGAATATATAAATCAGTGCGGATCTTCACTATCAATTCTATAAGTTCCGGATCGTAAGCTGCGCAATTTAATGTGTTCCGCGCGAGTTCCAGGGCCTCTTTGAGCCTGTCCAGATGTTCTAAACAAATGACTTGAGCAGTTCGTAAACGAGGGAAGAATTTGTCGGTTGTAGGATATTTCATAAAACATTCATTGAGCCGATTCAGCAAGCCTGAGAAGTCCCCGGCATTCACGAATTTAATAGCATCGGCGCAAAGCTCTTTTACGTATGTCAAGAGATCACTGCTATCAATAAGATTTGAGGTGCTTGTTACTTGCATTCATATGCCTTGTTTGTGTCTTTGGTAACCATGGTTAATATTCTCTAATAAATATCTATTTTTAAAGCTCACTATCTCAGACATTCTTATCGTGCATTCACTGGCCCGTGGAGACAATTGCCGATACCTCTTATATCCTTTCACTATGACATAGCTCTTTTTCAAGTACGCCCAGTAAGTTTTGAACAGTGTTTTGATGAACCCGCTCCCATGCCTCAGGGCTGCTGTTTGCATTGTGTGAGGCCAACATGACATTGTCCATTCTTAGCAGGGGACTTTCGGCAGGCAACGGTTCGGTTTCATATACATCCAGCGCCGCGCCGGAAATCTGCTCGCTCTGCAACGCACGAATCAGAGCAGGTTCATCAATAATCGGGCCTCGGGCGGTATTGACAATCACAGCCGTGTGTTTCATCAAAGCAAACTCGTTATCGCTTATAAGATGAAAGCTGGTGGGATTTAGAGTGCAGTTGAGGCTGACAAAATCGGCCTGCTGTAAAAGCTCCTCTTTCGAGACCATATCGATTTGGTTTTCGGCAAGAAAATCAAACGGCATTTCCACCAGATCATTGCCCAGCAACCGCATGCCGAATGCTGTTGCTCGACGAACCACGGCTTTGCCTACATTGCCGACCCCGATAACGCCGAGAGTGCACTCTCGCAAGGCAATACTCGGCATCTTGGTCCATTGACCATGACGCATGAGACGGTCCATCCAGGGCAGATGGCGGGCAAAGTTTAGGATGTAACCCAGCACCGAGTCGGCCACCGGCTCGCTAAAAGCGTTAGGAGTGTTGCGTACAGCTATACCCATGCGCTTACAGGCTTCCTGGTCTATCGAGTCTATTCCCGTTCCCCATTTCGAAAGCACTTTTAATTTGGGGGCCGCCTGCAGGACACGCTCTGTAAACTGGTCGTCGCCGCAGATCACTCCATCTACATTTGAGACCAATTGAAGCAGCTTTTGTTCGTTAAAACGCTCCTTCACAATCGGCACAATAAGTTCTATACCTTTTTCCTCGAATATATGGCGAAAGCGGTCGATCACCATCTGCATATACGGGGCTGTCACTAATACCTTAAGGTACATGATATTTATCCTTTAACTTTCATGCGTTCGCAGTATAAGAATTCCGCGATACAGAAGTCTGTTTCGTTGTCGATGTCCCAGGCTTGTTCTGCATTTATCTCAAACATCAAAGGTCGTTCACCTATACGATTATGCCGTTTTTCCAAAACATTCCTGCAGAAAATATACAGACAGGAATTCTCTTCATAGACGGGCGGTAAATCCTGGGTGCGGAGGAGAATCGCCGGGTTATGATTGATTGCTCTTGCCTTCTCATCCCATAGCCGTGTCTGAATACGAGTAACGGAAAAGAGGGAATCATAAGAATGGCAATTATCTAAAAAAAGATTAATGGCCCGAGTTATAGTTTCGGTACCAAGCAGGGGATTGGTGCTGTGCGTTTGTAAATAGTAGTCGGCCTCCACTTGCGTGACATCGTAGAGCAGCACATCATTCATGGGAACTGTACCATCTCTGAGTTCTTGCGGTCTTTCAATTAGACGGACCTGTGGGAAATGTTCTGATACATTTTCCATTATAATGGGACTATCGGTGTTTATAGCCACTTCGTCGATCAGCTCGCAATCGGTAAGGCTCTCGATAATGTGGCGGTAAAGTTCTCTGCCGCCAAAAGGACGATAATTCTTGCCGGGGATTCGTTCACTATTATGGCGCATAGGAACCAATGCAACAATACGAGGTTTCATGATTTTCCTCCCGTTGTTGATAGTTTCTCATCGGCCTGAAGTATTTGCCGCAATATAGCCCTGGAATGTGCTGTATCTGCAAGTCTTGCTGTTGGTGTAAGGAAAACACATTTACTTGAGCCATAGTTCTTCATCGAATTGTGTCCCCAAAATTATTTACGATCGATTATTGCCACGATAAGTCTCTACGATTTTCCTGCCCCGGCGAACCTGGCTGAGCTTTTCAGCAGTGTCGGCTTTCTGAGCTGTCAGGGCCAGGTGCAGATCCTCATATAATTTCTTCAGTTTCTTTTTTTGGCTCTCGAATTCAGGCCCTTCGAGAATCCCTGTTTGTGTGATTTCTTTTACAAGGAAATCCGCCTGTCTACCTAAAACCTCGATTTGTTCACCGGCAGAATTTCCCTGACGGGACAGCTCTAATTGCTGTTCCAATAAGTTTTGTAATTCATCCAGCATTGATATATTTTGATTAGTGCTCATCAGGTTTTAGTACCTGCCTGGTTTTCCTGTACCAGACTGTGTTCGACTTCTTCCAATAGGTTAGCAGCATCTTTATGGTTTGGATCCAGGGTCAGAACGTCCAGCAGAACTTTTTTTGATTCCTCGAACCTGCCGTCTTTCATATATAATGCTGCCAGAGGAAACATGACGGATGTGTCACCCGGGTGCATGTTCAAATATACTTCGAGGTAGTGAGTGACCTGCGCAAATGATCCCATCTGGCAGGAGACCTGAAACAGGCCGAGCAGTGCTATCAGGTTTTCGGTATCCAGCTCAAGGCTCTTGAGAAACATCTCAAATGCCTGTTTGTAATCGGTTTTTTGCTGTGCGGTTAAGCCCAGGCCGGCATAAGCCTTGGCGCAATTGGCGTTAAGCCTGCTGGCAACCTTGAAGGCTATTTCGGCATCATCAAGCTGATTGTTCTGTAAGGCAACTATGCCGAGTCCGACATAAGGATCCGGTGCATCAGGTGACAGGACTGCTGCTTTTTCGTAGTATTTTTGCGCCTGTTTAAAGTTGCCGACCGAAGCGTAACAATCTGCCATTTCCTGCAACGCTTCGTAATGCTGAGTCGAATCATGCTGCTGATCAACATCGTTTTGTGTTATGTCCATAGCAATTCTGTTCCTTCAAGGATTCCTATCTAATACTTATTCATGCTCCGAGGTCTGCGCCGGGGAGAACTCGTAATTTCCTGATAAGTGCCGGATAGGATTTTCAAGTATTTGTTCTGCCGTTTTGAGTAGTTCAATTGCCGAATTATAATCCTCTTTTTCACGCTTTATCTTTGCTTCCAACAAAAGTGTATCAACCGTTGGCCGTCGCTGATTGATATTATGACTGAGTTCGGCCGCCCGGGTATAATCTGCCGCTTTAAAAAAAGCCTTCGCCGCCAGAGTCTTCATCCAAAGCTCGTTGCGCTGATTTTCAGCAATGTATTCGAACATTTGGCCTGCTTGTGACCAATCCCCATCTTTTTCCGCTGACAGAGCTTGTTGAAGTAAATTGTCGAACTGGAAAGGAAGCTCTTCGAAATCGGGATGCTTTAAGACAATTCCCGCGGCCTTTAGAGATTCCCGAACCGGTAAATCCGGAAATCTGCTCCGGGCGAGTTGTAAGTTATCTTTTGTAACAACTACAGCCCAAAGTTCGTTCGTTGATTCTATCGGCTCATACCCCTGTCGGTCCTGGGGGTTGTTCATTAGAGCATATAGCGGATTCTCTATCCACATATCGTTTATTGGAAAGCCGCTCTCAACCAGTCCAATATATTCACTGTCGCATCGTTCCAGAATGTCGTCTATTTGCCGGGATTGAGAAAATGTCGGATTAAAAGGCACCGGGATTAAATTGGGCATTTCAGAGTTTAACCTGTTGATATCGGATTCCGTCAGCGGCAGATAAATCTTGTAGGGGAAAAAAGTGTACCGCCAGATGGCATTAATTGTTTTGCCTGCTTGCTTATCGAGTCGGTCGGTAAGAAAAATGATAGCCAGGTCCTGCATCATTGGCCAGGGTTTGGCTGGTCTTGTGGTTCGTATTGTAAGAACGTTTCTGATGTACTCGTTCTTGTCTTTGCGGCGCTGAACCGATATCCTGTCGGATTCACCTTCCGGATGGTAATATTCGCCTGTTATTTCACTGACGTGGTAAAAATCTGAGAAGAAAGACAGCCGACGAGTCATGTCCCAGTCGATTAAAACATTTAGCTGCTTGTTGTAGGGCCCGGTTTTTTCAATCAGGTCCCGGCGGTGCATAAGACATACATGCAGGACATGATTGAACAGCAGTAAAAAAAAACGGTCGAAGTCCCGGCTGACCTTCACAACTTTGCTTAAAACCTGCCGGCTGCCGTCCGAAGTAACTCTGCAATATGCTTTGTAGAAATCGCTGTACGCGACCTGACAATCGGTCTGAAACTCCAAAGCGTTGACCAGCGTTTCTATGTGATTGGGATAATAGATATCATCGTCGTCGAGATAGGCCACATATTTGCCGTCCGCCTGGTTTAATGCCTCATTGAGAGAGTAGGGCTTGCCTCGATTTTCTTTTCGATTTATGAATTTCAGCCGCGGATCGCCGAATGAATCAATTATATCGTTTACATCTTCTCCTCCGTCATTGACTACAATGATTTGGAGATTTTTATAGCTCTGCTGCAAAACGCTAACCAGAGCCTTGGAAAAATATTGTGGCCGATTGAAAGTCGGGATAATCACGCTGACAACCGGACAAGTTTTTTTATCATATTTTTCTATCATTAAAATTTCTATTTATATCGACGCAGCCTGGATCTATACCATCAGATTGTTCTCGAATGCCGAGATGTTGGGTCCTTCGGACAACTGCGATATTTGGGAATTCAGGTTTTGCAGGTTCTCGTTAAGCGAAGTTCCCGATTGCTGTGCATCTATATCGCCTTCGAGTTGAGTGAAAATATTGTTAATTTTGGGCAACTGGTCTTTCAGGGCATAATTTTCTTCGACAAACCTGCGGTACTTCTGTGGTTCGTATTGTTCGGAAAGGATTTGCTCGCAGAATTCTTCGGCGATGTTAAATAAAAATTCAGATGGGAAAATCTGGTCCGCACCGGGGAAATTATGCACCGCCGGTTTTAAGCCGCACGCCATTGCTTCGAGCAATCCCATGCCCTGGCTTTCAATGAGACTTGTCGAGACGATGTAATGTTTGTCACTGAGCCAGGAACTAATATCTTCCTGCTTGCCATTGAAGAACACCACATCGCCAAGACCAAGTGCGCAAACCATATGCCTTAGATATTGTTCAAGGGTATCATCCTGAAACTGTCCGGCAAAAAACAGACGATACTCGGGATCTATATAGTGCAGCTTTTGCATACACTGCAGAACAAGGGCCGGATTTTTAACCATTCTCAAATTGGACATAAAGGCGATATTTTTGCCGCGTGTGCGGTCTGTAAAAGCAAATTTTTCGAGGTTTACGCCATTCGGTATAATATAGATTGGTGTTTGGCTTTCGATATATGGAATCCTGCGGAGCAGGGCATCTTTAACGAAGCTGTTACCGACAGTGACCAGGGCATCGATATTTGTCCAGTTCACAAGCTGTGGCCACTGCTCGTATGCTTCGTAGCGGTGCAGCCTGATGATATTTTTGCAAACTTTGGGTTTTCTTGAGCCTATAACTGCCAAATTAGTGCACCACTCGAACCATGAAATATCGCTCCATTCCATCAGTTGGTACAGCTCTTCTTCTGTCCGGCCTTCGAAAAGACGTACTTCGAAACGCTGCTTTATGAACTTGATGATTTCATCGAGGAAGGTCATTCCGTCGCCTCCGCAGAAAAAGGCCACCTTCGGTCTTTTAGAAACAATTACCTGAATCATTGGCTCGAGGATTTCCTGATTGGAGCTTATTCGCATGGAACGAAGCAGCATTTCGACGCCATCGGCCTTATTGTTCTGGTTCAGAAATACGTTTGCTGTCCTGTTCAGTACATCCGCGCTCAACACGCCCATATTTTCCATTTTGTCGAAAAGCTGCGTTGCTTCGGTTGCTCTGCCTGTAGCGAGATATGCTTCGGCCAGATTCCAGACTATCTCAGCCGAGTCGTTCCGCAGTGTTTGGGCTTTGATAAAATAGTCTATTGCTTCATTCGAGTGGCCCAGGCAATGCAGTATCGCTCCCGTATCATTCAGTGCTTCTGCATCGTCTGATGCCGTGCGGAGGTGCTCCTGCATGCAAACCAAGGCGTCCTGGTACCTGCCGGCTTCGGCCAACCGCAGCCCCCTCTCGTGATGATTTTCGAATGAGTTGTTTTGTGCTTGCCCGCCAGGCGGGTTCAAATCTGGTTCCGGTATCATTTGCTTTGCTCCTATAAAGTCCCGCGAAGCGGATTTTGCTTACAAAAAAACCGAAGTCTTGATAGTCTTATGTGCAAATTCCGTGCCGTTATATAGTATCGATTTATATGTGCAATTTAGCGGTATCCCCCGTGAAATCTGTATAAATATCAAACATATATATTGTTCAAGAACATACCTTTATGCTTTTAACCGTTGTTTTCAGTGGTTATCTGAGGTAATCCAGCAGTGAAATGGACATTAGTTTTCCAGCCACTGACAGCGACATTTGATATAGGACCTCGCGACGGGATAGATCTATAGCTACCTGGGCGATGTCAGCTTCCTGTATAAGAGTTGCTTCATCTTCGGCGTTATATTTCAGGTTCTTCAAGCTGTCTTTGAGAGTGTCCAGAAAGCCTATTTTGGTGCCGACAGTAACTTCGGCCCGTACCAGAAGTTCGTTTATTTCATCCAGCATGTTCAACGAGTTATCATGCAGTTCCTTCAACTGAGTGCCCGAGAGCCCATTTTCATTATTCAATATGTCCCGAATAGTAATGAGACTGTTGAATATATCGTGAGTTCCCGCCACACTCACCAGCTCAACTCCGGGGCTGGTTATTTCAGTAGTATCGACATACAGTACTTTTCCGGTAGTTGAATCGGTTATTGCCAGATTTGTGTCCGTACCGTCGGTATTGAAAGTGGTCAGGCCATCATCAATAGACAGAGTGTAGTTGCCCGTCGTACCGGTTACTGTCAGCCATATGTTACCCTGGATACTTGAGGTTCCGGTGCCGGCTTTGATGCCTGTATCGCCCAAAAAAAGCGGATCGCTGCGATCATCTGAATGGAAAATATCTTGACCCACTTGAAAAACAGATGATCGTATGCCGGGAGCTACTTCTATTTCCCGATTCTCAAGACTACCCTGATAAGTTACGCTGGTGATTTGGCCGTTAGTACGTTCTGCGAGATATGGTGCTGATGTAGTATCGCTCCCCCCGAAAAGATATTGGCCCATGTGTTTAGTATTAGCCAATGAGACTACTTGTTCTAATAGTTCATTGATTCCGTCTGCGAGCTGTTTTCTGGTTTCATCGTTATAAATACCGCTGATTACCTGAGTCAGACGTACTTTGGTATCTGTGACGGTCGATTGTATCTCTTGAATAACAGTAGAGGAAAGCTCCAATGTGCCGAGGGCTTCGGTAAGGTTGTTTATGTGATTTCCCAGAGAAATTTGCTGAGAGTTAAGGGTTAATACACGATATGAGCTGGAGGGATCATCAGAGGGCCGATTTATCCGCGAGCCGGTAGATGCTTGTTCCTGCAGCCGGGCCATTTCTAAAGAATGGATATACAAAGCGTAACTTACGTTATTATAAATGCTATTAAGTGTTCCACTCATTTTTTATAGAATTTCCATGACAGATGCAAGCGATGACTGGATTGTGCTCAGGTATTTGGACATTGCTTTGAACATTTGCTCGAAGATTAACAAGCGCGCGGCTTCATCGTTAATATTGACGCCGCTGATTTCGCTCTGCTGATTGGTAAGGTTTAGGACTAAAGCTTCGACATTTTCCTGGTGCGTCTGTTTGACAGAGACCTGCTGTCCGAGATCTGTAACCAAACGGTTATAGTACTCACCGGGTGTCAAGTTGTCCAGATCGGTTACGGCCTGATTTCGTAAATCAGCCATTCGTAATACGTTATTGTTATCTGCCGTATTGGGTCCGAGAGCTGTGGCGATACGGCCAGGTTCGTTGGTAATATCCGCACAAACCGTTATATTCGAAGCGCTGCTGCCGGAAAAAAAGGTATTGATTCCGGCCATAGCAAGAACACCTGATGTATCCGTATTAACAAAAGCATCAACTTCGAAAGTATTGCCGTCGGCCAGGTCGCCGGTTCCGAGGGCTATTTTTATTCCGTTTCCGATGTCGAGCCTGTCACCTGCTGCGTAGCCCGAACCAACATTAAGCGTGGTGACCGTGTTTCCGTCACCATCTGTTACTGTAATTTGCAATGAACCGTTTCCTACTGATTCGGAGCCTGATACTGTGAAAGTGAAAGTCTGATTTTTAGTGCCGGTATAATTTCCAGATACCGATATGGCCGGCGGAGATGCTGCCCCGGAAAAGTCACTGTTTGTCGGGCTCGGCAGTACGCTGGGCAGGAAATCAAACGTATAGTCTGTATCAGCCTGTATATGAAGACTTGAGTTATCGACCGAGGCGGACAATCCTGTTATGACGGTAATAGCAGCGGCTATGGATGTTAACGAATCTGTTGCTGCAACGATGGGGACCTCGGTTCGTGTAACCACGCCGGTGCTCGTATTGGTAACCCGGATATATATACTGCCATCGGTAACGGGCGGATCAAAGTCAACCAGATTTTCACTTGTCATCGAAAAGCCGGTCAGCTCTGTAAATGAGCCTTCCGAACCAATTCCCTGGGCATGGTATTGATTGATCTGTTGTATTATTGCACTTGCCAGATTGTCCAGATCGTTGTGAATACCGGTAATCAGGTCGTTGTTTAATGATAATAATGCACTGAGCCGTCCACCCTGGATATTCGAGTTGTAGTTCGAATCACCGGCTATAGTAACACCCAGCTCCTGATTTTCTGTTAAACCCACCTCCATTTCATAAGAAGAGGTGTTTATCACAACGGGAATCCCGTTGGCACTGACGTCCACTATCCCGTATTCTCTGGCAACTGTTTCGACGCTGATTATTTTGGATAATTCGGATATGTACTGGTCTCTTTGGTCTCTTAGATTGTAGGCCTGACCACCGCTTATTTCCTGCCTTTGTATGTTGTAATTAAGTTCGGCTATTTTGTCTGTCAGATCATTAATCTGGTTAATGACGATCTCTGCTTCCAGGGAAATTTGGTGTTCTAATGCTGTTAGAAATTGTCCGAGGCTGTTAAATTTAACCGCCATGGTCTGAGCTGCGGTAATAGCCTGGTTTTGCCAGATGATTTCCGCCGGGTGGATGCTGAGGTTCTGCAGAGCGTTGAAAAAATCATCCAAAACCGTGCTCAAACCGCTGCTGTCTGATAGCTCACCGAATGAACTTTCAACCGTACGCAGCATAGCAAGTTCCTGAGAGACCTGCTCTAATGAGGACTGTTGCCAGCGAATCTCTTTTTCGAGAAAGCCGTCAATCATTCTGGTTATTCCCGCGATGTCGACACCTCCACCCAGAAGAACTCTACCAACTTGCGATGTATAAGCAGGCGTCAGATTCAGTCTCTGACGGTGATAGCCGTCAGTAGCTGCATTAGCAATATTATTGCCGATTATATCAAAGGCCGTCTGAGCTGCCTTCAGGCCGCTGATCCCTATGTTAAAACTGTCCATTTCTTATATCCGTTAGACTAAAATTCTCGGGCTTTTAGGTTCGCATTTGTTTAGATTGAACTCAACAGATGCGAGATGATGTCCCTTAAATTCGTAAATTTACAAAGGCCGTGTCAATGTGCCGTCTGGTTTCACCATTGGATTTGTAATGCACTGATTCTGTATTGCAAAGGTTGAAAATACCTTTCAAAAGCATGTTGTTGAATCTCGTGCATTCGGATAATAGCAACGCAGTACTCAAATATTCTTTCTTAAGTTCCACACTTAGTGAACTTAGCTTTGCTTTCATCAGAGTGACCTGGTTTTTTTTTGCTTCAGACACGCATGATTCAAGGGCTGATAAAGTCATCTGCTCGATGTTGCAGCCGAGATTGTCGGCCAATTCTTTTCGTATTGATTTTCGATTTAATTCATGCTCCTTGTAGCAGTTCGCGGCGCCCTGAATATTCTCCAGCAGTTTGCCCAAAGCAGCTTCATCGCGTTTAATTACCAGACTGCGCATTTCATTTAACTTCTGCAGGCTCTCCTGCATATGCTGTGCATCTCGATCCAAACAAACCAGCAACCGGTCAACTTTATCTTCTATAGGAGCCGTTGTAGCTTTCATATTTGCCCATCCAGTGACTTTCCTGCCGCGTTTGCTTTATCGGCATTGGCAAGAAATTGGTATATGTCCTTCCATAATCCGATACCGCCGTTATTTGCAATATCCTGGGCGAGGTACATCCAGAATATTCCCTGCACCTGATTGGAAGGCCCGTCTTTTTCAAAGCCCCAATTGCCTATGGAATTTTTCATTTGGTCCAGCATCTTGCTGAGCAGAACGGACTCGAAGTCTTTGGCTATTTGTGTTCTTTTCTCATCTGATATATTTTTATGTCCGAATTTTTGCAGATTTTCGAGCGGAGCCGGCAGTGATACAGGTTCGGTTAATATCAATTTAGTACTGTCCATGAAACTACTCCTACATTATCACCAGCCTGGCCTGGAGGGCGCCGGCCTCTTTCAGGGCATTGAATATCGCTATCAGGTCCGTCGGTGTTGCCCCTATGGCATTGATGCTTTTGGCTAACTCAGCAACGGTAACTGATCGTGATATGGGAATCAAATAAGCCTCCTGTTCTTCGATTCCAATATTCGTATCCTGAACTATTTCCGTTGTGCCCGAATCGGAGAAAGGAGCGACCGGCTGAGAAACCAGTTCGGTTTCTTTGATCTTTACAACGAGACTGCCCTGGGATATTGCCACGGCGGATATGCCGACGTTCTCACCGACGACAATTGTGCCTGTACGCTCATTGATGACAACTATCGCTGGGGCATCTACCTGGACTTGCGGTTTTGTAATATCATCTATGAAGCCGACCATGTCCTTCTTAAGAACTTCGTCAGGCACTTTAACTTGAATGGTGCCAGCGTCAACGACTACGGCGCTTTGTGGATAATCCTGGTTGATGGCTTCGCTGACTTGCCTTGCGGTTGAAAAATCGACGTTTCTGAGATTTAGCGTAATTATTCTCTTGCCGGCAATATGCTCGACAAATGTGGCGATTTCTTCTTTCTCAACAGTGGCGCCACCCGGAATTCGTCCTACGGTCTGGTGGTTCTTGGTAATCGAGGCCTTATCGCCTGCAACTGTCCAGCCACCGATTGAAATTCCCCCCTCGGCCACGGCATAAATTTGACCATCAAGGCCTTTAAGGGGTGTCGGCAAAAGCTTTCCGCCCTGGAGGCTTTTGGCATCTCCTATCGCAGCGGCGTCAACATCAATTCGTGAGCCTTCACGGGCAAAGGGTCCCAGCTCCGCTGTTACCCAAACCACGGCAATATTACCGCCGGTCAGGTCTGTCGGAGTTAAAACAAGTTCTGAATCCCTCAATAAATTCGTCAGCATTTGCCGCGAAAGAGATGTTGTATCGCCCGTGCCCGCCAGGCCGATTACCAGTCCGACACCTGTCAGTGGATTACTGCGAATACCCTGAATATCAACGATATCCTTTATTCGCTCGCAATGTCCGACGCCAGGCGTTGATATGCAAACCAGCATCGAACAAATCGTTAGTGTTATCACGCTTTTCTGCGTTTTGGCACGAATGTTTTTTATTGGTTTCATAAGTTATCGCTCTAATAAAATTAAATCTGTCTTAATCGAGTAATTAGAACGGCCAGATAACATTTAGTATGCCTTCAAGCCAGCCCGGTTTGGTGTATGGCGCCGAAATTCCACCGTTCTTAGAAACAATACGAAAGTCCGCTACACGCTCGCTTTTGACCTTGTTGTCAAACGAAATATCGCTTGGCCTGACGATGCCGCTTACTTCTATAATTTGTGTGTCACCTGAAATGTCGCGATTACGGGTTCCCAAAACCACAAGGTTACGATTTGGCAGGATGTCTATTACGACTACTGTAATGTTATCGACAAACTTTCGCTCATCCTTGTAATCGGCCTTGCTTTTCAGCTCATTATCTGATTCGGCGGACATGCCGAATTCGCCGAGGTCCGCGAAATTGCCAAGGTCTCCATTGAAGGTAGTCGAACGGTCGGTTTCCTTTTTCATGTCTCTTTTTGCCTTGTTGTCAATCGTGCTGTTTTCAGTGATTGTGATAGTCAAAACATCACCTATCTGGCGGGCGACATCGTCGGCATATACGGCTTTCATGTTCTTGTCTCTCTTGGCCCAGATGGAGCCTGCTCGTGAGCAAGCAGTTGAGAGTAATAACGAGGCGGTTAAGACAAGCAATACTAATGATTTATTGTTCATTGTTTCTCCTTTTGTCGATTAATATTTTCAACTTATTACAGAATGTATTGTTTATAATACCGGTTCGACGGAGCCGTCTTCGCTGATCCTTGCCATGATGATTCGTTGCGAATCCATATTCCGGACTTTTATAAATTCACCGGCCCTGCCATCCTCCATGGTCTTCCCGGCGGCTGTAATCAGAAATCCGGGTCTTTCGATACGAATTACAACGTTCTGATTTCGCTTTACGACAACCGGGGATTTGAGAGATTCTAACATATTTGGACGAAGCACGGTCTTCGCCGGCAGCAGGCGTTTGACAATTAGGCCGTAAGGCGGCTTCCAATTAGAAGGTTCGGGATTATTCGATTGTATCTTTTCTATTTTTGTGTTCTCAGGGCTGATGATACCGCCTGCCGGAATATCGATCTTTGTAACTGCCTGTCGGCGGTCATATATCAGTGCGAAAGTCACTTGACGTACGCCGATCTTGTTATTTGCGGAAAGTATAGCAAATTCGATTCTCGCCTGGTTTCCGGCGCCGGTTTGGACCAGCCGGGGTGATAATCTTATGTCCTTGCTCTGTGCCGGGGCAATAAAATCCTTGGGTTTACGTATCAGGTTAAATCTTCGAACTGAATCTTCGGGAGGATTCTTTTCTAAAAAGGAATTTGCCAATGAAACAAATTCACTACTGCTGATTGTGTGGTTTTGCTGTTTTACTGTTATCTTTTCCGAGCCGGTTAATGTTACTTTAAACGCAGGAATTCCGTTGCATGCCAATCTGCTTAAAACCATCGGCCTGTCGATAGTAATCTTTTGGCCGGGCATGGAAATCCGCCCTAATGCTATTTCGCTTGCCTTTGCTACAAGAGGTTCGCTGCCTCGGATGATGCTGACCTGGCCCAGTTTCAGGTTGCTGTCTTTGACAGTAGCTTCTCTTGGCAGATATACTTTTAAGTAGGAGTCTGTCTGTAATTCATTGGCGTTATTTGCTAATACCTGGCATAAAAGAGAAGGAGTCATAACCAGACATGCGATAAATATTCTTATGCTCTTGTGCCTTATTACTTTTGCTCTGTTATTTCCGCTCATCATAGAACCTACCTAACGATTTCATTTGCCGTTCGAAGCATATCATCGCCCGCCCTTATTGCACGCGAGTTGATCTCGTATGCCCTTTGTGCGGTGATAAGGTTGACTAATTCGTTTACCATTTGCACATTGGACTTTTCCAAAAATCCGGACTGGATTGTGCCGAAACCATTCTCCCCCGGCGTTCCGGTCGTGGGTGTGCCGCTTGCCGCGGTTTCCACCAGCAGATTATCTCCTTCACTTGAAAGGCCTGAGTTGTTTGGAAAGCGGGCCAACTGAATCGTACCTACGACCGATTGAGCTCCCGAAGCATCCACTATATTAACACCTCCGTCTTTTTCGATACTCACGGAAATTACATCTGTCGGAATGCTGATGGCCGGTTCTATATAATATCCGCCGGTAGTTACTAATTGACCGTTGGCGTTGGTCATTAAGGAGCCGTCGCGTGTATATCTTAATTCTCCGTTCGGCATTGTCACCTGCAGAAAACCGTCGCCTGTAATAGCTATGTCAAGGGGATTTCCGGTGTTTTGAAGCTCACCGGGGGTAAAGACTTTTATTGTCGATGCCGCACGGACTCCGCTGCCTATTTCTAAGCCGCTGGGAGAATTTATGCCGGCTGCTATTTCCGTGCCGGGCTCCTCCATCGTGACGTATAACAAATCCTGAAAATTTATCTGGCTTCGCTTGAAGCCCGTAGTGTTGACGTTAGCCAGATTGTTGGCAATCGTATCCACCATCATTTGTTGGCCCGTCATACCTGTTGCCGAGGTGGAAAATGCTCTCAACATAATATTATTCTCCTTAAATCTTGGTGAGTTCTCAGCCCATAGCTACGCTCATAAGACTGCCTGAAGCCTGCTGTTCCGCTGTAAGGGAATCCATATTTGCTTCGTAGAGTCTTGAGACCAGTATCATGTCTACCAGCTCGTCGATGATCTGAACGTTGGACGCTTCCTGGTATCCCTGTTTTACGATTATATTTTGGGCTTCGGTTGGTTGTATGTTTGGATCCGGCATCAAATAGCAGCTATCGCCGGTCGGTATTAATTTGTTTTCATTATCGTTGAAATCGACCAGGCTGAATTTTCCGATTGCTGTTTCGCCGGCACTGATGGTTCCATCGTTCGCTAAGTTTAGTTGTGAGATCCCAATATTGCCCGGTATCGTGATTGGGCCGGCCTGGCCTGCCACGATTCGACCCAGCGAATCCACAATTTGGTTGTTTTGATTTATGCTGAAGATGCCGTTGCGGGTGTAACGCGGCCCTTCGGGAGTCTCTATTACAAAGAATCCTTTTCCATGAAGGGCAAAATCCAGCCGCCTTCCGGTTTCCACGATGCTGCCCTGAGAGAAGTCGAAAACCGAGTTCAAATCGATAGTTCCGGGCGAATACGACTCAGGAGCCTGTGCCTCGAGGGATTTTGAAAACGCGTTACATCGCCTCTTAAATCCGACCGTGCTTACGTTGGCCAGGTTATGCGCAATAATATTAAATTCCTGCGTTAAGGCGTCGATGGTTGTGCTAACCTGATCTGTAATCGCTGACATTTCAAACTCCCTGTAATACCACCGGCCCCGGTTCCTTTGACATTGTCTCAATACTGTCGATGAAGGGCTGGGCGGTATTATTTTTTGCACTGGTTTTCAGAGAAGCCGCGTTAGTTACACGGACCAGCTCGCTAATGTTCGGATCGCTGAGTCCTGTCAATTCGACCGCTATTGAAAAGCCGTCTTTTATTTTTTGGGTGTGCCTGACTTCACCGATATCTTCTACAATCTTATCCGGGACGGTTTTGACGGTTCGTTGTGAGTTCGGTTTCTGCTGCTTTTCTTCGCTCAGCTTAAATATCACCAACACTCTGTCACCCACATTTACCTCCAGCGGGGCTTCTATTCTCAAACCAGGACCGGCCAGTTCGGTAACGGATGCCGGCACAAATTCCGGTGGTCCCCAACTGCTTCCGGGGATGGTAGCCGACTCTTCCCCGAATCCTCCGCCGATGCCACTGTTTGGTTGAAGCATTCTTACAAATGGAAACCGTGCGATGAAGGTAGGCTTGTTTACAGGAACCCGTAAAAAACGCCGGCGATTGATAAAACGTATGTTATCGCTGTGATTAAGAACCAAAATGTTGCCGTAGCAGCTTACCGAAGAAGTCTCGAATTCCCAGACCGATGCGCCGAAATAATAACGCACCGACCAGAGTTCACCGGGATTGCTTTCCAGGGACATTTTTAGTTTGACGATAAGTTCTACATCGTTATTTTCTATGACGATGGACTCGATGTCTTCTTCATCACCGGTTTTGCGGCGAGTCAGATGAAGTTGTTTGCCTGTAGGAATTTGTTTGCTGCTGGGTTTATTCGGGTTTATCGCCGAACCAGTCAGCGTCGAAATTTTGTTCTTGAAGCCGAGCTTTTCACGAAGGACGGACAACTGAGCGCTTAGATTTTTCCCCGCCTTAGCCCCCCGGCGCGCAAGGACATATTTTGTTAATTCAGTTGCTCCGTGGTCAAAAGCCTTGGGCATAGTAAAGATTGATTCAATATGCTTTAATTTCGTTCTGGTTGCTATATCCAGCAGGATTTGACGTTCGGGCTGGCTCAAGCCCATTCTTTTGCAATAACTAATAAATATATTGTTGGTGGCTTTTCGTTCTTTAATTTTTTTGTTATAGCTGGTTGCTATGAATAGAACAGTCAATATAATCAAAGCAACTACACTTATTAGAATAAACAAGCTCTGGGCTGTAGAAGCGTTGCCAAGCCGACGGGCGGCATTCCACCGCTCGATCGGCGTCAAAGCCAAAACAACAGCGTTTAATCCTGTAGTTATTTCAGATACAGTTACCATCTCACATTTCCAATGTTACTATCTAATTAGGTTCGTCAATTCCCTTAGTATTTCGTTGGCAACTCTGATTGTCCTGGCGTTGGCCTGAAAACCGTTTTGGGCCTGAATCATGTTAACGAACTCGGTTGCAACATCAGAGTTGGATTTTTCCAGTGCCCCGCCGTGAATCGAACCTGCACCGCCGCTCAAAGCCTGTGTGGCTACGGCTCCGCCTGAGTTGGCCGAGAAGTTGAAGTAACCGTTACCCACGTTTTCCAGAGCCGATGGGTTCTGGAATAACGCTATCTGGATGGAAGCGATGTTTTTCTTGATACCGTTGGAGAAAACACCAATAATGGTACCTTCACTATCGATCGAAACAGATGCAAGACTTCCTGATTCATAGCCGTCCTGCTCCCGTGCCACTGCGGTAGAATTTCCGGCAAACTGGGTCAAGCCATTTAATTGACCTGAAGAACCCATGTCCAATGTTATGATTTGTGGAGTTGAGGGATCATGTGCAAACGTTATTCCGAGATCGGCATCATCTGTACCGGTCAAGCCGGCAAAAGAACCGTCACCTGCATCAAAACTTATATCTTCTATGCGCCGATTGTCGAAAGTTATATCGTTGACAGCGCCGGTAATTGATGTAAGTACCATATCCCATGTATTTGGTATGTCGGTTCTGACAAACGCCCCGGAAAGAACATGTTTGCCTCCCAGAGTGTCATAAATCGTAATATTAACACTTTTTATTTCCTCTCCGCCGACAGTGGATATTTCGAAATACGGCGGTTCTTCCCAGTCTGCCGTTCCACCATTCGCAAATGTCAGCCTCATATCAGATTTGCTGAATCCGCTCTCGATATCGTTTATCGTTATCTGTCCGTGTTCCAAAGTTGCCACCGCGTTGGTAGCACCAAGAACAGTGTTTATATGATCAAGAAGGTCTTGCATGGTAGTGGTTGCATCAACGGCAAGAGGGGCGGCATCAACTAAAGCAGTACCATCATGCTCATAACCTGTAACGGTAATTGTGGCACCGGCATATGTCCCGGCCGTGGTCTGGTCGAGGTCATTTAATAAGGTGGTCTCTGTAGCCGTCGATCCGTTATTGGTGGTGTATGACACACTCGATTTTAGCTCGTTGGTTTGTGCTGTGGGAAGTTGAGAATCAGAGCTCAGGTTACCGACTATACTTATTTCAGTTGTTGCGTTTGCCGCCATTGCTACATCATAAGGGACATGAATATTGCTGTTACCGGTAGTCTGAAAGCCGTCGATCTCACCTTCCGAGCCGATACGCTGTACATGATAGCCGGTGGCAGGATCGACCAGATTCGATTGTGCATCGACTGCGAACGATCCGGCGCGAGTGTAAACATCTTGCTGGCCGTCACTCAGCACAAAATAGCCTTCTCCTTCGATCGCCAGATCCAGCGGATTGCCTGTATTTACAATATTGCCCTGGGACATATTTGGAGATATACCTGCGATGCCGACACCGCTGCCCATCTGCTGAGGGTTTGTGCCGCCGATTGTAGCGGTGGGCTGCGATGCCTTCTTAATCGTTTCACTCAGCAGTTCCGCGAATGTGATTCGACTGGACTTGAAAGCAGTCGTGTTGACATTGGCCAGGTTGTTACCTGCAATATCAAGCATTTTTTGATGGGCTTGTAATCCAGTAACTCCCGCTGACAATGCAAAACTCATTTTTGTTTCTCCTTATATTTATACTTTTGATTGCGAATTAGTTTTTGACTGATATTACATCTTCTAAAGCGATTGTATTATTCCCTGCGATCAGCACTGTCCGGCCGTCAAGGTTATTGATAACTTCTTGGACGATACCTGTGGTTATTTCCTGTGTCCCGGCCTCGTTTTCCGATACGAATGAAATTTCCTTGCCTATTAAAGAATTGGCGTAGTTGCGTTCGGTAGTAGAAAGAATATCAGCGAAGCTCGAATTCATTGTTTCGAGCTGCTGCAGTTGTGAAAACTGGGCCAGCTGTGAAGCCATTTGGTTATTGTCCATCGGTTCGAGCGGATTCTGATTTTGCAGTTGCGTTATCAGCAGCTTCATATAATTCATCTGAATGTCACTTGCCGAGTTGATAACTATTGATGGATCCATAACTTTTTACCGCCTTTTCTTTATCAAGTCTCTTACTATTTACTTATTAAAACCAGTCGGCACTAAAACACCGAACGTCATAAATAAGCAATCGTTATGCCACATTGGGATTGCCGATGAATTTATTGAGCACAACATCTTGTAAAAAATAATGTTAGCGGAATTTTAAAAATGTACAGATTTTGAAATCGATTAAAGGAATATTTTTTATTAGGATAAATATTCCTGTATCCGGAAAATTTTGCCGTATAAGCCCGGCACCTGCATTGGAATGACCTCTTGGTTGATGTTACATAAAAGGATCTCAGCGTGAAGTCCCATAAGAAACGTCGCTATTTTGCTGCAAGTTTTACTTGACGGTCTGGTACATATTGAGTCAGGCTTTACACCGCATCTGGTATGGTATGTCCTATAAAATCATATCGTAATTTCAATGAATTTTTTAGTCGACTGAACGAGTGACATTATTGGCCCGTCCCATAAAAAAATTAAAGTTGTTTTCAGTTGTCTGTCGATTTATGGCTTTGGGTTGACCACATATTGAACGGGCATACCCATAATAATATAAACAGATTCAGAGGTGACGCTTATAACTTTGGAGATGAGTTTACTTAGAAGAATTGTTGCAGTTAGCAGAAACCGGGAAGTTCAGCAGCTTGCTCAGAGATACAGCCGGGAAGTTTTTGGGGCAGATGACCTGACCGATGCTCTGGATATTGTTAAAACGGTCAATCCGGATTTAATTCTTTTCGACCATAGGTTTAATCCGAGCCATGTTTGCGAATTCCTGAAAAAGGCCGATAAAAATTCAGTCGATGTTCCGGTTGTGGTGATTGGGTGCGATAATAGTGACATTGAGTTATCGGAACAATTCAGACGGATGGGGGCTTATGATTATTTGTACGGGAAGCAGGATTACAACAGGCTGGAGCAGATCATTAGTAGTATAGAGAATAATTTGAATGATGCCAGGCAGGATTTAAAGGACGAAAGGCAAGGTTCCGAATCCTGTTATGAACAAGGCGAGAGTCGTTTTTTTGCTGAGGACCTTGCCGCCTCTGTGTCTATGGTCGGCAAAAGTTGCGCTACTGTCAATACCCTCAAGATGACCAAACTTGTTGCCGGAAGCCAATGTAATCCGATTTTGATAGTCGGTGAAACAGGTACAGGCAAAGAAGTGGTAGCCAAGGCGATTCATTCTCTTCGGCATCCCAATGAGCAATTTGTCGCCGTAAATTGTGCCGCTCTGACGGCGAATCTGCTGGAAAGCGAGCTTTTCGGTCATGTTAAAGGTTCCTTTACAGGAGCAGATTACGAAAAGGCAGGGCTTTTGGAGATGGCAGGTTCAGGAACACTGCTGCTCGATGAAATCTCCGAAATGCCGATGGATTTACAGGCGAAACTATTGCGCGTGCTGCAGGAAAAGACTTTCCGAAAGGTCGGAGGCGTTAAAAACATTGTCTGTAACGCAAGCATAATGGCATCGAGCAATCGTAATCTTAATGATGAAGTTCAGGCCAATCGTTTTCGGCGTGATCTTTATTATCGTCTGAACGTTAGTCCAATAACACTTGCTCCTCTTAGATCGCCTGATAGAAGAGATGACATTCGGCTTCTGGCTGAGTACTTTCTTGAGACATCGACAATCTGTCCGGAAAAGCGAGATAAAATAACATCTCTGACTCAATTAGCAATTGAGGCATTGGAGAAACACGACTGGCCCGGCAACGTTCGTGAACTGAGCAACGTGATCGAAAGAGCTATTCTACTGGAGACAACAGACAAGATCGGATTGAGCGGGATTGTAATCGATCCGTCCGAATATAACCATGTATCGGGCAGCCCGAAAGCGAATCTTATCAAAGGTTTTTCATTGGCCAAAGCCGAGCGTGAGCTGATTTCCCGGGCTTTGCAGGAAACAGGCTGGCAAAAGACAAAGGCCGCAGCTCTTCTTGGTATAACCAGAGCGACTCTTTATGCTAAGGTCAAACAGTATAAAATTGAAAAGCATCCTTGTATTGAAAAGGGCAGCGTTTGTGTCGAGGTGGGGCGGAATGATTTTACAGCCTCATCTTTGTCTAAGCCGGTGGCGGTCCACTGATAAACCTATAGCATTTCGGTTGTTGTCAGAAAATCTTCCGGTTCGTCTAAAATCCTGACATTGCATTTCGAGATTAATATTCTGGTTTGACGTGATAGATTCATTTTTTGTGTTAAATACCCCGAAACACACCTTATTCTGTGCATATACCAGGACTGGCACAGTTATTGCAGTCTCCTAAGCGACAGGTTGTGAAATACGCCCTTATATTTATGGACCGGTTCGAATTTGCCTGTTTTAAGCTTAAGGGCGAAGTTAAAAGCTATGGCGGCTGAAGAACAAAAAAATGTTCATGATGAAGGTGCTGGTTCCGAGGCGCTTTCGGAAAGCGAAGTATTTGCTGATAAAGCTCTCGAAGAAAATCTTGAGTCCGATATGGAACAATCGGGTTTAGGTATCCACCAGGAGCTTACAGAGTACGATCTCTTTGCCGGCGATGAGGATTTTTATAACCTGCTAAGAGAGTCCTCACACCAGAGACCGCCCGAGCAGTCTACCGGCGAAAGTCAGTTGTTGCAAAGATTGGAGCGGTATAATTATCATCGTTTTTCAAATCTTCAGAAAATTCTTGCTATCAGTATTATTGCCGTCATATCGACGCTTCTGTACGTGTTGTTTAAATCTCCCTCAGGCTCCGTTGCCGGCTCAGCGTCAATTCCCCCCGAACAGTCTATACGGCCGGCACAGCAACAAACCATTTCCAGCCCCTCTGTTTCCGGCTCCGAACAGCTAATACAGGCGCAAATTCGCGAATCGGGACCTATGCTTTTATCTACACAACCGCTCTCCCTGAAAATTGCCCGTAATTATGTGCTTCAAAAAGAATACGACAAGGCTTTTGCCGCTTATAAGGCACTTCGCCAGGCTATCTCGCCGAGCGAGGAGTTGCTAAGAGATTTTCTTCAGTTGCAGATGGCTTTATGTGCAAAGCAGGCCGCTGATTTCGAGCAGGCAAGCCGTCTGTTAGCAGTGGTCTGTCAAAGCCGGTCGCCTGCTGTGAGGATAGTGGCCAATTACCATCTCTGTTTGATTGAAATACAAAGAAAACGATACTTGAGAGCCAGAACCAGGGCTTATAAAACGATTGCTTTAATCGAGGCAGTTGACTTCGATGATGATTGGACGTTGTCATTCGAATGTGATTGTTTCTTTCTGGTGGCTGAATGTCTGACACGTCATATCCTTTTACTTAGCAACACCGATACGGATCTGCCCGGTGATTTATGGGGCAGGCCTACGGCGTCTTCGGATCCCTTTGACAAATTGAACGAGACTGAACTGCGAGGATTCCTGAATTCCGGCACAGAATACCTGGGCAGGGGATTGCTGGATCCTGAGATTCGAAAACACGAAGGGCAGGGGGGGCCGCCTCGTTGGTCTGTAACTTCTTATGGGGCGTCAATCGAGGAGCTGTTGGCGAAATTTGCCGCCGGAGCGGACCTTGATATTTACTGGGATTTAAAAGAATCGTCGAATTTAAATTTCAAAGAAGATTCCTTACGCCAAACTCCGGTCAGCTTATATCTGCCGGCGGCGACATCACAGCAGATTGTCCTTACAGCCGCAGGCTGTGCCGGGTTGCTGGCGGATATGGAAGGAGAGCCCGGCCGGCAGAAAGTGACAATTTACGATCCGGCAGAATATTCGTCTTTAAAACAGTACGTATCTTTTCTGGGTCAGCAGGCTATTTCGCTTTGGCAAAAATTCGTGCTGACGTTTTACAGCGACCAGCGGATGGGCAACGCTCATTTTTTGATGGGATTGCTGTATTCTCAAACGGAATTACCGATAGAGGCCATAGCGGAATACAAATTAGTGGCAAACAGGTTTTCACAAATGTCGCTGGCGCCGTTTGCTTTGTTGCATTCGAGCAAATTGAAAGCGTCTCTGCGTGATTATCCCGGCGCCCGGGAAGATTTGAAAAAGCTTATCGAGCAGTATCCGGATGTCGAGATATACGGGCAGGCATATTTGCGTCTGGCGGATGCCACAATGGAGGCTGGGCTTAATGCTGAAGCCGCACGGCTGTATAAAAGGGTGTACAATTTCGCTTTGTCCACTGAATCTAAGACTGCTTCGGCCATGGGAGCCGGCAAGTGTTTGTTTGAGACAAAAGCATATGAAGAGGCGGCGAAATGGCTGAGTCGATATCTCGAGTTAGCCAAAAACAAGAAAAACATCAACTTGTACTCGGCGTATTTTCTGCTGGGGCAATCAAACCTGGCGCTGGGAAGATATCAGCCGGCCTGTGATGCGTTTGAGTATGCACTTGAAGAGCAGAGTTCGAGGGAGCAATATATCGAGGCCATTACATCGCTGGTGAAAGGTCATATAGAACAGGAACATTTCGTCGAGGCTCTCGATACCCTGGAATGCGTGCGTACGGTTGCATTATCAAAGGAACAATCGGTGGAAATGCTGCTGCTCAAATGCAGAATTTTGCGGATGCTGGGGCTTCTTGAGACGGCGATTGTTTCTCTGCGTGACAGGGCCGAGTATATTTCCGATTCGCAGTTGAACGCGAAAATATCCTTCGAACTTGCTCAATGCCATATTGCTGAAGGCAGCCTGGAACGCGCCCGCAGCGGCTTAAGTGAAATTCTCCTTATAGTCAAACCCGGACCTTTGGCGCAGCAAGCAGCAATGGAGCTGGCCGGAGTATGCCTGAAGCTCGAACGGGGTGCGCAGGCCGTCTCGGTTTGTCTGCAGCTTCTGGAATCGGATGTTTCGCGTAAGGAAAAACAGCAAATCCTGAAAATGCTCGCAGATGCTTATAACCTGCAGAAAAATTATGACAAAGCGACATTAGCTCTTTCGGGGCAATGGAAGTGAAAATGAAAAAAAGCAGCGTAAAAATCAATTATGACTCACGGCTCAAAAGTTCCGCATCTTTGAGTTTAAGGTTATACTTTTATAGTGCCTGCTTTATGTTTTTGTCTTTCCGTCTCTTAACTTCCCTGACAGGTGTTGCCTATGCAAACTCAGCCGCCGACAAAGGTCGGAAATTATCGCGGAGCAGTGTTATAACCTCGATAGATCCGAATAATGTTAACAGACTCGAATTACTGCGGGCTGAAATGAGTGTTGCTAACGGTCAAAACAATACCAAAAGCAAAGATCATCTCAAAAAAATAATCGAACAAATTCGCTCTGTTGAGTTTCAGCCGCAAAAGCAAGCCCCTGAGCCTGTTATTGTACCAGAAACAGCTCCACCTAACGAACCTAACGAACCTTTACCAGATGTGCCGGTGCAGAAAGAGACAGTGAAACAAAAGGCCATATCCAGGCTGCCGAACGAACCGATAGATAACGAGACATTGCAAAAGCTCAGAAATCTGGCGCAAGAACCTGAGAAACTCACCAATCCTCTTGAGCTGGGAGAGATTTTATTTGTAAGCGGAAATGTAAAAGAAGCAGCGATGTTTTATTCCGAAGCGCTGAAGCGTAAAGATCCTAATGACATTAGTGTGTCCGAGGACAGGGCCTGGATATTGTTTCAGATAGGCAATTGTCTGCAAAATGATGATATGCCGGCCGCGGCAAAGATGTACCAACAGCTACTTACAGAATATCCGAATTCACCATGGGCGGTTTTGGCGACTGCCCGGAATAATTTGATCGCCTGGTATATGAGGGATGAGCCTTTTAAATTGATTCAACAAGTAAAACGTGCTGGAAGTAAACAAGACAACATTAGATGAGGCAAACATGAGCAAACAGGAAGATTTTGCAAATGTATTGATAGCTGACAGCGATCCCGAGCTGGCTCGATTTATGCTGGAGATTCTGGCCCGCAAAGGAATCCGAGGACATCTCATAGATAACAGAGACAAGGCGATTGACTTTATCGGCAGGGGCAGTTGTGATCTTGTATTTACCGGCGAGGCGATAGGCCCCGCGACGGACCTTTCCGACCGGAAGCAGGATGGTTTCGAACTGCTTGAAAAAGTCAGGGGAAATTGGCCGGAACTGCCTGTGATTATGATCGCTGAAGCCCGCCGTGCTTCAGAGTTCGATCAAAGGCAAACCGTAAAGACGGCGGTGAGGGCTGTCCGCCGGGGCTGTTGTGACTTTCTAATCAGGCCGCCGGATCGCCGGAAGATAGAAATCCTGCTGGATACGTTCCTGCCAAACCACAGCGTTTCGACAATAGCATCGGCACAAGAAGACACTCACAGCCTGTACAGGATCGTGGGCAGAAGCGCGAACCTCGTCCAAGTCGTTGAACTGGCCAAGAAAATCGCCCCGACTTCGTCGCCGGTTTTAATCAACGGTGAGAGCGGGACGGGCAAAGAACTGATTGCTTATCTGGTTCATTACAGAAGCAAAAGGGCACAGGGCTCCTATATTAAAATCAATTGTGCAGCGTTAAATGATTCGCTTCTTGAAAGCGAGCTCTTCGGCCATGAGAAAGGGGCCTTCACCGGCGCCTTAACTCAGCGCAAAGGTCGATTCGAAATGGCGCATGGCGGAACTTTGCTGCTGGATGAAATTACAGAAACGCCGATAAAGTTTCAGGCCAAGTTGTTGCGGGTTCTCGAACAGCAGGATTTTGAGCGTGTCGGCGGAAATGAAAGCGTTAGAGTCGACGTTCGAATCATAAGCACGACGAATAAAAATCTGTTAGAGGAAGTCCGGAAGGGCAGGTTCCGACAGGACCTCTATTACCGTCTGAGCGGGGCAAGACTGGTTATCTGTCCCTTAAGAGAACGCATAGAAGACTTATCCGACCTTGTGTGGTATTTCGTGAATCTTTATGCCCATGAAGCACAACGTTGTATCACCAAACTCGATCCTGTGATGATGGATATTTTTGCCAAATACCATTGGCCTGGCAATGTTCGGCAATTGCGTAATGTTGTACGAACATCACTGACTTTGGGAGCCGGCCCAACACTGTCGTTAGCGGATGTCTCCTGGCTCTTTGATGAATTACAGCCGCTGACACAGCAGGATTTCTCCGATTGTGAATTATCGCGTGATATATATACACATAGTGACTTCGGACTTGGAGGAGTGCCGCTGGAGCTTCTCGAACGACGGGCGATTCTTGATACATTGCGCCAGATGGGGGGCAACCAGACGAAAGCGGCAAAGGTGCTTGGTATCAGTGACCGAACACTAAGGGACAGAATCCACCGGTACAGGCGGGAAGGTTCTCTACAGCCGGCATGATTATGATTTTGTGTGATAAATGATCGAGGCAAAATATGGCAGATGCTGATGATATAAAAGAACAAAAAGGACAACAAGAGCCGCAAGAGCAGCAGGAGCAACAAAATCCGGAAGCCGGAAAGGGTGATAAAAAGTCCTTAATCTCTCGATTCGGCCCGTGGATAATCATGGTTGTTGTTGTATTAGTGTGTGCCGGCACCGGTTTCTTCGTTGGTCGATTATTTGCCGGGCCGGGAACACCGCAAGCGGATGTGTCCGGCTCCGAGGCCGATGCGCAAAGTCAGACAGATGATTCGAAAGCGGATAATGATTCTGACAAAGTCTCCGGTAAGGTCTGGTATTATGATTTAGATCCCGTTGTTGCGAATCTAAACGAGCCGTCTGTAACACGCTATGTTCGAGCCACTTTAACACTTGAGATGAGTACCGATATGGATGAAAAGGAGGGAACCGCCTTTCTTGATAAGAAAAAACCAATCCTGATCAACTGGCTCAACGTGTATCTTTCAAGCCTGAGCCTTGAAGATATCAGAGGTGATAAAAATCTCAGAAGTATTCAGTCACACATACGCGATGCTTTTGACGAAAAGCTTTTCCCCGATTCGAAGTCTCAAATCAAACAGGTCCTGATTAAGGAATTCCCAGTACAATGACTGGTCGCCGAATAAACAATTTGAGCAAAGAAAAGATACAACAGCTTCTTATGGCAGTTGGTTCTATGCCGGCGGAAGATAACACGCAATTAGAGACAACTGATTATAATTGGCACGAGCCTCATTACTTTAGCAGTGAGCAGCTTGTCAAAATAGACGATTTTGCAAAAACGGCAGCCACTGAAGTAGCTGAAAAATTTTCTACTTTTTGTCGCAGCAAATTCAATGTAACAATTAAATCGATCACTCAGCACTTTGTAGATGAATTTCTTCGCCAACTCTCAAATGATGAGCCGAAGTATTATTATCTGCCCTTCGGCACCGGGCAGGAGCATCTGTGTGGGCTGATTGGCATACCTAAGCTAACCGCTGTCAACTGGGCGACACAATTGCTCGGAGATTCGGAATCCGAAAAGGATCCGGACAAGGATTTGTCGCAATTGGAAGAATCGCTTATGTTGGATCTTGCATCCGTTCTTATTGAGGGATTTTCCGATCTTTTTACAAACTGTGATTTCCAACCGGCGGGAAGCATTGTCAAGGATCAGTGGCCCCTTGAGCTGAAAGGTACCGAAGAACTCTGCAAATTTTCCTTTGACGTTAAGAAAGCTGACTTAGAGGATGGGGATTCTGAGGCTTACTTTTTGATACTATGTAGCGAGATGAGGCCGATAGCAGGAGAAACAGCGCAGGATTATGTTGATTGTTCCGCTGAGGATATTTCAAAAATGATTCTTGAGCATTTGCAGGAAATGCCCGTTTTCATTACAGGTAAACTGGCATCTGCCGTACTTACCTTTGAAGAAATAATGGATCTTCAGCCTGATGATATACTTTTGCTGGATAAAAAGGTTGATCAGCCGGCTGAGCTGATAGTAGGCGACCGGACTGTTTATTACGGCAGTCCTGCAAAATCTGCCGGTAAGTACGCTGTGGCAATAACAAATACAGCGGCGAAATTTGAAAACGCCGCCGAAAACATAAATTCAAATATAAAGACCAAATGATTGAGAGGACATAAAAATATGGCGGATGCAGCTAATGCCGTGGCAGAAAAACAGGATCAGCAGGAAGATGTATCGAAACAAGACGGTAAAAAACAGGCGCAATCGGTAGAATTCTCTGAGGCAGTTGGAACCGAGGCTACAGCTTCCGGAGGAAGTATCGATGTTTTAATGGCTATGGACATTGATGTTAATGTTGTTATCGGTCAGACTGAGATGCCGGTTAAGCGACTCTTAAAGCTTGGGCCCGGGTCGGTATTAAAACTCGACAAATCTGTCGATGAGCCGGCGGACTTATATCTCAAGGACACGAAGTTTGCCACTGGAGATATCGTGGTAGTGGACGGCCGGTTTGCTGTCAGGATCAAGCAGATTCTCGGGCTTGGTGATTCTACCGCAGTGGCAGCCGGAGCGTGAGTTTAAGAAGGAATTTTAATGGTAGAAAATGGACAAACAAATTTGCAGCACCGACAGGCGTCCCTTGCGGGAGGACCGTCCGGGACGCATTCTCTCGGTGCGCCGCTGGCATCCTATAGCAATATTGTTCTGGTTGTCGGCCTGGTTACGGTTCTCGCTACCCTTTTAATTCCTTTGCCTACACCTGTTTTGGATGTGTTGCTGGCTTGCAGTATCTCTTTGGCTGTAGCTGTTCTGGTCGTGACACTGTCTTCGAAAGAGGCGCTCGATTTATCGACGTTTCCTTCACTGCTTCTTTTCGTAACGTTGTTTCGCCTGTCCCTGAATGTTGCCTCGACAAGATTGATCCTTACACAGGGAAATGCGGGAAAAATCATTCAGACCTTCGGCGGTTTTGTTGCCGGCGGCAGTTTCGTGGTCGGACTGGTCATTTTCCTGATCCTTGTAGTTATCCAGTTTATTGTTATTACAAAGGGTGCCGAGCGAATCAGTGAGGTGTCCGCCCGTTTTACTCTCGATGCTATGCCCGGCAAGCAAATGGCTATCGATGCGGACCTGAACGCCGGGATGATTACCGAGACACAGGCCAACGAGCGCCGGGCTAAAATCGTCAAAGAAAGCGAGTTCTATGGCGCGATGGACGGTGCCAGCAAATTCATACGCGGCGATGCCAAGGCCGGCCTGATCATCACGGCGGTCAATATCATCGGCGGCATAGCTATGGGGTATTCCCGAGGTCTTCCGATTGCCGGCGCTGTCAGGACATATTCTGTTCTGTCAATCGGTGATGGACTTGTCAGCCAGATTCCATCGGTCATCATTGCGGTCAGTTCGGGATTTCTGGTCACAAAGATATCGTCTCGCTACAGTGTCGGCCAGGACCTTTCCAAACAGTTCCTCAGAACGAGCCAGCCACTGATTATCGCCGGAGCCATAATAGCGTTGATGGCGTTGGTGCCTGGCCTGCCAAAAATTCCATTTATTGTGCTGGGTATCTCTTCGGCTTTACTCGGCAGGGCGGTGGCTAAATCCGAAAAGGGGCACAAACAGAAGCGCAGTGCTTCTCCTCAGGCAAAGGCCGAGAAACAGCCGGTAGAAGAACTGCTGGACGTTGACCAGGTTTCCGTACAGGTCGGCGTGCGTTTAATCAGTATGGTGGATCCTCGCAAAGACAGCACAATCTTCGACCGCATCGGGGCGTTGCGGAGAAAATTTGCCCGGCAGCTTGGAATCATAATTCCTCTGGTTCGGCTACGCGATAATATTAATCTCGAACCGACTGCTTACGAGATTCGAATCGCAGAGCTGCCTGTGGCAAAAGGGCGGTTGGAGCCCGATATGTTTCTTGCCATGGATCCGGGTACAGTTCAAGCCAAAATCGATGGCATAGAAACCACCGAACCTGTTTATGGGCTGCCGGCATTGTGGGTCACTCAAGCCAATAAGGAGAAAGCCGAACTTAACGGATATTCCGTAATCGACCCAGAGTCGGTCTTTATTACGCATTTGTCCGAAACGCTGCGAAAACACGCCGGTGATTTATTGACACGTGAGGATGTGCAGCTTCTGATAGACAGGCTTCGTAAAACTCAGCCTTCGTTAGTCGGAGAGGTAATCGGCCCCGACAAAGATGTATCTGTCGGATTGCTTCAGCGTGTGCTTAAAAACATCATAAACGATGGAATCCCGATTCGTGAATTGGCCGCTATTCTTGAGTCGCTGGGAGAAAATGCCTCGAAAACCAAAAACATTGCTGTCCTGACGGAAATGGTTCGAAAACGCCTGAGTAGGTCTATTACCGAGCAGTGTAAGAATGATGATGGTAAAGTTATTGCTATAACAATAGATCCCGCTCTCGAGCATCAAATGTCTTCAACCCTGAAGCAGGAGGCCGAAGGAATCAATCTGGCTTTGCCGACCGAGATAGCCATGGATATAAGCAGAAAGACGGCACGGGCCTGGAAGAATGCGATGGACAAAGGTTTCGATACGGTGGTATTGCTCTGTGATGCGAAATTGCGCTCGCCGCTGGCGGTCATGTTATCGCGAATAGTGCCGATGTTGCCGGTCGTGGCGTATGACGAAGTTGTGCTTGGGACCGAAGTGGAGCCAATTGAAACGATATCCATCCAGCAGGCCGAATCGATGACGTCAACAGGGCGTGAACTTGTCGGAGTTTAGAGCTGATGTATTGTGTGCCAAATAAATACAATATTATATATGCAACAGGGAATACGGGATAAATATGCCGCTACATGTTAGGTCAATTGCAGTAAGCATTGCAGTGATATGTTTTTTCGTCTTGAGCATTGTTGGAGGCGTTTGCGGCCTTTCGCCGTTTGTTTGCTGTAAAAGGGCGCTGATAGGAGCGATACTTGCATACATAGCCGGAGGATGGGCAGTAAGAGCGATAAATGCTATTTTGGTCGATGCGATAATAGCAAACCAAATGAAACAGCAGGAAGGTTCCGGCCCTCGAACTAATTCCGAGATGAGATTTGAGAGAAAAGGCAGTGTCAGTACAGACTAAAGATATTAGTGATGACCGGCTTGCCGGCAAGGATAAAAAGCATCTGAATAATGTTGTTCTGCGCGCATACTCTGTACAGAAAAAATCTGTCCGCGGGCAAATTGAGGACGAACAGATAGCTGAACTTCTGCCCATGGTTCACAGGATAGCCGGCCGAGTAGTGACATATTTGAAGCCTCCGTTAACGTTTGAAGATATGGTCTCGGCGGGAACGGTCGGGCTCGTCAGGGCCGCCCGTGATTTCGACCCTTCTCACCAGGCCGAGTTCAAAACATATGCTTATATCAGGATCAAAGGTGCTATTCTCGATGAGCTCAGAGGCTGGTCTTTTATGCCTGAAAACCTCAGAAAGCGAATTCGTATGGTCCAGCAGCTCAGCAGAAAAATCACCGAGCAGACGGGAACTGCTCCAACTGATAATGAATTAGCTGAAAAACTCGGAATAACTGTTGAGGAGCTTTACGAAACGTTCGAAAACGCCCGGGCGCAGTTTTTTATCTCTCTCGACGGTTTTGATGATGATTCACCCGCACTTGGTAATCTTTTAACATCTTCACATCCCGTCGCTCCTGAAGAAAAGATCGAACGCCAGGAGCTTATAGAACAGTTGACCAAGGCGATACGGCAATTGTCCGAAAAACAAAGGCAGGTGATTCTGCTTTATTATCATCAGCAACTGACGATGAAACAAATCGCTGAAATTATTGATATTACCGAGTCGCGTGTAAGCCAACTGCACGCAGGTGCGTTATTTAATTTGTCCATAAAATTAAGGCAGTGGAAAGATGGCAGAATATGATTCCAATATGATAAAGCCTGTGGATAGTTTGAAAAATATCTCGGGCCTGACTCCGGTAAAACACCGCGAAGAAAGAGAACGCCGGCGGCAATTAAAACATCAAAACAACGAGAATGACGAAACCATGCCGGAAGAGGAAGTCAGAAACGAAAACGATATTAATACGGACAGTATCGGGATTGATTACTGTGCTTGAGTGTAATCCATAAAAAACAGTTAGGGCAATAAATGGTAAAAACAGCAGGGCGGATATTAAAGAGTAATGATGTTAAGTTCGAGGGCCGGTTCCATCTGGACTTGGCACAGGTCGGATCGGATTTGTCTAAACATCAGGCTGTAGTTTCAACCGAACCACAGGTTCGTGTCCTTGAAAATCATCCTGAATACGCTGTAATAGAAGTGACCTGCTGCTGTGGCAGAAAAATATCCTTAAAGTGTGATTATGCCGGACTCGCAGAACAGGCCCCGGAAGATACACAAACGTAAAGAATTTTATAGGGATGATAAATAATACTAATATGGAGAAAAATGTAATGCAAATCGAAAAGAAAATAATCAATTTGACGATTTTATTCGTAGTGATATTTCTGCTGCCGGGCTGCTCGTCCACTCAACAACCGACAGAGCTCGCCGCAAATTCCGTTGCGGCCGAAATGCAGCAGAACGATTCTATTGCCAACAGGTTCCAGCGGCCGGACCCGGAAGGCCCGACCGTCGTCGAGTCGGCGATTAAATTATCGTCGGAATACTCCAGGCTCACCCAGGAGGCGGCCTTATTAAGGAAGCAAAACGAGGATTTAATCGCCAGAAACCGGCAGCTTGAGGAGCAGGCGGTTTCTCTTGATGTTCAATTACAGCAGACACAAAAGGAATTAACCGAAGCCAACAGCCTTCTTATAGAAATGCGCGTCGAGCTGAACAACTGGAAGGCCGACATCCTCGGCTTCCGTGAGGAAATGCGCAATGCCGAAACTGCCCAGTTGGAAACACTGCTTCGGATACTGAAAGTCCTCGGCGGAGAAGTCACAACAGAATCGGTCAAAGCCGAAGTTACGGGATCTGTAGGTTCGGCCGTCGCATCGGCGAATAAACCTGATAAACCTTAATAGCGGAAAACAATATATTAGGGGAATCGTATGAATAGCCCGGAAAGGATTTGCGGTTTGCGATTGTCGAATGCCGATTTAACAATCGACAATCGAAAATCGAAAGTCAAAAATGTTTTGATGTTGTTGCTGTCGGCTGCCCTTTTATCCGGCTGCCGCACCCAGAGTATTCCTTCAGCACCGGCGGCAAATTACTATTATCGAAATCCTGACAAATATCTGACTAACATTGGAAGGGTTGCTATTATTGAGCTGGACAACGATTCGAGTTATCCTCAGATTTCCAGCGATATTTCCGGTTCGCTTTATCAATCGTTGCAGAAGAGGCAGGTTTTTGGCTTAACTTTAGTCCGACTGAATGATCCATCCTGGCGAAGTCTGCAAATTCAGCATGACTCGGCCTATACACTCGAAAAGTTATTGGCAATCCGTGATACGTTAAAGTGTGACGGCATACTTCTTGGGACCGTTACCGAATACAGGCCCTTCCCTCATATGGCGGTCGGATTGCGCTTAAAGCTTCTGGACTTAAGAGACGGCCAGTTAGTATGGGCACTGGAGCAGGTTTGGGATAGCGCCGATAAAGCGACCGAAAAACGTACAAGGGACTATTTTAAATCCGAGAAGCGTGAGGGCTTTGCACCGTTGAATGAAAAATTGGCCGCTGTCAGTCCGATTGAGTTTCTCAAATTTGTGAGCTATGAAGTAACAAGGACGTTTTAGTTGAAATTCCGGCTGAAAAAGTGGTTGGAAATTACAAAGATGGTTCTATAAATGCAATACTTCGTCTAAATATGACATTAACTTTAGAAAAAAATGAAAATTCAGCAAAAAGTGCTTAAGTTTTATCTAAAACACTCGAGAATATTCGTAAACAAGCAATTTTAGGAACATTATAGGGTCATGATTGAACAAATAGGAACAAATAATCAGCCATTAATTGAATCCGGATCATCAACCGGTCAGCCGAATACTCCGGCGGCCATTAGAGGTAATGATGTGGATGCATCTATTCAGGTGGATTATGCTGCTCTTGTCGATATGGCCATGCAGCCGCCTCAAACCGATGACCAGCGAGTGCAGCAGGCTAAAGAGCTTTTATTGTCCGGCGGGCTTGACAGCGAAGAAATTATCAAAGGCGCAATCGAGAACATCTTGATGTACGGTATATAAGGTTATTATATGATATAAAACAAATTGCGTGGCCGGCCACGGAGGGTCTGGTCGAAAGCACGAACGGATTTCATAAGCCCGGCGAGGATGGATATTATAATCTATTCCTCGCCGGGTTTGTTATTGGTAGACCTTCTTTAATTCTCTCGACGGTTTTCATCATTATCCCCGAACTATTGGAAAAACCGTTTCAGGCAGAGCGCTGCTGTGAGCCCAGCCGCACTGCTCCCCATATAGTCAGAAAGAGCAGCACGAAAAAGACAATAGTGACAATAATCATTATCCCGGCCAGCTTCGCCGGAGTAAGATTTCCCAGGGCCGGCATGGAATTGCTGAGCTGTCCGGTTATCTTAAGCGGCTCTTCCAGCCGGGCAAGGTCCGACATGGGCCTTTCGAGCCTTGCAACTTGATCCAGCGAGATTTTTAACGTAGCGAGCCGCGCCATCGGGTTCCGCAGGCCGGCAACGTTTTCCAGGGTATCCTTCAGTTCGGCCACGGCCCGGAGCGGCCTGTCAAGCCTCGCCACCGCTTCGAGGTTTGTCTCCAGAGAGGCGACCTGCAGCAACGGCTCTTTTAGCTCCGCAACCTGCACCATCGGATCGCCCAGGCGGGCCAGTTCCTCCATTGGCCCCTCGAGTGCGGCTACTTCCTCGAACGTCCTGCCCAGCTCAGCCAGGTTCTGTATAGGCTCTTTCAGTGAATTTACCTGCTCCAGAGTCGATTCGAGACTTTCCATAGTCTGTCTTGTGGCGACGACCGCCGCCGTATTCCTTTCAATGGCCAGGCCTGTGATCTTGATGCCTTCGGTATTCTCCTTAACAACCTCGGTCATTTGGCATCCGAATCCTAAAGCAATGACCAGCAACGCTGAACTATAGAATAATGCTTTCTGTTTCATGGTTCTATCTCCCTGGGAATGTGAATTTTGTAGGTTCATATAATTATCATAATTGTCTGCCCCGCTTGTGCAAAATCCTTTTTTCCCCACTGCTCTTGCTAATTCTCGAACAAAGTTGAACAATGTTCGTACAAACCTTAGTTCTGCCCCTGTAACGAATTGGTAATTAATGTTATCCACTCTTTTGCCATACAGGGGCTTTTTTACATGATTGGTAACGGGCAGGATACCCCGAGGGAATGCTGTAAATTGATCCGATTCGATAGCACGTAGAGCGTTGAAACGAACCGTTAATCTCTACAATCGCAAATCGTAAATCGACAATCGTAAATGACAAAGTCTGTCCCGAGTTTTTCTCATTCAATTAAATTGTACGGTGCGTTTAGAACGTTGGAACCGGAATATCGTATAGTACAAATGTCATATCTTCAATATAGGAATCCACGGCAAACTGAAATTGAATCGTCGTAACACCACCACAGGCATCACACGAACCCCTGCCAGACATGGTATAATCAGTATTCGAACCGCCGCCGCTGCTGCTGAAACCGCCGCTACTACTATAGCTTCTGACATCGACACCATTTGCATCGAGAAATGTCATACCCATATCTATATATTGTGGAAGAGGCTCATCCTCTCTCAGAAATACATGGCTGCTGGGACGCGAATCCGGGCCTTCGTACTTTGCTTTGATGACGTAGCTGTACTTGCCCTCTTCGAGCACAGCCTCTTCGATCATAATGCTGTAATCGGGCAGAATTTCAATCCACTGTTCCGATGCTTGAAACGGAACCTTAACTTTCCGAATTGCATAGGCAAAAAGGCCTGTGGTGCTAAAACTGACTTGATTGAACCATACGGGATAACCTGCATTGGGATCCATGGGAAAACTGAGATTGACATGTGCCGGCCTGTCGGCCATAAAAGAAGGTCGCGGTGTTGTATCAATAGTGAAATGGACAAAAATATCAGGATTATCATCTGCATATACGTTGTTCTGATCATCGACAGCACGGACTTTGGAAGGCCTTAAAAAAGTCGTGTCGGAGATTAAATTTCGCTGGTCCGCCTTGTAGAGATTACAACTGATCGTTAAGGTTCGTTGAGATTCATATCCGCTGGCACTGCTGTCTTCTTCGGGATTGGACAGCACGGAAGACAACGTTACTTTTTCCCACGCCGCCACAAAACAATCCGACGGTGTCCAATCGGGATCATTGGGCTCAACTACGACTTCGGTCACTTCCGGCTCTATATCAGCCAAACAAAGTGAACCCATGGCTAAAAACGCCGTAATCGTCCATAATACTTGCATTTTTTTGACTCGCATTTGATACCTCCTTAAAAAATAAGTTAATAAAGTTTTTCAGGATTCCTGACAAAATACTCAGAAAATCCCTACGCTATGCATTACATTTACTCCACAGAAGCTTTATAAAAGAACTCACTAATAACTCAAACGCAGGAAATTGCTCATATTGCAGGAATTTTTAGAATTTTTATGACTTCAAATTATTCATATAATTCGCAGTTCCGAATATAAAAGTCCATTTCCGCATACATTCGTTACACATTTTCCCAAATTTTTTAAAAAACTATTCACCCTTTTCTGCATGCTTTCCCCAGCTATTAATACTAATTCTCAGTTTTACCTTAAAAAAATAATAAATAGACAATAGAAAATCGTAAATAACAAAGGCCAACCGCAGCAAAACCTCTGCTTCTCTATAATAGTCCCGTAAAAAAGAAAGAGTTGGCGATGTTTTTTGCGATTTTTTTATAAATTTTTATCCGAACGCGATTTTTAACACTTCTACTACGGATTCGAAGCATGATTTTTCGTTCCTTTGTGGTGAATCCAAATCCGCGTTAATTTGTGTTAGATTTCGCGCTTATGAAATGTTAGCGAGGAAATCCCTGCACACCCTTGGAACCGGTTCAGCCAGTTCCCGAAGCCTTTTCTCGTCCAACATATAACCATAGCCGTGTATTTGCATATGGCGAAATACGAGCAGCTTTCTAAGGGCTTCAAACTGCTTTTGAGATATTATAGATTCCTTTTGAGATGTCAGAAGGACCTCTTTGTGCCAGCTTTCAGTTTTTGGGATTTTGAAATCTTGCTGCTCTAATCTGCCGCGTAAAATTCGCTCTATGCCGGTATAGACATCCTGCAAGAGTTTACCCAATGCGATTGTTTCGTAAGTCGAGAATTCTTCCCTGGCGGTCAGGTCCTCAATCATATCTATAGTGCGCAGGATATTATCCCTTTCGGCACGGATATAATCCGACTCAGCGCTCATAGATACGTACCCCTCTTGACCGTATTATCGCAGTAATCGGCAGCTCCTGCTCCATATCAACAAGATCGACGGGTTTTGGAAGCTCGAAGAAAAGCCGGCCGTAAAAATCGAAGAACTTCTCAGGAACAAGCCCTTCAACTGCAAGGTCGATATCCAACGCCTTGCTTTCATCTTCCAAAGCTGAACCGAATAGCCAGACGGCCTTTACGTCGAAGTCCTTGGCACAAGCTCTTACGGTTTCTATGAGATTCGATGAAATCATAATAAAGTTCAATTTAAACACGAAAACTTAGAATATATTAATAATATCGGCTGGCGGAATAACCTGCAACAAAAAAGCCAATGTAGTTTACGATTTACGATGGCTAAGACATTAATTTACGAATGATTATTGTTTGGATTATTCCGCGTCCATCCGCGGTTAATTCCTATTTTCTTCGTGGTTCTTTGTGCCCCATTCGGCTCGTCTCCGATATGGGGAGCAATCAGGTGGAACCA
>Ga0209536_100000801_pt1 | contig 51975 bp, 57 predicted proteins | sample DeeMarSeWOR28_12_FD_187461 | JGI IMG/M metagenome (GOLD analysis project Ga0209536, IMG submission 187461) | Marine sediment microbial communities from White Oak River estuary, North Carolina - WOR-2-8_12 (SPAdes) (version 2) | ecosystem: Environmental > Aquatic > Marine > Intertidal zone >... | reverse complement strand
CAGTTCACCCATCAATCCTGGTCGGCGCTACCAACGCTGGTGGACGCACGCAGCTCATGCATGTCTGCGCCGCGGCGCACTTCAAGGACGAGATCCCAGTTGCCAGCCTCAGGCAAGACCAAGGTCGCCTGGTAGACGCCGATACCGCGTTCGAGCATCTCGAAATTCTGATCGGCACGACTGTCGGCGGGACGCAGGAAACTCCCGCTCACGGTGGCGCCGGTAACAGGCGAACCATGGCGATCTGTGACGCTGAGCTGAAACACCGCTGGTCGCCCCGCGACTGGCTCGGCTAACCAACCCTTTCGCAGCTGCCAACCCCGCTCCCGTTGCGCTGCAACGCGCTCAACATAGCGGTTGTAGGCTTCTTGATTCTCCTGGTAATCGTGCTGAACGGTGCCCGGAAACACCGAACGAACCGAGCGCCCTTCAGGCACCTCTGGCAACACCAGTTCGGCAACGTCGGGCGCCAAGCCACGTTGTGAGACTGTTATCAACACCGCGTTGACGACGACGACGATCAAAAAGAAGACGACTAATACTGCTGGTGCCCAGTGAAACCGGCGGGCGCCGGGTTGGACCTCGCCGCTGCGCGCAAATACGATGCCTAGTATGTACGCCGTCATGGTATAGACGGCGACGTGTATCGCCACGACGTCCGCGCCCGGCCACTGCACCAACGCATAGGAGAGATAGCCGAGATTTGCCAGCACGCCAGCGACGACTGCGCTCGCTTTGCTGTTCAGGCCCGCGATCTTGCCGATGATGAGAAACGCCACCGCAACTGCAATGCCGCCGCCAAGCAACGTTAGTAGTAAGGACGGCATCAGTGGTGCACCTCGAGCTTCTCAGGTGGGGTATAGAATACGGCCTGCCAGGTAGCCGCTGGGATCTGATCGTTATCGAGTCGCTCGACCACGAATTCGAATGGCTGCTTGCTCTGGGTAGCACCGTGGGGATCCATGCGCACCCGGGCCAAGACGCGCACGCTGGACCCCGCACCAACCGATAGTTCAGTGAAGTGACCGAGATCGAGCTGCGCGCCAGCCAAACCTGCCAAATGAATTGCGAAACGCGCGGGCACGTTGGTCTTGTTCATAATCTTGACTTCGTACTGGTTTTGAATCCGGCCATCGGACAACGTGACCGCCAAAGGCTGGCGCACCTGTACTACGCTGACGTCCACCGTGGAGCGAGTCGCGACACTGAAGCTGAGCAGGGCGATGGCGATCAACACGCCGATACCGTAGCCGACGTGCTTGAGCTTCAGCAGTTTGGTCTTACCTCCGGCCAAGGCACGCTCGGATGAGTAGCGCACCAAACCGCGAGGGTAACCGATGGACTCCATAATCGTATTGCAGGCATCAACACACAAGGCACACGAAATGCACTGGACCTGCAGGCCATTGCGAATATCAATGCCGGTAGGACAAACCTGTACACAATAGCCACAGTCGATGCAATCGCCATAGCCTTTTGTCATTCGCTCCTCACGAGTCTTCAGCCCGCTCGCGGGTTTGTGTCGGCCAGCTCTGCGCTCACCGCGCTCACGGTCGTAGGCGATGATCAGGGTATCCTGATCAAACATCACACTTTGAAAGCGTGAGTAGGGACACATATACGTACAAACCTGCTCACGCGCCAGACCCGCCATCACGTAAGTTGTCGCGGTTAGAAACAGTGTCGTGGCATAGGCGGGAAACGCTCCCTCACCCGTCACCATCGCGCCAACCATATCCGGAGCATTGCCCCAATAGAGCGTGAAAGTCGTGCCAGTAAGTAGCGCAACCGCCAGCCAGAGCAGATGGGTCAGACCAAGCTTGAGCGCCTTCTCCCTCCCCCAGGCGGCCTTTGCCAGACGCATGCGCGCCGGCCTTTCACCCTGCACGATGCGTTCGATCAACACGAATACATCAGTCCACAAGGTCTGAAAGCAGAAGTAGCCGCAAAAGACTCGGCCGGCGAGCCCCGTCACGAAGAACAGCAGGAAGGCACCGATGACTAACACGCCGGCGAGCCAGAAGATATCCTGAGCGTAGACAACTAGATCGAAAACATAGAACTTGCGACCAACGATATCGAATAACACGGCCTGCGTCGGTCCGCTGGGCCGCTCCCACCTCAACCACGGCAGCAGGAAATAAACGCCATACGCAAACACCAACACGGCCCATTTGATGGTGCGATAGCGCCCCGATACCGATCTGGGAAAGATCGGCACTCGCGCTTGATAGAGCTGATCAGATGACTGCGCTGGCGCTGACACCCGATGATTACCTCGCAGGAGTTGCTGGCTGGAGTCGGCGCAGGAGACAGCCGACACCGATGTTCAGCCCTTGGGGGCGAGAGGAGTATTCGAGCGGTGCGCCACTAGCGGGCGCCCGCGCGAGGTACAGGACAAATGCTACTTGCCGCCGCCCAGCTCGTGGACGTAGAAGGTCAAAATCTTGATGTCGGTTTCCGACAAGCGGCCATCCCAGGACGGCATATGACGCCCCACACCACCCCGGATCACTTCCTTTACGGCACTCAGGTTCTGATCCAGGCTCATCTGCTCTCCAACCGAGGCGATTGTCCAGATGCTGTCGGTCAAGTTGGCCGCACCTTGCGACTTCAAACCTGTCGCCTCAGTCGTGTGACAGTAGTAGCAACCGCCCGTCTCGCCGTTGAAGATAGCCTGCCCGCGCGCCGCGGCTGCTTTGTCAACGCTGTGACCGGAAAGGCTCAGCACATAGCTCGCCACATCGTCCAACTGTTCAGCGGAGAAAGTGTCCTTGAATGATGGCATGAAGCCGTTGCGTCCAGCCGCTATAGAGCTGTGAATATCATCGAAGCTGCCACCCCACAACCAGCCATCGTCCGCCAGGTTCGGATATAGACCAACGACGCCAGCACCCCCTTGCTGGTGACAACCTGCACAGTTGTCGCCGAACAATCCTTTGGCCACATTGCGCACGAAATCGGTCATTTCCGGGTCGGCGGCAATTTCGGCGTAGCTCGCGGCAGCAACGCGCTCCATATATTGTCGCTGCTTGACTGCCTCGTCGCCCTGCTGCATGTCTTGAAGCAGGAGCGCGCGGGTATTCCAGTGAGTGGTCTTCTGTTCACCAGCGCCGGTTTCGTAGGTAATGGTGTTCCACACACCTTTGGTAAACGTGTTGCCTACCGGCCAGGCCGGAAACAGCACCCAGTAAATGATGGCGAAAACGACGGTGGCGTAGAAGGTCCATACCCACCAGCGCGGCAGCGGATTGTTGAATTCCTGCAGATCGCCGTCCCATGAGTGTCCGGTCGTCTGTACAGTCTGCTGGCCTCGTTCTTTGTTCATTGCTTCAAATCCTTGTCGTGACCGCGATCGTGCTCATCATCCAGGAAAGGGATGTTCTTGTACGACTCAAAGCGCTGCGCACGCCTTTTGCCAGAGAACACATAGATGATCAAACCTACAAACGTCACCGAAAAAAGAATCAGCACAAACGTTTTGGCGTTGTTCCCGTGCCCAAACCACTCGAGTATCTCGACCATCAACCTTGGCTAGACACGCAACTCAGCGGAACTCCGCGAAGTAGCCTTCATCGAACTGACGGAAGTCCACCATGGTACCCAGCATCTGCAGATACGCGACCAAAGCGTCCATCTCCGTGATGTCAGAGCTATTGCCGTCATAGTTCCCAGAGCGAGCTTGCGCGATCAGATTTTCCTGGCCGCGATTGATGTCGAGCAGATCCGCGGTTTCCTTACCGAAACGCTTGACGTTGGCTTCGTACTCGTCACTGGTCAGACTGTACGGAACGCCAACCGTTGCCAAGGCTTTCATGCGCTGCTGGATGTCGCTGAAGTCGAGACGATTCTCCAGCAACCAGGGGTAATTGGGCATGATCGATTCAGGTACCACGGAACGCGGTGCCACCAAGTGCTGGGTATGCCACTGATTCGAGTACTTGCCGCCGACCCGCGCCAGATCGGGACCGGTGCGCTTCGATCCCCACTGAAAGGGATGGTCGTACTGCGATTCCGCTGCCAGTGAGTAGTGACCGTAGCGCAGCATTTCATCACGGAATGGGCGAACCATCTGCGAGTGGCACAAATAACAGCCCTCACGCATATAGATATCGCGACCGCGAATCTCGAGCGGCGTGTAGGGGCGAATCGTTTCGCGACCCGCGACTTCGACTTTCTCAATCGTGCCTTCGATGAAATACAGGGGCACGATTTCGACCAACCCCCCGATGCTGATCACAATCAGGACCAGGACGATGAGCAGGCCGGCATTCGTTTCAATGTGTTCGTGTCTCATATCCCTTGTCCCCGCCCCTAGGCGTTAGCCAGCTTTGCAGCAAGCTTGGCTTCGAGCTCGGCTTGTTCGCGAAGACCTTGGCGCGCGGTCATGTAGAAGTTGTATGCCATGATCACAGCGCCGACCATAAACAAGGCGCCACCCAGTGCGCGCACGACATAAGGCATGTAGAGGAACGAAACCGACTCCACGAACGTGTAGAGCAGATTACCGTAGTCATCGAAGGCGCGCAGAATCAGACCCTGGCCGATGCCGGCGACCCACATCGCGGAGATGTACAGCACAATACCCACAGTCGCAAACCAGAAATGAAGAGCGATGAGTCGGTCGCTGTACATCTTGGTATCCCACAAGCGCGGCACGAGATGATACAAGGAACCCATCGATACCATAGCGACCCAGCCGAGCGCGCCGGAATGTACGTGACCGATGGTCCAGTCGGTGTAGTGCGACAAGGCGTTCACACTCTTCAAGGACATCATTGGCCCTTCGAAGGTCGACATGCCGTAGAACGCCAGCGCCGTGATCAAAAAGCGCATAACCGGATCGGTGCGCAATTTCTCCCATGCGCCTGATAGCGTCATGATGCCGTTGATCATGCCACCCCAGGACGGCATCAACAGCAATATGGAGAAGGTGGCCGCCAGCGTTGAGGTCCAGTCCGGAATTGCCGTCCAGTGCAGGTGGTGGGTGCCCACCCACATGTAGAGAAAAATTAGCGCCCAGAAGTGAATAATGGACAGACGATACGAATAAATGGGTCGACCGGCCTGTTTCGGGACGAAGTAGTACATCATGCCGAGAAACGCTGCGGTCAGGAAGAATCCAACAGCGTTGTGACCGTACCACCACTGGGTCATCGCATCTTGCACGCCAGCGTGCCAGCTATAAGACGACAGGCTGAACAAGCTCACCGGCACCGCCCAGTTGTTGAAGATGTGCAGAATGGCAGTGGCGAGAATGAACGAGATGTAAAACCAGTTGGCAACGTAAATATGTGGCTGACTGCGACGGCGCAACGTCTGCACATAGATCCATAGATAGGCAACCCACGTCACCGCGATGAGCAAGTCGATAGGCCAGACCATCTCGGCATACTCGCGCGCTTGGGTATAGCCCATCATGTAGGACAACGCCGCGGCACCCACGGCGATATTCCAACCCCAGAAGGTGAACGTCGCCAGACCATCGCTGTAGAGGCGCGCCTGGCAGGTACGTTGCACAACGTAGTAAGAGGTCGCGAACAGTGCGCCACCGCCAAAACCGAAGATGACCAGTGTGGTGTGCACGGGACGGAGGCGGCCGAAGGTCAAGGCGGGAATATCAAAATTGAGCGCCGGCCAGGCCAGTTCAGAGGCGATATAAACGCCAGCGAGCATGCCGAGCACGCCCCACACGATGGCCATGATCGTGAAGCGGCGAACAATGGCGTAGTTGTATTGCTCCGTCGTTGTTGTGGTGATCGTCTGCGCCATCCGTTACCGCCTCTCTACTCCATAATCGGGGTTTGGGTCTCACAGTGCGGCGCCTTGAACGCGCCGCAGAACTGAATCAGGACAAGCTAATATGATAATTGAGCGCTCTATCGCCGGACAACCGTTCGGGCGCCCAAGTATAGAACAAGGCGGGTGGCCGAAGCCAAAAAACCTTGGATAGGCAGATTAATTGCGTGAATGGCCAGACGCAGCGTTCGCCTCGCCGCGTGGGCGGCGAGGCGGACCATCAGGCTAGCCGGCCAAGGCCACCGCCAGTGGATTGGCCACGATGGGGAAATAGTGATCCACCATCAGCAGCGCGAACAGCAACATCAGGTAAATGATGGAGTAACCAAAAGTCTTCATGCCGACGCGGCCATCCCCGCTGCGATACAGGCAGATGGCGTGATAGAGGAAAACCGCATCCAGCGCCACCACGCCCAGTAGATAGAGCAGTCCCGACATGCCGGTCAGATAGGGCAGCAAAGTTACGGCGGTCAGAATGATGGTGTAGAGCAATACATGCAGGCCCGTGAAGGCCACCCCATGGGTCACGGGCAGCATCGGGATATCGACCTTGGCGTATTCCTCACGCCGAGCAATCGCCAGCGCCCAGAAATGCGGTGGCGTCCAGGCGAAAATGATGAGGAACAACAGCAGGGAATGTGGATCGACCTGGCCGGTGACCGCAGTCCAACCCAGCACGGGCGGCGCCGCTCCGGCCGCGCCGCCGATAACGATGTTCTGAGGCGTGGCACGCTTGAGAAATAGGGTATAGATGACGGCGTAGCCGATGAGCGATGCGAAGGTCAGCGCGGCCGTTAATGGGTTGACCAGCAATACGAGGATGCCCAAACCCAGCACCCCGATGATGGCGGCGAACACAATGGCCTGTCGTGGCCCGAGGGTACCCGCGGGCAACGGACGGCGACTGGTACGCAACATGATTGAGTCGACCTGCTGTTCCACCAGTTGGTTGATACAGGCAGCAGAGGCAGCCGACAGGCCAATACCGATGGTGCCAAACACTAGCGCCGACCACGGCACCATGCCGGGCGTCGCCAGAAACATACCAACGATAGCGGTAAACACGATCAACGCGACGACGCGGGGTTTGCACAGCTCGTAGTAGTCGCGCCAATGACGCACCACCCCCACGCCGGCCGCATGACGGCGTAGCAACTCCTCCATTTCAGGCAACCTCTTGTTCTAATGGTCGTAGGGCGTGATTCAGCGCGACCACGCACAGCAATAATACTGCGCCGACCCCATTGTGCGCCACCGCGACGAGCAATGGCAGGCTCAAAACCACGTTCGCAATTCCGAGTGAAACTTGAGTAAATAGAACCAAGAGCAGCACAACACCGACAGTCCGCAGGACGGAGTTGGGCGTCGCGCGCAGCAGGCGCAACCCCAGCCAACCCAGATACAGGAACGTCGCCAGGGCGCCGATGCGATGGCTGACATGAATGGCCACCCGCGCGTCGTTGGGCAGCACGCCGCCTTCATAGTCAATGCCCAGGCCGCGCCACAAGGTGAATCCGTCAGCGAAATCCATTGGCGGCCACCACTGGCCCTGGCAGGTGGGAAAATCAGGGCAGTGTAACGCGGCGTAGTTGGCGCTGACCCAGCCGCCCAAGGCCAGCTGCATGACCAGAATCACGAGCCCGAGCAACGCCCACGGCCGCAGGCCCACCGCCTCCGGCGTGGCACGGACCGGTCGCGGCTGGGCACCGTGGCGCAGGGCCACCCACCACAGCAGCGACAGCGTCGTCAGGCCGCCGAGCAGATGCGACATCACCACCACCGGTTTGAGCAGGAGCGTCACCGTCCACATGCCCAGCAACGCCTGGAAAATGATCAAGGCAACGAGGAAGGTGGGCACGCCCACGGGATAGCCGGGCTGGCGCGCCCGGGCGCGCCAGGCCAGGAAGCCGAGGGCAAACACCAATAGTCCAAGGGCGCCGGCGAAATAGCGATGGACCATTTCTTTCCAGGCTTTGGGCGCCTCGACGGGGCGTTCGGGGTAGGCCTGGTTGGCAGCCTCGACCTCATGCGAAGCGGTCGGAACACCTACCTTGCCATAGCACCCGGGCCAGTCGGGACACCCCAGGCCGGCATCGGAAAGCCGCACATAGGCACCGAGCACCACCACCACCAGAGCCAATCCCGTCGCCACCAGGGCGACGCGCTTAGTACCTGTTTTCATTAACATCAGCTCTACCCGATCTGTGATACGTAAAGCAGCCGCTGCAGGTCTTTGATGAGTTGCCTGGGCGTGAAGTCGCCGGGGTAACTCATCATCAGATTACCCAGCGGATCGACGATGTATACGCCCGAGCGCTCCGACTCGGCGATGGGGTCCACCGCCGCGAACTGGCGCCACATGTTCTGCACATCGCGCGGTCGCCCGGTGAGCACGGTGAGTTTGGGGTGCTCAGGCAGCAAATCCTGCAGCGGTGCGGAAACCGTGCCCTCCAGGGGTATGTGCAGGAGTTGTACACGGTGATACTCCTTGCCCTGGGCGAGCCTGCTCTGGCGTATGTTGTACAGCGTTTCCGCACAGCGCGCGTCGCAGCCGCTGGCAAAGTACACCACGGACCACTTGCCGCGCATCTGTTCCAGGCCGTAAGCCTGTCCCTCGAGGCCCTGCAACGTGAATTCCTTCAGTGGTACAGCAGGGTCAACCAAGACGCCTGTGTTCTTGGTCTCAGTGGGTCGCGTCTTCTCTATGTAGTCGACTACGAACGGAGCAATCGCGAGCGGCCCAAAGAACAACAAGGCCAGCGCCACGATAATGATGCGGTTTTTCTTTGCGGGGTTTTCGGGTGTGGGAGCACTCATTCTGAATCACGCTCGGGCGCAGACGGCTTCTTCAAATTCACGACGACGTAGATGATTAGCAGGGCCGTGGACAGCGCGAACCATTGCACCGCATAGCTCAGGCTTTTCTCGGGCGGGGCGTAGACTAGCGCCCACTCGCGCACAAAGCCAGCCCCCTCGACGGGATCCTCGAGCACCACGACGGGCTGCAGCGCCAAGCCGGCGCGCCGCGCGAAACCCTCGAGATCAGGCCACTGCACCACCGCCGGCCAGCCTTCGGACCAATTCAGTTCCGCGTCAACGAACGGATTGTCGCTGGGCACACTAACCAGGCCGGTCACGACGACTTCGCCCGCGGGAATGTCCGCCTGGGGCAAGATATCGCGCCGCGTGCCGCCTGGGACCCAGCCTCGATTGACTACCACCCAGCGCGCGGTGTCCTGGACGCGCAGCGGCACGAGGACGTCAAAACCAACCACGCCATGCACGACCTTGTTGTCGACGAACACGATGCGGGATGCATCGAACTCGCCGACCAGGCGCGCGCGGCGATAGCGAATCCGCTCCGGTTCGGCCACGGGGGCGGCCAAATCCAACGGTGGCAGCTGCTCGCGCTGACGATACTCGTCCAGAATGGCCTGCTTTTGGTCGGCCCTATCGAGCTGCCAGAATCCGAGTGAGATCATCACGGGTAGCAGCACCAGCGTTACCAGCGTGGGCACCAAGGTGGGACGAAACTGTCTACCGGCGAGAGGCATGGGCTATACTGAGCGGAGTTGTGGCACTTTCGGAGCAAATCTAAATGCTATTCAAGATCCTTGTCGTCGGCGTGCTGGTCCTGATTCTAGTCAGTCTGGGCAGCGCGCTGTTTGGAGTGGTCAAAGACCACGGTCAGGGCCAGCGAGCGGTGAAAGCCCTGACGGTGCGCGTAGCATTGTCCGTCGGTCTGTTCGTGCTGTTAATGGTTGGCTACGGGCTGGGACTGATCACACCCCACGCAATGTAGAGAGCCGAAAGGGTTGGCACAAGCCAACGCTGTGCCGGCTTTGTCAAAGTAAAAGGCGCCGCCCTCTCGGACGGCGCCTTTTTTTCTATGTGGCTCCGGTCTACAACCAGTAGACGAAGATGAACAAACCGAGCCAGACCACGTCCACAAAGTGCCAATACCAAGCCGCCGCTTCAAAAGCGAAGTGCTGGCGCGGAGTGAAATGGCCCTTCATTGCACGCAGCAGCATCACCAGCAGCATGATGGCACCGATGGTGACGTGCAGGCCGTGGAACCCGGTCAGCATGAAGAATGTGGAGCCGTAAACGCCAGTGGTGAGCTTGAGGTTCAAGTCAGCATAGGCATGGCCGTACTCATAGGCCTGGAAGCCCACAAAGATAAAACCTAACGCGACGGTGGCAACGAGCCCCAGAATCAGATGAGCGCGTTTGTTGAGCTTCAGACCCCAGTGGGCCCAGGTTACCGTTACACCCGAGGTCAACAGTATGAGCGTGTTCAAGGCGGGAATGCCCCAGGCACCCATAACCTCAAAATCACCGCCTACCTTGCCGGGACCATTGGTCGGCCAGGTCGACTGAAATTCGGGCCACAGCACAGAATTGGTTAAGACCTTGTCGCCCTCACCGCCGAGCCACGGCACGGAAAGTTGGCGCACATAGAAGAGCGCGCCGAAAAAGGCGGCGAAGAACATCACCTCGGAGAAGATGAACCACATCATGCCCATTCGGAACGAGCGATCGACCTGAGCGTTGTACTTGCCACCCTCGCTCTCACCGATGACGGTGCCAAACCAGCCAAACAGCATAAAGATCACGATAGCCGCGCCGGCGATCATCACAATGCTGGTGCCACCGTGCAGGTAGCTGGCAAATCCCCCCAGCAGCAAGAAGATCCCGACCGACCCGACCACCGGCCAGTGGCTGGGTTGCGGTAGGTAGTAACTACCCTGTGTGTGTGCCATCTTTACCCCTCTCTTTGGTAGCTCTAAATCAAATGTTTGTTCTCAACATCCACTAATTGCCACTGCGGGATGTCGTTGTGTTCTCTTGAACATGAGCGCTTGCGACACGCTTGGTCTCGGCAGTTGCGGCACTGCTTGCCGGCGCCTCGAAGAATGTGTACGCCAACGTAATCGTATGTACGTCCTTCGGCAGATCGGGATCGACAACGAATCGCAGCGGCATCTCGCGCCCTTCTCCCGCCTCGAACAGCTGCTGTGTGAAACAGAAGCACTCCATCTTCGTGAAATACTTGTTAGCTTTGCCTGGAACCACGCTTGGCACGGCCTGACCGACCATCGACTGCTCGGTGAGATTGCGCGCAAAGTAAGTCACTTCCTTAATCTCTCCAGGGTGCACGCGGACCTCAGTCACGTTTGGATGAAACTCCCACGGTAAATCGCGATTGCGATTGGCGGTGAACTGCACTGTGATGGTACGGCTGTCATCGCGACGCTTTGCAATCTCCTCGCCGCGCTCGATCGCGGCGTTGACATCGTACTGTCCCGACGCGATCTCGAGAAAACGACCATTGATGCCAAAAGCATCGCAGAACACGTTGTACAGGGGCACCAGAGCAAAGCCAAAGCCGAACATGCCCAACGCGATCAAGCTGAGCTTGCGTACCAGTGGTCTATGGGAAGTATTCGAGTCCGCCATGCTCAACTCACCAACGCAAAGCAAAGAAGCCGACGTAGATAGCTACGACCAGCACCAGCAGTATCGCCACCGTGATCCATTTTCTCGCCTGATTCACTTGATCAGCCTTGGGATGGCGCGCGCCGCCAAAGCGGCGCGCGCCACAACCGCTACTTCACTTCCGGTGCAGTCTCGAAGGTGTGATACGGCGCCGGTGAGGCGACCGTCCACTCCAATCCATCGGCACCTTCCCAAACCTCGTCGGTCGCCTTCTCGCCGCCGCGGATGGCCTTGATGACGATGTAGAGGAACAGCAGCTGGGCCGCACCGAAGACGAAGGCACCAATCGATGACCACATATTGAAGTCCGCAAACTGCACCGCGTAGTCGGGAATACGCCGGGGCATGCCAGCGAGACCACTGAAGTGCATCGGGAAGAACAGTACGTTCGAGGAAATGGCCGAAATCCAGAAATGCCACTTCGCGAGCGTCTCGTCATACATGTGACCGGTCCACTTTGGCAGCCAGTAGTACACGGCGGCGATAATGCCGAATACCGCACCAGTCAACAGCACGTAGTGGAAGTGGGCCACCACGAAGTAGGTGTCATGGTACTGAAAGTCAGATGGCGCCACACCGAGCATCAAGCCCGTGAAACCACCAATCGTGAACAGGAACACGAAGGCAATCGCCCACAACATCGGCGTCTCAAAGGTCATTGCGCCTTTCCACATCGTCGCAGTCCAGTTGAACACCTTCACCGCCGTCGGTACCGCAATCAACACCGTGGCATACATGAAGTACAGCTCGCCGGCGACCGGCATGCCGACCGTGAACATGTGGTGCGCCCAAACGATGAATGACAGGAAGGCGATGGCGGCCACGGCGTAGACCATGGAGCTGTAACCGAACAACGGCTTGCGCGCAAACGTCGGGATGATCTGCGACACCACACCAAATGCCGGCAGGATCATGATGTAGACCTCAGGGTGACCGAAGAACCAGAACACGTGCTGGAATAGGACAGGGTCACCACCACCAGCGGCATCAAAGAAGCTGGTGCCGAAGTTACGATCGGTCAGCATCATGGTCACGGCGCCGGCAAGCACGGGCATAACCGCAATCAGCAGGAACGCCGTGATCAGCCACGTCCACACGAACAGCGGCATTTTCATCAGGGTCATGCCGGGCGCACGCATGTTAAGGATAGTCGCGATAACGTTTATGGCGCCCATGATGGAGGAGAAACCCAACATGTGGACCGCGAAGATAAAGAAGTCCGTGCTCTTCGGCGCGAACGTCGTCGACAGCGGCGCATAGAACGTCCAACCGAACGCCGGGCCGCCACCTTCCATGAACATGGTGCTCACCAGCATCGTGGCCGCAAAGGGCAGGATCCAGAAGCTCCAGTTGTTCATGCGCGGCAGGGCCATGTCGGGGGCGCCAATCATCAACGGCACCATCCAGTTGGCCAGACCCACCATGGCCGGCATGACAGCGCCGAAGACCATAATCAGGCCGTGCATCGTTGTCATCTGATTGAAGAACAACGGATCGACGACCTGCAAACCCGGTTGAAACAACTCAGCGCGGATAACCAGCGCCATAGCGCCGCCCACCATGAACATGATGAAACTGAACCACAGGTAAAGTGTACCGATGTCCTTGTGGTTGGTGGTGAACAACCAACGGGTGATGCCAGTCGGGTGCTCGTGGTGCTCATGTGCCATTTCTGCAGTGCTCATTATGAAAACCCTCCGTACCGCGGACTAGCGTGCCGACTTGACGTCAGATGGTTGAACGATGTCGCCGGTATCGTTACCCCAAGCGTTACGCTCGTAGGTCGTTACCGCGGCAATGTCCAGATCATTTAACTGTGTTCCGAATGGAGGCATCATGCCCTTCCCAGTCACAATGATCTTGATGTGGTCTGCGATCGGACCTGCCGTGGCAACGGCGCTGCCCTTGAGGGCGGGGAACGGACCGGTGCCCTCGCCGCCAGGTAGATGACAGGCCGCGCAATTCGCGGCGTAGACTTCCTCACCTTTCTTCATTAGGTCGGCTTTGGTATAGGCCTGGCCGGCAGCAGCAAGCTCAGCCGCGCGCGCTTCCTTCTGCGCCACGAGCCACTTCTTATAATCTTCCTCGGTCTTGGCTTCGACCACGATAGGCATGAAACCATGGTCCTTGCCGCAAAGCTCTGCACACTGGCCGCGGTAAATGCCCGGCTGTTCGATGCGAGCCCACGCATCGTTGATGAAGCCAGGAATCGTGTCTTTCTTGAAGCCCAGCGCTGGCACCCACCAGGAATGAATAACGTCATTGGCCGTCAGCAGAAAACGGATCTTCTTGTTGATGGGTACGACCAGTGGCTTGTCAACATTGAGCAGGTAGTGGTCCACGCTCGCCGGATCAATGCCAGAGTTGCGCTGGCGGGCCTTGTTGCTCTCCGCATCGAGGTTGGAGAAGAAATGAATGCCATCGTCGAGGTACTCGTACTCCCACTTCCACTGCCAGCCGGTGACTTTGATAGTCATGTCCGGGTCGCTCGAGTCTTCCAGGTCGAGCAGCGCCTTGGTGGCAGGGATTGCGATGGCAATTAAGACAATGAACGGAATGATGGTCCAGACAATTTCCACGGTCGTGCTTTCGTGGAACTGCGCCGCCTGAGCGCCCTTGGATTTGCGGTGATTGATGATGGAGTAAATGATGACACCAAAGACACCAATGCCAACGATGGTGCAAATCCACATCACCAGCATGTGCAGGTCATAGACCTCTCTGGAAATGGACGTGACACCGGGCGTCATGTTCAGCTCGTCTGCCAGTGCCCCCCCCGAGCCAAGCAGACCTAACAGCGCCGCCCATGCCCAGGCATGGAACGCCTTTCTTGGACCTCTCACAGACATGCCTATTTCCTCTCCTTAAGTGGATGTTTCAGTCTTAATAGTCAAAAAACTTGGGAGCGTTGTTGTGGGCTATGCGGGTTGTGATACAGGCCTACTCAACATGCCGCGTAACGATTCCGCCAACTGTTCCCGCTCTTCGTCTGTTAGATAGCGACCGATCTCTACCGCGCGACCGTGGGAGGTTATTCGCAAGCGGTTCGAGTACCAGCCGCGGCGCGGGCGGTGAAATTCCACGCGTGCCCAATGCCGCTGAAATCCGTAGCGCTCATGCTCACGGCGGCGCCCGCGCGCAATCACAATCTCGCGATCATCGATCGAGATGTGCTCGTAGCAATGCGCCTTGCAGGCGCTGTAGTAGAGGCAGCCACCGAGCGCTAAAAGCTCAAGCCCCGCGAATGGCAGCACTGGCCACGCGCCCAGTAGCGCGATAAAGGCCGCTACCGTGAGAGACACCAAGGAGATAACGCCGAAGAACGCCAGGGTGCTGTTCCATGACAGGGAACAGTTCGGCCTAATCAAGATTTGGCCTGTAAGTTCTTGTTGGTCCCAGCGCGCGTCTACCACTCTTGTCTCTTAACTTCCTGGCAAGAGAGCTTCTTTAACTCAGTGGGCGATGCTAGACGAAGGTGCAGGGTGTTGCAATAAGAATGCGCGATGGGCCGATAGCTTGCGGCTATATGTTCACCTGCAATATTAGGAGCTTCCGTTTTACTGATAAACCAACCCCACAAACTTTGTGATTAGAGGACAGCCCGGACACGGGGTTGGACCGTGCAACGGCCCGAGCTGTCGCTAGGGCAGTGTCAGGGCTCTGGGCAACTCGGCATTGTCAGCACTCGCTGTGTGCGGCAACACACCCAACAACGGCGCATCGATGCGAGCCTTGAGTGTATCGATGTTGTGTTGCAGCAGCGGCATGTCCGGCTCGATGCAATTGGCGATCCAGCCGGCGAATCGTTGTCGGCGCTGAGCGATCGCCTCGACACTCAATAGTGCGTGGTTGAGGCAGCCCAGGCGCATCGCAACCACGAGCACCACCGGCAGGTGCAGCGTCGCGGCAACGTCCGCCATATCGGTGCTCGCACTCAAGGGCACCAACCAACCGCCCGCGCCTTCGACCACGACGTAGTCGGCGCGGCGCGCGATCGTGTCATAGACGTCAGCGATGTGCGTCAGTTCGATCGAGACGCCGGCCCGCGCGGCGGCTAAGTGGGGTGCGATCGCCGCTTCGAACACGTAGGGGTTAACCTCGGCGTAGTCGACTTCCACCGTGCTGGCCGACCACAGCGCCAACGCGTCGTCATTGCGCAGGCCCTGCGCCGTCTGCCGCGCCCCGCTGGCGATCGGCTTGAATCCCACGACCCGTGCGAAACGCGTGCTTGCCGCCGCCATCAGCTCCAGAGCGACACGGGTTTTGCCAACCCCTGTGTCGGTACCCGTTACGAATACGCCTTTCATAGTGAGCAGAGTAGTCGTCTAGCCGTAGTGCGTGAAAATCGGGGGAAGGTTGATTGGTGAATTAGAGAGACTGGTTCGCTGAGGGGGCGTCGTTCGTCGTCCCTGCCACGTTGGAAACAATCTTGAACAAGGCGCAAACCCGCTCACGCTCCGACTGATTACTGACCCAATCAACACATCAACCAATCTCTCGAATCGACCATACCAATCACTTTCGCCTGATGTCCTCCAAGGACACGGTTGCAACGCCGCGCTCCGATCGCCCGCCGCTGCTGGCTGGCGGCGCCCAGGCATGGCCGTAGACCACTTCATATGTTGCTGGCAAGACACCGTCACGGCGCCACTGTTCGTAACCATCCACAACCCGCTGCAGCTGGCGACGTCCGGTCAAACCGCGCTTGCGTCCAGCGGTCACATTGTGGGCGCCCAGTTGCTTCAGATCGCGCATGAGCGCCAACACATCAGGATAAGTGACAGTCATATACTCCATGTCCATGACCGGGTCGGCAAAGCCGGCGCGCATCAACGCATCGCCGACATCATGCATATCGATGAATGCGTTGACGTGGGTCGCCTCGTCGGCCGAGCGCCAAGCCTCACGCAACTCGTGCAGGGTGTCGGGGCCCAACGTGCTGAACAACACCAGCCCCTGCGGCGCGAGGACGCGCTTGAACTCCGCAAAGGCACGGTCGAGATCGGAACACCACTGCAGCGTCAGGTTCGAAACAATGAGGTCAACGCTGGCGTCAGCCACGGGCAACGCCTCGGCGTCACCGCAGATGAACTGATAGCGACCGCGCCAGCGCTGCCACCACCTTGTCTTGGCACGCGCAGCGCGCACCATCGAGGGCGCGATATCCAATGCAACCGTCTGGGCGTCGGCGTAACGCTGCGCCAAGGCCAGAGTGCACAGGCCAGTGCCGCAACCGACGTCGATGAGCCGGCGCGGAGCAAGGCGAACAAGATCGAGTCGTTCGAGCAAGCGCGCACCGACCTCTCGCTGAAGTACCGCAACGGCGTCATAGGCAGCGGCAGCGTCCTCGAACGCGCGGCGCATGTGGCGTTTGTCCAACAAGAACTGGTCAGCGCTAGACATTGGCAAGCCATGCATCAATTTGGGTGTTGAAAGCGTCGGGATCAGATAAGAACGGCGCATGGCTGGCTCCGCGCAAGATTGCTACCCGGGCGCTGGGGACCAGTGTTGCAACCTGCTGCAGAGCCTGTGGCGGAGCCAACGTGTCGCGTTCGCCGCCAAGTAAGAACAGCGGACACGCCAGCGCGGACAATTGCGCGCGCAAGTCGGCAGATTTGAGCACTTCCACCCCACCGTACAATGCTTGCGGGTGTGGCTCGCCGCGTTCGAATACCTTGCTGCGCAGATAACGAATTTCGTCGCGGGCGTGTTCACTGAAGACAGTCTGCAGAGTAAGAAACTGCAGCAGCGTTCCCCGATAGTCCTGCGCCAAAGCAGTGGCGAACTCATCGAGCACGCCGGGTTTCACGCCGTGGGCCCAACCCGGAGCAGTGATAAAACGCGGTGTGGCCGCCACCAACACGACAGCGCGCACCAGGTCGATGCGCCGCAGAGCAACGGCCAAGGCGACGAGCCCACCGAGAGACCAGCCCAGCCAGATAGCCGGGCTGGCCAGGGTGTCAGCCAGCTCCTCGCACAAGCGAGTCGCCAGGGTATCTACGGTGTACTCACCGTCCAGCGGCCCACTGTACCCATGTCCGGGCAAGTCGACCCGCACGACCCGATGGGCTGTGCTCAAGTGCTCAGCGACGCGATCCCAGATGCCACCGTGCAGGCCCCAGCCGTGCACGAGGACGACGTCGGGTCCCGCGCCCTGAACCTCAACATGCAGCCCGCGGCGATCGCTCGCACCGCTCATCGCTCAGGCTCCCCCAACTTACCTGCGGGTGTGATATCCAGCTCCGCCAGCGCCGCAAGCAGATGTTCCAAGTGGTTATCGCTGTGCGCAGCGGACAAGGTGATGCGTAAGCGCGCCGTGCCTTCCGGCACCGTCGGCGGGCGAATGGCGCTGACCAGGATGCCGCGCTCGAGCAACGCGTCGCTGAGCTGCATAGCCCGGGCATTGTCACCCACGAGCAACGGCTGAATCGGACTGAGCGACTCGAGCAGGGGCAGACCGAGTTGCACGGCCCGCTCGCGAAAAACCGTGACGAGGTGGTTCAAGCGCTGGCGCCGCCAGGATTCGCGCTGGGCAACTTCAAGGCTGACCTGGGTGGCTTCGGCGAGCGCCGGCGGCAATGCCGTGGTGTATATGTAACTGCGCGCTTGCTGGATCAGGGTCTCGATCAGCGCGTCGCTGCCCGCAACAAACGCCCCGAAGGTACCGAAGGCTTTGCCCAGGGTTCCCATCAGGATGGGAACGTCGTCGTGGCCGAGCCCTGCATGCTCGAGGCTGCCCCGCCCTGTTTCGCCCAGGACGCCCAGGCCGTGTGCATCATCGACCATGAGCCACGCATCAAAGCGGCGCGCCAGCTCGGCCAGCTCGCCAAGTGGTGCCTGGTCCCCATCCATACTGAACACACCATCGGTCACAATGATGCGCTCGCTGTGGCGCATGTCACCGAGCCGGCGCTCCAGATCGGCGGGATCGGCGTGCTGGTACCGCACCAGTGTCCCCCGGGCCAGCAATGCAGCGTCGAGCAGCGAGGCGTGATTGAGTCGGTCTTCATACACCTGCGCGTTGCGACCAGCCAGGACGCTGATCACTCCTAGGTTCGCCATGTAGCCGGTGGAGAACAACAGAGCACGCGGTCGACCAACGAACTCAGCCAGGGCCTGCTCCAGACGCTGGTGAGCGGTGGTATGGCCCGACACCAGATGCGCCGCACCGGCACCGACACCCCAGCGCTCGGCCCCGCGTTGCCACGCGGCCACGACCTCGGGATGGTGGGCCAAGCCAAGATAGTCGTTGCTGCAAAACACTACGCAACGCCGGCCCTCGACCTCGATCTCGGGGCCGGTGCTCGGCCCCAGCGCGCGGCGGCTGCGATACAGGTGAGCAGCCTCGCGCCGTTCGAGCTCAACCAGGAGCTGTTTCACGTTGGTGCCCATACGGCGGGGTCAAGCCCGTGCCGCAGAGACTCATTGCAGAGCACGGATGCCGAGGCGCTCGAAGAGTGCCTGATCACTGTGGATGTGTGGATTGGTGGTCGTGAGCAGCTTGTCGCCATAGAAAACAGAGTTCGCACCAGCGAAGAAGCACAGCGCCTGGACCGCCTCACTCATCTGCTCACGGCCCGCCGACAGGCGCACGAATGAGTGCGGCATCAAGATGCGGGCAACCGCAACAGTGCGCACAAACTCCAGCTCATCAAGCTGCGCGGTGTCCGCCAATGGCGTGCCTTCGACACGCACCAGCATGTTGATTGGAACGCTTTCCGGGTGCTTGGACAAGTTGGCCAGTTCCTGCAACAAGCGCGCGCGGTCGCGCCGACTCTCCCCCATTCCGAGTATGCCCCCGCAACAGACGTTGATGTCTGCCGCGCGCACGTGTGCCAGTGTTTCGAGTCTATCGTCGTAGGTACGGGTGCTAATGATCTCACCGTAGAACTCGGGCGAGGTATCGAGATTGTGATTGTAATAATCCAGGCCGGCGGCCTTGAGGCGCTGGGTCTGAGCCTGCGTCAGCATCCCTAACGTCAGACAGGTTTCCAGGCCGAGATCCTTGACCGCCTCGACCATTTCGACGACACGCTCCAGATCGCGGTCCTTGGGGCTGCGCCACGCGGCGCCCATGCAAAAACGTGTTGCCCCCTGGCCTTTGGCGCGCTGAGCGGCCGCGACGACCTCCGCCAGCGGCAACAGCTCTTCATTCTCGAGACCGGTATCATGGCGCACACTCTGCGGACAGTAAGCGCAGTCCTCCGGACACCGCCCGGTCTTGATGCTAAGCAGTGTGCTCACCTGCACCGCGTTTGGGTCAAAGTGCTCGCGATGTACACGCTGCGCCTCATACAACAGATCACTGAACGGTTGCGTCAAAAGGTCCTCGATTTCCGCGACTGTCCAGTCGTGGCGCAAACCATCTTGTTGCGCAACCGGGATTGGCTGAGTCATACCTCGGTATCCTCCAACTCGGTGTCATGCCAGGTTTCCCGCCCGATGCGCCACAGGTCGAGCAGCGACCAGGGGATGATGATTGCGGCAGCGAGTGCCCAGGTCACCAGCCACAAGCGCACATCGGTACCGAAAAACGTTGCCACCACCACCACGAAGCCGGCGACGGCGTAGATCCGATACGCAGCCTGCTGGGTGTAGTGCCCCACCCGCTCATTGGGATGATGACGATTCATTGCGTAAACAATCATCGACGCGCCCAGCCACAGGATGCCTAGCGGCAGTGGCACCAACATGGCGACGATGTTGCCGTAGTTGAACAACCGCGCCGCCGAGCGCGCGCTGCGCGCTGAGATCAGGCGCGCCTCGGGCTGGGTTGTGTTTGGCTCGGACATCGCTTCAAATGACGCGGTAGAGGTGGGGCCATCATAGTCGCCCCCGATCCACTGTCAACTGGAAGGGACTCCAGTGGTTTACAAGTGGTTAAATCGTATTCAGCGGATCATCTATCCGCCGACCTGCTTGCTTTGTGACGGCGCGGGCGCTGAACACCAGGACCTGTGTCGCGCCTGTTATGGCGAGCTACCTCGGCTGGGCAGCGCCTGCGCCCTGTGCGCCCGACCACTGCCCGGTGCCGGGATCTGCGGCGCCTGCCAAGCGAGGCCGCCCCCCTTCGACTCTGCCTGGGCCCCCTTTCTCTATAGGGCTGGCATCGCCGAGCTGGTCGCCGGACTCAAGTTCCAGGGCAAACTGACCAACGCGAGACTCCTGGGTGAGCTCATGGCTCAACAGGCGCTGGCCGTCGGCCTGGCGCGCCCTGACGTCTTCATTCCAGTACCGTTGCACCCCGCCCGGTTGCGGGCACGTGGATTCAATCAGGCGCTCGAACTGGCCCGACCGCTGGCGCGGCGCTTCGGCGCCCCGCTGTGTTGGCAGGCGTGCTCACGTCAACGCAACACGGCGGCACAGAGCAGCCTGCGCGCGGCGCAGCGGCGCACCAACCTGCGCGGAGCCTTTCGCGCACAACGTGATCTGGGGAAGCTAAGCTGCGTGGTGGTCGACGACGTGTTGACTTCCGGGAGCACCGCGCGCGAACTGGCCACGGAGCTCAAACGCGCCGGGGCCGCATGCGTCCACATATGGGTTTGCGCCAGAGCGACGCAGGGATATCGGCCAGGGGAAGCAGCGCTCGCTTAGAAGCGCAGGTAAAGGTCGAGGTAGGGCCCTTGCAACTCGAGGCTGGGGCTTAACCCATCCGCTTCGCCCAGGGAGTACTGCTGAGTACGCCAACCACCCTGCATACCAAAACTGCTGCGCGTCTCGTAGGTGAGCTTGGCGCGATAGTCCATTAGGCGATTGCTGTCATAGTCGAGCACGCTGCCTTCAACGCCAGCAGACAAGCCCTGGAACGGCAGACGAAACAGGGCGTTCGCATAGAGCATGGGAAACGTCGCCGTGTAGTTGCGCGTCTGGCCACCACTGCGCTGATCCATGCGCACGCTGGTGTCGATGCGCTTGAGATTCACGCCCAGGTCAACGTTTACGAAGCTGGCCATGACCGGGTAGTACAGTGTCGCGTCAATCTGATCCACGCTCGCATCGGTTGCCGAGTTCGAATCAAAACCGGTGCCCAACTCAACCGAGCGCCAGGCATCGCCGCCGGCGCCGACGCTCAGATAGCTGTGCTGATAGTGCTGCAGACGGAAGTTAGGCAGCACGCGCAGGGCATGTTCGAGCGAAAATGACGTGCCATACCAACCGTCGCGGGTGCTCACCATCGTGCCCACGGCCGCCCTGTCGCTGCGCAATGGGCTGGTCTCAGCCGCCTTGAAGCCCTCGAGAAACGGGGCCGCAAAATCCGCGTGACCGGCCGGAGCCAGCAGGACGAACAGACAGCCGATGATGAGTTGCCGTGGAAACATTTGCTCAGTTTTCAGTCGGATAGCAGTTATCCAAACGCTGCCGCAGTGTGCTGACAAGTCAGACTCGCACCCCAGGGTTCCGAGTATTGTCGGCACAACGGGTGCGGCAATCCACAGTTTAGATCACATTTCTTGAAAAAAGTACGTGTTTGTAGCCGTGCAGCCGGTCAGATTCGCGACCAATAGTCAGCCGCCAGCCCCACGAAGACCGCAGCACCCAACCAGTTGTTGTTGAGAAACGCCGCAAAGCAGGCCGCCGGCGCACGGTCGCGAATGAGGTACTGCTGATATATCGCCAGCAACGCCGCTACAGCGAGTCCGACGGAGTACAACGTGCCTAGCTCGGCGAGATCGCCGACCAGCACCAGCGCCACAAGCATCATCGCCTGAAGCAGGCCAATGATGAGTCGGTCGGCATCACCAAACAGAATGGCTGTGGACTTAACCCCGATCTTGAGGTCGTCGTCGCGGTCGACCATCGCGTACATGGTGTCGTAAGCAACTGCCCACAGCACAGTGGTCACATAGAGCAACCACGCGACTTTCGGCACCGCGCCGGTCTGGGCCGCAAATGCCATCGGTACCGCCCAGCCGAAGGCCATGCCGAGCACGACCTGGGGCAGGTGCGTGTAGCGTTTCATGAAGGGGTACACGGCGGCCAGCAACGCGCCACCGAGCGACAGCGCCACCGTTAGCCAATTCATCAGCAACACCAGCGCGAAAGCAACCAGGCACAAGGTCACAAAAAGCGTCAACGCCTCGCGCGGTGCTACCGCGCCCGTTGCGAGAGGCCGACTTTGGGTACGCATGACATGGGGATCGAAGCCGCGGTCGGCGTAGTCATTGATGACACAGCCGGCCGAGCGCATCAGCACGACGCCGCTAACAAACACGAACACCACCAGCGCATCGGGACGGCCTGCACCGGCGATCCACAGCGCCCATAGTGTCGGCCACAGCAGCAGAAAAATGCCGATCGGCTTGTTCAGCCGGGTCAACACATAGTACTGGCGTAGGCGTTCCTTGATGTGCTCCCAACTCACCAGGCATCACTCCAGGCACAGGCCGCGACGCACCAACGCGTGATGCCGCCGTGCGCGTTCAATCACCACATGCTACCAACGCCGGCAGGAAGATTTCGCTCACCAGCAGCGGTTCCTCATCGAGAAAGAACACCGAGCGGCGGCCCCAGATACAGGGCGGCGCCACGGCCAACCTGTTGGTGGCGAGATCGAACGCATATTGCCCCGGTCGGATGCAGGCAACTTCCACTTCATCGCGACGCATACTGGGGTCGGCGAACAACACCGCGCCCAATGGGCGAGTGCCGAGTTGAGTCAGATAACGACGCGGCCCTGACAGGGTGCGCCGTGGCATGACGGTGCGAGCGAATACCCACGGCACCTCGTCGCACAACAGGTGCACTTGCCGAATCAACGCAGTGGAACGCTCAGCCATACCCAGGCGCCGCGCCTCGTTGAGCATGGGCCGGCCCCAGCGCTGACTCAGCACATCCACGCGGAACGCGCCAGAGCAGGCATCGCAGACGCGCCGTGTGAGCGAGGACGGATCGAACAGCCACTGGGCCGCCACCGCCGGCAGCGCTTTACCCAGCAGGCGCCGACGTGGCTGCCAAACGGGTTCGAAGGCATGTCGTCCTACCCAATGCACGTCTGCCGTCCTGCCGCCTGTTTCGAGAGTGAGTGGTTAAACGGGGTCACGCTGCTCACACCTGGGCGTATTGCGCCGCCTGACCGACCCACCGGTCGAGCAGCGGCGCAACCGTCTGTGGGTAATGGCACAGCATTTCGTTGACCGCGCGCTGAACCCCGGGCAACAGATCCTGATCACGACGCAAATCGGCAATGCGAAATTGCAACTCACCGGTCTGGCGGGTGCCCAGCACCTCCCCCGGCCCGCGCAGATCCAGATCGCGCTGCGCGATGACGAAGCCGTCATTGGTCTCGCGCAAAGTGGCCAGTCTCAGCCGCGCGTCTTGCGAAAGCGGCCCATGATACATCAGCACGCAACTACTGGCGCGCTCACCGCGCCCGACACGACCACGCAGTTGATGCAGTTGAGCGAGGCCGAGGCGTTCGGCATTCTCAATGATCATCAAGCTGGCATTGGGCACATCGACACCCACCTCGATCACCGTCGTTGCCACCAACAAGTCGACCGCACCTGCCTTGAAGGCGTCCATCACGCGCTGCTTGTCCTCGGCGCGCATGCGGCCATGGACGAGCCCGACCGTCAATTCCGGTAAGGCTTCACCGAGCTGACGCGCGCTATCCTCGGCCGCCTGGCACTGCAAGGCCTCAGATTCCTCAATGAGCGTGCACACCCAATAGGCCTGCCGACCCTCGCGGCAAGCACTACGGACTCTGGCCACAACCTCAGCCCGGCGCGTATCCGGGATGGCGACGGTTTCTATCGGTGAGCGGCCCGGTGGCAACTCGTCGATGATCGAGCAGTCCAGATCGGCGTAAGCGGTCATCGCCAGCGTGCGCGGGATCGGTGTCGCGGTCATGATGAGCTGGTGGGGCGAGCGCCCACCCGTGCTGCCCTTCTCCCGCAACGCCAAGCGCTGGTGTACGCCAAAGCGATGTTGTTCGTCCACGACGATCAGCGCGAGGTCGTCGAATACCACCTGCTCCTGAAACAGCGCATGCGTGCCAACCGCGACCGGCGCCGCGCCGCTGGCCAGCGCTTGCAGCGCCTGGCGGCGTTCGCTCTGGCGCAGCTTTCCCGACAGCCACACAACATTGATATTCAACGGCGTCAGCCAGCGTTCGAAATTGGTGAAATGCTGCTCGGCCAGAATTTCCGTCGGCGCCATCACCGCCGCCTGATGACCCGCCTCAACCGCCTGCAACACGGCCAGCGCCGCAACCACCGTTTTTCCCGAACCCACATCGCCCTGGACCAGACGCTGCATCGGTCGGTCCTGTTCCAGATCCCGGCGCAGCTCGTCGACCACGCGCTGCTGCGCCCGAGTCAATTGAAACGGCAATGCGGCAAGAAAACGCTCGCTGAGCTGCCCAGGCGCCCGCAATGGCATTGCCGCCTCCTGGCGCGCCTGCTCACGCAACTGACGCCTGCTCAACACGTGGGCCAGCAACTCTTCGAAAGCGAGGCGCCGCTGGGTCGGATGCGAGCCGTCTTGTAGCATCTTCACCGGTGCCTCGGGTGGCGGCCGGTGCACATAGCGCAACGACTCGGCGAGATTCGGCCAACCCATCTGATCCAACAGCACCTGGGGAATCCAATCTGGCAGCAGCGCGGGGTCGTCGGCCAGACGCGTCAACGCCTGCTCCGTCACGTTGCGCAGGCTCAGTTGATGTAACCCCTCAGTAGTCGGATACAACGGCGTTAGATGCTCACTCACCGTCGGCGGGGCATCCTCGGCCAAGATTTCGTATTCGGGGTGGATCAGTTCGAAGGTGACCGCGCCGCTGCGCACTTCGCCAAAACAGCGCACGCGCGCCCCCCGGGCGAGGGCCGCTTGCTGTGTCGCTTTGAAATGAAAAAAGCGCAGCGTCAGCGCGCCCGTACCGTCACTGATGCGCGATAACAGCATGCGCCGGCGCCCGAACTTGATCTCGGTAAGCTCGACTTTGCCCTGTACGACAACTTCCATACCGGGCCGCACGCTGCCGATGGGGACGATGCGCGTGCGATCCTGATAGCGACTCGGCAGGTGAAACAGTACGTCGGCGACGCTGTGAATGCCCAGGCGGGCCAGGCGTTGGGCCAGCCGCGGACCAACCCCACGCAACGTCGTCACAGGCGCAAGCGCTGAGACGCGCTCATCCTGGTGGTGCTCAGATACCACGCGCCAACCCGGGGTCGAAAGACTCAGACCAGCTCCATCACGGCGTCCATCTCCACGGCGGCACCCTTGGGTAGCGCCGCCACGCCGATGGCCGCCCGGGCCGGATAAGGTTGGGCGAAGTACTGCCCCATGACTTCGTTCACCACAGGGAAATTCGCCAAGTCGGTGAGAAAGACATTCAATTTGACGACGTGCGCCAACTCGCCGCCAGCGGCACGGGCGACTGCCTGGAGGTTTTCGAATACACGGCCGATTTGACTGCGGATGTCGCCATCAACCAGTTCCATGGTCTGCGGATCCAATGGAATCTGTCCCGACAGATAGACCGTGGTGCCAACCTTGATCGCCTGGGAATAGGTGCCGATAGCCCGCGGGGCCTGATCGGTCTGGATGATCTGTCGACTCATGACGGCACGTTCCTCCTCGCTACTCGATGCAATTCTGGTATTGCACGCAGGTGGGTGAAGCGGCGCATTCAACCACGCGTGCGATTGATGCGCATCACCATTTCCAGGGAGCGCAGACGGCGCATGATACGCGCCAGGTGTTGGCGATCATGCACGGCGATGGCAAAGGTCATCGTGGTATACATGCCGTCGCGCTCCTCCATGTGCACGTTCTCAATGTTGGCTTCCATCTCCGACAACGCCGCCGCCACCGTCGCCAACACGCCGCGGCGGTTGACGACGAGCATGCGAATTTCGACCACGAAATCGGCCTCGATGTGATCCTCCCATTGCAGGTCGAGCCAGCGCTCGGGACGGTCACGATACTCGGCGACGTTCTTACAGCTTTCAGTGTGAATCACGATGCCGCGCCCGGTGCTCATGAACCCGAGGATGGGATCGCCCGGTATGGGTCGACAGCATTTAGCGAAGGTCACCACAGTGCCTTCGGTTCCTTTGATGATGAGTGGACGCTTGTCGCTGCCGGCTGAACTCGCCGCCTGCGCCTCCGCCGGTTCGCCTTCGGCCAACAAGCTGCGCGCCGGCAACAGCGGCATCCGTCGGCCCAAGCCGATCTCGGCCAGCAGATCATCAAAACTTTCGACCTTGAGCTCGGCGACCAGATTCTCAATCCGATCTGCGGGTATGTCATCGAGCGAAATACCCATGGTGGTGAGATTCTTTTCCAACAGACGTCGGCCCAGTGCCACGGCTTCGTCGCGCTGCAGGTTCTTGAGAAAAGCTCGTATGGTCGACCGGGCTTTGCCGGTGACAACGAAATTCAACCAGGCCGGATTGGGTCGCGCGCCCGGCGCGGTAATGATCTCAACGGTCTGCCCGTTGCGCAGCTCAGTGCGCAGCGGCATCAAGACCCGGTCGAGCTTCGCCGCAACACAGCTATTGCCGACGTCGGTGTGCACGGCATAGGCGAAGTCCACCGCCGTTGCCCCCTGTGGCAGCGCCATGATGTCGCCCTGGGGAGTGAAGACATACACTTCGTCGGGGAACAAATCGACTTTGACGTGTTCGAGAAACTCAAGCGAGTTGCCCGCGTTTTGCTGCATTTCCAGTAGCCCGCGCAGCCACTCGCTGGCGCTGACCTGCACGCGGCTGCCGCCGTCACCGCTTTTGTAGAGCCAATGGGCGGCGATACCGGCCTCGGCAACCCGATCCATGTCTTCGGTGCGGATCTGCACTTCGATCGGCACACCGTAGGGGCTGAACAGTACCGTGTGCAGCGATTGGTAGCCGTTGGCCTTGGGAATGGCGATGTAGTCTTTGAAACGCCCCGGCACCGGCTTGTACAGATTGTGCACGGCGCCGACCACTCGATAACAGGCGTCAACATTGTCGACGACGATGCGCACGGCATAGACATCCATCACATCGGAGAGCGACACGCCCTTGACCCGCATTTTGCGATAGATGCCATATAGGTGCTTCTCGCGCCCGACCACGCGCCCAACCAATCCCTCCTGGCGCAGGCGTTCTTCGAGCGCGGTCTGAATCTTGCGCAGGACTTCCTTGCGATTGCCACGCGCCTTACGCAAGGCCTCGGCCAGCACGCGGTAGCGCAGCGGATAGACCGCTTGGAAGCACAGATCCTCCAGCTCCAGGCGAATGGCATTCATGCCCAGGCGGTTGGCGATGGGCGCATAAATCTCGAGGGTTTCGCGGCCGATGCGCCGGCGTTTTTCGACAGCCAGCGCCCCGAGGGTGCGCATGTTGTGCAAGCGGTCGGCCAGCTTGACCATGATGACGCGGATATCGCGCACCATGGCGAGCAGCATCTTGCGGAAGTTCTCGGCTTGGGCCTCGGCCTTGCTTTCGAAATGAATGTGGGTCAGCTTGCTGACGCCATCGACCAACTCGGCGACTTCCTCGCCGAAGGCCTCATGCAGCTGCTCCTTACTGATGTGGGTATCCTCCATCACATCATGGAGGATGGCGGCAATGATGCTGCGGTGGTCCATCCGCATCTCGGCCAGAATTCTGGCCACCTCTAGCGGATGGTAGATGTAGGGTTCGCCACTGATGCGTTGTTGGCCCGAATGGGCCTCAGCACCAAAAAGATAAGCTCGATAAACCTCGGCGACTTGAGCGGGTTCCAGATATTGCTCGAGGATCTCGCATAGGTCGCTAATCAGGAGCGGGCGATTGCCCGACTCGTCGGCTTGGGCGACGGGCTGGGGGATTTACAATTCCTCCCTCACCTCATCCTCGCTGGTCAGGGACTCGGCCGCGTGCTCCTTGGCGCTGATCTCGTCGAGGATCGAATCACTAATCAGACCATCGGCGATCTCACGCAGGGCCACCACAGTCGGCTTGTCGTTCTCCCACTCCACCAGGGCCTGGGCGCCAGAGGCCAGCTGACGGGCCCGGCGGGTCGCGACTAGAACCAGCTCGAAGCGGTTATCTACGTTGTCGAGACAGTCTTCTACGGTAACACGTGCCATGAATCATTCTCCGCAAATTTGGTGCAAACAGATAAGCTGTTGAAAGGTCCGAGAGTCTACTGCAAGGCGGTAGGCTCACGCTAGGAGCGACTGCAGCAGGGGTGCCAGACGGCCCTGCTGCGATTCTGCGCGCAAACGCCGAGCCACGACAATAGAGCGCAGCTCAGCCAGGGCCAGGTCGAAGTCATCGTTGACGACCAGGTAGTCGAACTCCCCATAGTGGGACAATTCGGACAGCGCCTGGGCCATACGGCCCTGGATGATGTCCTCGCTGTCCTGACCACGGCCGCGCAGCCTCTGCGCGAGAATCTCGCGCGAGGGCGGCAGGACGAAAATGCTCATTGCCTCCGAGATCTGGGCGCGGACGTTGCGCGCGCCCTGCCAGTCGATCTCCAGGATCACGTCGACCCCTTGGGCCACCAGATCCAGCGTGGCGGAACGCGAGGTGCCGTAGTGGTTGCCGAACACATGCGCGTGTTCGAGAAATGCGCCATCGCCCACCATGGCGTTGAAGGTCTCCAGGTCAACGAAGTGATAATGCACGCCGTCCTGCTCGCCCGGGCGGGGCGCGCGCGTGGTGTGCGACACGGAAACGACGATGTCGGGAGTGCTGTCCACCAGCGCCTTGACCAGGCTGGTCTTGCCCGCGCCGGAGGGCGCGGAGATGACATACAGCGTGCCGATGCCTTTGGTCGCGGTCATGACATTCCTTTATTCAATATTCTGGACCTGTTCGCGCATTTGCTCGATGAGCACCTTGAGGTCGACGCTGGCCCGCGTGCTGCTGGCATCGACCGATTTCGAACCCAGCGTGTTGGCCTCGCGATTGAGCTCCTGCATGAGAAAATCCAGGCGCCGCCCGACCGGCTCCTTGACGTCGAGCACTCGGCGCACTTCCGCCACATGCGCCTCGAGCCGATCAATTTCTTCGTCAACGTCCATGCGCTGGGCGAGGTAGACCATCTCCTGCTCCAGACGCGCGGGGTCCGCCTCGGCTTGTATTTCCGCCAGGCGCGCCAGCAACTTCTCGCGCCAGCGTGCCCGAATGTCGGGCAGCTCAGCACGCACCGCCTGCACCACATCCGACAACGCCTGACAGCGCAGTTCGATGAGCTCGCGCAACTTGGCACCTTCGCGCTCGCGGGCGCTGACTAGATCGGTGAGGGCTTCGCCCAGCACGCCCAGCGCCTCGGCGTGCAGCCGTTCCCAATCCGTCGGCGCGGCTTGCAGCACCCCCGGCCAGCGCAACACGTCGAGAGAACTCACGGGAGCCGGGCTGTAGAGCAGGGCATCCACTTCCCGGCTGGCGTGGGCAAGCTGTTTGGCGAGATCCTTGTCGACCACCAACTCACCAGCACTGGCTCGCGGCGCCTCGAAACGAATGGTGCAGTCAACCTTGCCGCGACCCAAACGCGCCTGGATGGCCTCACGCAGTTTCGGCTCCAAGGCACGCAGCTCATCGGGCAAGCGCATACTCATATCCAGGTAGCGGTGGTTTACTGACCGCAGTTCGACGGCGATGGCACCCCAGTCGCCGCTGCGCTCCTGGCGGGTGAAGGCGGTCATGCTTCGTATCATGAGCGAATCTCTCTGGCTGGCGGACCGCGCCCCAATGCGCTGCCGGCACCACGATACTACCCCGATGAGCGCCAGGCCAGAAAGCCGCGGCCGGCCCGGCGGTATCCAACGCTGTGCTACCCTAGCCTAAACCCGCTGAGCGGGCCGACCGACAAAGGGCCAATGAGCACCAAACACCTGCCAAATGGCATCCAGGTGGACGACTACGTCATCGAGCGCAAACTCGGTGGGGGCGGATTCTCAATCGTCTATCTGGCCCGCGCGCTGCACACCGATGAGACGGTCGTCATCAAGGAATACATGCCGAGCAAACTGGCGCGGCGTACCGAAACCTTGACTGTGGGTGCGATCGACGACAACAGCGCCGAGCGCTTCGCGCACGGCAGGCGACTGTTCTTCCAGGAAGCCAGCACACTGGCCACCCTGCGCCATCCCAACATCGTCAACGTGGTGAACTTCTTTCGTGCCAACGGCACGGTGTATATGGTGATGAGATATGAGGAAGGCGCCAACTTGCAGGGCTATATCAAGCGCCACCGAGGCAATCTCAGTGAAACGTTCCTGCGCACCGTGTTTCCGCCGCTGCTGGATGGACTGCGGCTGATTCACTCGCGCGGGCTGCTCCACCTGGATATCAAACCGGGGAATATTCATCTACGCCAGGGCGCCAGCCCGTTGCTGCTTGACTTTGGCGCCGTGCACGAGATGATGCACACGCGCCAGTTCCAAGCAACTCAGGTTGTTACCCCCGGCTTCTCGCCCATTGAGCAGCTCGACCCCGGTGGCTACATGGGACCATGGACGGACATCTACGCCATCGGCGCCACGATGCGCACCTGCATGGAGGGCAAAGCACCGCCACCATCGGTAAAGCGCCGTGAACAGGACACGATGCGGCCAGCGGCCGTGGCGTTTCGCAAACGCTATCCGAGCGCCCTGCTGGAGGCAATTGACTGGGCAATGGAAGTCGATCCACTGTGCCGGCCGCAGAGCGTCGATGACTTGCTGGCCGCATTCGAGCTACCTGCGCAGCCGCAAAGCGCCGCGGTTGAGCAAAAGAATGGCTCCGGCCTGCTGAGCATTGCGCTGCCTTGGTCACGCAACTGACGAGTGAGTAATGGAATACGAAGCAGCCAGGACGACACGGCTCGGTAATCGCGACAGTAACCAGGACCGGGTAAGCATCCTCGAAGGGGAGGACGCGGTGCTGTTGTTAGTCGCAGACGGCATGGGCGGGCGGGCCGGGGGCGAGTTGGCCGCCCAGACCCTGGTCGAGTCCTCAACCGACATCTTCGACAAGCTGGCAACGCCGGTCGCCAATCCGGCCTTCCTGCTGCGCCGATTGCTGGTTCGTGGCCACGAGGCCGTACTCGAAGCGGGGCGACGCAATCCACCGCTGACGCCCGGCACCACCGCGGTCGCCTGCCTGATTCAGGAGGGATTCGCGTGCTGGGCTCACGTCGGCGACAGCCGCCTGTACCTTGTCCGTGATGGCGCGATCGTCGAGCGCACGCGGGACCATTCCTACGTCGAACAGCTTTGTCAGAAGGGTAAGCTTGATGAAGACGAGCGGGGCAAGCACCCGATGCGCAATTTTGTAACGCGCTGCCTAGGCCTGCGTGCGAATCCCCCCGAGATTGCCGTGGGTCGACCCGTCGCGCTGCAGCCAGGCGATGTCATCGTGCTGTGTTCAGACGGATTCTGGGAAGGCACGGACGAAGAGACGATGGGCAAGCTGCTCCAGGACGATGACCTGGACACGGTACTGGACGATCTGGCCAGTACTGCCGAGAAGGCGCGCTACCCGCGCGCTGACAACATTACTGCAGCCGCGCTACGCATCGTCGACCTGAACACCCACGCAACCCAAGTTCCCGCCAAGCCGGTGGAAAAAACGCCACCGGAGAGCTCTAGCGACCGACTCAACGCCGCGATCGCCGACATCGAACGCGCCTTCGAGCAATATCGCGACGAGATGGGTGGCTGAGTGCGCCTCGCCTGCCCGCACGGGCAGGGGCTATAATGCGCGCACCATCCGATTCCAATCGCCAATTTGAAGGTCACCATGCGCCCTAGCGGAAGAGCACCCGATGAGATGCGCGCCGTGCGTTTGACACGACGCTACACCAAACATGCCGAAGGCTCCGTCCTGGTTGAATTCGGCGACACCAAGGTCCTGTGCACCGCAAGCGTTGAAGAGCGTGTGCCACCATTCTTGCGCGGCGCCGGTTCCGGCTGGGTGACAGCCGAGTACGGCATGTTGCCACGTTCGACCACCGAGCGCATGGGCCGCGAAGCAGCGCGGGGCAAGCAAGGCGGTCGCACCATGGAAATCCAGCGCCTGATCGGCCGATCGCTGCGCGCTGCGGTTGACCTCAAGGGCCTAGGCGAGCGCAGCATCACCGTCGATTGTGACGTCATACAGGCCGATGGCGGCACACGTACCGCCTCCATTACCGGCGGCTACGTCGCGTTGGCGGATGCTATTGCCCACTTGGGCGAGCGGGGGCTGCTCAAAACCAACCCGCTCACCGCCCGCATCGCCTCGGTGTCGGTCGGCGTCTACCAGGGAACACCGGTGCTGGACCTGGACTATGCCGAGGACTCCAAGTGTGAGACCGATATGAACGTGGTAATGAACGATGCCGACGGTTTCATCGAGGTCCAAGGGACCGCCGAAGGTCACGCGTTCAGCCGCGACGAGCTCAACAGCATGCTGGATCTGGCCGTGCACGGCATTCGCCAGTTGCTGGACCAGCAAAGAGAAGCACTGGAGGCGTGAGTTGTCGTTCACGTTCCCAACGAGTATCTGATGCAGCCCAGCCAATCGGTGATGTAAGTCATGAACAAGGTTGTTCTTGCCAGTAATAACCCGGGCAAAGTGCGCGAGCTCGGCCAGATGCTCGCCGGCTTGGATATGGAAGTGGTGCCGCAATCCGACTTCGGCGTGCCCGAGGTCGAGGAAACCGGTCTCACCTTTGTGGAAAACGCCATCCTCAAAGCGCGCAATGCTGCCGAGCACAGCGGCCTGCCTGCCATCGCCGACGATTCCGGGCTCGAGGTGGATGCTCTCAATGGCGCACCCGGAATCTACTCGGCGCGCTACGCCGGCGTGGGCGCCAGCGACGAGGATAACGTCAACAAGTTGCTGTTCGATTTGAAGGATGTGCCGCGCAACCTGCGCAGCGCGCGCTTCCAATGTCTATTGGTCTTCATGCGTCATGCCAAAGACCCAACGCCGATCATCTGCAAAGGCACCTGGGACGGACGCGTCCTGTTCGAGCCCGTCGGTGCAAACGGTTTTGGCTATGATCCTGTCTTTTACGTCCCTACCCATGACTGCTCCGCCGCGGAGCTCAGCGCTGAGATCAAGAATTCGCTGAGCCACCGCGGCCAGGCGCTGCGCAAGCTGGTCGCGGCCCTGGACCGTTAGCACGGCCGCCCTCCTGGCCCCTCCTAATACTGTGATCCCGATCAATGTTGTGGCACGCCAGAGGCGCCGCCCTTAGAAAGTTTGAATATGCTTAATTACTGGCAAAACCAAACTCGGCGATACCGAGCTAGTTGCGGGAACTAAGGATATGAAAGTGATGAAGAAACTAGCTGTTCCCGGTGTTGTACTGGGTTCACTTGTGCTGCTCACTGGCCCCGCCGCGGCGGTGGAGAAAGGCGACTCGCTGCTCGGGGCGGCGCCACCACGGTAGCCCCGAACGCCAGCAGCGACGAGATCACCGGCACCGGCTCCGAAGTCGATATCGACAGCAATACCCAACTGGGCCTGACGGTCGGCTACATGCTGACCGACAACCTCGGCTTGGAGCTGTTGGCCGCCACGCCGTTCAAGCACACGATCAGCGGCGACGGCGGTGCGCTGGGCGGCGACGACATCGCCGAGATCACGCAACTGCCGCCGACGTTGAGCATTCAGTACCACTTCATGCCGCAGTCCAACCTCAAGCCCTACGTTGGTGCCGGGCTGACCTATTTCTGGGTGCTCGACGAAGAGAGCAAGATCAGCGGCGTTGACGTCACGGTCGACGATGCGATCGGCTTTGGCGCCCAGGCCGGACTGGACTGGAGCTTCAACCCCAACTGGTTCCTGAACGTGGATGTTCGCTATATCAGTCTGAGTACGGAGGCGACCGCAGAGGGTATCGATACGATTGGCGTCGACATTAACCCGTTTGTCTACACCGTCGCGGTCGGCTACAAGTTCTGACCCAGCGCCGACTGGAATGCGAAAAAGGGGGCCGTCGGGCCCCCTTTTTCCATGCAGGTTCCGCGCGCCCGCCACCGCGCAGGATGCTACACTGCACGCAATCCGCGCGACGCCGGCTATGTTCAACTTTACCGCCCTACCCCCGTTGTCACTGTATGTGCACTTGCCCTGGTGTGTGCGCAAATGCCCCTACTGTGATTTCAATTCCCATCAAGCCCAGGATGACTTCCCGGAGCAACGCTACGTCGATGCGCTGATCGCGGATCTGGAGCAGGACCTGCCCCAGATCTGGGGACGCCAGGTGGTGAGCATCTTCTTTGGCGGGGGCACGCCAAGTCTGTTCTCGGCCTCAGCGCTGGAACGATTACTCGAGGCCATTCGCGCCCGCCTGGTGCTGCGCGCTGACGCCGAGATCACACTGGAGGCCAATCCCGGCACGGTAGACCAGGAGCGCTTCGCCGGCTATCGCGCCGCCGGCATCAATCGCTTGTCGCTGGGTATCCAAAGTTTTGATACGGCGGCGCTCAAGCGCCTGGGCCGCATCCATGATGCAGACCAAGCCCGGCGCGCGATCGAGACCGCGCATGCCGCAGGCTTTGATAACTTCAATGTGGACTTGATGTACGGGCTGCCGGAACAAACGCTCAGCGGGGCGCTCACCGATATCCAAACAGCACTGAGCTTCGCACCGACGCACCTTTCGCACTATCAGCTGACCATCGAACCGAACACGCGTTTTCACCATAGTCCACCGCGATTGCCCGAAGATGATCTGATCTGGGACATGCACGAAGCCTGCCTCGATGCACTCGGGACTGCGGGTTACCCGCGCTACGAAGTATCCGCCTACGCACAGCCCGGCCGACGCTGTCGCCACAATCTCAACTATTGGCGCTTTGGCGACTATCTGGGCATCGGCGCCGGTGCCCACGCCAAGATTACCGACGCCAGCTCGGCAACCATCACCCGGATCAGCAAACGGCGCCACCCTCGCGACTATCTCGCCAATGCGGCGGGTGCCTCGCGCGTTGATCAGCGCAAAACATTGTCGGCGGCAGACGCAACGTTTGAGTTCGTGCTCAACGCATTGCGCCTGGTCGATGGCTTCGATGCGCAGTTATTCGTCGAGCGAACCGGGCTATCACTGGCGCAGATCCAAACACCGTTGCGGGAGGCTGTACAGCGTGGCTGGCTGAGCTGGCGTGAGCCAAACGTTCGCCCCAGCGCTGAGGGAATGCGGGTGCTCAATGAGGTGTTGCTGCTGTTCCTACCCGAGGCTGCGTGAATGCTGGAAGACGTTGACGTACAGTGTCCCTACTGCGGCGAGTCCTTTACAACGATCGCCGACTACTCGGCCGGCAGCCAAACTTACATCGAAGACTGCCAGATCTGTTGCCAACCGATTGTGTTCGTATTGCACACGGACAATACAGGGAATATGGTGGACCTGGAGGCCCGCCGCGAGGATGAATGACGAGCGCACGCCCTACCGCCCCATCGGGTGCGAGGCGTACAGTGAGTATGAGCGGGCGATCATGCATCGCCAAGAGCTGCGCCTCACCTGGCGTGCCCTCGCTGCTGAAGTTCATCTGCGCACGCTGCCGCCCCTGGATCTCGAAACGCGCAAGGGCGAGGAATTCCTGCTTGCGGGCACGCTCGATGGCCAGCGCTTGCGGCTGCATTGGATGGTGCATTGTGAACCGTTGATGTCAGCCGCCTTTGGTTGAGTTGCCATGACACAGCGCAGCCGTTACGACGAATCAGTTGTCTATCGAACCCGCGATGGTTCTCAGATCCGCGAGCTCATGCACCCCAGGGTGCACGGCAATCACGCGCAAAGCCTGGCCGAGGCCACGGTCGCACCTGGCCAAAGAACGCTCCTGCACCGCCATGAGCACAGCGAAGAGCTCTACCACATCATCGCCGGTCAGGGCTGGCTCACCCTCGGTGATACGGGCTTTACAGTTGAGGCAGGCGATACCGTCTGCATCATGCCGCAGACGCCGCATTGCATCGAAAACACGGGGCAGGAATCGCTGCGCATCCTGTGCTGCTGCGCACCGGCCTATGCGCATGCGGATACCGTCTTGCTGGAACCACATGGCAATGAATCCGAGTGAGCGTCCAGTGCTCGCTCTATACTTACCGTCGACGAACTAAACAGAGTCAGGAGCCCCGCAATGAGAAGAAAACTGATCGGAGTTGTCGCAGTCATCGCCCTGTTGAGCAGCACCAGCGCATTCGCCGCACAACCTTACCTAGGATTGAAGTTTGGGGCAATGAATCCCGACTCGAGCAACCTGGATCCTGCGTGGAACGTGGGCGTGAATCTTGGCTGGCGGATCCCAAACTATGATTACTTTGCCATTGAAGGTGAATTGACCACCTCGCTGCTCAGCGGTGACGTCAAATCAACAAACGACGATTGGACGGTCAGCAATGTCGCCGCCTACGGCGTCTTTCGCGCCGGCAGTCCCAAGGTCATGTTCAAGGGCAAGCTCGGGCTAGGCTATTGGGACCTGCGCGTGGACGACGGACCGGACGATGATGGCGTGGATCTCACCGCCGGCGTCGGCGTTGACATTGCGCTGGGCGGTGGCCTGCTCGAAATTGAGTACACCCAGATCGAGCCCGATCTGGCGTTCATCACTGCTGGGTTCGTATTCGGCTTCTTCTGATATCGGTACCACCGATGTCGACCAGCGCGTCAGCGCTGCGCATTGGCGTAGATCTCGGCGGCACCAAGATTGAAGCCATTGCGCTGGGCGCTGACGGCAGTCCGCTTCAGCGCCGGCGCGTACCCACACCGCGTGGCGACTATGCCGCGACGCTGCGCGCCATCGTCACACTGGTACACCACCTCGAGCGCGACCTCGGCCAAGGAGCGAGTGTCGGGGTCGGCATTCCGGGCGCACTGTCCACACGCACAGCGCGCGTTAAGAACGCCAATTCCACCTGGCTGATCGGCAAGGCCTTGGACGACGATCTGGCCACATTGCTGGGGCGACCGGTGCGCGTGAGCAACGACGCCAATTGCTTTGCGCTGTCCGAGGCGAGCGACGGCGCCGGCGCCGGTAGCCAGGTGGTTTTTGGCGTGATCATCGGCACCGGCACGGGCGGTGGCCTGGTGATCAATGGACACGTGCTCACTGGCCTCAACGCGATTGCCGGGGAGTGGGGACACAACCCCCTGCCCTGGCCGGACGAGAACGAGTTGCCGGGCCCACCCTGTTATTGCGGCAAGCGTGGCTGCATCGAAACCTTTCTGTCAGGCCCCGGGCTGACTGGCGATCATCATGCTCATGGTGGTCACGGGGACGACCCCATGGCGATCAACGCGCTCGCCGAACGGGGAGATCCGCTGGCGGAAGCATCACTGCGGCGCTATGAGCGGCGCCTGGCCAAGGCGCTGGCTACCGTGATCAATATCCTGGACCCCGATGTCATCGTACTGGGCGGCGGCGTGTCGAACCTGCAACGCCTTTACCGCAACGTGCCACAGCTGTGGTGTGAGTACGTCTTTTCGGACGTGGTCGACACCCTACTGGTACCGGCCAAACATGGTGATTCCAGTGGCGTGCGCGGGGCAGCGTGGCTGTGGGAGTGAAGGTAGTTGATTGGTGAAACTAGTTGATTAGGAGGATTCGGGAGCCAAGAAGCGGTAGGCTAGCCTGCTGTTCAACCAATCTCTCCAATCAACTACTCAACTCTGTCAAACATGAGATCCCACACACCGTGGCCCAGCCGCTGGCCCCGGCGTTCGAACTTGGTATGGGGTCGGTAGTCGGGCCGCTCGCTGTAGTGACCTGGACCGGCGACATTGCGCCAACCCGGCGCTTCGCTGAGCACGCGCATCATGTGCTGAGCGTAGTCCTCCCAATCCGTCGCAGCATGAAAGGTGCCACCAACCTTCAACTTGCTGCGCAATAGCTCGAGGAACTCCGGCTGCACCAAACGACGCTTGTGATGGCGCTTCTTATGCCAGGGATCAGGAAAGAACAGCAGCACGCGATCGAGGGCCTCGCTGCAGATCTGGTGACGCAGTACATCGACCGCGTCTGTGCAGGCCACGCGCACGTTGCTGAGCTCGAGTTCTTCCATGCGCAACAGCAGGCTGCCCACGCCGGGACGATGCACTTCGATACCGAGGTAATCGTTTTGCGGATGGTTGGCGGCCATGTCGGCGAGCGCAGCACCGTTGCCGAAGCCGATCTCGAGAATATGTGGCGCGTGGCGGCCAAACACGGCGTCGAGATCAACCAGACCCAGCTCTGGTGCGATAACGTAGCGCGGCAGCAATTCATCGAGCGCACGCTGCTGACCTTTGGTCAGGCGACCCTCGCGGCGAACAAAGCTGCGGATACGGCGCTGCGGTTTGTCTTCCGTCATCGATGATTGAGAAGCCGTCAAAAGACAACCGATTGAACCACGAAGGGCACGGAGCACACGGAGAAGAACAGAATCGGCAAAAAACCGTCTGGTGCGACACGCTGCGCTGGGTGGCCCGCACCTGAGCCGCAACAACCCAAACACCATCGTTAGCGACCGGGTGCGGTCTGAGGTCACGAGCGCGCGTTGAGCGCTCGCGGCCATGGTCTGAACGTGGCACGCAATGTTGGCGATTGTGTCGCCAGTATCTCTTTCCGTGGACTCCGTGTTCTCGGTGGTTAGATCATGATTTAGAGGAACAAGCCTTCGGTCGGTGACGACGCTGAAGCATAGCGCTTGGCTGGCATACGCCCGGCCAGGTAGGCCTCACGACCGGCCTCGATGGCCTTCTTCATCGCCGAGGCCATCAACACGGGATTCCTGGCCGCAGCAATGGCCGTGTTCATCAACACGCCATCGCAACCCAGCTCCATCGCGACCGCAGCATCGGAGGCAGTGCCGACACCCGCGTCGACCAACACCGGCACGCTGAGTTCTTCGACAATGAAGCGGATGTTGTACGGATTGCGTATCCCCAATCCAGAACCAATTGGTGCCGCAAGCGGCATCACCGCGACGCAACCCATGGACTCGAGCTCTTTGGCAATGATCAAGTCGTCGCTGGTGTAAACCATCACTTTGAACCCATCGCTGATCAGCGTCTCCGCCGCCTTGAGGGTCGCCACGACATCCGGAAACAGTGTCTTCTCGTCACCCAGCACCTCGAGCTTCACCAGGTCGTGGCCGTCGAGCAGCTCACGGGCCAGGCGACAGGTGCGTACCGCGTCCTCAGCCGTGTAGCAGCCGGCCGTATTGGGCAGGATGGTGTAGCGATCCGGCGGTAGAATCGCGAGCAGGTTCGGCTCGTTCGGGTTCTGGCCGATGTTGGTGCGCCGAATCGCCACTGTGACGATTTGCGCCCCACTGGCCTCGATGGCGCGCTGGGTTTCGTCAAAGTCTTTGTACTTGCCCGTGCCAACGAGCAGGCGCGATTGATATTCCACGCCGGCGATCACCAATGGCGTGTCCTGGGACAATTGAGTCGGATCAGACATGGTACTCAGCTGCACTATGGATAGTTGGAACAGGGGCACGTGGGACACGCGGTCCAGCACGCTCAGGTGTGGGTGAAGTATACCGCTTTTGCCGGTCAGCCACCGCCAATGGCGTGGACGATCTCGACCCGATCGCCGGCCCGCAGGTGGTGCTCGGCGAACGTGCTGCGCGGCACGATCTCCAAATTGACTTCCATGGCGATGCGCCGCCCGGTCAACCCCAGTGCCTGCACCAGCTCCGCCGCCGTGCAGTCCTGCCGTACCTCGTGCGTGTCGCCATTTACAATGATCTGCATGTTCAATAGCCTATCGGTCTTGCCTGGACAGGGTCAATCTTCGGCCCCCGACGGAAGGTAGCTTAACGCAGGTGACATCCAAGTCCCATATTGTGACCGCCAGCGAAGCTGGCACCCTGGACGGTTTGTTCCGTGAGCGCGTCCGCCGATCGCCCGACCTGGTGGCCTACTGCGACTATGACCGGGCCAGCGGTGCCTGGCAGGCGCTGAGCTGGGCTGACATGGCGCATCGGGTGGGGCGCTGGCGCGCGGCACTGCGGCGGGAAGACTTGTCACCGGGTGATCGCGTAGCGCTGGTGATGCGCAACTGCCCCGACTGGGTCGCCTTCGAACAAGCCGCCTTGGGGCTCGGACTCGTCGTGGTGCCCCTCTATGTCGAGGACCGGGCCGACAACGTCTGCTACATCCTCAACGACGCTGGTGTCAAAGTGCTGTTGCTCGAAGACGAGCGGCATTGGCGGCGTCTGGCGGCCGAGCAAAGTGAACTCAAGGCGCTGCAACGCATCGTCATCGACCACGCCCGCGGCAACGAGGCCATTGTGCCGGCGGATGAGCGCCTGCGACTGTGCAGCGAGTGGCTCCCCCTGGAACCCGACGCGCTGGCCGAGCGCGGCGGCGACCCCAACGATCTGGCCACGATCGTTTACACCTCGGGCACTACCGGCCGGCCCAAAGGTGTCATGCTCAGCCATCGTAACATCCTGTCGAACGCAGACGCCGCTGCGCGCGTCTTCGATGCAGGGCCGGGAGACGTGATGCTCTCCTTCCTACCGCTTTCGCACACCTTCGAGCGCACCTGTGGCTACTATCTGATGATGATGGCCGGCTGTACGGTCACTTACGCGCGTTCCGTGCAACAACTGGCCGACGATCTGCAACAAGTCCACCCTACCATCATGATTTCCGTCCCGCGGGTGTTTGAGCGCGTCCACGACAAACTCCAGGCCCAGCTCGAGAAGAAATCGTTTGTCGCACGACTGCTGTTCAATCTGACCGTGCGGGTGGGCTGGCGCAGGTTCCTGGTTGCGCAGGGTCGCGCGCGTAGTTCCCCCATTTTGCTGCTCTGGCCACTGCTGCACAAACTGGTCGCAACCCAGGTCGCCGAGCGCCTCGGCGGACGGGTCCGCTTGGCCGTCAGCGGTGGTGCGGCACTGCCGTTTCCCATCGCCAGGACGTTCGTTGGCCTGGGCGTACCCATCTTGCAGGGTTACGGCATGACCGAGAGCAGCCCGGTGGTGGCCGCTAACCTGCCCCACGCCAACAAACCGGAGAGCGTCGGCGTGCCGCTGCCCGGCGTCGAGATCCGAGTGGGCGCCAACGACGAACTGCTGGTGAAGGGCCCCAATGTCATGTTGGGCTACTGGAACAATCACAAGGCTACGCGCGAGATACTCGAGCCAGATGGCTGGCTCCACACTGGCGATCAGGTTCGGGTCGACGCCGATGGTTTCATCCACATCACGGGTCGTATCAAGGATATCCTGGTCCTGTCCAACGGTGAGAAGATCCCTCCCGCCGACATGGAAGCCGCGATTACCATGGATCACTTGTTCGATCAGGCCATCGTCGTCGGCGAGGGCAAACCGTTTCTCAGCGCCGTCGTCGTGCTCAATGCGGAGCAATGGATATCCTTGGCCAAGGCAAACCATCTGGACCCGTTCGATCAGACGAGTCTGCACGACAAGCACGTACACAGCGCGCTCGTGGCACACATGCGCGAGGCGCTGAGGGATTTCCCGGGCTATGCCAAGGTGCGGCGCGTGGTGGCGTCCTTGGACCCGTGGACCCTGGACAACGACTTGATGACACCGACCATGAAGCTCAAACGCGCAAGAGTAATCGAGCGCTTCGCCACCGAAATCGAGGTGTTGTACGAGGCCTAGGCCGCCCACTGGCCGGGCAGTTATCGCCCTTGTCTCGGCTGAGCGAGTATCTCTACAATGACGGCCACCACGGCGTGCTCCTCGGGAGCACGGCTACAGCGGGTGTAGTTCAATGGTAGAACCTCAGCTTCCCAAGCTGATGACGTGGGTTCGATTCCCATCACCCGCTCCACTCCAATACCACACCATCCAACGTTGAGGACTCGGTCCCGTGAAACGTATTCTAAAATGGCTCGTCATTCTGCTCGCCGGTGTACTTGTGCTGCTGGTGGTCGCGATCGGCATCTTTGCCGCGACATTCGATCCCAACGCGTATCGCGATGAGGTGGCGGAACTGGTCAAGAAGCAGACCGGACGCGAGCTGCAGATCCCCGGCGAGATCGGCCTGACGTTTTTCCCGTGGCTGGGCGCGAAGATTGGCGAAGTCTCGTTGGGCAACGCGCCGGGGTTCGCCGATCGACCGTTCGCACGCCTCGAGGGCGCCTCGGTACGCGTAAAACTGCTGCCACTGTTCAAGGGCGAGATCGAAATTGCCAAAGTCGTGATTCACGGGCTTGACGTGGAACTGATCCGCAAGAAGAACGGTAAGACCAACTGGGACGACCTGACTGGCAAAGATGCCGCTGAGCCTGCCGCAGCAACGCAGCCGGCCGAGCAGCCCGCGGCGGCGCCATTGGGCGCGCTGGCCATCGCGGGAGTCGAGTTGCGCGACTCGCGCATGGTGTGGGTCGATCACGCCAGCGACCAGAAGGTGGTCGTGGACAAGCTTGCGCTCGACGTCGGCGCGTTTCAACTCGGTAAGGCATTTCCTGTCTCGACTCGTTTCGAGTTCAAGAATGCGAGTCCGGCCGTTGAGGGTGAGTTCAAGCTGAGCACACAGGTGACTGTTGACCTCGATAGCGGTCACTACACGCTGCAGACGACGCAACTGGATGTGCTCGCGCGTGGCGAAACCCTACCCGGTGGCAAATTGGACACGCAAGTGAAAGTCCCGGCCATCAAGTTCAACGCCGGAGCCGACACCTTGCAAGTGCAGGATCTGTCCGCGAAAGCCGCAGGTATGGAGCTGCGTACAGAGCTCAGCGGCGAGAAGCTGAGTACGGCGCCGAAGTTTGGCGGTGAGATAGTCGTCCAACCCTTCAGTCCTCGGGCACTCATGAAGGTGTTGCAGATTGATTTGCCGGCCACGGCCGACAAGGCAGTGCTCGAGGAAGCCAGTTTCAAGACAAAGCTGAGCGCGACGACAGATGCGGTCGAGCTCAACGGGATTGAGTTGCGGCTGGACGACACCACCGCCACCGGGACGGCGAGCATTCGTCAATTCGACGCGCCAGCCTATGCATTCAAACTCGATGTGGATCAGCTCAACGCCGACCGCTATTTGCCACCGCCGGCTGAAGGCGAGACCGCGCAGCCCGCGGCCACGCCCGGGGCCGCTGCGCTGGGTATCCCGGTCGAGCCGCTGCGTGGGCTCAATCTCAACGGCACACTGAGCGTCGGGCAGCTCACCATAACGAAGCTCCAGTTGCTGAAAGTAGTCGTTACGACAGTCGCCAAAGAGGGTCTGGTTCGGGTGCATCCGTTCACCGCCAAGCTGTACCAGGGCAACTACGCCGGCGACCTGCGCCTGGACGTGCGCGGCAACAAACCCAAGTACAGCGCGGACGAGTCGGTGACCAACGTTCAAGTGGGCCCCTTGCTCAAGGACATGGTTGGTGATGACTACGTGACGGGCAAGGCTACCCTCAATGCCACAATTGCCAGTGCCGGTGACACTGTGCCCGAAATCAAGAAACAGCTCGGCGGTGCCGTCAAATTCGCATTTGAGGACGGCTACGTCAAAGGTGTCGACGTCATCCGCGACATCAGAACCGGTTACGCGGATCTCGTCGGCCAGAGTGTGAAACCGGAGGACAAAGAACGCCGCACCTATTTTTCGTCCATCACAGGCAGCGCAAATATCCAAAATGGCGTCGTTAAGAACGATGATCTTTATGCCAAGGCGCCGCTGATGAGGGTCAAGGGCCAAGGTGATGTGAACCTGGTGAGCGAAAAGATCGACTACCGCGCCACAGTGCGCTTGACCGATTCGGCCAAGGGCCAGCTCGGTAAGGAATATGATCAGCTCGCTGGAGTCGATATCCCCTTGTTCGTGAAAGGCGGGTTCGACAAGCTCAAATACGGCCTGGACTGGGATAGTGTGGCCAAGGCCCGGGCCAAGCAAGCGCTCCAGAAAGAGGTCGACAAAGGGGGAGAGAAGCTCAAGAAAGAACTCGGCGATCAGCTCGACGACTCGCTCAAGAAACAGCTCGGGGACGACCTGCTCAAGAACCTCAAGTTCTGATGACCCATGCGCTGGGGCGCGACGCTGCTGGTGTTGCTGCTTTACACCGCAAGGCTCCACGCCGGCGAGGTGGTGACATCGCAGGTGGAGCATCAGGGACGCGAGTATCAAATGCTGCTGGTTGCGCGCGTTGACGCACCACGCGATGCGGTTCACCGCGCGCTGACCGATTACGCGCACCTGGATCGGGTCATCAGCAACGTCGAGCAAAGCAGAATCGTTGGCCACGACGCTGACGCGCTGCGCCTGCTGGTCGTGTCCTACGATTGCATACTGGTCTTCTGCAAGCGCATCACGCAGGTCCAGATCGTGACCGAACACGAGGATGGCAATATTGACGCCATCCTGGATCCTCACCATGGCGACTTCGACTCGGGTCAGCTCAACTGGCGCATCGACGCCGACGGCCCCGGCACCAGGGTCACGCTGAATATGCGTTTCGTCCCCAGATTCTGGATACCGCCCATCATCGGTCCGTGGCTACTCAAACTGCGCCTGCGCAATCAGAGCGAACAAACCATCCTCAACCTCGAACAGCTGGCGGCGAAATCATGAGCGCCGCTGAGCTCAGCAACAAACTGCTGCGCTGGCATGCACATTACGGTCGCCATGATCTGCCCTGGCAGCAGGAGCCCACGCCATATCGGGTCTGGGTATCGGAGATCATGCTGCAGCAGACCCAAGTCAAAACAGTGATTCCGTACTATGAGCGCTTCATGAGCCGCTTTCCCGAAGTACGGGCCCTTGCCGACGCCTCACTCGACGAGGTGTTGCATCACTGGACAGGATTGGGCTACTACGCCCGCGCGCGCAATCTGCATCGCGCAGCGCAGAACGTGCGTGACGAACATCGCGGCATTTTTCCAATCACATTCGACGCACTCAGCAAACTGCCAGGCATAGGCCGCTCAACCGCCGGTGCGATACTGTCGCTGAGCTGCGGGCAGCGTCATCCCATTCTCGATGGCAACGTCAAACGCGTATTGACGCGCTACCATGCCATCCCGGGCTGGCCGGGCGAGCGCGCGGTCGAAAAACAACTGTGGGAGCTGGCCGAGCGCCATACACCGGCGCGCGAGTGCGGCCGCTACACCCAGGCCATCATGGATCTGGGCGCGACGGTGTGCACCAGGCGCCGGCCAGCGTGCGATCAGTGTCCCCTGCGTGGAAGCTGTCAGGCCCACGCCAGCGATAACGTCGAGGCCTACCCCACGCCTAGGGCCCGGTCGAAATTGCCGGTCCGCAGCACGCGCATGCTGTTGCTCAACCGCACAGCGGGGGAAGTCCTGCTGCAACGTCGCCCGCCAGCGGGGATCTGGGGTGGGCTCTGGAGCTTACCTGAATGCGCATCAGACATCGACGTACGCCACTGGTGCCGCGAGCGGCTCGGCTGCGAGCTGGCAGAAAGGGAGGACTGGGCTCCACTGCGCCACACGTTCAGCCACTTTCATCTCGATATACATCCAACCGTGGCGCGGGTGCGAGTGCTCGACACGGCAGTGATGGAGCCCGGGAAGACCGTGTGGTATGAGCTGCATCGTCCCGATGCCCTGGGACTGTCGGCGCCGGTGCGCGCGCTGTTGGAACGGCTCGCGACGGAAACCAGCGGTTGATTACGGAGCAATCGCAACCCACATTAGAGCGATAGTGGATTCACAACACGCTATCAGTGGCTGAGCGCAGCTGCCGACAGCCGAAAACACGCATGAGGAGAACTGCCAATGGCTCGTATGGTCAACTGTGTCAAGCTGGGTAAGGAAGCGGAAGGCCTGGATCGTCCCACCTACCCGGGACCATTGGGGCAGCGCATCTTCGATAATATCTCCAAGGAAGCTTGGCAGATGTGGTTGCGCCAGCAGACCATGCTCATCAACGAGAACCGGCTTACCCCCGTCGACCCGCAACACCGCAAATATCTCGAGCAGCAGATGGAGGCATTTCTGTTCGGCGAGGGTGGCGATATGCCCGAGGGCTATGTCCCGCCCAGCAAGTAGGCGCCATATGCCCCACCCTTGACTCCCCCACCCACCGCGGGTTTAATAGCGCGCTCCGGATAAGGACCTAGGCGCTAGGACCTAGGAACTGGAAAACGGAAGCGGGGGAAACCTCTGGCTCTGAGGCAAATTGTCTCGGTTCTAGGTTATCCTCCCACCTAGATCCTCGGATCTCGCTACTGATTTTCTGGCCAGGTAGCTCAGTTGGTAGAGCAGGGGACTGAAAATCCCCGTGTCGGTGGTTCGATTCCGCCCCTGGCCACCATATCCTTCCACTGGCTAGAGCCCTGAGCGCCGCGCTAGATTCAGGACTCTTGCGATCAACCACTTCCCCGATCGCGGCAACTGTCGCCGGCGAGCTACCTGCCACCGCCGAGCGTTTCCAGATCCTCCTCGACGAATCGCATCATTGCTTCAACCAATGCTTCGCGCGGGTAGTCGTTCTTGTCGACAAAGGTGGAGCCGAGCGTCGAATGCGACCGGGCGATCGGAACACCCAACGCCCAATGGTCTGCGTTGACGTAACCGAGCAGGGTACTGCCCGGAATGATTTGGTCATAAAAAATCATCTGGCTGTCATTGCGTGCGTCGACACGACTGAGCTTGTTGTAACTGGACCGCAACACCGAAGAGATACGCTCGGGCTGCGGGTATGTCGCCAATGAGTAGTATGGGAAGTCGTTGGGGAGGGAATTTTCCGCCAACCACTGCTTGCGCGTTGCCGGTCGCAAACTGTCCAAAGCCCCACCGTCGCCCGGCGTACACTTCGCGCCGGGCCAGTGCGTCAACATCTCGACCTGCGACTGCGTTGCGTCATTGGCAAGAGGTGAACCGCCCACCGAACCGCCCGCACTAATGACCGCGGCGACGCGACCACGTATCTCCGGATAAGACACAACCGCTTGGAGAATATCTGGCGCCCCCTTCGAATAGCCGATGAGCACGAGGCGCGGCTGCTCAGCCGCCGGTTCCATTTGCACTATGGCGTCGCGGATCTGGCGCGCGTTGTGCGCACTGCTCGACAGACCATCAACCTGCACATTGACTTGCTCGTAGCCAAACTGGCGAAGGTGTTTGGTCACGCTGCCTTTGGGCTCCAGCCACTTCTCGAAACACTCCCAACCTATTCCCGGCACGACCACTGCGACGAGGCGCCGCTTGGATTGTCCCAGTTCGACGCTTTTGCCGGTCCCACCGGACTCGCTGCCCAACCGGGTGAGCGCCTCCTCGCAAGGTCGATAGTCCGGCAACGTTGAGCCGCGTTCTTCGAGAACTTTGCAGAAGATCTCGCGAAAGCGCCCGCGTTTGTCATTGACTCCAACCTCAGAGGCAGGAACCAATACCAGAGGTGGCGCATCTTCGGAGTAAGGCACTAGCGGCGTGCTGGCGCAGCCGCCCAGGACGACACCGAGCGTCGCGGCCATCAGCGGCAACGCGCGTTGCCGCTTTCTAGCCAATGACAAACCGATGTGGCGATGCCAGGGTGCGCGAATCACAGGGGCCACTTCAATCGCCTATACCCTCACTTATTGTCTGCAGCGTCGGCCTCGCGGCGCCGCAAATAAGGAACCCAGTCGAGGATCTCGACATCCGACAAGTCTAGCGGACGGGTAACGAAGAACAATACCGCCCGCAAACCGTCAGTGTAGTAATGAACGGCACCTGTGCTTCCTCGCGGTTGCTCAGGAGAAACTTGACCGACGCCAGTCGCAAACGCAAGACTACCCAAGCCTTCGGAGTACAGCAGATCCTGGATCAACAGATCCCTTGCTTCGTCCACCTTCGGATGAAGACGAGGCGCTATACCCTCAGACGCGGCGAAGCGTCCCCCCACAGGACGACCTACCTGGCCGACGAGAACCTCCTGACCTCGATAGCGCAGAGGCGCTACCCAGACTCGCACCCAATTGGCTGCACCGCCACCTTGTCCCGTTTTGCGAGCAACGAAATCGGGCGACCGGCCGAAGAGTCGCTGCGTATTGTCATACTCGCGTTCGTCGCGGCGGTAACCACGGCGCACGAACGCCGCGGCAACATCGGCCATCGTCCCAACAATGACCACGTTAATTGGTTCGCCCATCGCCTCGGCGTCTGCGCCGGTGGCGCAGCACGGCAGCCGCTCGAGCGCTGCGCGAAGCGCATCCGGGTCCTGGTGATCATCGGCCTCCATCTCTGCGATTCGCGTCACGATGTCAATGGCCGATTCATCTGGTACGTCGCCCGGCACCGGTGGAAAGAGCGTGAAGGGTATGAACTGCCCTTGCGTGAGCAGGTCGACGTTGAGAAGCATCACCCGGCTGTGAGGATTGGCGAATACGATGCCCGCTTGCGTGGCGCCGGGCGCGATGGGATTTTCGAAACCGTGCGCGTTGAAATGCTCATCGAGCCTGGCATTGGTTTCGTCGGAGAAGGCGCCATGGAACGACCAGGCGACTTCGAGCGGCGAGAAGTAATTCGGATCAGTGCCGGAACGCACTAACCACAACGACTGCCCTGTTTTGTTCTCCACCTCGATCCACACCGGCTGCACGCCGGTCGCGTTGACATCGACCCCAAACATGTCCTGACTGTCCCTGGCGCTGAGTACGGTGGCACGCAGGCTGACGTTCTGCTTGCTCGCGCTGAGGGCGCGAGCGCGCAAGGAAGAATCATCGACGTCGGAGGGAACTTGCCAACTCGCGCACCCGTTCAGCACTACCTGCAGTGCTGCGATGACGAACAGTGCCAGAACCGCCTCTGCGCGCTCCTGCCGAGATCGGGCCCAATGTGGCAACACCGTCCTGACGGCCTTCACTTGGCGCCCTCTTGCGGCACATCAATAAAACCGTCCCCTCCAGCTTCCCAAGGAAGAAATTCGATATCAGCCAAGGAAGTAGGATGGACATCAAAGACGAGCACCGCGCGAAGGCCATCGGTGTAATAGGGATCGGTGGTCAGGTTGCCCCGCGGCTCACTCTTGGGCGCGGCGCCGACGCCGGCAACCAGGCCGAGGGCGGTAAGGGCCTGGGAGTAGGCCATGTCTTCGGTCAACGCAGTCCGTGCTTCATCCACGTCGGGATCGATCTTGTGCGTCGTCAAATAGGGCGAATGTACGGTAAAGCGAGTGCCGATGTCGCGACTGATCTGTCCGACCCAAACCGGTTTGCCGTGGTAGCGCATCGGGCTCAGCCACAGACGCAGGTGATTGCGTTGATGAATGTTGTCGCGGGCCTTCTGCAGCGCGAGATCCTGAGGTCGTCCGTAAAGGTAGAGCGGGCTAACCGGTGCATAGCGATAGCGCTCGCCGGACAGCGCTGAGTTCACCATTTTCGCCACAGAACCGGCATAGGTTTGCTCGGTGGGACGCCAACCACGGCGCACCAATGCAGGAAATGCGTCGTCGCGTCCCCCGATCACAATCAGGTTCAGGGGGTCGCCGTTGCGCGAGCCATCCTTGTTGGTCGCGCAGCAGGGCAAGTCCTCGAGAGCGGCGCGAAAAGCATGGTCGTCGGTGTAGTCGACGATGTCCTCCTCCGAGTACAGCCGTCGCGTGAAGACTTCGCGCGCGTGATAGTCGGCGCGAAATCCCGGTACGCCGGCTAGGTACGAAAAAGATTTGAGACGACCGCTCGCGACGAGGTCGACCTGGACCATTTTCACGCCTTCATCGAGATTCGTCAGCACGAAGCCCGACACCGTCCCACCTGCCGGAATCGGATTCTGGAAAGCCAAGTTCGCGAAATGTTGATCGAGCTCTTTGCGGGCTTCGCCATCTTGCATCGCTGCGAAAGCGTCTGCTGCCTCGGAGGCCGGAAAGAAATTCGGATCCACTCCCGGAGACATCAACCAGTAAGCGGCATCGTCGCCGTTCGCGACTTCGATCCATACGGGTTGAATGCCTTTGTCAGCGAGGGGGACCCCGAATACGTCGCGACTCTCATCCGCCGAGAGCACGCTGGTGGACACCCGAACGCCTCCGTCCGTGCGAGTAACAACGCGGCTCAGGTAATCCGACATCTCAACTTTGGATTCAGGGCTTACCGAAGCGCAGCCGGCAAGGGCAAACGATATCAGTGCGCTTATCAGCGCCACATGCTGAGTTCGTTGCCACGACTCGAGCGACAATGTTGACCTGGTTCGCGCTAGCATCCGCTCTCGTCTATGTGGGTACATTTTCATCGAGGTTGGAGATAACAACCCGTTTGATGTCAACGACTCGCGTCTGGCGTACAAGAAAGGATAAACCTCGCTTTGGCCACAATCCACCGCAGTTGAGCCGCTGGGGCGTCCTTAGCAGAGCAGGTCGCGTCGTGGCACTTCAGGGTCAGTTTGTCGCTGTTCCTGCTTTTCGACCGGGCACGGCTGTGGGACGACCGCTTCCCTCTCGTTGGCATCCAGAAGCCGTGGCGGCGATACGCGCGCTTCGCAAGTGATCCGCGCCAGAGCGTGAAGGCAGTGGCCTAGATGTCGTCGACACGATGATATCGGTCAATGGCCCTAGCTAAATCTTCTGGCGTGCCGATGTCGATGAATATCGAATCGGACACTCGGATGGCCTCAACGCGAGGACCATCAGTTATTGCGGCCCGAGCCACATCATCGACGAACAATTCCTAGGCCGTGGCGGCACTGCTGAGGCGTGTCTTCAGGTAGTCACGAAGATAGGTACTGAAGCGCGGTGCCCACACGGCGATACCCCATGTCTCGGCGAGCACGCAATCCTTCTGCTTGATGACGATTTGTTTGACCGCCCTGGCCTCGTCCACTGCAACCATGTCGCATTTGTCGGGCCTGTCGGCAGGAAAGAGCCCAACCACCACATCTGCCCCGGTCAGCGACGGACGGTGCACCAATGCGCTGAATGCCGCGTCGGCATCGAACAGAATAATGGGGAATGCCAGCGCAACGATATCATCCTTCACGAACTCATAAGCCCGGTCGATCTTGTATGGAGCTCCGTATGGAACTTCGGTGACCAGATAGGTGATGTCCAAACCGAGTGACTTTCTATCACCAAAGTAGTTCATTATGTCCGCTTTGCCGCGGCGCTCGAAGGCCGCTACCCAACGGGCTTTGTGGTGGACAGGCTGTCCGTATACCACCCCCCGGCGCGCCCGAAACATGGCGCCGGGTCGGGGCGTTTGACCTGGTGTGAGAAAGCCAGTCTGGCGGGCCACCGAACCCTCAATGTCCGCACGGGTGCGTCTGCCTGGGTCAAACGCCTTGACAGTGACTCCGACTTTTACTAATTTCTGTTATTACAGATATTCATGAAGAGTGTGACATGAAACTGACACCAATCATGGAGAAGTACATCCTGCACTGGGGTGAAATGGGCGCGCGCTGGGGCGTGAACCGCACCGTAGCGCAGATCCATGCCCTGCTCTACCTCTCGCCCGAGCCGCTACACGCCGAGGTCATCGCCGAAACGCTTTCCGTGGCACGCTCCAATGTGAGCACCAGTTTGAAGGAACTGCAGAGCTGGGGCCTGGTGCGGGTGGTGCATGTGCTCGGTGACCGGCGCGATCACTTCGAGTCGCTCAAGGACATGTGGGAAATGTTCAACGTGATTATCGAGGAGCGCAAGAAGCGTGAAATTGATCCCACGCTGACCATGCTGCGCCAGTGCATGCTCGAAGCAGAGACGGATAGGCAGACTCCACAGGAGATCAAGGACCGCATCGCCAACGTGCTGGAGTTCATGGAAACGTTGACGAAGTGGTACGAGCAAATGAAGGCGGTGCCCAGACCCACTCTGCTCAAGTTGATGAAGCTCGGCAGCAAAATCACTCAATACATGGGTAAGAAGCCATGACGACACCAGACATACAGGTGCTCTACGACG
>Ga0209536_100000800_pt1 | contig 52004 bp, 46 predicted proteins | sample DeeMarSeWOR28_12_FD_187461 | JGI IMG/M metagenome (GOLD analysis project Ga0209536, IMG submission 187461) | Marine sediment microbial communities from White Oak River estuary, North Carolina - WOR-2-8_12 (SPAdes) (version 2) | ecosystem: Environmental > Aquatic > Marine > Intertidal zone >... | reverse complement strand
AGATCAGGCCACACCCTGGTCGTGCATGGCGGCGCTGGCTGCCTGTCATACCCAAAAGCCGGTGGAGCTGGTGCTGAACCGCGCTGAAGACATTAAGATGACCGGTAAACGCCATCCCTATAAATCCGATTTTAAAATAGGCCTGACTAAGGACGGAAAAATTCTGGCATACGAAGCCAGCCATTATCAGAATTCCGGCGCCAGCGCTGATCTTTCAACCGCCATATTGGAACGAACCCTTTTCCACAGTACCAATAGTTATTATATACCCAATGTGCGGGTTTTCGCTGCCTGCTGCCGAACAAATCTGCCGCCATTCACGGCTTTTCGTGGATTTGGGGGACCGCAGGGAATGTTCGTTATTGAAAGCGCAATTGCCAAAGCCGCCGATGCTTTGGGTATTCCCCGGGAAGAAATTCAGCAAAAGAATCTCCTGGCGGAAAATGATATGTTTCCTTATGGTCAGCGGACAAAAAATTGTAATATTCGCTTGACCTGGGATAAGGCAGTTGAGAAATATGATTTGAAGAAGCTTCAACAGCAAGTTGAAGGCTTCAACAAAGCAAACCTGGAAAAGAAAAAAGGATATGCGTTAATGCCGGTGAGTTTCGGCATCTCTTTCACTTCCACCTTCATGAATCAAACCAGCGCACTGGTGCATGTCTATACTGATGGCAGCGTTAGTGTTTCCACCGGCGGCGTGGAAATGGGACAGGGATTGAGTACTAACATTATCAGCATTGCCGCAAAAAGCTTTGGCATTCGCCCAGAGCGGATTAAATTCGAACCCACCAATACCACCCGTACCGCCAATATGTCTCCCAGCGCCGCCAGCGCTACCACGCTTCTAAACGGCAATGCCACCATGCTTGCTATCCATCAAATACTAAATCGATTAAAGCCATTAGCGGCAAAGGAATTAAATATTCCCGATCAGGAGAAGGTTACCATTGAGAATGATAAGGTTCTGTATGATGGACACGATACCGGCTGGAACTGGGACAAGTTAGTGCTAACCGCCTACATGTCGCGCATCGGGCTTTCTGCACATGGATTTTATGCCACACCTAACATTTATTTTGACCGCATGAAAGAGAAAGGACGTCCCTTCGCCTATCACGTGTTTGGAACTGCGATCATCGAAGTTACTCTTGATTGTTTGCGGGGAACATATGATATTGACTCCGTGAAAATTGTGCATGATCTTGGACGTCCCCTCAATAAGCTGATTGATCTCGGTCAGGTGGAAGGCGGACTTGCGCAAGGATTAGGTTGGATGACTGTCGAGGACTTGCAGTTTAACCAGAAGGGGGAATTTCTCTCCAACGCGCTCGCTAGCTACAAAGTACCCGATGTTTATTTTATGCCCGATGATATCGAGGCGACGTTTTTGGAGAATGTAGAAGAAAAATTGGGACCTTATGGAAATAAAGCAGTGGGTGAGCCTCCTCTGATGTACGGCATCGGGGTATTTTTTGCGCTTCGTCATGCCATGCAGGCATTTCGCACTCAAAAAGAATTTGATTTCAAATCTCCGCTGACCCCGGAAATAGTGTTGCTTCAGCTTTATTCCGATTATGTTGAGCAATTGAAATCAAAGAGAAAACCAGCAAAGTCGGAATCCAAAGAAAAAAAGAAAAAAACTTCTCGTGAAGTTTCCGTTTAGCTGAATCTGAAGTGAATCGGTTTGCCAAAGAGTTTCAGAGAACTCTGAGGATTTTAGGCTTTCTTTTATATATATTTCTCAGTGTACTCTGTGTTCTGTGGCATCTTTGTTTTTTTAATGGGATAATGCAATGAAAGAAATCTTCCAGGAAATTCTTGGCATCTTGCAAAAAAAGCAACCTTGTGTCTTGTGTACTGTAGTTCACACCAAAGGCTCCACTCCCCAGAAAGCCGGTGCAAAACTGCTGATCCGCGATGATGGCAGCAGCTTGGGAACCCTCGGCGGCGGCTGTGTGGAAGGGGACATGTGGTACTTGGGAAAGCAGATACTCAAAGATAAGGGAAAGCCCGTCTATCGGGAATATAAGCTCAATGAGGAAATGGCGGCGCGGGGCGGATTAGTATGCGGCGGTACCATGTATATCTTCATTGATCCGATTTTCTCCCCGGAGTATTTTCAGTCTTTTGCGGAAAAAATAACGAACGCCTTGCAGGGAGAAACACCACTGGCGGTGGCAACCGTTGTCGATACACCCGGGGAAAAATTAAGCATGGGCGACAAATTAATCGTTTCAGAAGATGGTACTTCCCCAGGAAGTTTGGGTGATTCCAATCTTGACCGCGAAGTCATTTCTATCGGAAAAAAATTGGCAGCCTACGGTGAAAACCAATTTTTCAGGGCATCCGATGGCTCGCAGATTTATGTGGAAGGATTCACCACGCCGCCAACGCTTATTCTAATGGGCGGCGGACATGTTAATAAAGCAGTATCAAATCTGGCTGCAACACTCGGATTCAGAATTTTTGTAGTCGATGACCGTCCTGAATTTGCAAACAAGCAACGCTTCCCGGAGGCGGAAGAGGTCTTAATTGCTGAATATGGTAAGGGGTTAGCTAAGTTCCTCATAAATTCCAATATCTACATTGTAGTTGCTACCCGCGGTCACAAATACGATGACGTAGCTTTGGCATCAGCTATTCAAACACCGGCGCGGTTTGTGGGGTTGTTAGGTAGCAAGCGGAAAAGCATTTTAATTTACAAAAACCTGTTGAGTAATGATGTACCACTGGAAAGAATTCAGGAAGTGCACGCGCCTGTCGGATTGAATATCGGGGCTTTAACACCTGAAGAACTGGCGGTGAGTATCATGGCGGAGATTATCATGGTGCGCCGTGGCGGGGATGGGGCTCCGATGAAGATGGAAAAAGATTACCTAACCAAGGTTATTTCAAAATGAGCTAATTTTGGATTGCATTGACTGTGTCAATGCATGAATCGACGCAGTCGATTTAATCCAAAGGAAACGCATGAAGCTACTTATTTACAATGTTACCATTTTTACGAATGATGGGCGGAATTCAGTTCTACAAAATAGCGCCGTCGCCATCGATGGCAGCCGCATAAAGGAAGTGGGGGCGGGAGCAGATTTAAAAGAGAAATATGCTGAATACCAGCAAATCGATGGAAAGAGCAAACTGTTGATGCCGGGGTTGATCAATGTGCACATGCATCTTTACAGCACCTTTGCCTGCGGATTGTCATTACCCGTTAAGCCCAAGAATTTCCATGAAATCCTCTCTATGCTATGGTGGAAGCTGGATTCCGCCCTTGATTCGGAAGCGGTGTATTACAGCGCTTTAATTCCGGCCATCACCGCTGTCAAAAAAGGTGTAACCTCAGTCATTGACCATCACGCCAGTCCCAATGCTGCGGACGGCAGTCTGGATCGAATCGAGGAGGCATTGTCTCAGGTGGGTTTGAGAGGCGTATTATGTTATGAAGTATCTGATCGAAATGGGAAGGGGACCACCCAAGAAGGATTATGGGAAAATGAGCGCTATATTAAAAAATGTCATAGTGCAAAAGCAAAAAATATAAATCATTTGTTCGATGCCATGATAGGGCTTCACGCCTCTTTTACGTTAGATGATGATACGCTGGCTCAGGCAGTAGAATTGAGCCGCTCTCTTCAACGCGGCTGTCATATTCATGTGCTGGAGGATGGGGTTGATGGGAGAATCACGAGGGAGAAATATAGCAGTGGGGTAGTGGAGCGGCTGGAGAAATTCGGAATATTGAGCGATCATTCCATCGCTGCACATTGTATCCATTTGGCCGAAGAAGAAAAGGACCTACTTGCTCAGACTAAGACCATGATTGCTCACAATCCCCAATCCAATATGAACAACGCGGTGGGGCGCACCGATATTTTTGGCTATTTAAAGCGCGGTGCCTTAGTTGGCATCGGCACCGACGGTATGTCTGCCGATATTAAACCGGATGTCCACACCGCCATCCTGCTGCATAAGCACGATCTAAAAGATTATAATACAGGCTGGAATGAAATTCAGCAGATGGTTTTGAAAAACAATCCGGCAATTTTTGAAAAGGTTTCCGGTCAGAAGGTGGGAAGAATCGAACCCGGTTATTTAGCGGATTTGATTTTGGTGGATTACTTTCCTCCGACACCATTAACCCCTGACAATTTTTGGGGACACTTTTTGTTTGGAATTGCTGATGCAGAGGTTGATACGACAATTATCAATGGAAAGATAATAATGAAAAATAGAACCATACCTGACATTGATGAAGAAGAAATTGCTGAGAAAGCAAAAGTTGTTGCAAAACGGATTTGGGAAAAATTCTATTCTTAATTAGGAAGTGAATTTTAAATCCTAAATCCGAATCTCGAAATCCGAAATTTAAAAAGCTTCAAGAGATGGCAGAACTCCACGGCATAGATTTAGGTACTCATTTAGAGGCAATTCTCTGCGAGTACAAATCCAAACAAACCATTTATGGTTACCCGCAGCGCAAGCTTTATCGGGGCTTTCCTGGATTTGATTTTTCAGTGCCGTTTCATGATAAAATCGCCGCTACGCCCCTCGGACCCGCTTCCGGCCCCCACACGCAAATGGTGCAGAACATAATGCTTTCTTTTTTAGGCGGCGGACGGATCATGGAGTTGAAGACAATTCAGATTCTTGACCAACTGAATATTCCTCGCCCGTGCATCGATGTACGCAATGTAGGATTTAATGTGGAGTGGTCCCAGGAGTTGCGTCTAGAGGATTCATACCGGGAATATGTGATGGCATGGGTTCTTCTGAAAATAATCGAGGAGATGGAACTTTTGGGTATTCCCAAAGGCGATCCGTTTTACAACACCGTGTTTGATATATCGGTGGGATATGACCTCAAAGGAATTTCCTCACCGCAGGTTCATCAATGGCTGAAGAATATGAAGGATGCCAGTGCTGCCATTGAACAAATTCTGGAGTCGCTTCCACCCAAATTCGCCCAAAATAAGAAATTGGACATTAATCCTCATATTGCCGATTCGGCCACCCTTTCCACATTTCATGGTTGCCCCAGGGAGGAGATCGAAGCCATTGTGCAACACCTGATCGAAGAGCATGGTTTTCATACCATCGTGAAAATGAATCCCACCATCCTAGGGTATGAGTTTGTTGAGAGTACCCTGCATGAGGATTTGGGATACACCCATGTTGAATTGGATCGGGCAGCGTTTGATAATGACTTGCAGTTTGAGGAGGGCGTGGCGATGATGAAGCGATTGGAGCAATTTGCTGAAAAATATGACCGCAAAGTGGGGGCAAAATTTACCAATACCTTAGTAGTTAAGAATAATCAGAGCGTTTTTAAAGATGAGGTGATGTACCTTTCCGGCGCACCTCTGCATGTACTGTCAATGAATGCTATCCACCGCTTTCGCAGTGAAATGGGCGATAATTTTCATATTTCTTTTTCCGCAGGTGTCGCCAAACACAATTTTGTGGATGCGGTGCGCTGCAATATGAAGCCTATCACCGTGTGTACCGATCTGCTCAAAACGGGTGGCTATAGCCGCCTATTCGATTATTTGAAAAACTTGAAGAGTACAATGGAAGAGATGAATTGCAACACTATTGAGCAGTTCATCATTAACAGCGCCAACAACGATCAATCCATGAGTGTTTTTAGTGCGGGAGTCGCCAATTCAAAACGGATCGTCCCAAAGCTAATTGAAAATCCCCGTTACCATTTTGAAGCAAATCAGAAAGCGCCTCCTAAAATTGACAGCCATCTGAAATTGTTTGATTGCATCACCTGCAATAAATGCCTTCCAGTCTGTCCTAACGCTGCTAATTTTTCTATTCCTACACGGACCGCGGAATTGACAATGACCGATTATCAGCTTATAAACGGCGATTTCATCCCGGTTGAAGGAGAAAAATTTGTGCTTGAGAAAGAAAATCAAATTGCAAATTTGGCCGATTTTTGTAATGAATGCGGCGACTGCGATACTTACTGTCCCGAATACGGTGGACCATTCATCGAGAAGCCGCGCTTCTTTTTCACTCAATCCACTTATGAAAAGTACAGCGATTATGACGGCTTTTATTTCCCCAATTCTTTTGCTTTGAAAGGACACATAGAATCGAAGGAATATTACCTATCCTATGATACTGAAAAGAAAGAGTATCTGTGGCGCTCAAATGAGGTGGAGTTGATTCTGGATGCTGATAACAGTTTGATAAAGGGTAAGCCACTGATCTCGCTAAATGATCAGACTCGAATCAATATGAATGCTTATTATATCATGAAAACCTTACTAGACGGAATCATATCTAATCCTGATGACTATCCGGCTGTGATGTTGCGAAGTAATTTAAATCTGTGAAGGTATCTTGTAGGGAACGCTCGCGAGCGTTCCCTACCCCAGAAATTCCCCGTCCCTGCTATTTAATTGGCAATTTCGGATTGGAAATAATATATTTATTTAATTACATAAGCCAATAAGTTGATTTTACGGAGATTACATGGAATTCATCTTGAATGGAATCAAGAAAACTTTTGATGGCAATCTCGAACTTTCCCTGCTGAAATATTTAAGGGAATATGAAGGGATTACCTCTCCTAAGGATGGCTGCTCGCCGCAGGCGGCCTGTGGTTGTTGTGTAGTAGAGCTCAATAAACGAGCAGTGCTCTCCTGTGTGATTCCTATGAGCAAGGTTGAGAGCGGACAGGTGATCACCATTGAAGGAATTGGCGAAGATAAGCAGAAAGCGTTTACTAATGCCTTTGTGTCCAAAGGCGGGGTGCAATGCGGTTTTTGTATTCCTGGCATGGTGATGCAGGCTAAGGTACTCCTTGATAAAAATCCAGATCCATCTCGCCAAGAAATCTCTAAAGCTTTGACTCAGAACCTGTGTCGCTGTACCGGTTATAAAAAAATTGAGGAAGCCATTCTCACCGCTGCTGAAGCCATGCGGGAGAATAAAGATGTACTACTTCATGAATCAACCGGGAAGGTTGGAGATCGTCACCCTAAATACCATGCTGATAAACTAGTTTTGGGGCAGCGGCCTTATGTGGCAGATCTAAAAATTGAAGGAATTCTATTTGGCGCTCTCAAACTGAGCGATCATCCCCGTGCGAAAATTTTATCAATGGATACCAGCGAAGCAGAAAAATTGCCCGGCGTCATTCGGGTATTCACCGCAAAGGATATTCCTGGTGAACGGCATATTGGTCTGATTATTCCCGACTGGCCGCTCATGATAGAGGTGGGGGAAGAAACCCGTTATGTAGGCGATGTTCTTGCTGGAGTTGTTGCTCACAACGAGGAAATCGCTCGTAAGGCAGTCGCGTTAATCAAAGTGGAATATGAGGTTTTGGAACCAGTTACAGATACGCATGCAGCGCTTAAAAAACGCAGCCCTAAAATTCATCCCAAAGGCAATTTGTTATCTGAAACCGTGATAAATCGTGGTAATGTAGACAAATCTTTTCAGGATGCTGATTTCGTCACAGAAGGAACCTATCAAACGCAAATGATCGAGCATGGCTTCATGGAACCGGAGTGCTGCATCGCCCAACCGTGGCGGGATGGGGTGGAAGTTTTTTCGCAGGGACAGGGAGTGTATGAGGATCAGAAGCAAATTGGCCGGATTTTAAATCTGCAATTGGAAAAAGTGAAAGTGGTTCTGGTTCCCAACGGTGGGGGATTCGGCGGCAAAGAAGATTTATCAGTTCAGGGACATGCGGCACTTTTTTCTTATTTGTTAAGGAAACCGGTGAAAATTACATTGACTCGAAATGAATCCATTCTTATGCATCCCAAACGTCATCCCATTGAAATGAAATATGCCGTGGGCTGCACCAAAGAAGGAAAATTAACCGCTCTGAAAGCTGATATTATTGGCGATACCGGCGCTTATGCCTCGGTGGGAATGAAAGTCCTGGAGCGTGCTGCCGGACATGCCACCGGTGCCTATCATATCCCTAATGTGGATATTGTCAGTCGTGCTATTTATACGAATAATATTCCCTGCGGTGCTATGCGCGGCTTTGGGGTTAATCAGGTCACTTTTGCAATTGAAAGCTGCGTCGATGAGTTGTGCAAACAAGGCGAGTTCGACCGCTGGCAATTCCGTTTTGACAATGCATTAAAAGATGGCGATATGACTTCCACCGGTCAAATAATCAAAGGCGGCTGCGGCGTACAAAATACATTGTTGGCGGTGAAAGACCATTTCATGAAAGCCAAATATGCCGGCATCGCCTGCGGGATCAAGAATACCGGCATCGGCAACGGCATGCCTGACGATGGCAAAGTTAAGATCGAGATTTGCTCTCCATCCAAAATTATTATCCATCACGGTTGGACCGATATGGGGCAAGGCGTTGATACTATGGCGGTGCAGTTTTTCTGCAATGAAACCGGGTTAAATCCAGCTATCGTGGAAGTGCGGGTGGATACTACCGCTGAAGCGGAGGCAGGAATGACCACTGCTTCCCGGGCCACTTCAATCATTGGGAATTCCATCATCAATGCCTGCAAGAAACTAAAGAAAGATCTGAAGAGCAAAACCCTGGAAGAGTTAGCAGGAAATATTTATGAGGGTGAATGGATTTGTGATTGGACCACCAAACCGGGAAAAAAAGGCGGCGAAATTATCACCCATTATTCATATAGCTATGCCACACAAGTAGTAGTGTTGGATGACGATGGTCAGGTGGACACGGTATACGCCGCCCACGACGCTGGCAAAATCATTAATCCGACTCTATTTGAGGGACAAATCGAGGGATCGGTTCACATGGGATTGGGATATGCCCTGAGCGAGGATTTGATATTGGAAAATGGCGTACCCAAAAGTACTCGTCTGCGTAAATGCGGCATTCTGCGTGCGCAAGAAACGCCCAATATTGTGGTAATCGGTGTGGAAGTGCCTGATCCGCATGGGCCCTTTGGCGCCAAAGGAGTAGGGGAAATTGGATTAGTGCCAACAGCCGCCGCTGTGGCAAATGCACTATATCAATATGATGGAATACGGAGATATAAGTTGCCTATTGGAATGGAGAAGGGGCGGAAAACGACTCCGTCCAAAAAAAAGGAAAAAATCAAAGTTTAACCAGTACACTGTGTAATTCGTTATTGTTGTCATTCCTGTGAAAGCGGGAATCTATATTTACAGCCCTGAATATTTATTTCGAACGGAACCGAATGCCGAACTTCAAATTACTCAAATGCACTTCCTGCGAAAAAGAATACCAACCATCCGAAATCGATTACACCTGCCCAGACTGCGGTCCACTGTTGGGCACACTGGAAGTTCTATATGACTACGATGCGATTAAGAGAGAACTGACCCGCGATTATCTATTATCCAATAAAAATTTCACTCACTGGCGATATTTGCCTCTGCTTCCAATTAACAAACCCGATTTCATCCAACCGCTTTCCGTGGGCTGGACGCCTATTTACCTCAATTCTGTAATTGCACAAGAGTTGGGTTTGAAGTCGATTTGGATCAAAGACGATGGACGAAATCCTACTGGCTCATTGAAAGATCGTGCCAGCTCTGTGGGAGTGGTTAAGGCTCTTGAGAAAGGAGCAAGGGTCGTCACAGCAGCATCCACCGGCAATGCTGCTTCCTCATGGTCGGCGTTTACCGCGCTGGCAAAGTTGCGAACTGTCATATTTGTTCCTCGTAATGCTCCGCGAGCTAAAATCGCCCAATTACTGGTGTATGGCGCAACTGTTCTTCAAGTGAATGGAAATTATGATGAAGCCTTTGACCTGTGCAGCCAAGCAGCGGAAAAATGGGAATGGTACAATCGCAGCACCGCCATCAATCCCTATTTGGGTGAAGGGAAAAAAACTGCGGCGCTGGAAATCTGTGAACAGCTCAATTGGCACGTACCTGATTTTATATTTGTTTCGGTTGGCGACGGCTGTATTTTTCAGGGGATGTGGAAAGGATTCACAGAGTTTTATCAATTGGGTTTAATTAATAAATTACCCCAAATGATTGGAGTGCAGGCAGAGGGCAGTGCTCCGCTGGTAAAGGCATGGCAAAAAGGAGCACCCCGTGCCGAACCGTTGCAGCCCGATACAGTCGCCGACAGCATTTCAGTGGGTATTCCCCGGGATCAGGTAAAAGCGCTCAAAGCGGTTGGGGAGTCAGATGGAGAGTTTATTGCTGTTTCCGATCAGGAAATTTTGGGTGCCATTTCTAATCTGGCAAAAAAAGCAGGTGTGCTTGCCGAACCGGCCGGGGCAGCAGCCATGGCTGGGCTTTATAAGTTTGCTCAGCAAGGGAAAATCAATTCACAGTATACCGCGGTTGTGATGGTCACCGGCAATGGCTTGAAAGATATTGACGGGGTTATGAAAGCGGTTGACCGCCAGCCGGTTGAAGTAGAAAATGAATTGGAGGATGTGGCGGAGAAGTTAAATTTGGAATAAATCGACTGTGTCGATTTTGGGGCTGTCTAAAAAATGGAGAAAGAATGATCGATCTAACTGTTAACGAAAAACAACTTCAAAAAACAATCCAGCGGGCGAAGGAGCGCAGCATCATTATCCCCACCTTCCAGCAGCAAATTCATCCGGATAAAATTCCAGCAGCTATAAAATCCCAATTGAAAAGTGTTGGATTGTGGGAGGTCGATCCATTGAACCTCTTTCGGATTAGTTGGAAGAATGAGCCGAAGGAAAAAGGAGGGATGTTCAACGGTGTCAATTATATGGAGATACCATCTGCATTAACTGGTGTGAAAGCTCGCATTTTTGCACTGGTGGGTAAATGGTTTCCAACCGGCGCTCACAAGGTTGGCGCTACCTTTGGATGTCTGGTGCCTCGATTAGTCACCGGGCAGTTCGATCCGACTTCGCAAAAAGCAGTATGGCCCTCTACCGGTAATTACTGTCGCGGTGGTGCCTACGATTCGGCGCTGCTGGCATGCGAATCAATTGCCATTCTCCCTGAAGAAATGAGCCGCGAGCGTTTTGAGTGGCTGGAAAAGATTGCCGGGGAAGTGATTGCCACTCCCGGAAGCGAATCCAATGTGAAGGAAATCTACGATAAGTGTTGGGAACTGCGCAAAACCCGCGACGATATCGTCATTTTCAACCAGTTCGATGAATTCGGCAATTATCTCTGGCATTATCATGTCACCGGCAGGGCTATTGAAGAGGTGCTTCAAACTGCCCTGAAAGAAAAAGATCGATATTCCGGCGTGGTGCTGTCCACCGGCTCCGCTGGTACATTAGGGTGCGGTGACTATATGAAGCAAAGACTTCCTCAGTCGAAAATCGCCGCAGCAGAGGCGCTGCAGTGCCCCACGCTGTTGCTGAACGGCTATGGCGCCCATCGCATCGAAGGAATCGGCGATAAACACGTACCATGGATTCATAATGTGCGCAATACGGACATGGTTATTGCTGTAGATGATGAATTCTGCATGAATTTGATTCGCCTGTTCAATGAGCCGGCAGGACAGGAGTATCTGGCAGAAAAGGGACTTTCCGACTCGCAGATATCAAATTTGCCCTTAATCGGTATTTCCGGAATCGGAAATCTCATCGCCTCGATAAAATTTGCGAAATATTATGAACTGACCGAACGGGATATTGTCTTCACTGTCTTCACCGACTCCATGGAACTTTATCAAAGCCGCCTGAAAGAACTGCAAGAAGAATATGGCGAATACACCCGAGATGCCGCGATTCGAGATTATCATCGATTCCTTATGGGCATTTCAACCGATTACATGATGGAATTATCGCATTACGACCGCAAGCGCATCCATCATCTAAAGTATTTCACCTGGATTGAACAGCAGGGCAGGGAGGTTAATGAATTGAACGCGCAATGGTACGATTATCCCGATTATTGGCAACGAATTCAAAATCAAGTTGATCAGATTGATGAGAGGATTGAAGAATTTAATCAAAAAGTGGGATTAGGATAAAAAAGGAACCACAGATTGTCACAGATAAATCATTATGTTATCAAAACAATTTTGTGTTAATCCAGGTAATCCGTGGTTAAAAAAAAGGGAACAAAAAATGAATGAAATTCTTGTGCATGCAAAAGATTTGGAAACCGCTGTGACGAAGTTTTTGCAAGATTTAGTAGGAATTCCCTCTCCAAGTGGAAAAGAAAAAGAAGTTATCGGACGGATTCAAAAAGAGATGGAAACCATTGGGTATGAGGAAATTAAAGTGGATGGATTGGGCAATTTGTGGGGTCGAATCGGTAAGGGACCGCGCGTGCTAGTTATCGATGGTCACTGCGATGTCGTTGATGTTGGAAATCCCGATTTGTGGAAAACCGATCCGTTTGGTGCTCAGATCAAAGATGGAATGATTTACGGTCGGGGAAGCTGCGATCAGAAGGGAGGGGTAGCCTGTGCGGTGTATGCCGGAAAGATTTTAAAAGAGATTGGCTCACCCAATGATGTTACCCTGTGGGTCACTGCAAGCGTTATGGAGGAAGATTGTGAGGGGCTTGCTTGGAAATACATTATTGAAGAAGAAAAATTGAAACCCGATGCAGTGCTGATTACCGAACCCACTAATCTGAATATTTACCGCGGACATCGTGGTCGGCTGGAAATCAAGGTTAAAACCGAGGGAGTCTCCTGCCATGGTTCGGCGCCGGAACGCGGGGTGAACGCCATCTATAAAATGGCACCCATTATCCAGGAAATTGAGCAGCTTAATTCAAAGCTCAGAGATGATCCTTTTTTGGGAAAAGGAAGCGTCACTATTGCTGAAGTTAAGTCAACTTCACCCTCATTGTGTGCAGTGTCGGACTCCTGCACCATTCATCTGGATCGCCGCCTGACAGCCGGCGAAACCATTGAAAGTAGTCTGGCTGAAATCAGGAATTTGCCTTCACTTGAGAAGAATACTGCCAAAGTGTGGGTTCCTGAATACCGGGCTGCCAGCTACACCGGCATGGTCTATCCGATGCAGTCCTATTTTCCCACCTGGGTATTGGAAGAAGATCATCCTTTATTGGAAACGGCTGGTGACAGTTATAACAACCTATTCGATTCGCATCCCAAAGTGGATAAATGGACCTTCTCGACCAATGGTGTTGGTATTATGGGGCTTTATCAAATTCCAACTATGGGATTTGGTCCCGGAAATGAAGTGTATGCTCACAGTCCCGACGAAAGGATTCCCATCGATCATCTGGTGAAAGCAACGGCTTTTTATGCTGAGTTTGTCCGAAATTTTTAGAAAGGAACTTGAATGATAGAATCGTTGAAGGGTAAGGATTACATCTCCACTCAGGATTGGAGCGATAATGAAATTGAGCAGGCGCTGGAAACCGCTGCTGAATTAAAAGTGATGTTTAAAAATGGAAAGCCACATCGCTATTTACCCGATAAAACTATTTTCCTGTTATTTTTTGACAAATCCACCCGTACCCGTAATTCCTTCGAGGCGGGTATTACACAATTGGGTGGTCATGCCCACTTTATCGATTCCTCTACTTCGCAGATTGCTCATGGCGAAAGTCCCAAAGATACGGGAATAATTCTATCATCTTATGGACATGGCATCGCGGTTCGACACGATCTGGTGCCGGGTGAAGGGAACACCTACATGCGGGAGATTGCCAAATGGGCAGATAAACCCGTGATCAATATGCAGTGCGATGTGGATCATCCCTGCCAGGCATTAGCAGATTTGATGACTATCCGGGAAATATTTGGCAAGAATTTACGGGGAAAAAGGATTGCTGTTTCATGGGCATATGCTCCCTCTTATGCTAAACCCATGTCGGTACCGCAAGGGCTTATCATGCTGATGCCCCGTTTCGGATTGGATGTGGTTTTGGCGCATCCTCCCGAATATGAACTAATGGCTGAACCTTTACAGGTAGCTCAGGAAAATGCCCAGAAAGCTGGGGTAAGTTTCGAAATTGTAAATGATATGGATGCGGCTTTTGAAAAAGCCGATATTGTTTATCCCAAAAGCTGGGGCATCGAATCGCTTTTCCACAAACCGGAGGAGGCATTAGAAATCAGCAAGAAGTATAAAGATTGGATTTGCGACGAGCGGCGCATGGGGCTGGCGAACCCCAATGCTATTTACATGCACTGTTTACCGGCAGATCGCGGGAATGAAGTAACCGATGCGGTGATTGATGGGCCTCAATCCGCTATATATCAAGAAGCTGAAAACCGTCTGCATACCGCCAAGGCAATTATGGCATTAACAATGTAGCATTCGATCCCCCTTCGAAGGGGGACAAAAGGGGATGTAAGAGTTTGGCAATGGCAACAGATTTTCAAAAATATGATCTCCTGATCCAAAATGGAGAGGTGGCTTTAGAATCAGGCATGCAGAAACTAGATGTTGGCGTCTTAGGTGGCAAGATTGCAGCACTTAACCCTGTCCTCCATAGAGCAGCGGAGCCAAAGATTGATGCCACGGGCAAGATGGTATTTCCCGGATTCATCGATGCCCATACCCACATGGGAATTCCAATAATGAACACCACTTCCTCCGATGATTTTGAATCCGGCTCCAGAGCTGCTGCTTTTGGCGGTGTGACCACAATATTGGACTTCACCGTTCAGGGAAAGGGTCAATCCTTAAAAGATGCCGTTGACTTGAGAATTCAAAAAGCACAAAATAAGTGTCACGTGGATTACGGCGTTCACGTGAATGTGACCGATCAACCGGATAAATGGCTGGATCAAATTCCCAAGCTCATCGAGAAGGGTTTTATTAGCTTCAAAGTGTTTTCAACCTACAGGCAAGCAGGTATGATGATCAATTGGGATCAGTTTCGTCAGGTACTCCAGAAGGTCAATTCACAGGGCGGTTTGCTGATGCTCCATGCTGAAGATAATGAAACGATTGAATCTATGACAAACAAGTATGTTACGTCAGAACAGTTTACGCCCGATTATCATGCCCGCAGCCGCCCGCCGGAAGCCGAAGCGCTGGCAATTGAAACCGCCACCCGTATTGCCGGAGCACTGGATGCAAAATTATATATTGTACATCTCAGCAGCCGTGAGGGTTTGGAGGCTGCCCTCAAAGCCAGGAAACAAGGCGTTAAACTTTATTTGGAAATCTGTCCGCAATATCTGTTGCTCAATGAAGAAAAATACTTGCAGGAAAAAGGACATTACTATATTGCAACGCCGCCATTGCGAGCCAAAGAGGACAGCGAAGCATTGTGGCAGGCATTAGCCGATGGACAGATCGATGTGGTGGCTACCGATCATTGCCCATTCACTATCGTCCAAAAAAATGCTGCCAGCGGCAAGTTCCATCTCACTCCCAATGGAATTCCCGGCGTGGAAACACTATTTTCGCTGCTTTATACTTATGGCGTGAAGCAAGGCAGAATTTCTACACAACGGCTGCTTCAGGTTCTTGGAAAGAATCCTGCTCAAATATTTGGATTATCTGACCGGAAGGGAAAAATAAGAGTGGGAGGTGATGCTGATTTAGTGATTTGGGATCCTAATATTGATACAACCATTTCCGCCAAAAATTTACATGGAAATGCGGATTGGTCACCCTATGAAGGGATGGCCATTTCCGGTAAATTGGAATACACCATAGTGCAAGGCAATATTATCGTGCAGGGAGAAGATTTTAAAGGTGAATCAAGATTTGGTGAGCTTCTTCTAAGTCATCGAAAGTAAGATAGAATGAGCAATTCAAATCTACCCCTAATAAATAAAGCTAAGGCGTTTAAACAGCGTATAGCCATTGTCGACGAGAATGGACAATATACTTATGAAGAGCTGCTGAATGCCTCTAACTCGGTGGCTTCGTCGCTGCTGCAGAAACAGACCGATTGCACGGGTGCCAGAATCGCCTTCATGGTGCCGTCCGGCTTTGAATATGTCGCGGTTCAGTGGGGGATTTGGCTAGCGGGAGGAATTGCCGTTCCGCTATGCACATCTCATCCCTTACCGGAAATCGAATACGTGCTGGAAGACACTGGAGCAGAAATTGTGATTGTCCATCCCGATTTTGAAGAAAAGCTGCGCTCTCTTATTTCTAAAACAAACCTGCAAGTGCTTTTAACGAAGAGAATATTGAGCGGAGAAACGTTTCCGTTGCCGTCAATTGATCTGCAACAGCCGGCCATGATCCTCTATACCAGCGGCACCACCAGCAAGCCCAAAGGCGCCGTCCTCACCCATAAGAACATAACATCCCAAATTGAGACGTTGATTGAAGCGTGGGGGTGGGATGCTGATGATCATATTTTACATGTACTACCGCTTCACCACACGCACGGGATTGTCAACGCTTTGTTATGTGCTTCGTGGAGCGGGGCCGTTTGCGAGATGCTCCCCAGATTTGATGTGCATAAAGTGTGGGATAAGTTTGTGGAAGGCAATGTTACGTTGTTTATGGCTGTCCCAGCAATTTACTTAAAGCTGATCTCATACTGGGATGGAGCTTCATCGGAAGAACAAAAAAGAATGTCCGGGGCGTGCGCCAAACTTCGCTTGATGGTTTCCGGCTCTGCTGCGCTTCCTGTTAGTATATTTGGGAAATGGCAAAAGATTACGCGGCACACGCTTCTGGAACGCTACGGTATGACAGAGATCGGGATGGCGTTATCCAACCCGTTAAACGGGCAGCGAAAACCGGGTTTTGTAGGGATGCCGCTTCCCGGCGTTACTCTGCGATTAGTCGATGATTCCGGCAAGGAAATCCACAATGAGAACGCGCCGGGCGAAATTCAGGTAAAGGGCGGGAATGTTTTCAAGGAGTATTGGAACAAGCCTGAAGTGACTCAGGCGGTATTCAGAGACGGCTGGTTCTGCACTGGCGATGTTGCAGTTGTTGAAAATGGATATTATAAAATTTTAGGCAGAAGTTCGGTGGATATCATCAAGACCGGCGGATATAAAGTATCCGCTTTGGAGATCGAAGATGTACTGCGGACGCATCCCAAAATAGAGGAATGCGCTGTTGTGGGAATTGAAGATAGAGAATGGGGTGAAATGGTGTCGGCTGCAATTGTCCCAAATTCAGACAAATCAGTATCATTGAATGATCTCAAGGAATGGGCAAGTGAAAAAATGGCAAGTTATAAAATTCCCAGAAAGCTTCTCATTTTAGATGAACTCCCCCGAAATGTCATGGGGAAAGTGAACAAACTTGCGTTGAAAAAACAATTCACTGCAGGGTTAGGAACTTCGCATAATTAAATTTAAGTATATCACAAAAATTTTGTTGATATATAACTAAAAAATTAATATTTTTTGTAATTCAAATAAAAACAGGATGTTTTTTGAGCGAAAAAGTACCCATATCTGTCAAAATAAATAATAAAGAGTACTCTCTAACTGTTGAGCCTCGGTTATTATTAAGCGATTTTCTACGCCATGAATTGGGATTAACCGGTACACATGTTGGCTGTGAGCATGGGGTATGCGGCGCTTGCACGGTATTAATGGATGATCAGGCGGTTCGTTCGTGCCTGATGTTTACCGTTCAGGCCAATGATCATGAAATTACTACTGTTGAGGGATTAACACCACCTGAAAAGAAGGTTTTGCATCCTCTTCAAAAAGCTTTCCATGAAGCACATGGATTACAATGTGGATTTTGTACCCCAGGGATTTTAATGACCCTTATTCCATTTTTGAAAGACAATCCAAATCCAAATGAAACCGAAATACGTGAAGCCTTGTCTGGTAATCTATGCCGCTGCACCGGATATCAAAACATTGTGAAGGCGGTGAAACTCGCCGCACAACAAAAATTATAACCGCAGAGTATGCCAGAAAGCCACAAATTCCTTTGCGGTTAAACAAATCTATGGGAAGATATAATGGGATCAAGTTTTGGCAAAAGTATCCTTAGAAATGAAGATCAAGCCTTATTGACTGGACAGGCAATGTTCGTTGATGATGTGAACTTGCCCGGAATGCTACACGTTGCATTTCTCCGCAGTGATTATGCCCATGCCCGAATTCAAAAAATTGATATTTCTGAAGCTATAAATCTGCCCGGAGTAATTGCTGTTTACACCGCAAATGATTTAGGTGAGTACTGGAAGCCAGGCCCACTTCTGGTTTCACCGCCCCCAATTAAAAATGTTATTTTTAATGAACGTACTCAGGTACCATTAGCGAAAGATAAAGTTAGGCATGCCGGAGAAGCAATTGCGATTGTCGTGGCAGAAAACCGATATGTCGCGGAAGATGCATTAGAGAAAATTGTGATAGAAATGGATCCGCTTGATACCGTGGTTGATTTAGAAAATGCGCTGGCCTCAAATGCTATCTTAGTTCATGAAGATTTAGATTCTAATATAGCTGCGCATGTTGTCCAGCAAAAGGGGGATTACAATTCTATTAAAAGCAAAGCAGACTTAATTATTAAACGTCGATTTTACTATGATCGTGGTGCAGCGGCAGCAATGGAGAATAGAGGGATTGTAGCAAATTGGGATGATAAAAGCCAGAGATTAACAGTTTGGGATACTACTCAAGCCCCGATTCCCATTCGGAATGGTTTATCTTGGATGTTAGGTTTATCGGAATACCAGGTGCAGGTTATCGCTCCGTTCATTGGGGGTGGATTTGGACCAAAAATAATGATGTTTTACCCCGAAGAAGTTTTAATTCCTTGGATTTCGATGCAGTTAAAAAGGCCCGTTAAATGGATTGAAGACCGTCAGGAGAACTTTTTTGCCACGACTCAAGAACGGGGACAGATTCACGACGCGGAGCTAGCGATTACAAAGGATGGGCGTATTTTGGGGGTTCATGATGTGTTTTTACACGATACCGGGGCATATAATCCATATGGACTTACTGTTCCCATAAATAGTCAATGCACTTTATTAGGGTGTTATGAAGTACCAAATTATTATAGCGAATTTAAATCAGTTTTTACGAACAAAACGATTGTTACTCCTGTTAGAGGAGCTGGTCGTCAGCATGGTGTATTTGTAATGGAACGTTTGCTGGATATAGCGGCAAAAGAATTAAATATCGATCGGATTGAAATTCGCAAGAAAAATTTTCTAACTCCTGATGTATTTCCTCATAATCATGAAATCCTCTTTCAAGATTTTGCACCTCTTGTTTACGATAGTGGTAATTATCAACCTGCATTGGAAAAAGCAGTTGAAATGATCGGGTATGAAAAATTTATAAAGGAGGATCAATCTCGCTATCGTTCTGAGGGGCAACATGTGGGTATTGGGATAGTGTCATATGTGGAGGGTACCGGAATTGGCCCCTATGAAGGAGCACGCGTTCAGGTGGAAACCAGTGGAAAAGTAAGTGTAGCAACAGGTGTGGGTACTCAAGGACAGGGACATTTTACGTCTTTTGCCCAGATTGTTGCAGATCAATTAGGGGTTGGTGTACAAGATGTTTCCGTAATTACCGGAGATACCCGCGAGTTTAATTGGGGAACCGGTACGTTTGCCAGTCGAGGAGCTGTAGTTGCTGGTAACGCATGCCATGCAGCCGCAGTCGCTGTGAGAGTAAAAATTTTGAAATTGGCTAGTCAGATTCTTGAAGTGAAGGAAGAAGATTTAGTATTAGAAAAAGGAAAAGTTTTTGTTAGAGATATGCCAAAGAAAACAATCACTTTAGGAGACCTTGCGGTACGAGCGAATCCACTAAGGGGAGCAGTAAAGCCGGGTACCGAACCTGGTTTGGAAGCAACAGCTTATTTTGGCCCAGAAGGTGGAACTACTGCAAATGGGGTTAATGCTATGATTGTAGAGGTAAACCCTGACACAATGATGATAGAAATCAAGAAATTGGTGTTTGTTCATGATTGTGGAAAAGTAATAAATCCAATTATTTTAGAAGGACAAATTCATGGCGGCGTGGCTCATGGGATAGGCAATTCCTATTATGAACAATTAGTATATGATTCTAATGGACAGCTCCTTAATGCATCTTTTATGGACTATTTAATTCCAACGGCAACTGATGTACCTAATATTGAATCAGATCATATTGAAACACCTTCACCCTTAAATCCATTGGGCATTAAGGGGGCCGGTGAAGCGGGTGCCATCCCAGTAGGGCCTCTTTTTGTCCAGGCTGTAGAAGATGCTCTATCTGATTATGGAATTGAAATCTGTGAAATTCCGCTAAGTCCAAATCGATTATTTGAATTGATCCAAGAAAGTAGCAAAAGAAAAGGATAAATTTATAGCTGAAAAGATGGAAAACACCAAATGGCGGAGGTGAATTCGAGTTCATTTTAAGTTTTACTTCTCACGTTTCAGGTTTTAATGATTTTATCTATGAGGATATTATGAAATTAGAAGGTGAATTTATATTTAATGGATCACGGCAGGTAGTCTGGGATTTATTGCAGGATCCTGATGTACTTGCTAATTGTATTCCCGGAACAAAAAAGCTCGAAAAGAAGGGTGAAGATGAGTTTGAGAGTACGACAGAAATTCGGATTGGACCTTTAAATGGGATTTTCACAAATAGAATGACGCTGAAGGATAAATCGCCGCCACAAAGTTATACTATTTTAGTTGATTCCAATAGCAGTCAGGGATTTGCTAAAGGTTCGGCAAATGTTGAATTGGTTGAACAGGATGCGAATTCGACACTTTTAAAATATGATGCTGAGCTTCAAGTGGGAGGACGTCTTGCGGGTGTTGGTCAAAGAATGCTTGATACTGTTGGTAAAAGCTTAACTAGACAAGGATTGGAAGCTATGAATAAGGCATTACAATCCAGGATAAGAACTAGTTCCGACTCGGGAAATAAATATACACCTCCAACTCAGGCCGAATTTGCCAGTGGTGTTTTCAAAGATGTAGTTCGTGATTCATTTCTTTCTCGTCGGGGTTTATGGATTGCTGCTGCTATGGTATTAATAGTAATAATTGTTTTAGTCCTGATAAGCATCGGGCGTTGATGAATATTTTGAATTATCGTTAATGATACGGGATATACTTATAAATGAAACCAGCCGCATTTAAATATTATGCACCCACAACCATTGAGGAAGCTTTAACACATCTTTCTGAGTACGGGTACGATGCAAAAATTTTAGCCGGGGGGCAGAGTTTAATTCCAACCATGAACTTTCGTATGGCTCAGCCAGCGGTTCTTATAGATCTTAACTACGTTTCTGAACTTTTTTATGTCAAAAATGAAACGGATGGCCTGCGAATCGGCGCAATGACCCGCCAGCGGGAGATGGAGTGTAATCCGCTCATTCCCGATAAAATGCCTTTAATATATGAAACTGTGCCTTTTATCGCCCATTCGCAAATCCGCAATCGGGGTACGATTGGAGGCAGCATTGCACATGCAGATCCTGCAGCTGAACTTCCTGTCGTCATGTTAACACTTAATGCCCGTTTTCAGCTTCGCAGTAAAAATAGAGAACGGTGGGTTCCCGCCAAAGAGTTTTTCATGGGTATGTTCACTACCGCTTTGGAGCCTGAAGAACTATTAACAGAAATAGCTTTACCTGCTCTGCCAAAGAATAGTGGATGGGCGTTTCAAGAAGTAGCGCGCCGTCGCGGTGATTTTGCATTGGTTGGGGTTACCGCCGTTGTTGTACTGGATGATGATAAGAAGTGCCAACAAGCTCGGGTAGTATTCTTAAGCGTAGGGGACGGACCCGTTGAAGCACATCAGGCTGAACAGACCCTTATCGGTCAGGATGGCAATGATGAATTGATTCGTGCAGCTGCAGAAACAGCTGCAACTAAAGATATTGATCCACCGGGTGATATTCACGCTTCTGCTGATTACCGGAGACACCTGGCAAAGGTGCTTACTCAGAGAGCTTTGCAGCAGGCTTTTCAGCGTGCCCAAAATACAAAGTAAGAATCAAACACCGAAATACACGAATAAAGCTCCTAAAAAGCCAAATAGAAATTTGATCGCATGTATGATCGGCATTTTGATTTTTCCCGGTGCTGAATATGTGTTAACTCTGGCTGATTAGCAACTCCGGTCTAATGGATGCGGTTGAGGGAGTGATTATTTGTGAATACCTTTCGATCCGAAAAGGAATAATTAATCTAAAGGTGTTTTTCTGCTGCGATTGTTTCATTTGTGGCTTATTATTTTTCTAATGAGAAATATTCCCCCATTGTGGGCGGATAGGGAATGTCATGAATTCAAATCTTGATTTTGGCCCGATGTTACAAATAGCCATCGAGGAAGCCAGACAGGGCTTGGTTGAAGGCGGCATTCCTATTGGCGCAGCATTGTTTGATGAAGATGGAAACCTTTTGGGTCGCGGACATAACCGCCGCATTCAGGAAGATGATCCGTCAATCCATGCGGAGACGGACGCCTTTCGCAAAGCCGGACGACAGCAGAGTTACCTCAATACCATCATGGTGACGACACTGGCACCATGCTGGTATTGCAGCGGATTAGTGCGGCAGTTCAAAATTGGAACTGTGGTAATAGGTGAATCGGTTAATTTCTCCGGCGGAATCGATTGGCTTCGCGAAAATGGTGTTAATGTCATTGATCTCAATTCCAAAGCATGTGTGGAGATGCTGGCAGAATATATTAAGGCCAATCCTGAAGTTTGGAATGAAGATATTGGGGAGAATTAATTAAAAAGTAAAAAGGTAAAAATAAAAAGTATTGTTTAAACACCGAAGTACGCTGAAATGGAGTAAATATTTAATTAATATTTTTGATGTTTTTGGTGAACTCCAGTGTTTTAAAAAAAAAATAAGAACAATTATAGGAGGAACGAATGAAACTTTACGATCTATCTCAAGCCCTAAATCAGGAAGCCCCTTTTTGGCCCTATTATCCTCCCTTTGAAGTTAAATATATTAAACGTAAAGCAGAACATGGAGTGAATGCCCAATATATTCAAACTTCTAATCATATGGGGACGCATCTGGATGCGCCCCGTCATTTTGTAACTGGTGGGATGACCATCGATCAAATTCCATTGGAATGGCTTTATGGCCCCGGCGTTGTAGTGAATCTGACTGATGAGATGGATGAGCTTGCCATCTATACACCGGAGATGATCGAATCGCGAGTGGAAATAAAAGAAGGTGATATTTTGATCCTGCACACCGGTTGGCATAAATACGCTCAGTTTGGCGATCAGCCGGATGAAGAGAAATACATTCATCGACACCCCGGCGCCGACCGCCGAATGGTGGACTGGCTGCTGAAGAAAAAGATTAAAATCTGGGGAGTGGATGAAGTATCCACTGATCATCCCATGAACTTGCCCATTGGCAGATTTTTGGGAAAAGGTATGTTTGGGCATTGTGACCGGGTGCGCGCAGCATGTGAAGCCAAATTCGGGAAAGATCAGGTTGATAAGATTTTTCCCGATGAGGATTACCAATTAACCCATAATGAATTATTTCCCCACAATTGCATTCACATTGAAAATCTGGGTGGAGATATTGCCAAACCCGAATTGCAGAACAAACGGCTAACCATCGGATGTTTTCCCTGGAAATTCAAGGGTGGGGAAGCGGCGTTTTGTCGAGTGGTTGCCTTTCTAGAAGAATAAGACTGCGCCCCAGAGACTCAGAGATCACAGAGTCCTTTTAAATGAATGGACTATCTGGAAGAAGAGAAAAATTTGAAATTGGAATGCGAAATTTATTTCGCGCATGTATATAATCTGGGCTTCGGTCAGGAGACCTCAGCTTATGTAGAAGCTATTTAATGAAGAATAGATAATGAAGTATGACGAAATAACCTGTTTATCTGCAATAGAAATGCAGCAGCTGATCCAACGCAAGGAATTGTCACCGGTCGAAGTGATTGAGGCATGTCTGGAGCAGGTGGAGCATTACAATTCAAAAATCAACGCTATTTGCACTCTCAATGAAAGAGCACTAGATGAAGCCCGGCGCTTGGAGCAGAAATTCACTAAGAACAAAAAAATGGGTTTGCTCTATGGACTTCCGGTCGGTATTAAGGACGTAACACCCGTGGCAGGTATCCGCACAACATTTGGCTCAACATTGTATCGGGATTATGTGCCGGAGGAGGATGCGCTAATTGTGCACCGGCTGAAAGAGGCAGGAGCAATTATCTTGGGAAAAACCAACACACCGGAGTTTGCGACCGGAGGCAATACATTTAACGAAGTTTTTGGACGAACCCGCAATCCGTGGAATCCTGAACTAAGCGCCGGTGGTTCAACAGGCGGTGGTGCAGCAGCATTGGCATCAGGAATGATTGCGCTGGCTGAGGGAACCGATCTGGGAGGCTCTCTTCGCATGCCTGCCTCTTTCTGTGGAGTTGTTGGATTAAGACCTTCCCCCGGACTCGTGCCTACTTATCCATCAGAATTTCCATGGGACACTTTAAGCGTTACCGGCCCAATGGCGAGAACTGCAGAGGACGCGGCGCTGATGCTTCAAGCGGTCAGTGGACCCAGTCCGTTATCTCCGGTTTATCAACCCACGCAGGGAAGAGATTTTGTTGCCGCCGTGAACTCAGCGATTTCCAAAGGAACACGTATGGCTTATTGCCGTGATATCGCCGGAATTGGCATCGATGAAAATATTGAACGGGTTTGTCGACAGGCGGCATTTGATATGACTCAAGCTGGTATTACAGTTGAAGAAATAAATTTGGATCTCTCTTTTGGATGGAAACCTTTTTTAGACCTCCGTGGCTACTGGATGGTCGCCCAGCATTATCATCACCTTGATAAAATTGAACAATTTGGAGACAATCTTAAAGGCAATATTGAAAAAGGATTAAAAGTGACTACCGAAGAGCTTGGAGCCGCTGAACAGGCGCGTGGAAAAATGTGGCAGTTATTTCAGGACTTTTTTCAGAAATATGATTACCTACTTACCCCCTGTATGGCAGTTCCTCCATTCCCGGTTGAGCAAGATTATCCTGCGACAATAACTGGGAAAACGATGGAGACCTATGTTGATTGGTTTGCACCCACTTTTTTGTTGAGTTTAACCAGTCTTCCAGTGGCTTCGGTACCCTGTGGACTTGATCAAAATGGATTACCGGTTGGTATCCAAATTGTTGTACCACAGACGGGGGAGGAGAAGACTCTGGTGCTGGCTAAACAAATGCAGGATACTCATCCTATCGGTTTACCTTCCTTAGGATGAAGTGGTATAGTTTGTATCTAATCTAAAGGTGTTTAAGGGTTGTTTGGGAATATATTTCAATTCCTGATGAATTCCCCATTGATTTGATAACTGAAGAGATATAACTTTTAAGCAATTTCTAATATTCGCTTTAGTTTTCCCTGCATTTTTTTAACATAGAGATGTAGCTCATTACAAAAAAGGATTCGGTAATTGGAAGATAAACTTGTGGAGTTTGCCCGTTTCCCGGAAATGAACCCTGGTCCCGTGCTGCGGGTAGATGTGGAAGGGAATATAATAATGTCAGACGCTGCAGCCCAAAGCATATTTTTTGAAGTCTGCATACCGATCAAGCAGGATAAAAGATAGTATAATAATCTTAAACTTGTCACATTCGCTGAACTATAGGAAGGTGTAAATGATAAATTCCGATCTGGTTGAGCGCCTCGCGGCTTTGCCAAATCTGAAAGGGATTCCGCGTGAGGAGCTAAAGTGGCTTGTAGAGCATGGCAAGCTTGAGGGGTACGAATCCGGAACAGTGATAGCTCCGAAAGGTAAACCTATAGATAAACTTTGGGTCATCCTCTCCGGGCATGTTGCCAGTCAGGTGGATCGGGGAGCGGGTCCTCGAAAGGTAACAGAATGGCGTGGCGGTGACGTAACTGGGATGCTGCCATACTCCCGGATGACAGGACCACCCGGCGATAATTATCTTGAAGAAAAAACCGAGTTCCTCGCAATTCACAAAGATCTCTTTCCCGAGATGATCAATCGATGCCCCGTGTTCACCGCACACACGGTGCACAACATGCTGGATCGTGCACGGAGGTTTAACGCCAGTGATCTCCAGGATGAGAAAATGATTTCGCTTGGCAAGCTAGCGGCTGGTTTAGCCCACGAGATCAACAACCCCGCTTCGGCGACCGTACGTAGCGCCAAGTACCTGCTTGCAAGTTTGGCTGAAGCGGATGTCGCCTCGCGTTCACTGGGAGCTGCCGGTTTCAGCGATGATCTGGTCGATTCCATTGAGCAGATTCGCTCAGCTTGCCTGGTTCAACCAATCAGTAATATCTTGTCGCCGCTTCAACAAGCAGATCGTGAGGATGAGATTGCTGAATGGCTCGATCGCCACCGGGTGGATCAGGCCTATGCAGAGTCACTGGCTGCTACGACCATTACGATCGATATGCTTGATAAACTAGCCAATATGACATCTGTCGACACAGTCGCTATTGCACTCCGCTGGCTTGCTGCCGGGTGCGCTACGCATTCACTCGCAGTCGAGATTGAGCAAGCGGCGACCCGGATCAGTGAGCTCGTAGCCGCCGTAAAAAGATTTACATATATGGACAACCTGGCCGCGCCGGAGTTGGTGAACGTGGAGTCCGGAATCCGTGACACCATCAGGGTCTTGGCTGCGAAGGCTAAGTCGAAGAGTGCTACCATTACACTTGATGTCGAAGCGGATCTCCCCCGCGTGTACGCAACCGGCAGTGAGCTCAACCAGGTGTGGATGAACCTAATCGACAATGCACTTGACGCGATTCCCGAAACCGGATGCATCGAAATCAGCGTACGGAAGGAACTTGATAAAGTCGTAGTATCCGTGGCTGATGATGGACTGGGCATTCCCCCGGATGTCATTCCTAAAATCTTCGATCCATTCTTCACCACCAAACCGCCGGGGCAAGGTACGGGTCTAGGCTTAGAAATCACCCGACGGCTCGTACGTATGTACCATGGAGACATTACTGTTCAATCCCAGCCTGGTCAGACTGTATTCCGAGTCAGCCTCAGAGGGGAAAAGCCGGATTCACCAAATTAGACCATTCGTATGAGGAGTTACCTGCTGAAACCTGTTTTGAGGTTTGATTACCATTAAAACTTGAAGAAATTCAATCTAAAAACTAAATTTCATTGAAAGAGGAACCCGAGATTTATGCCAAAACCCATCATTTTGACAATAGATGACGAAATTGAAGTCGGTAACGCAATTGAGCGTGATTTAAGGAAAAACTACGGGAAAGAGTACCGGATTATCAAAACCACTTCCGGCAAGGAAGCGTTAGAAACCATTCGCCTGCTAAAACAACGCAATGATCAAATCGCCCTTTTTTTGACCGATCAACGCATGCCGGAAATGGAAGGAACCGAATTTCTTGAGGAGGCAATGAAACTGTATCCTGAAGCAAGAAAGGTTTTGCTAACTGCTTATGCGGACACGGATGCGGCCATTGCGGCCATTAATAAATTAGCCCTTGATTATTATTTAATGAAGCCATGGGACCCTCCCGAAGAAAAACTTTATCCTATTGTTACCGATCTGCTTGACGATTGGCGCTCGATTAACCGACCACCATTTGAAGGTATTCGGGTCGTTGGAAACCAGTGGGCGTCGGCTTCATATCAGGTTAAGAATTTTCTGGCCCGTAACAATATTCCATACTTATGGCTTGACGTTGAGCAAAGCGATGAAGCCAAACGACTTATTGACGCTTCAGGAAAAACAGACTTGGAACTACCCTGTTTGTTTCTACCAGATGGCACCATCCTCCAAAGACCGGAAAATCGAGATATTGCGGAGCGCGTAGGGCTACGAACCAGTGCGGACAAACCCTTCTATGATTTGATTATTGTGGGGGCCGGTCCCGCCGGATTAGCTGCTGCGGTATATGGAGCCTCAGAAGGATTACATACACTCGTTATCGAACAACAGGCGCCCGGAGGTCAGGCGGGAATGAGTTCACGCATCGAGAATTATCTCGGTTTTCCGGGCGGGCTATCTGGTAGTGAACTTGCGCGGAGAGCTGTAACCCAGGCACGCCGCTTTGGGGTTGAAATCTTAACGGCGCAAAAGGTAGTTGAACTCATTGCCGATGGCCCCTCGCGTACCGCAAAATTAGCGGATGGGAAGGAACTTGGTTGTCGGGCATTGCTTATTGCAACAGGTGTTTCCTACCGCCAGATTGAAGCGAAAGGGATTGAAAAGCTAACCGGGGCAGGTGTCTATTATGGCTCTGCAATGAGCGAGGGCGAATCAGTGAAAGGCCAGGATGTATTCATCGTTGGCGGCGCAAATTCCGCGGGGCAAGCAGCCATGTATTTCTCGAGGTTTGCCAAAAGGGTTGCTATTCTTGTCCGGGGAGAGTCGCTTTCCAGTAGTATGTCCAAGTACCTGATCGACCAGATTGGCGCTACGGATAATATTGAGGTCTGGACCTACAAGGAAGTTAAAGAGACAATCGGTACCAACCGACTGGAGAAACTTGTCCTCTGGTGCAGTGATACCCAATCATCTGAAACTGTTGAAGCGAGTGCGCTTTTCATTTTTATTGGCGCCCAGCCCCATACTGAATGGCTGGGAAACCTCGTTGCTCGGGATGAGCATGGTTTCATCCTATCAGGCCCGGATATCCCACGGCACAGCAAGATTCCCTCCGGTTCATCCCAGGACCGCATGCCCTTTCTTCTCGAAACAAGCCTTCCGGGAGTTTTTGTGGCAGGCGATGCTCGTCATGGTTCAGTGAAAAGGGTTGCCTCGGCGGTTGGTGAAGGATCAATGGCAGTTATGTATATTCACCGCTATTTGAGTTCTGTGTAGTTTTCTTTGAGGAACCGGAAAGTATTGGACCGGTAGAACAAAAAGAAATATTTCAATTGTCTCAAAGAAGAGAACAGATGAAGAGCAATGACAAGATGAAACAAATCTTGACCTTAATTTTAGTAAACCTTCTCTTCACTATTGGATTTTCCCAACCAACCGATAAAACAAAGAGTAATGCAGAACCGGACTCACTCAATGGAATGGATAGTACAGCTAACCCGGAAAAATCCCAAAAATCGAAATCGGATAGTACTTCATATGATTTCTTTATGAGGTTCTGGAATCAGAAAGACATTTTGCGAATGAATAGGCCTTTAAGCTTCACTTATAGAAATCCTGAACTTTCTATACAATCGGGAAAATTACCATCCGGTTTTGAAATCTTGAGGAAATATGGAAATCTGAATCTTCAAAGCAGCACCGCTTACCAGTTTAATTATGCTGATGAACTCTATAAAACTTATGTTTTGAAACCGGACTATGGGAATGGTATGGCTGTTCCCATACTGCCAATGGCATTCCTAGCTTTGTATGGCGCCAGGGAAGGTTTCTTAGCGCTACAAAAAGATCCGCTTATTTCGCTCGAAGCAACAGAAATAAAAATTTTAGAAATAATATGGAATAATCCTGATATAACTGGTGTTGATTGTTACCAGATTTACAATCAACATGATTTTGCAGCGAAGCTGACTTACCTGACGATGCGGAAGCGACTCGATAAACTGGCGAAACAAAGGCTAATTGTAACCAGAATAGATGGTGAAAACAAAGTGCACTATAATTCAAACTACACTCGCCAGGAGTTGTTGCAGCGGCTTGAAGAAGAGCTGAACAAAAACGATGACCCCGGACACCTTGCCAGAAATCTGGAAATACAGCGAATGAAGATGCTGTTACTGAACCTAGATCTAAAATAAGGATTTTGATCTGCAAACCATTTTATAAAACATATTAATGTCCCTAAAGGGACACTATGGGGTTTGGGCTCTATTATTTGCTACAGATATATTGATCCCTTCGGGACAAAAGTCACCGATTCAAAATAGATTTCCGGGATTATGTGATTTCATACACAAGATTGTTGAAATCTTTTCTCCATAATATGTAGAGTTTATTTCAAAGAAATCTCAACACGGAGGTTGATCAGCATGGATGATCATGCTATCCTAATGGAATTGGGCCGAATCGGTTTAAAGGGGGTTGCCCGACTTGCCAGAATGGTTGACATTCGGAGGGCGGACCTTCTGGAAGACCTTGATGAAATAATCCCGCCTCATCAGCATAAGAAATTTCAAACCACATTTTTTGACGAGAAAGAGACTTATTACAGCAAGTTCATAAACCTGATTAACATTCTACCCACCTGGCAACGCGCCATCAATTTGCTTCATCTGTTTTACGCTAGAAAAGGGATTGATCCTCGTTCTCAGGAGGCGTCTGAGTTCAAGAGACTCGTATATCTCCGTTATTTTCCGGGATCCAAATTGTGCAACCACGACAAAGTGTATCGAGCATAATGATTGAGCAAATTAAAACAATTTTGTTTAACAAATCCCGATTTCTCATTTTCCTATGTATGCCTTTATTGGTCTACGGGCAAGTAAGTGAAAGACATGTCACGAAGATTTCCCGGTATATGGAAAAATTTACTTGTTATTCGGATACCTTAATTGATTCAATGGAAACCTGTGATTGGAGAGATATTGAAGTGCTGTCCACATTGTCTGATTTAACACACGAAGCATATTTACATTCGTTTTACATATCAGGTATGCTGGACATTTTGATACGAATAGAAGATAAAAATGAAAGAGCTTCAGCGTTATACAGAACGGCATTCTATATCAAAGGGGCAATTCTATTTATGAAAATTGCAAACAAAGCATTGGCCACCAAATTGAATCTAACCGAAAATCCCTCAGTTATTTCCCTTGGTATGAAGCTGAAGAAGGAGACCGAAAAGTTTGCAGTTGAGCTTGAAACGGTTAAGAACGAACTTGATTATGATTACAGCTACAATATGGGCACTTTAAAGAAATAAAGTATTTGCTCTCCCAATTTCCCGCTCTTAATAATCATCGCATACTGAAATTTGTTTTATTCGCCGGAACTGTCTAAATTCATTTCAACAAAATTGTTCACCTCAAGTGAGAGTTCTAAATGCTTATTACAACTTTATGCACCATCCTCTGGCAACAGTTAGGCGCTGCTATTGATATGCTGGAAGGAGCCATGCAAGCCTGTCCCGATGATTTATGGGGTGATCAATCGCAGGAACCTCAATTTTGGTATCTTGTCTATCATACTATTTTCTTTCTGGATTTTTACATGTCCGATTCGCTTGAGGGATTCAAACCACCCGCACCATTTACATTAAGCGAATTGGACCCTGCAGGAGTGCTGCCGGAAAGGGTCTATAGCAAAGAGGAGCTTAAGACCTATCTCGAGCATGGCAGAAAAAAATGCAAGGCAGCGATTGAAGCCTTGACTGATGAGAATGCCGATCAGCGCTTTAAATACGGGCGGATTGATATCAGCCGGGCAGAGTTACTTCTGTACAAGATTCGTCATGTCCAGCACCATGCCGCACAGCTAAACCTGATATTACGACAAAAGAATCAATCTCCTCCAAGCTGGGTTGTTAAAGCGGAATAAGACCTAAGGAGTTGATTATGCTGTTAAAAATATTGGCACCATTGTTTTTGATCTTAATGGGATGCTATTCAAGTCAGGCGCAAAGTGTATCTATAGATTCTGCAACTTCAAAACCTTTTTTTTCTCGGGGATCAGCAGTACACGGAACCTATCTGGAGCATTATTTCAGTGAAGATGCTGACCGTCATATTTCGGTCACTCAACTCAATACGGAAATGGCTTACTTCATCTGGAACAGGCTTTCGATTATGACCAACGCATATTTGCTGATCGCAAAGGGTCACCGGATTGTAGAATTTCAGGATCTTGATTCAGATAGATATGGCGTTGGTTTTGCGGGATTTGTCCGGGTGGATTTATTCAATTTTCGTTTCCACAGCCTGTTTGTTGATCTTGGCTACGGGATGGTGTTCACGGACAAGAGCTTTCCTCCCGGAGGAACAAAATGGAATTTCACCCGCAGGTACGGCTGTGGATTAACCATCAAGATCAACACCGATGCCGGATTAATAATTGGCTGGAGGTTCATGCATATTTCCAATGGAAAGGGATTTGGTCATCCCCGAAACCCGTCTTTGGATTCAAACGGCCTGTTTGGTGGCTTGAGATTCAAACTTTGATTTCCAACGAAAATTCAACAGAAAGATCCCCTGAAACACCCGAGTCTCATTTGGTTCACCATTTGGTCCGCATATAACGGAATGCTAATTGCGCAAATCAGAGTGGTGCCTACCAACAGGAAGTTTGCGGTGGTATTGGGCGCGGCGCTTAACAGCCGGATACCGGACATGACGATCAGACTGACTATTTGAACATCTGCAAAAGACATCAATAGATTTGATTTATTAAACCGGAGGTTTTAAATTCATCTCAAAGGAGTCAAATAAGACCATTAGTCTATTTTGTTGAATGATAGTAAGAGGAAAAAATTATGAAAGACACCCACTTAAAAAATATTCGCGAGGTTTTAGATTGGCTGATAGATAAGTTTAAATTGGAAAGGATGGTTTATCTTATCGCAACCAGCATCTCTTTGGTTTTTTTGTTCGTCTGCATTGTTCTCATCATCAAAGAAAAAGGATGGACAATATCTCCTGAGATTGCGGTGATGTTATTTGGTTCAACCGGAATTATCGGATACTCAGTGAACCGGCTGATGCGTATGTTCGATCAGGCGTTAAAGATAATCGCAGAGGCTAAAGAAAGTGGGGGGAAATCCAATGACTGAGAATTATAACATTGAGAAACTCGCCAAAACCTCAAGGCGTTCTGCAATTGTGAGTCTGCTTGCCTTCCTGCTTATTATCTTTGCTCTTGTTTATAGTTCGATCAACTTAATGTCGCTGCAAAAAAAGATTTCCAAAGGAGAGGCAAAGCTTGATAGTTTAAACCTTGAGTTTGTCAAAAGGCAAAAACAAATTTCTGAAATGGAAACCATGATTGCTGCCTATAAGGACTTTACTTATCATGTCGGTTTAGAAAATCCTAATCTTACCAGAAAAGCGCTACAGAAAACCGTTGAAGCGGATCAAAGAATCGCTAGGCTGTTACCCCGCATTATTTTGCACATAAGAAGTGAATCGCAGCAAGACGCTGCCAAAAGAATAGCCGAAATACTGCAGAATAAAGGGTATATTGTCGTTCCGGATTTTGAAAAGGTAAATGTAGGTCCTTCAAAAACTCAAGTAAGATTCTTCAGGATAAATAATCAAGAAGAAAAGAGCGAAGCGTCGGAAATAGCTCAGGTATTGGAAGGATTTGGCATCAAAAACGTCGAATCTGCGCCTATTGGCGGTTACGAAACTTCTGTGCCGCCTAAACAATACGAAATTTGGTTTTCACCAGATGCATTCAAATAGAGCTAAGATTTTAACAAATTGGATATATTAATACTCGTGCCTTGCCAGACCCTGAGATAAACTCAGGGTGACACTGAAGTGTGCACAGATTTTGTCATGCTGAACTTGCCCATGGCATCGTAGATGTTTCAGCATCTGCTTTTTGGAGTTTTTTCAAATATCATACTTCTCCGCAAAAGCCATTAAAGCCTGCTCGAAAATCTCCATGGGCGGGCGAACCAAGCCTGCCCCAATCTGGCCAACACCGGCATTTTTATGAGCAATACCGGTATTCACCCGCGGTGTGATTCCGGTTTCGACCACTTTGCGGAGGTCAATGCCGGTGGGCGTACCGCGGAAGTTTAACTGCGGAATCGTGAAATATTTATGCTCACCGAAAGTGATCTCATACATTTCCATGGTTGCTTTCAGTGCATCGTCGGGAGAACCGCTGACAAAGGTAACAATTGCCGGTGCCGCGGCCATGGCAAATCCCCCGATTCCGGCGGTTTCGGTAATGGTGCTGTCGCCAATGTCGGCGTTGGCATCTTTATCACTATAGCCCGGGAAATAAAGTCCTTTGGGTATCTGCGCCGGAGCAGTAAACCACTGCTCGTTTAATCCGCTGAGTCGGATGCCAAAATCGGTGCCGTTGCGCGCCATAGTGGTGACGATGGTGCTTCCCTCAATCCCGTGTGCGGCGTCTGCCATCACTTTACAGGAGGCCATTACCGGATTAAGTATGCTCAGTGCGTTATCTCCAATCGCTTTCAACACCTGAGCGGCTACCTTACTGTTCGGGCTTACTTTGGCAATATGGGGAGCGAGAGCTTTCAAATACAAAATTGAGCCGGCTTTATTACGGTTATGCCCCTCGTCACCCATGTGCAGGGCTTCGGAAAGCAGCGCTTTGATATCAATACCCCCGCTGGCTTCGATCGCATCCTTCAAGACCGGAGCCATTACTTCTTCCATCCATTTTAAGCGGCTCTGGACTTCATCATCAAAAGCGCCGTAACGGAGCACCTTGCCATACCCTTCATTCATATTGGAAAACGCTTTGTTACCATGGGTTTCATTTTCAATGATGTAAACAGACATCGAGGCTGAAGTGACGCCTGCCATGGGGCCGACAGTCTGGTGATGATGACAGGGCTCAAGTTCGATTTTGCCGCTTTCGATCAAGCCGTGCGCTTCCTTTTCAGTTTTGGCTTTTCCCTCGAAGATGAGCGCACCGGTAATTGCTCCACGCAAGGGTCCTGAGGCCCGTTCCCAAGTGATAGGCGGTCCAGCGTGCAGCAGAAGATTATCTCTCATTCCGGGAATGACCTCTCCGGCTTTACCCAATCCAACCAGCACTGCCCTGGCTTCCATCATTTTTTCAATGGTTTCTTTATTTGCTTTTTCAATATCCATTGGGCTTCCTCAGCATTTGTTATTTCTTCATTCTTTCCAAAATGGAGATCAGTTTCTTATTACCGCCCGCGGGAGGGCGCCAGTCGACGTGAAGAACTTCCGCATTTTGTGCCGAAATACTCGCTGCAAATGATTCCAATCCAACGTTGATGGCCTTTACCGGCTGCTTCAAAACTCCTGGATCCAGCGCCGGAAGTTTATCGATTTTACCCAATGCCAGCAATCTTTGTCCGATATGGCTACAGGCGGTTCCAGTATTGGTTTCAACCCGGGCGCCGGCAGCTTTTAGCCGTTTGACCTGGGAAGCAAGATCCTGCGGGTCTTCATCAGTTCCCACAATTATCACCACAACCTCCAGTTCACGTCCTTCTTTTTTTGCTGAAGCTCTGACTTCCGAGATGGCAGGGGCAAGTTCATCGGCAGGATCGGGATGAGCGCCATGGCCTAATACCACATCCAGTAATATGATTGCAACTGTAGGATCGCTGGCTTCCTGCTTCAGCCTCTCTATGCGCAGAGAGTTGTCTATCATGGGATGCGGGCGGCCGACTGTGAATTCATCTTCGCCTAAATCAACAATGGTGTGCTCCTGACTTTTCCACGAATCGGGTAATTTGTGTTCCTTTTTTAAGGGAATATTCGAGTAGATGACCGGCAGATAATTTCGCAGAATGAACAAGCTTTCATAGGCGAGGGTACCGCCGGAAAAGATACCCCGCAAATAACCCTGGTTCTCTGCAAATTTGGCTTGCGATTTCTTATTTGGAATTGCGACTTCAGAGGATGTTGCCAGTTTCACGGCTAATTGTGCGGTTTCATCCAATGATGTGCTAAAATGCAAATTCAATTCTTTACCATCAATCGCAGGTGAAGGATGTCCAATGAAGTTTACCACGACTGATTTATTGCTGGACATTGTTTCTCGCAATAGCTCTGCCACAACTTCCGGATCAGGGGGTTTTGAAATGAGAACAATGACCTTTGTATCAGGATCACTTTGCAGAAGTTGCAATGCTTGTCGGGCGGTTATACCGCCAACATCTTTAGAGAGATCACGACCGCCGGTGCCAATGGCGTGAGTGATGCCGCTTCCTAACTGGTGGATTCGCGATGTAACCTGTTGCAAACCTGTCCCCGAAGCCGCCACGACCCCAATCGGTCCCTGCCGCACCTCATTAGCAAATCCGAATCCGACATTGTTAATTATAGCGGTACCGCAATCCGCTCCCATCAACAGAAGCCCCTGATGAGATGCTTCTTTTTTTAATGCAATTTCATCTTTGAGGGGTACATTATCGCTATAGAGAAAAACATTTTTCTTCAAACGCAGTGCTTCGCGAGCCACGCCTGCAGCATAAAGCCCCGGGACAGAAATGATTACCCATTCTGCGTCAGGAAGCATCTTAGCTGCTGCTTCGATACTTTTGGGTAGATATTTCTGCTGAACTGCATAGCGTCGCCTGGACAGTAAATTATCTACTTCTGCAAATGCATTTTGTACGGCTTCATTGTCTTTTCCTTGAATACTGATAATAAGATCGTCCGGCGCGGCAGATTCTGCTTCCTTGGTTAATAATTCATTCTGCTTGAGCAGTTCCTTATTGGTGTCTAATCCCATCATGACACCGACATTGATAACGCCGGGAAGACGCCCGAGAGATGCCTGCAGCTCCATCAGAATGACCGAATCGAAGTAAACACCATGACGAATTTTAGTTTTTGATAAAGCCATCATTTTCATATGGATTCGATTCGCTGAATTGTACAGGGTAAATGTAAGACAAACATCATCCTCTTTAAAAGGAGTTAGTAGATTTTCTCAACCATAAATCGCGGGTGTTCCGCTTCACTGGTTTTGGCATATAACTGCCCGCAGGCTGCAGTAATATCCTGACCGCGACTTTGACGCAGGGTTAGCGTGAATGGTCCTTTTGCCAGAATTCGCATAAAATCTTCTGCCTTTTGAAGTGACGGGGCCCGGTAGCCAAGATCATTCTCGTTACAGGGAATTACATTTAGCTTACAGCGAATAGGGGAGAGTAATCTGACCAGTTGTTTGGCGTTCGTTTCCGAATCATTGACCCCGTCCAATAGAATATACTCAAAAGAAATTCGTTTTCGCGTGTTGGTATTGCTGTAATATTTGGCGCTCTCTATTAGCTCATCCAGTGGGAACCGTTTGGCAATCGGCATTAGCTTTTCCCGCAACTCCTGCGTAGCGGCGTGAAGGGAGATCGCCAGCCGATACGGCTGCTTTTCGTCGCTAAACTGATAAATGGGAGGGATAATCCCGCTGGTGGAGATAGTGATCTTTTTAGCAGCAATCGCCACTCCATGATCATCCGCTAAAATTTGGCAGGCTTGAATGATTCGCTTGTAATTCAGGAATGGCTCCCCCATGCCCATAAACACCACATTGGTCACTTTCTGTTGAGTAAGTTTTTGAACCTGCAAAATCTGCTCAACCATTTCCCCCGGCGTGAGGTTGCGGATGAATCCCATCTCACCAGTGGCGCAAAACTCGCAGGCAAGGGCGCAGCCTACTTGCGAAGAGATGCACACCGTGGTTCTGTCTTCGACGGGGATCATAACACTTTCAATTCGCCGACCGTCGGATAATTCCCATAAAAATTTTTGGGTGCCGTCGGCTGATTTTTGGTGCACCACAAGCTGAAGTGTTTTTAAGGAAAAAGCAGCAGCAAGCTCCTCCCGAAGCCCTTTTGAGAGATCAGTCATCTCTTCAAAACTGTCGGCATTCTTGTAGTGTATCCAGTTATAAATCTGTTTGGCGCGGAATGCCGGTTGATCAAAAGCGCGGAGTTCCCGCCGGATTTCCCTAATTGTAAGTCCGAGGAGTGATTTATTAGAATGTGGAGTTTGCATTAATCAACCTTTTAATGATCGCTTGGACGATAATATATCATGGATTCTTTTCAAATTTGAAATATATTTCGCAAACACATCAATTTCCCTTGACAGAACAAAAAGTACCCTTTACTTTAACAAAATTTTATGAGGTTACCGTCCTATTTAAATTAACTGGGACCTTCAACCAGGCATACATTGAATTCACAATAAGTGCCAGGATGTTTTAGAACACGGACAAACAAATTAATTCGCACGAGTTTATGTTCATAAACAATCAGGAAAGGAAATTGAGATGAATTGTAAGATTTATCAGTGGATGATCGCGATTATGTTGATCTCTGTTGTCTTTAGTAGTGCTTTTGCACAGGAGCGGGATGATCTGAAATGGGGGGCTGGGTTCCAGGGTTCATTCCCGGCCTACGGACTCAGTGGAATGATGGATATCAATGAAACGACAAGCGTTCAGGTAATACTCGGTTTTTTTGGCAGTTTAAATACCTATGCCGGAAGAGGTCTCTATAGATTCAAAAAAGAGGATGAATGGGAGGTTTATGGTTACGGGATGATTGGGATATGGAGCTATGAAGGGGTAAGACTCAGAACCGCATTTGCTGTGGAAAACTATACTGAAACCGTAATGGGTTTTGGAGCGGGAGCGGGAATAGAATATGATTGGAGAGCTCTTAATCCCGATCTACCGCCTCTTTTCTGGAACATAGAGTTGGGAATAGGAATCGTCGATTTCAATAAGGTGGATTACAATTTTAACACATTGCTGATTGGGGCGGGAGTTCATTACCGGTTTTAGTTCAGATTACCCTAAAGAAAGGGGCTGAGATTCCCACACAGCAATTTTATTTCTCTTGACTGTGGTAAAAGGGCAGTGTATCTTGTTGTGACCATTTAGGAATTCCAGCCTGGCTAAGTCTCTCATCGGCCCTAGAATACCCTAATTGATTAATTAATCCATCGTCGATTTGAAACTAAAATGCGATGCTTACCTGTAGCGTCTTATTTAGTGGAATCAATAGGTGGAAATCGGAAAGTGAACTTTTGATACTTAAAAGGAGAATAGAATGAACATGTACATTGGCAATTTGTCGCACGACGTGACTGATGTAGATTTAAGAGAGGCTTTTGAAGTTTACGGTGAAGTTTCTTCAGCCAAAGTTATAAAGGATAATTTCACCGGCATGTCAAAAGGCTTTGGTTTTGTTGAGATGCCGAACAATACCGAGGTAGACAAGGCAATGAAGGCTTTAAACGGTGAGGAGTTGAAAGGCAGGTCTCTTAAGGTCAGTGAGGCTCGCCCGAAATCCGAAAAACGAAAAGGTAGAGGAAATCAAGGTTGGCGAGGTAGCTGGTAATTTGTCATTTTTCAGTTTCATACATCATCAGCTAATATTAAGGGCATAAGTAATCTCTGCGTAGAGACGCTTTCATAATACGGAGGTCTGTTTACCAACCATGAACGGAATAAAATTGACAAAGAATTGGCTTTTAAATCGAACCGAAACCGAACCAACTGCGGGACCAGCCACCATACTGGCGTTAGTCACTGGAGAAACAGAGAAGACGATTCAGATAAATTATAATGACCGAATTGCCTGGCTGCAGAAATCATTGGTAAAGATTAATCCATGTAATAACAATCAAGTTACCCTCACAATTCCTTTTTGGTTATTTACTCGCAAATTCCCTGGGCCAAAAAAATAAGATCATAGGACGAGGAGAAGCAATGAAAGAGTTTGTAGAGTTTATCGTCAAGCATTTGGTGGATAAACCTGATAGTGTTAGAGTGACAGAAGTGAAAGGTGAACGTGTGACTGTGTATGAATTACATGTTGGTGAGGGTGATATGGGAAAAGTGATTGGTAAAAGGGGGCAAACCGCGTCTGCGATTCGCACACTTTTAAACGCATCCTCGGCGGCAAAGAAAGGAAATCGCGCCATCCTGGAAATTATTGAATAGGAAAAGTTCGATAATTCTACTGGAACAGGCCTAATTTTTCAATCGCAACAATTTATTTTTCTTGCAAGTCCCAGGATACTGCCGTATCTTGCCACAACTTTTTAGGAATTACAGCCTGATTAATTTCACATCAGTTCTAGAATAGCCTAAATGTTTAATTGAGTCGTCGGTGGGTTGAACGCACTGAAATCGGAAGGTTTGGGGAAACTGTGAATAAGAGCAGGTATTTGTCATATTTCTCAAGTCCTGAAAGGAGCGAGAATGAATTTGTATATCGGAAATTTATCACCTGACGTAACAGAGGAGGACTTACGGGAGGCTTTTGAGGCTTTTGGTGAAGTAAGTTCTTCCAAAGTAATAAAAGATCACTTCGGCGGCGCATCGCGGGGTTTTGGTTTTATTGAGATGCCCAATAATTCTGAAGCTGATGCTGCGATGAAAGCCCTCAATGGCGAGGAGCTGAAAGGCAAGGCGATTAAAATTAGCGAGGCCCGGCCCCGCTCTGAGAAGCGGCGAGGGGGACGAGGAGATCGGCGCCGGGGAGGCGGAGGGCGCAATTGGTAAGTCTTTTAGAAAGAAATAGATGATCAGAGACCCTAAAAATCGCGCCAATCAATCTTTAGATAAGTATCTTCAGGAAATCGGAGAAACTCCGCTGCTAACGCCTGAGGAGGAAATCGAACTATCCCAGCGGATTAAGAAGGGTGATGAAGGAGCATTGCAGAGGCTTATCAAGTCAAATCTCCTTTTCGTGGTTAGCATTGCGAAATTATACCAAAACAAGGGACTGTCTTTGGGTGATTTGATCAATGAGGGAAATTTAGGTCTGGTCAAAGCTGCAATAAGATTCGACGAAACCCGGGGATTCAAATTTATTTCATATGCGGTTTGGTGGATTCGTCAGGGAATATTGCAGGCTTTGGCAGAGCAGCCCCGGGTTGTACGAATTCCTATGAATCGTGTTAACGGGCTCTCTAAAATTGGAAAAGCCTATTCCGTCCTGGAGCAGGAATTTGAACGTGAACCCAGCACCACAGAAATCGCGGAACAATTGGATATGACCGACAATGAGGTGGAGGATACGCTAAGGATTTCCGGACGGCATTTCTCTATGGATAGCCCTTTTAGGGACCGACAAGATAATAGTCTGCTGGATGTTATTCCCAATGATCATCAACCGCTGCCAGACTTCGAGTTGATGAACGGATCGCTAAAGGTCGAAATAGACCGGGCCTTGGCAACATTGACAAAACGGGAAGCACAAATATTGAGGTTGTATTATGGTTTGGGCTACGAGCATCCAATGACTCTTGAAGAAATCGGCGAGCGCTTTAACCTGACTCGCGAGAGAATACGACAAATTAAAGAGAAAGCGCTGCAGCGACTCCGGCATGCTTCACGCAGTAAGGCTTTGCGCAAATTCTTGTGCTGATTGATACATATAAGGAAAAAATTGCCAACCAAAAAAATAAGCTTTCCAGCCCGCTCTGATTTTTATAAGATCTTAAAAAGGCGCGTCGAAGAATATTTTACAGATAAACAACTCCCCCGAACCGGCACATGGCGGATGTTTGTAAAGACGGGGATTATTCTGTCATGGCTTGCCGTTTCTTACCTACTCCTGGTCTTTTTCTCTACATCACTGATTATGGCAATTATCAGCGCCTTTGCCGTGGCGCAGGGTTTTGTATTGGTGGGATTCAATATCATGCACGATGCTAACCATGGAAGCTATTCAAGGAATAAGGGGGTTAATAACGTGCTCGGATTCACTTTGGATTTGATTGGTGGCAGTCGCATGTTATGGAAGCAAAAACATAATATCCTGCATCATACCTATACCAATATCGACGAACTCGATGACGACATCCACAGCAACGGGCTCCTCCGTTTGAGCCCGAGACAAGAGTGGCGTCCCTGGCACCGTTTTCAGCATCTGTACGCTTTTCCGGTTTACAGTCTATTGACGCTGTCCTGGATTACTTTCAGCGATTTCAATAAATTTTTTACTGGTCGAATCGGCGAATATCAATTGCGCAAACCTTCAGTCCCGGAAGCAACGCTTTTCTTTCTGACCAAATTATTCTATTTCGGTTATATGCTGGTGCTGCCGCTGTTATTACATCCAATATTGCATGTTCTCATAGCCTTCGTGGGGATTCATTTAATTCTCGGATTCACCCTGTCCATTGTCTTTCAACTGGCCCATACTGTTGAAGGAAATACATTTCCCACACCTCACGAAGAATCGGGAACGATTGAAAATGAATGGGCTATCCACCAGGTTGAAACCACTGCTAATTTTGCACCCCGGAATAAACTGGCTGCATGGTACCAGGGGGGGCTGAACTTCCAGATTGAACATCATTTATTCTCTAATATTTGTCATATTCATTATCCCGCCGTAAGTGAAATCGTCCAAAGGACCTGCCGGGAAATGGGGATTTCTTATGTCAGCTACCCAACGGTTCGTTCTGCAGTCTTAGGACACTTCAGGTTTTTAAGAAATCTTGGGAAGAACCCTGACATATCGGAAGTTGTCCACGCTTTTAATTAAACTCCACAAAGGAGAAAATATGCGGAAGCTTCGTATCGGTATCATAGATCTTGTAACCAAAGCGCCTACCAAAGCATTGTATGCGCGCGTCATGCATGCGAATTTTGCCAGCATTATGCCTCAGGTTATTGCCACCTGGTGTGAGCAGGAAGGCCATGATGTTACATTGGTGTGCTATACTGGCTTTGAGGATTTAGCCAATGAAGTACCTAAAAATGTTGACATTGTTTTTATTGGGGCGTTTACGCAGGCCGCACAACAATCATATGCGCTGAGTAATCGGTTTAGAGCCAATGGTGCCGTCACAGTATTGGGCGGTCCGCATGCCCGCTGCTACCCACAAGATGCCCAGAAGTATTTTGACTACGTTCTGGGTTTTACGGATAAACAAATTATCCTGGATGTCCTTCAAGATTGTTCACAAAACCGACCAGTGGGACAGTATCTGTCCGCCGATCAGCAACCCTCCAACCTTCCCGGTGTGCGCGAACGCTGGAAATTTATTGAACAAACTCTCAGAAAGGCGCCCCTTATTAAGATTGTCCCGATGATCGGCAGCATGGGATGTCCATATACCTGCAGCTTTTGTATAGATTCAACCGTTTCTTACCAACCGATGGAATTTGAAACCATAAAAGAGGATTTACGGTTCTTACTAACGAAGCACAAGCGACCACGCGTTGGCTGGCATGACCCGAATTTTGGTATACGGTTTGAGGATTACATGGGGACGATCGAAGAGGCAATCCCGCCAGATAGTATTGATTTCATAGCCGAAAGTAGCCTATCCATCTTAACCGAACCCCATTTAAAGCGCCTTAAACACAATGGATTCAAAGCCATCTTGCCGGGGATTGAATCGTGGTATGAAATGGGAAATAAATCCAAAACCGGAAGCAAGCAGGGAGAGGAAAAACTTCAAAAGGTTTCTGATCATGTTAACATGATTTTGCGATATTTGCCTTATGTGCAGACAAACTTCGTGTTAGGTCTTGATAGCGATGATGGTTCAGCCCCGTTTGAATTAACTAAAAGATTTATAGATATGACACCGGCAGCTTTTCCGGCATTTTCATTGCTCTCGGCGTTCGGGCAGGCTGCTCCTCTTAATCTGGAATACCAACGTGAGAATAGGGTTCTTCCATTTCCCTTCCATTTTCTAAACAACAATCATGCAATGAATGTGAAGCCGAAAAACTACTCTTGGCCGGAGTTTTATGATCATGTGATTGATGTAACAGCACACTCCTTTTCATGGCGTTCAATTGCCAATCGCTTTAATACAACGACTACCAGGATTCCCAAATGGATGAATTTTGTGCGAGCAACATCATCTGAAGGATTTGGCAGACTTAAATTTTATCGAAAGATACGGAGCCTTCTTGAATACGACCGTCCCTTTAGGGATTATTTTGAGCGAGAGTCGACCAAATTGCCACAATTCTATTACGACATGATCAAGAACGACTTAAGGGAACTATGGGAATGGTTGCCAGAGGAGGCGATTCATCACAATCCCTACGCTTATTTAAATGCACATCAGGAAAGGGAGAGAAAAGAGGCCAAGTTTGCGAGAGCACAGGCGACAGCATAAAAACATTATTATTCCATCGAGTTTGCACATTATTTTTAGTTCGATTTTTCATCTCCAACACAAATTTTCCCAAAATAATTTTCGTGCGAATTATCCTCTTTAAATATTTTAAATAATCACCTTACGTCTGCGAGGTGCAATTTTTTTATCCTTGCTTCATCCCGCCAATTTCTTTAAAATCAGTGGCTTTTGTTGCTGAACCTTAATCCCATGATAGCTGAGAATTTGGAAAAACCGCTTATTTCAATCTTAATAGTAAATTTCAACGGCCTGAGGTTTCTGAAAACCTGTTTCAATTCCCTGAGAAAATGCACTTATCCCAATTTGGAGATCATTTTCATAGACAATTCTTCCACGGATGGTAGCGTTGATTTTGTCACAAAAAATTACCCCGAAGTGAAAATATTAAAGAATAAAGAAAATTACATGTTTGCCCGTGGAAATAACGAAGGCATTAAGATTGCAGCCGGCAAATACTTCTGTCTGCTGAATAACGATGTCGAGGTTGATTCTGGTTTTATTGAACCCGTAATCGAAATGTTCGAAAAACATCCGGAAATTGGGGCTTGCCAATCAAAGCTGTTAGAAATGCAAAGCCGCAGTCACCTGGAGTATACCGGTGCCTGTGGTGGATATATTGACTGGTTTGGATACACTTTTTTGCGCGGAAGAATAATGGATGAAACCGAACCGGACAATGGACAGTATGATGAATCTCTACCGATATTTTGGGCAAGCGGCGCATGCTTGTTTCTGCGAAGGAAGGCGCTGGAAAGTCTCGCATCACGCAGAGGGAGCGAACTATTAGACGAAGATTTCAAATTGCATATGGAAGAAATCGATTTATGCTGGCGGTTGAGGTTAGCCGGTTGGGTCATCTATTCAATTCCGCAGTCCATGGTATGGCATTATGGCGGCGGCACGCTCGGCCACGATAGTCCGGCTAAAATCTATTATAATTTTCGCAACAATATATTTATGCTAGCGAAAAACTTGTCCACAGTCAATTTAATCATCAGGCTTCCGCTTAGGATTATTCTGGACGTCGTGGCTTTCGTTCGTTCGCTGATTGTGTTTCAAACTTCTATGGCTATGGCTATCCTGAAAGCTTACCGATGGTTGTTATTTCATATTGGGCTAATCTGGAAAAAAAGGCGGGGTGTGCAAAATCAACGACGGGTACCGGACAGAGAAGTGCTGAATTTAATGTACCCGGGCAGCATTGTCTTTGAATTTTTTTTATTAGGAAAGAAGCATTTTTCGGATTTACTTTTTAGTGATAAATTTATTGCAAGAATTAGTCAAAATAAAATAGCAAAGAATAGCCATTGAGGTGTATGGCCAATTGTGCCATGTGACTTTGTGGCAACAATCGTGAATGAGGATTGATATGCTGAAAAATGATATTGAAAATAAGTTGACTGCGGCAGGAGTTTTTCTATTCAGTTTCATAGTTTACTTTATGACCATGGCACCGACGGTCTCTTTTTGGGATTGTGGAGAATTTATCGCTTGTTCCTATAAAATGGCTGTACCGCATCCACCCGGGGCGCCATTATTTCTAATTGTGGGTCGAATTTTTACGCTTCTCCCCATTTTTGAAGATATAGCCAGAAGAGTAAATTTGATCTCGGTACTTTCCAGCGCCTTTACAGTACTATTTCTTTATCTGATTATCGTTCACCTGATTCGGGAATTTCTAAAAGGGAATAGCGGGTTCAACAAATATATTCCAATCGTTGGCGGAGTCATCGGTTCTCTGTCCTTTGCCTTCAGCACTAGTTTTTGGTTCAACGCGGTAGAATCAGAAGTATATGCCCCTTCCATGCTGTTTACCGGTCTGGTGGTTTGGTTAATCTTCAAATGGAGCGAAAGAAGCGACAAAGTCGGAAATGAAAAGTATATTCTTTTTATCGCCTACCTTATGGGATTGGCAACCGGGGTACACTTGCTAAATGTGCTTGCCATACCAATGGTTGTGTTGATTATTTATTTCAAGCGATATGAAGTATCGTGGGAAAGCTTTGCCGTGATGACTATCATTGGTATAGCTTTAACTTTGCTGGTTTATCCTGGCGTGGTGAAAGGAGTTCCGCTTGTTGTTGAATACATAGATTTTTTTGGAATCATAGTCGCTTTGATCCTCTTAGTTTTATTTTTTTCAATGGCTGTCAAAAGCCGTCATGAAATAGCTTCCATATTGCTGATGTCAACACTCCTGTTAGTCGTCGGGTACTCTTCCTATGTTATGATATATATTCGATCTGGCATGGATCCGAATATTGACGAGAACGATCCCGAAACCGTGGAGAGGTTTATCAGCTATCTCAATCGGGAGCAATACGGCGAACATGAAATCCTGGACAGGAACAGGGTTTGGAGGCAATCACAAAATCGGGATAGATACAGCAGCACCTCTGACTTTTTCTTGTCGTATCAAGTCAATAAAATGTATGTTCGTTATTTCTTGTGGAATTTTGCCGGAAACAATGACAGAACCGGGGCCGTAGACTGGGCGAAGTTTTTTGGCATTCCTCTGTTGCTGGGTCTTTTTGGTGCGTGGTATCATTCTAGAAAAGACTGGAAACATGCACTGGTAGTCTTTGTTCTCTTCTTCATGACTGGGCTTATGATCATCCTCTACCTAAACCAACCAGATCCCCAGCCGCGGGAGCGCGATTATAGTTATGTGGGATCGTTTTTTGCTTTTGCGATTTGGATTGGAATTGGGGCAGCCGGAGTTTTGGAATGGGTGTCCAAATTTGCTGAAAAGCAGGGAAAAATTGTGCCCATCGCTATGAGCGGAATTCTTTTTTTGATATCTCCATTGCAAATGTTGCTTAAAAATTACGACCAACAGGATCGTAGCGGGAATTATGTGGCATGGGATTATTCCTACAATATGCTGGTTTCCTGTGAAGAAAATGGCATTTTGTATACAAATGGTGATAATGATACCTTTCCCCTCTGGTATTTGCAGGAGGTTGAAAACGTACGTCTCGATGTGCGTGTGGCAAATTTGAGTTTGCTGAACACGGATTGGTACATCACACAACTTAAGCACGACGAACCCAAGGTTCCGGTCAGTTTGACGGATGAGCAGATAGAGCTTATGACCAGTGCTCAAGGATTTGATAAAGTGTTAAGTTGGCCGAAAAAACGACGAATTGAACTGGAGTTTCCGCAGCGGGTTCGCGAAGCAGAATCCAAAGAGTTTGCTACCGATTTTGAGATTGGCAACTTACCGGAAAAATTGTCCTTCGATTTGGGCCCAAAACTTGCCGGCAGGTTCCTCCGCGTGCAGGACTTTATGATCTTGAATACATTATATGCGAATAATTTCAGGAAGCCGCTTTATTTTGCAGTTACAACCTCAACAAGCAACCAATTAGACGGGCTGAGACAATATTTGAGAATGGACGGGTTGGTGCTAAAAATAACGACTCTTCCCAATTGGACTATTCATCCCGAAAAGCTATATGATAATCTGATGAACAAATTCCAATACAGGCATTTGAATGATAAGAATGTTTATTTTAACGAGAATATAACCGGATTGCTTCAGAATTACCGAGCCGCCTTTTCCCAATTGGCTAATTATTATCTATCCACGCAGGATACGATAAGGTTTAAGAGTCTGATGCATAAGATATTTGAGGTAATGCCTCCAAGCGTAATTCCGTACACCAACCAGGTACTAGAACAACATATGGAGACGTACGGTTACATCGCCGGCATCCTGCCTTTAGAACGATTCCAGACGCTTGAATATCCAGTGAGCACCTTGCAGGGAATTGGACAACTTGCTATGGGCTTCCGGAAATACGATCTTGCCAAAGTTGCATTCGAAAGACAGTTGGTAAAGGATCCGAACAATACCCGGATAAAAAGCTACCTGATAAGGGTGTACGAGGAAGTGAAAGACTACGATTCGGCAATTCAGATGCTGGAAGCCTGGGTTTCTCAAAATCCCGAGGATGCAGGAGCGGCGCGGCGCTTGCAACAATTCAGAAACTTGAAATCGGGTCAGACTGAAGAGTAGGCACCCAAGCTGAATGAAAAAGATTATCTTAAATTCTCTTAAGGTAGCTATTAGTGTCGGGCTGTTAGTATACCTCGTGTACCTGGCTGATATTAACAAAATACTAGTTACTCTAAGGGTAGTGAACGTCAACTATTTCGGACTGGCGCTTTTATTTTTTCTGTTTGGCGTAACTTTGCTTAGTAAAAGATGGCAAATACTGTTAAATCAGGTCAAGATCTATCCAAAGTTCAACCTACTGATAAATTACTATTTCATCGGATTTTTCTTCAATAATTTTCTGCCAACAACAATCGGGGGGGACGTCAGCCGCGCCTACAATATGGCAAAATTCAGCGGTAAAAAAACGTACAGTATTGGTACCATTTTGCTGGAGCGAATAATGGGTTTGCTGGCAACGCTCACCCTGGCATCAGTGTCCATGTTTTGGGTGACGCAATATTTTCATACCCCACGGATAATCATTTTGACGATAGCCCTCCTGGGCTTCATAATTTTTGTTCTTGTTAATCTTCTCATCCCTTCGACTTTTGACTTTACCAGCAGAATCCTTAAAAAGATTGCAGCTTTTAATGTTGGCGACAGAATCCAAAAAGTTCTATCGACCATTCATTCATACCGGGAAAACAAAAAAGTTATCCTATTTGCATATTTAATTTCTCTGTGCAGTCAGAGCACCCTGATTTTAATGAATTACATTTTAGCCCAAGCGCTTGATCTTCAAAATGTGACTTTGGGATTTTTGTTTATTGTTGTACCGGTAACTTTTATTTTGGGCTTATTCCCTTCAGTAAACGGATTGGGTGTTCGGGATTCCGGCTATGTTTTTTTATTAACGAGGGTTGGTTTATCTCCGGCGGAAGCATTATCTTTGTCCTTCTTAAATACGTTGGTTCCGGTGCTGATGAGTCTTTATGGTGGTTTGCTGCTCATTTTTTATCGCCATAAAAAGGAAATGGAACCCTTTAGTGAGATGAAGGCAGAAATAGAATGAAGATTTTTCTTACTGACCTTTTAATAGCAATATTTACCGGGTTCATACTTTTTTTGGGATGCAGCTTAAATCCACAAAGCAGCGGAAACCTGGATGAAATCATTGTTTTTGCAGATTCTTCCGACTGGAAGGACTACAAAGAACCGTTAGCTGCTGTTTTCGGAAGAGAATATCCCACGCCTGTTATGGAGGCGGAATACATTTTAAGCTGGCAACCTGCCCGGGATATTGAAAGATTCAAGCACGCCAAAAACATTTTTTTTGTCAGTAGGCTGAATTCGAATGCGTCGGTTTCAACCATCGTGAAAAACTCCTTGTCGCAAGACATTATTGATAATGTAGATTCCGGAAAATTATTTTACATACCGAAGCATGACCCTTGGGCTTCCAGCCAATATGTTTTATTTTTATTGGCGCCCGATAAGAACGAGCTGATCGACAGGATACAAAAATATGGCGACATCATCTATGAAGACTTTGAAAAAGCCTATTACAAGCGGTATAAAGAGGAAATTTACAGAAGGTATGAAAACAAAGATCTGGAGGAATACTTAATTGATCATTTTCCATTTCGGGTTCGGATTCCCAGCGATTATTTTATTGCAGATGAATCCCTGGAGCACAACTATGTATGGATCCGGCGAATCGATCCTGACCGGTCTCTCATGGTGCATTGGGTACCGTTAACTGATAGCATGCAAGTCAATTACCGGTGGGTGATTCAAGAGCGTAACAGGATCGCGGAAATGATCTTTGAGAGTGACATTGTTGTGGAAGAGGAAACCCAGATTAAAACTGTGAAATTCAACCGCTGGCAGGCGTTGCGGTTGGAGGGCACCTGGAAAAATCCCATACATTTTGTGGGAGGCCCATTCAGGAATATCACTTTTATAGACAATGAAAGCAGGTTGATATTTATGATAGATTTTTATGTTCAAGCTATCGGAGAAAGAAAAAAGATGTTTTTGGATCAGCTTGATATTATGGCGCATACCTTTCAAACAAAAGCACATCTCGAATCCAATTAATCTAATTCAAACAATGAGAAGTGGAAATGAAGAAAGTTGCAATAATTATGGGCAGCGAGTCTGATCGACCAGCTATAGAATCTTCGCTGGCGTATTATGAATTTTTTGGCATTCAGACGGATGTCCTGGTATTGTCCGCCCACCGGAACCCGGATGAAGTGGGAAAATTTTCCCGCGATGCACAGTCAAATGGGTACACAATTTTGGTTGCCTGCGCAGGAATGGCGGCACACTTAGGAGGGGTAATTGCCGCACATACAACCTTGCCCGTGATCGGGGTCCCCTTGGGTGGCAGCGCACTGAATGGCGTGGATGCCTTGTATTCAATGGTGCAGATGCCGGCGGGCGTTCCAGTGGCAACAATGGCAATCGGCAAGGCGGGTGCAAAAAATGCCGCCGTTTTGGCTGCCGAAATCATCGCCCTTATGGAGGAGCCCATTGCGGTTAAACTAAAAGAATTCAAAAAAAATGGATGCAAAATTCCCCAATGAACATCACCGTCATCGGCACAATAAACAAAGATTTGATTCTACCCTTTCAGGGCGCTCCGATCGAGAGCTATGGGGGTATTTTCTACAATATGGCCATCTTATCCCAATTGACTGATGAGGAAGATGTAATTATCCCGGTATCGTTTATTGGTGAAGATGTGCAGACACCGGTTATGGCGGTTCTAAAAAAATTCCCCAAGGTATCCACGGATGGATTAATTCCCATAGATCAAAAAAATCATAAAGTGATTCTGGAATATCGATCGCCCCATCAAAGAAAGGAAAAGGCGTTATTTAATTTTCCTCCGCTAACTTGGAAACAGGTTAAACCGTTTTTGGGTTCGGATATCATCATGGTGAATATGATAACGGGGTGGGACATCGAGGAAAAGGCCTTCTTCAAAATTGCCGAGCGGGTAGGAAAAAGACTTTACCTGGATGTTCATTTTCTGGTAATGGGAGCTGACAAATTAGGTAGACGCTTTCCGCAAAAACCGAATAAGGTTGAGCGCTGGTTAAAAGGTTCACACTTTGTGCAAATGAATCGTATGGAGTACCAAATCATTGCCGGTGAGAACGGTAAGGAAGATTTTTTTAAGAAGAACTTAAAACGCGATCAGGTTCTGATAATTACCGACGGAAAACACGGGGCGGATGTGGTAAAGGTTGATTATGGAAAAATAAACCTGAAGCATTATCCCGCTTTTAAGTTGCCGGCAATTGTCGACGCGACCGGCTGCGGGGATGCTTTTGGCGCGGGCTTTGTCTATAAATATTTAAAAACTAATGAAGTTGAGGCATCGATCCGTTTTGCAAATCAAGTAGCTGCCGCCAATGCACTGTTAAAGGGAACCAACGAAATGCCTTTACTGAAAGAAACCATGAAAGAGATAATGAACCGGGCTGAATAAATGTCTACGATTCCTCTCCATGAAAAGCGCATTCTCATTACCGGCGCAAACGGCTTGTTAGGACAAAAGCTCATTAAAACATTCAAAGGTAAATTTAAAATTGTGGCATCCGGGAACGAAGACCACTTTTTCCTCGAGGATAGCGATATTCATTATGAAATCCTCGACATAACCGACCCTGCTCGCTGTAAAGCAGTTATTCATGAAGTAAAGCCTGATATTATCATAAACGCTGCTTCCTATACCAACGTGGATGGCTGCGAAGTGGAGAAGGAAACATGCTGGGATGTGAATGTGAAAGGTGTCGAGAATCTGGCTAAATCTGCAAAAAATTTAATGTCGCTCGTCATTCATGTTTCAACAGATTTTGTCTTTGACGGCAATAGTGGACCTTATTCTGAGGAAAATCGTCCCAATCCTCTGGGATATTACGGTAAGTCCAAGTTAGCTTCTGAAAACGTGTGTCGGATTTCAGGCGTGCCGTTCGCCATTGTCAGGACTTCAGTGCTGTTTGGATTGGGTGTGAAGGTGAAACAAAATTTTTTTATCTGGATTTATACTTGGTAAAAGAGATGGCATGATTGTTGGTTTAATAAGTACTCCCATTTTCACGTTCTTTAATCCTTTTGGTGCTTCTCCCTTACCGCTTTTTTTTTATCAGTTAATACACTATACGTTGACTGGATTATCAGGAGCACTCACCAGGAATTTTTTTGAGAAAAAGAAATATTTTCCAACTAATGAGGATCTTTATAATATCCGTGTAATGGTGATATTAGGAGCTACTGGAGTGATAATTACAATAAGTTTTCAATTAATTTCTACAATTGTTAGTGCCCTGATACAATATGGTACAATTAAAGGATTTCTACCTACTTTTCTTTTTGGAATCCCTTTTACAATAACGCATATTATTGGAAACACACTAGCATTTATTTTTATATTACCTGGATTAATTCAGTTAGTTCATAAATTGCTTTGATAATATAGATTAAAAGATAG
>Ga0209536_100000799_pt1 | contig 52080 bp, 42 predicted proteins | sample DeeMarSeWOR28_12_FD_187461 | JGI IMG/M metagenome (GOLD analysis project Ga0209536, IMG submission 187461) | Marine sediment microbial communities from White Oak River estuary, North Carolina - WOR-2-8_12 (SPAdes) (version 2) | ecosystem: Environmental > Aquatic > Marine > Intertidal zone >... | reverse complement strand
ATTTAGTTCAGAAGCGGTTGTCCATTCTAACTTTACTCCATCATTTAAGGCAATCGCAGAAAAACTTGCAAGTTCGACAGGAACATTGTCGGTTAATTCTGCCAGGGTTGCAAATGTGCCTATGGCGGTTTTGCTCATCATTAAAAAATATGGCTGATTGAAGTACTGAACCTTGTCATTTATTGTATGATAATAAGCGTTAAAATCAGATCCATCTTCGATTAATAAAATTGCGCCATAGTTGTAATTCCAGAATGACACATGATCACTTCCACCGCCCCCCGGATTTTTTACATCAAGAGCCAATCCAAGATTATAGAGATTGTTAATTTCCACCATTTTATCTTTGAGGAAAATTGAGGTACCAATCGGTCTCGTATGCAGGTCGGCAATGTAATCACTATTTGAATCCCAAGCAATCATATCCAGATTTATAACACCCAAAATTGAATCACCGGCAATGTAAGCCTGATTTGCAAAATATTCACTTCCATCCAGACCGTCTTCCTCTTCATCCCAGAGTGCGTAGAGGATTGTATACTTTGCCTGATATTGGGTCAGGATTCTGGCTGCTTCAAGAACTGCTGCTGTACCGCTTGCATTATCGTCGGCGCCAGGAGCTATTGGTCCGGTAGGTCTATCATCGTAATGTGCGCAGATAATATATTTTTGGTTTGGGAAGTGAGTACCCGTTTGCACCCCATAAACATTTCTGCCTGTACTGCTCCACCCTTGTTGATCAAAAGTAGCCAGTCCGTAGCTGTTAAGTTTTTGTTTTATATAATCTGCCGCTTTGTCATTTGCCACAGGTTGATATTTACTTCTGGCTTGAATTGTATAAGGCGAACCACCGATTATTGTTTGCGCTTCCCCTGATAGTTCTTCCACAAAGAATATAAGCGAATCTAAATTTGTCTCATTTATAACTGATTGGATAATCGGCGATTGAGATTTAGAGATTGTAGAGATGAGAATTGTAGAAAAAGCCAATAATAAAAATTTTTTCATAACGAATCCCTTCGTGATAAGTCTGAAATTGTGCAAAAAAATGCGTATTTATGATATGTAACTTAAGAACAATTATATAGAAAGACTATTCAAAATTATGTTACTTTACAGTAATATTGTCAGTAACAATTATCTCTTACGATACAATTTCATATGATAAAATTCATGTCAAAAATTAAACCATCAGAGAATGATGCAGAATCATTAAAAGGACGATTTGGAACCTTTGCGGGGGTTTTTACACCGGACGTACTTACCATACTTGGTGTAATAATGTACCTGCGTCTTGGATGGGTCGTTGGTAATGCAGGGTTGCTGGGTGCAATTGTAATTATACTATTAGCCAAATCAATTACTATCTGTACCGGTCTTTCAATGTCTTCAATTACAACAAATATAAAAATTGGAGCTGGCGGAGCCTATTCTATTATTTCAAAATCTTTGGGACTTGAAGCCGGCGGTAGTATCGGGTTACCATTTTATATTTCCCAAACCTTGGCAGCATCATTATATATTGTTGGTTTTACGGAAGGTTGGATACTTTTATTTCCCTCTCATGATCCTAAAATAATTATGGTTATTACCTGGATTGTACTGCTCACTTTATCATACTTTAGCACTAATGCCGCTTTAAAATTTCAGTATTTTATTCTACTGCTAATTGCTCTTTCACTTGTTTCATTTTTTTTAACTCCAAATGAACAGATTAGTACATATAATTTAGTTGGAAGATTTGAAGATGCGAGCTTCTGGCAGGTATTTGCGATTTTCTTTCCTGCCGTAACAGGAATCATGGCCGGGGCAAATTTATCGGGGGAATTAATGAACCCCCGCAGGGCTATTCCCTTAGGAACAATAAGCGCAATAGCGGTTACACTGGTAATTTATATTGGTTTAGCTTTCGGGCTGGCTCTATTTGTTCCGGATGAAATTCTTAGAAGCGATCAGATGGCTTTGGTAAACAACTCCAGAATAGCTCTCTTAGTAATACTGGGAATATTAGCTGCTACTTTTTCTTCGGCGCTTGGTAGCATAGTCGGTGCTCCCAGAATATTGCAGGCACTTGCAAGCGAGAAAATAATTCCGCTTAATAATTTTTTTGCCAAACGAAATACAAAAGGAGAACCGCAAAATGCAATTGCTTTTACTGGATTAATTGTTGTAGCTGCTCTTTTCCTTGGAAGCCTCGATTCGCTTGCAACACTAATCACTTTATTCTTCTTAATAACGTATGGCACGCTGAATCTTGTCGTGTTTATTCAACAAAGCATGAAGGTAATAAGCTTCAGACCAACTTTTAAAATTCCAAAATTTATATCCTTCTTCGGTGCCGCGGGTTGTATGGTAATTATGTTTTTGATTAATCCGGTTTTTAGTGTGATAGCGTTTGTTATAATTGTTGCATTGTATTCTTACTTAACAAAGAAAGGATTGCAGTCACAGAGCGGGGATCTACGAGGTGGAATGTTTATCGTGTTGGCTGAACTTGCATCACGAATTGCATCTAAATTCCCGAGACATAATGTGGCATGGAAACCTGATTTATTAATTCCGATTGAAGAGCCTAAGGTTTGGTCCGGTCCGTTGTTGTTTATTAGAAATATAGTCTACCCATCAGGCAGCGTTTTCGCCTTCTCGGTAACAAACAATAGTAATGATGAAATTAAAAAATCTCTTAATGAATTATTAACTCCTCTTAAAGAGGGCAAATTATTAGTTAACTCAGCTGTAATTCAAGATGAAGAATTCCTGCATGGTGCACGATTGGTCATTCAGACTCTGGAAGGGATTCCTTTCAGACCAAACACACTGTTTTTAACATTAGGCAGCAGCGATGAAAAAAATAACATCATTTCCGAAATGGTGAAAAATGCAGTAATGCACAATTTAGGGGTTATAATTCTGCGTCAACATCCCCGGATTGCTTTTGGAATGCAGAAAACTATAAATCTGTGGCTGCGAGATAAGAGTCCCAACTGGCACCTTGCTGTTCTTATAACATTACAGCTTCAGTTAAACTGGGAAGGCAAAATAAATTTAATTACTGTTGCTGAAAAGAAAGATGACAAATACAGGATGTACAAATTTTTAGACGAGTTGAGCAAACAAACCCGACTTCCGTCATTAACTGAGTTTCATGTGCTAACCGGCAGTTTTAAAGAAGCATTGTTATCAGCACCCAAAGGGGATATTAGCCTGTTTGGTCTTGCAGATGATCTTCACTTTAGCTTTATGAGAGATGTTACGGAAACTACTAATTCTTCATGCCTTTTTGTGCGCGATTCCGGTAAAGAAAGTGCAATTGCATAAAGACTTTTAAAGGCTGATATTAAAATCTTAGGTTAATATCAGCACCAAATATTAAACTTTCTTTAATAAAAATTTGTTCGGATATTAACACTATAATTATTTTATGAGTTTTAATGACAACCGAAACAAAATACTTTACACCATCTGAGGCTAGAAGAACTTTACCACTTGTTAAAAAAGTAGTAAAAGATATACTCGATACAAGCAGGGAAATGAGATTAATAGCTGAAGAAATCGGAGCAGCTGTTGAAGATGATCCGCGAATCAGAAAAATGGCTGATGATATTGAAAAGTTTATGCTGGAGCTGGAAGAAATCGGATGCTACTTTAAAGATTGGAATTTTACAATCGGCCTGGTAGATTTTCCTGCAATGATTGATGGTAAAGAAGTATACCTTTGCTGGAAGAGTGATGAAGAGGATATTCTTTATTATCACGAACTCGATACTGGTTTTGCCGGGAGAAAACTTATTCCTCCCGAAGAATTTGAATAGCAACTAAATTTTATTCTTCTAATTCAACTTCAATTTCCGCAGAAGTTGAATCCCCCGTATTATTATCTCTAATATTAAATATAATTTTATATTTTCCTTCCGCGTGAGTGGAATCCAGTTCGAACTGTGCCTCGAGCTGCATATAGTTTATTTCTTTTTCCCTGACCTCCTTGATATCGCTTATGATATTTGCTAAGGTATCACCCTGGGGGTATATAAGATCAACAGAAAATTTTAATGAAGCGGACAATTCGTTTTCAATTTCAATTTTCTTAAATCCTCTTATATTAACTGTTGCATTTACTTCCCACAGATCGCCTAAATCATAAGCAAAAGCTTCCGGGCTGAATGCTTCAAATTTTACTTCTTCCTTTTTACTACAAGCTGTAAGTAAAATAAGAATAATAAATATGTTAGTAAGAATTTTCATAAAATCAGTTACACGTGTTTGATGTTGTTTGGTATATGGGTATACAGGTATAAGGATATATAAGGTTTAATTTTAATTTATTTACCATATACCTTTATACCTTATACCGTTGAAATTCACCCGTTTTTCTTTTGAAAATCTTTCATAAATGAAACAAGTTCTTCTACACCTTTTGTGGGGAAGGCATTGTATATTGATGCACGTAAGCCACCAACAGAACGATGACCTTTTAGTCCGTTAAATCCGGCTTTAGTTGCATTATCGATCAGCTGTTTTTCCATTTCAGGGGTCGCCAGGTTGAATGTAATATTCATTAATGAGCGGCTTTCTTTTTCTGCATGACCTTTGTAGAAACCATTGCTTTCATCTATGCACTTGTAAAGCATATTTGCCTTCCTTTTGTTAATCTCGTGCATTTTATCTAGTCCACCCAAATTAATCAACCATTTTGCAATTAGATTGATTATATAAATCCCGAACGTGTTGGGTGTATTATATAGTGAATCGTTATCAACGTGAGTTTTGTAGCTAAGCATCGTGTGCAGGGATTCCTGGCTTCTTTCTACAAGGTCTTTTCTTATGATAACCATTGTTACACCAGCCGGACCCATATTTTTTTGCGCACCAGCATATATCAATCCGTATTTTTTAATATCGATCTTTTTATGGAGTATGTCTGAAGATGCATCACACACCAGGGGGACATTTCCAACCTGCGGCTCAGTATGGAATTGCGTTCCGAAAATAGTATTATTGGAAGTAATATGAACATAAGCAGCGTCGGGATCAAGTTTTAGCTCGCTTTGTATGGGTATTCGTTTAAAGAATTTCTTGTCACCTTCACCCTCTTCAGTTGTACCGGCTATGTTGGCAGTACCAACTCTCTTTGCTTCTTTTATTGCTTTCTTCGACCAGCTGCCTGTTAAAATATAATCGGCTTTATTTTTAGGAGGCATTAAGTTAAGTGGTACCATTGAGAACTGAAGGCTTGCACCGCCCTGCAGGAATAATATTGCATAATCGTCCGGTATATCTAAAAGCTTTTTGATGTTTGCCTTAGCTTCTGAGTGTATTGCATCATAAGTCTTTGAACGGTGGCTGATTTCCATTATTGACATTCCAACACCTGGAAGTGCAAATAACTCCTTTTGGGCCTGTAGAAGAACCTCTTCCGGTAATACAGCCGGACCCGCACTAAAATTATAAATTCTTTTTTCCATTTTATTGTCCTTTATGTACTGAATCTAATTAGATTAAATGAGTTAATAGTCCGTCTCTTAATTTTGGCTCGAACCACGTTGATTTTGGCGGCATTATTTCACCAGCATCCGAAATGTTCATTAAATCCTGAACAGAAACAGGATAAAGCGAAAAAGCCACGGCGGCCTTTCCCGAATCGACTAATTTTTCAAGTTCTTTTGTGCCGCGTATTCCACCAATAAAATCAATCCTATCACTTGTCCTTGGATCTTCAATTCCAAGTACAGGATTAAGCAAAAAACTCTGCAGAATACTTACATCAAGTTTTTCACCTACCGATTTTGTCAGGGATAGACTTGCCAAAACAGAATCTCTTGCTTTCAGAAGATACCATTGTTTATCCAAATACATGCAGAAATTGTTTTTATTCTGTGGCTGTTTGATGGTCGTTGGCTTAACTTCAAATTTTTCACTTATGACATTTATAAAATCATCTTTGCTATGACCATTCAAATCAAAAACCACACGATTGTACGGCAAAATTTTTAATTGTTGGCCTGGAAAAACCACCGCAATAAAATAATTATATTCTTCGCTTCCATCGTGGTCAGGATTTGCCTTTCTTTTTTCCTCTCTGGCTCTGCTTGCACTCTTAGCCCTGTGATGTCCATCTGCAACATAGATTTGATTAATACCTGCGAATTCATCGGTAAAAGTATTGATGTGTTCATCCGGCAAAATCCAAACTGTATGTTGAATTCCATCCGGTGCTGTAAAATCGTATTCTGGAGTATGGTCTGAAATTGTTTCCTCAACAATTTTGTTAATTGTATCTGTTCCTCTGTAAGTTAAAAATACAATCCCTGTTTGGCTTTCCGTTGTTACAATGTGATTTGTCCTATCATCCTCTTTTACTTTTCTTGTTTTTTCATGCTTTAAGATTATATCGTTGTCGTAATCATCAACCGCAAAAGTAGCAGCAATACCGACCTGCGATCTTCCGTCCATTATTAAACGATATAAATAAAAGTGAGGTTGATCATCAATTATAAGGGGCGCAGAATTTTTTAACTCATTTAGATTGAATTTCGCTTTTAAGTAAACTTTTTGCGAATAAGGACTAACATCATCAGGCAGATCAATCTCAGATCTTGTAACATGGAGGAAAGAAAGCTTATTATTCCCCGCAAGAGTTTTTGCTTCTTCTCTGTTTACAACATCATAGGGAACGCTCGCGACAGTTGATGCAATTTCTTTTGTCGGGCGTAGCGCTTTGAAAGTTTTAATTATTGCCATAAATGTCACAGCTCCATGTACTAATTGTCTGAATATGAACTACTAAAATCAGTAAAAATGTAACAATAATCCATTATTTCGCTCTTTTTCATGTGATAATTAGGTGAAGGGATATCAGTTTTTTCAAATATACAGCGTTGATCCTTATTTTTAGTTTTTAATTCAAAAAATTTCATAATAAGCAGCCTGAGATGATATTCTTCAGAAAAAGAAAGAAATTTTTAAGAAAAAAAAGATCTGATTCCAAGGCAATCGTTGGGGTTGTTAATTTCCATGATGGTAGTTATTCTCATAACCTGGGCAGCAAGCGGGATTTTTTTGTGTGGCTGCCTCCTAACTACAGCAAAGAAACGCATAAAAAGTATCCGGTACTTTATATGCATGATGGTCAGAATTTAATTGATCCGAAAACTTCTTATACCGGAAAAGACTGGCGTGTTGATGAAACTGTAACACGTTTAATAAAAGAACACAAGATAACGGAAATAATTGTCGTGGGAATTAATAACACGGAAAACCGGCTTGAAGAATACAGTGATTCGGATAAAGGTAATAAGTACTTAAAATTTTTAGTTGAAGAGCTTAAACCTTTTATTGATACAAAATACAGAACATTAAGGGATAAACATAACACTGCAATTATCGGCTCATCGATGGGTGGATTAATTTCTTTTATTGCTGCCTGGAAATATCCGGAAGTATTTTCAATGGCTGGGTGCATGTCCAGCTCATTTTATTATAATGACGAAAAAATCTTCAAAACTATTGAAGCATATGACGGCGCAAAAAAACAGATTAAATTTTATATTGATCATGGTGAAGATGGATTGCTAAGGGGACAAAAAATGTTTTGTAAATTAACGCAGCTTGGCTACGTTATAGGAACCGATATTGACTATTTTTATGCTCGAGGTGCTGAACATAACGAATCTGAATGGGCAAAACGACTCGAACGACCATTACGTTTCTTCTTCGGGAATTAAAAATGAATATTTTTTTCAAACATAAACTTACACTTAAACTTACACTTAAACTTACTCTTACCCTTTCTCTGTTCCTCCTCTCCTGCGCAACAGAAAAACCCCTTAACCTTTCAGTTGCACGAGAAGAGGTAAAACAATATTACGAATCTGGAAATTTTGATGAAGAACTAAATAATGTAATTGCAGAGGCAAAAAGGAAATTTGACAAAATTGAGTTCAATGAAAATTCCGTGGTTATTTTTGATGTAGATGAAACGGCATTAGATAATTATGGTTTAGCAGAAAAAATGGGATTCGGATATATATACGAAACGAATAAAATATGGAACGCTGAAGGAAAAACACCCCCGATTCCACAAGTGAAAGAGTTGTATGATTTTCTTTTGTCGAAAGGAGCAAAAATAATATTCCTTACCGGCAGGAACTTCCCGGAGTATAATGCAACCTATAGTAATCTTAAATACGCCGGTTACGCTACGTTTGATACGCTGATCACTCAGATCGGGGATGAGAAAAAAATGAAAGCACAGGAATTTAAATCTTCCAAAAGAGTCTGGCTTACTGAACAGGATTATGAGATTGCGGGAACTGTAGGTGACCAATGGAGCGATCTTGAGGGGGAATATCACGGCATACAGGTTAAAATTCCGAATTATCTTTATTTGATTGAAGATTGACAAAGCTCTGTCATTGAGAGCATAGCGAAGCAATCTCCTCTAAATTGTTGAATTGCTTCATTGTCATTCTGAGACAGGCAATTGCCTGACGACGAAGCAAACTTACCTTTCACTTCTTGCTTCTAGCCAATTTACTTCTTACCCCCGCATTTTTAATTTAGAAGTTAATTCTCTTTATTTAATCATAATGCATATCAATGAAAAAGTACTGTTCCTCAATATTAATTATACTGAAGATTACGTCTGAAAACTGATAATAAATTAAATTAGTAAGAAAATCTATTAGCATTTAGTTTTTATCGCTTTGCATTTTGCAGATGAGCGGTTCCGCAATCACTTCGTAATTGTTATTCCGCATCAGTACTCCAGTATCAGGCGACCTAAATTCCCTCTTTCATACCAACTTCAACAGGCATCCAGCATCCTAAAAATCCTTATATTTGCACTCCCGCCTTCGTCAAAATGTCATCCGAAAATTAAGTGCGGAATAAGTTCGGCGGGCAGGCATAATCGATAAATCAGAATATTAATGAAAGAAACTAAACGCGAAATACAAAAAGCCTACGAATCCTCAGAAACTGAGGATAAATGGTACAAATACTGGCTCGATAACGGACTTTTTCACTCGGAGCCGAACGACCAACCTCCATTCACCATCGCAATTCCTCCGCCGAATATTACCGGAATGCTTACGATGGGACACATCCTCAATAATACAATCCAGGATGTTTACATCAGGCTGAAAAGAATGCAGGGTTTTAACTCCTGCTGGGTTCCTGGAACAGACCACGCATCAATTGCTACGGAAACAAAAGTAACAAAATTCCTTGAAGATAAGGGAATTAATAAATATAAGATCGGAAGAGAAGAATTTCTTAAACATTGTTGGGAATGGAAAGATCAGTATGGCGGAATAATTATTCAGCAGTTGAAGAAGCTTGGTGTAAGCTGCGACTGGCAGCGTGAACGCTTCACAATGGATGATGACTACTACCGCGAAGTGATAAAGGCTTTCGTTGATCTTTATAAGAAAGGAATGATATACCGCGGTTACAGGATGGTTAACTGGGATCCTGCTAACAAGTCGGCAATTTCCGATGAAGAAGTTCTTTACAGAACCGTTAACGGAAAACTCTGGCACTTCCGTTATCCTGTAATTGGTTCAGACAGATTTATTATCGTTGCAACCACACGCCCCGAAACAATGCTCGGCGATACAGGCGTAGCAGTAAATCCAAATGATGAGCGATACAAAGATCTCATCGGTAAAAATGTAAAGTTGCCGATTGTCGGAAGAGAAATTCCGATCTTTGGGGATGAATATGTTGATATGGAATTCGGAACCGGTGCGGTTAAAGTTACTCCCGCACACGATGTAAACGATTATGATATGGGTCAGAGACACAAGCTGGAAATTGTGAACATCTTCAATCCCGACGCAACCACAAACAAAAACGTTCCCGAATGGCTTCAGGGATTAGACCGCTTCGAAGCAAGAAAGAAAGTTGTTGAATGGTTTGAGAAAAATGGATTGATGGAAAAGATTGAAGGTTACCAAAACAAAGTCGGTTACTCAGAAAGAGGCGGTGTTCCGATTGAGCCGTATCTTTCAGAGCAGTGGTTTATGAGGATGTCCGGCACAACCGGATCCGGCTCAGACGGAACCGGGCTTGCAAAGCCGGCACTCGATGTTGTGAGAGAAGGAAAAGTAAAATTCTATCCTGCACACTGGGAGAAAACTTATTTCCACTGGATGGAAAATATAAGCGACTGGTGTATATCTCGTCAGCTTTGGTGGGGACACAGAATTCCGGTTTGGTATCATAAGGAAACAAAAGAAGTTTACTGCGAAGTCGATCCTCCAAAAGACATTGAGAATTATATACAGGATGAAGATGTTCTCGATACCTGGGCATCAAGCTGGATTTGGGCACACGCAATTTTCAAAACAGAGGAGGAAAGAAAATATTATTACCCGACTTCAATTCTCGTTACTGCACCGGATATAATTTTCTTCTGGGTTGCAAGAATGATTATGTCAGGTATGCATTTTATGAAAGACATTCCTTTCAGTAACGTTTACTTTACAAGTGTAATCCGTGATCTGCAGGGAAGAAAGATGAGTAAGTCGCTTGGCAACTCACCGGATCCTCTCGATGTAATTAAAGAGTACGGGGCTGATGCATTGAGGTTTACTGTACTTTACCTTGCACCGCTTGGTCAGGATGTTCTCTTCTCAACAGATAAATGCGAGTTTGGAAGAAACTTTGCAAACAAGATCTGGAATGCTGGAAGATTTCTATTGATGAATGCCCAGAACATTAAGGTTGATGACAGACTATCCCGTGAAGACGGGATCCCCATGGGAAAAGACTCTCACAAAGATTTTGCAGACGAATGGATAATCTCGCGTTTTAATGAAACACTTGCTGATTTCAACGATGCAATGGACAGTTTTGAAATTAATTATGCAACTAAAATTATCTATTCCTTTGTGTGGAATGACTTCTGCGACTGGTATGTAGAGATGATAAAGAATAGACTGTATGGTGATGATGAAGAAATTAAATCTGCAGTTCTTTCAAGAGCTTTTTTAATATTTGAAAATATGCTGAAGATGGTTCATCCTTTTATGCCTTTTGTTACAGAAGAACTCTGGCAATTAATTCAGGAAAGAAAATCAGGTGAGAGTATTTCAACATCAGAGTTTCCTGAAGTGAAGAAAGAGTTGATAAATGTAAAAGCAGAAAGAGAAATGGAATTTGTTAAAGAAGTAGTGACAGCGATTAGGAATATAAGAGGTGAGATGAATATACCACCCTCCAAACTCGTTGAAGTTAAACTGAAATCGAAATTCATTCAGTTTGATCAATTCGATTACATTGATAGGTTAGCAAGAGCTAAAAGTATTTCGGTAAATCCGCAAATGCCAAAACCAAGAGCTAGTGCTTCAGCAATTACTAATAATGCTGAAATATATATTCCGCTTGAAGGATTAATTGATCTTAATGTTGAAAAACAACGTTTGCAAAAAGAAATTACACGACTCGAAGGCTCTCTCGCAGGAGTTGAGAAGAAACTCTCCAATGAAAAATTTGTTAATGGTGCACCTGCAGAAGTTGTTGAAAAGGAAAGGACAAAGCAAAGGGACTGGCAGGAGAATCTGAGGAAGTTGAAAGAGATTCTGGAGAATTTGAATTGAGGATTTCATCCTGAATTTATTTCAGGATTTTAATATTTGTATATCGTCCCTAACGGGACTCAGGTTTTTTTAATTTTTGTCTTCTATAAATATTTAGTCCCTCCGGGACATTGAAGATTAGATAATCCCGTTAGGGATTAAATATTTATAGCAAAAAGAAAAACGAAAAAATTAAAGCTCCGTAGGAGCGAAATATTAGATGCCATCCAGTTTCCGGTCCCGAATTTAGTGCGGGATATACATAATTAACTTTGAGATGCTGAAATAAATTCAGCATAAAGACTTGAAAGGGGATAAAATGTATTATAAAATATCAGACTTCATTGAAGACTGGAAATACGAGTCCGAGTCAACGATAAAGGTCCTCAGCAATCTTAATGATGAAGTGCTCACGGTAAAATTCAATAATGAAATAAGAACACCCGGAAGACTTGCCTGGCATATTGTGGGAGCTATATCTGATTTAGGTCACCGGATGGGATTAACTTTTGAGAAAATAGATCAAGATTCCCCATTCCCGGCAACTGCAAAAGAAATTGTTGATAAATACAAACGTGCTTCAGATGGGTTGATAAAAGAGATAAAAGAAAAATGGAATGACGATACTCTTTCTATTGAAGATAAAATAACTGGACAGGGGGATATGTGGTCCAGAGGAAAAACATTAGGCGCATTAGTCACTCATCAAATCCATCATCGTGCACAACTAACCGTTGTGATGAGACTTACAGGATTAAAAGTTCCCGGTGTTTATGGTCCTGCTAAGGAAGAGTGGGCTGGTTATGGAATGGAACCACAGGAGTAAGTATACTTCTTCATCCTGAACTTGGTTCAGGATCTCAATCCGTTCCGGGTAATTATAAATATCAAAAGATGCCGAAACAAGCCTGCCTACCACAGGTTCGGCATAAATTTATTTACTCAATCTGCTCTTTAAACTTCTTTAAAACATTTTCTACCGCATCCTTGTGGACCATAAAATCCATCATTTTAAGTTTTACATAATCTTCGTGATAGAAATAAAATCCCTTATCACCTGTGTTCCTTGAACCTGAGCCCGAGTCTTTAATCAGATACCAGTCTTTTCCATCTTTTTCCATATAACCTACAAGATGTATTCCGTGGTCATCTGTGGTTGTGCCGTTTGAAAAACGAAACTGGCGTGCACTTTCATCAATGTATTCTGAGGGAATATCAAATGTTGGAATAACTGCTGCCTTTTTCCACGAATCGTAACCTGCTTCCGAAACATCTCCGCCAATAGTCATCGTATAACCATTCCGGATAGCATACTTTAGTGCATCCATAAAAACATTCAGCGGTACATTGTAATAAACATCGCTGTGCCACCAGTTGTCTTCAACCTCATATTCGACTTGCCTATAATAGGGTTTCTGCATATAGGAAAGTATATCAACATAATCATCAGGAATAATTTTAATGTGGTTGTTTAAAAATTCTTTAGGCGAATATTTTGTCCCGTCGAAGTAAAATTCTGAAGGCGGTTCCCCCATATAATGATTTAATATTGATTTGATAACTGTGAGTGCAGCTTCCACATTCCAGGCATTAGTTGATTTAGTGTTCTCAAGATATGATTGCATTTCTTTGATCATAGCCTTGTGGTCGTAAAATTTCTGACCGGATAGCATCCCCGAATAAGCTTCATATGGAACGACTCCGTACATTTTCCAGATTCTCGGGACTGCATTTGCTTCCGATCCCTCTTCGAATTCTGAATTGCCTCTTTCTTTAATGAAGCGTTTCGCTTTTTCAACATATTCCCAATAAACAGTGTACATTTCTGAAAGCTTAACTTTCATTCTGTGGAGCCTGTAAATTTCCGTTTCAAAAAATGAAGTTGTTGAAAAACACCAGCAGGTTCCTGTTCTTCCCTGCGAGACCGGATCATTGAACCAATAGCTTGTAAATTCATCCTTGGATTTTGGAAGATCCATTCCAGAAAAATCCATTTTGAAGTCTTTTTTCTTTTCTTTTTCGGGTTCGTTGAACTCGTCGATGCTTTTCAGAATTTCATTATTATAATAGCCATCTTTCTCTTCAACAAGATTGCCCTTATCTTTTTTCTCCTGTGCAATGATTGGAGTTAGGAAGGAAATAATAAATACGCTGGTTATAAGTGTAATTGTGGTTTTCATACCTGATCCCCGTAGATTACAATAAAAGAAAATATTTGCAAATCAAAATTATGAATAATCGTTGTTAAAGATAAACCACTTTTAGCGGGTTAATTTTCGTTTGAAAAATCTTATATTCGGATTAAAAATGAGGTCTTTAATGAAATGGTTGAAACTTACTTTTTCGGTTATAGTATTAAGCATTCAATTATTTGCTCAGGGGAATCTGGGAGTAACTAATGTTATGCCTCCCCCACAATCATTGAACTTTCTCCCATCATTAGAAATCGTAATTGATTTCAATATTCCAATCGATATTACCTCTTTTAATGATACTACTTTTCAGGTTTGGGGAAGATGGTCGGGAGTGCACAAAGGAAATTTAGTTGTATATAATAATAACTCATCAATTTTATTTACTACCAATGAAACTTTCTTTTATGGTGAGCAGGTTACAGTTTCATTATCAAAAGGAATTAAAGATGCTCAGGGAAATTTTCTTCAAAAAGGCTTTGCATGGAATTTCTGGACGAGAACACTGTCAGCTTCTATGGACCTTACCAGAACATCAACAATAAATGTCAGAGAACCCGGCGAAGGATGGATTCAAACCTACGGAACTTACGCTGGCGATTTAGATGATGATGGATGGAGTGATTTCATTGTGCCGAACGAAATCCCTGCAGATATAAGAGTATTTATGAATGATCAACAAGGCGGGTATGATGACTTCACAATTTTTACGATAAACAACGGCTCAAGACCAAGCACAAACGAAGGATTCGATTATAATCTTGATGGTAAAATGGATTTTACTGTCGGTAACAGCACAAATAACCTGGTAACTGTGTTTTCAGGTGATGGTACAGGAAGCTTTTCAACTGTTCAGAATTATACTGCGGATAATGGGATAAGAGGACTGGTGATTCTTGATGCAGACGGAGATGGCTTTCCTGAAATCGTTACAGCAAATCGTAATGCGAACAATGTCTCGATTTTGAAAAATAACACTGACGGGAGTTTTGCATCGCCGGTAAACTTTGAAGGAAACGGAAACGGAGAGACTGCTGCTGCAACTTCCGATGTAAATGGAGATGGGATTATGGATTTATTCCTTGGTGCAATTTATTCAGATGAAGTTATGCTATGGCTGGGTGATGGAAACGGCAGCTTCACTTTTTCTGATAAAGTTACAGTAGGAAACGGTCCCTGGATGGTCGTTTCAGGTGATGTTAATAATGATGGAATACCTGACATTGTTTGTGCTAACTCAAGCGGTTCAAGTTTTTCTGTCGTGCTTTGTGATGCTGCAGGACATCTTTCCTCTCCAACTAATTACCCGGTTGGTGCATTTCCGCTTTCTGTTGATCTGGGAGATGTTGACGGCGATTTAGATTTAGATATTGTTACCAGTAACTTCAGTGGTGCTAACTTCACTCTTTATGAAAACGATGGAACAGGAATCTTTATTAACAGAAATGATCTTCCATCTAACCAGGCAGGAAGCTGTGTGGTTTTTCACGACAGGGATAACGACGGCGATATGGATATGACCGGTATAGATGAACTCCAGGATTTATTAATTCTGTTTACGAATGGGCCTGTAACAAATTTAAGCAACAAAGAAAACATACCTAAAGAATTCGCACTTTATCAGAACTATCCCAATCCATTTAATCCAACGACAAATATCGGATTTCGAATTGCGGATTTCGGATTTGTGAGTTTAAAAGTTTATGATGTGTTAGGCAATAAAGTTGTCACTTTGGTAAACGAGCTCAGGTCACCCGGAACTTATGAGGTTCAATTTAACAGTCATTCCGGCACCGTCATGAATCTGCCAAGCGGAATGTATTTCTATACACTTAATGCTGGTAGTTATTCTGAAACAAAGAAAATGATTTTGCTAAAGTAAACGAGAAGGGATTCGGAAAATTAAATATTATTTCGCTATAAATTTTTTCCCCTCACTCACATCAATTACTTCCCGTATTGCTTTTTTATCCCCACGTGATAAATCATTATAGTCCTTTTTTTCGGAATGAGGAGTAATCAGATAGGGAAACATTATGTCTTCCTCATTCTGGCTATGTGCAAGACCCAAAGCATGACCAAGCTCATGAATTATTGTTGCTTTAACTTCACCTTCCGGGACAACGTTATTATTCATTGCAAGGAGAGTTATCTGGATTTTCGAAGAACCTATTTCGTGATCACTGTTTGCACCGTACTCAGTCAGTCCCATAAAATTTTTACCGTATTTTTTCCATAGGTTTTCAACAAAAAAGAATTCTATATCTGCCTCATTCTTGTTATTAATTAGTTTGTATTTTAATCTGCCGTCTGCTCTTTGCCAGACCCTGAGCGCATATGCCACATAATCTTTAAATAGTGATTTGTAATATTTTGAAGCCGAGTTATTTACAAAAACCTTCAGAGGAAATTTATTCTTATTCCAGTGTGTTCCATCCCATAGATTTTTACCGGATGGGTCCATTTGATAATAATTTTCAGAGACTTTATTTATAAGTGAATCCTTGTTATCTGCCATTTTGTATCTGTCGGCAGATGGATCAGTATAACCTTCTCTTTGCGGATATATACAAGTACTCCAGACAAATAATGTAATTGAAAAGATGGATACTCTAAAGATTGCGTTCATAATATTTTATCTAAAGTTTAATGTAAATGAATATCTATTACTTTAATAACAAAATTTGTACCCCTGTTAGGAAAACACTTTATTATATAGTTGAATCTAAGCTTAAATTCTGCGGATATATATTTCACTCTGAATGGTTAAAATTAACCTAACTTTTCAATTGATGTGAAATTTTACTGGTTTAATGGACAATACTGCCTTTGCCGATAAATTCTCTCAGAACGATATCTTGAGGTACTGGTGAGTCGTCTTCAACCGGTACGATATATTTTGATAAATAAGCCAATCTTGAAGCTCATTCGTAAGCATCAGTTTTCAAAGGATCGCCTTCATATTTCTTTTCCCATTAAGCAAAGTCTTTAGTGAGCTTGTTTGCGTAAAGTGACGACTCGTACGGCATTGTAATAAATATTGGAGTCGAGAGTACGGCAAGATTTGCATATAAATTTGGATTTAATCAGGTATTTGTAAGTGATGTAATGGCTGCAAGATCAAAAGAAGAAATTGGACATACTTTGAAAAATATCTTTCCACGACTTGGAGTAATACGTTAAACAGTCGAAGTCCTTAAAACACTAAAGCAAGTTTAATTATTTTATCTGGCTCTTAAATATTGTCCTGGAAAATCTTTTAAATCAGCATTCAGTTTTTTTGCCGCGTTAAGAGCAAAGTAAGGTTCGCGTAACATTTGTCTTGCCATTAATACAATATCGGCTCTTCCGGAACTGATAATTTCTTCAGCTTGTTCTGCAGTCGTAATCAAACCAACTCCACCCGTTAAGATTCCGCTTTCTTTTTTTATTCTTTCTGAAAACGGAATTTGATAGCCAGGAGCCGCGGGAATTTTTGCCTTCGGAACATTTCCTCCGCTTGAACAATCAATTAAATCAACTCCAACATCTTTTAACCATTTTGCTAATTGCACCGATTGATCAATATCCCATCCACCCTCTGTCCAATCTGTGCATGAAATTCTTGCGAACAATGGAATCGCATCCGGAATTAATCCTCTGACTGACTTTGCAATTTCAATTGCAAGGCGGCACCTGTTCTCTAAGCTTTCACTATAATTATCTTCTCTGTGATTTGAAACCGGGGAGTAAAATTCATGTATCAGGTAACCATGTGCAAAATGTAATTCAATCACTTCGAAACCTGCTTCAATACTTCTATTTGCGGCTTTACCGAATTGACCAATTACAAGCTTGATATCCTCCTCTGTCATTTCTTGGGGATAAGGAAAATTTTCTGCGAATGGAATCGGGCTTGGTGCTAATGTCTTCCAGCCTCCGTTTTCAATATTAACTGCACCGTTTCCTTTCCATGGCGAATGAGTTGATGCTTTTCTTCCGGCGTGAGCTAATTGAATACCGGGAACAGCATTTTGTGATTTTATAAAAGATGTAATTCTCTTATAAGCATTTGCCTGTTCATCATTCCAGATTCCGGCATCATCCGGAGATATTCTCCCTTCGGGAGATACAGCAGTTGCTTCGGTTAAAATTAAACCCGCACCTCCAACTGCACGACTTCCAAGATGAACAAGATGCCAATCGGTCGGAGCCCCATCTATGCTGGAGTACTGACACATAGGTGAAACAGCAATCCGGTTTTTTAATTCTGTGTTTCTGATTTTAATGGGAGAGAATAGACTGCTCATATTTTCACTTCAAATATTTAATAAATATTACAGGTTCCAATGCTAATTTGGATTACCAATGATTAATGATCAATGTAATTGTGAAGGAATTATTACTGTACCTATACGCAAATTTATATTAAGATTTATTTGATATGCGAAAGATATATTTAAATGATTATAAAAATAACTTCTGATATTAGCCCATTTAGAAACAGCATTAATTACTTGAACATTATTTAACCACGTGTGATTATAAATGTACTATAATTTTTACAGAGAAAATTTAGATGAACAATTTAAGTTCACATTATCCGGTTGTGTTAAAATATTGAGTTTAAATATGGGAAAGCTGTTTTTCTAAAAGAACAACCCTTAGTTGAAACTATGGGACACGGAACTTCTTTAAATTCTCAGAAATTTGGTAATACAGAATTCTAATTAAAGAGTTAGAGTGATATTAGCCAGAACCGCTTGGAGTGCAGATGAAAAATAGTTCATTTCTGTTTATTTGAACCCATTAAGTGATCTTGTTTCAAAACTATCCGAATCCGTTTAACCCTGGTACGACGGTTAAATTCAGTATCCCGCAAGATGTAAAACGAGAAACGTAACTTTGAAAATGTACGATGTTTTGGGAAATGAAGTTGCAACATTAGTAAATGAGGAAAAACCAGCAGGAACTTACGAGGTTGAATTTTCCGCCAGTGGCGGATCCGCCTCAGGCGGAGATGGTTATAATTTACTTAGCGGTATTTATTTTTATACATTAAGAGCAGGTAATTACACTGAAACTAAAAATATGATCCTCCTTCGTTAATAAATTAGTTTCGGTGGACAGGTTTTGTTAAAATAAAAAAGAGTATGAGCAAGAGTAAAAGTAAGAAATATTATCTTACACTTAAACTTAAACTTACTCTTACCCTTACTTTATACTAGTTCATCATTTCCAAACATAAAGTTCGCTGTTACCCAGATCAATTACGTCCTGCACGGCTTCTTTATCACCTCTTGATAGTTCGTCGTAAGTCATTTTTCCTGAATGATCAGGATCAATGTAAGGATACATAATGTCATTTTCATTATCGCTGTGTCCCAATCCAAACGCATGTCCCAGCTCGTGGACTATTGTTGCTTTTATTTCCCCATCACTTACCACTTTGTTTCCAAACTTTATAAGACTTATCTGAATTTTTGAATACTCAATTTCATTGTCTCTGCTTAAATCGTATTCAGTCAATCCCAGATAATTTTCATCGTATTTTTTGCCAAGATTTTCTATGAAAATTATTTCTATATCTGCATCTCTGCTGTTGTTTGTGAAAATGTAATTGACTCTGCTATCGGCTTTACCCCAAACATCAAATGCATACCCTACATAATCTTTAAAGATAGTTTTGTAATATCTTGACGAAGATTCCTTTACATATACTTTAAGCGGGAACTCATCTAAATCCCAATGCTTTCCATCCCAAAGCGTTCTTCCTGATTTATCAATATGAAAATAATTTTCTGATTCCTTATTATTCCTGTGATTTCTATTGTCAGCATAGTCATCATAATTTCTATTGCGATTATCACGACGGTCCGTACCCCTGTCTTTTCTGTAGCGATTATCTCCCCGATCATATTCATTATTTCTTTTGTTTCTAAAATCAACATCGGCAGGATTGCTTAAAGTTGAGTTGCTTGTTTGATAGCGGTCGTATTTATACCTGTTGCCTGAAGATTCTGGTTTATCATTATTTGCTCTCTGGGGGAACAGAATTGAGGAATAAACTAAAAAGAATACAAGTATTGAAAGTATTTTGAACGATTGATTTTTTTTCGATTTCATTATGCCCTTCACTGCTTGTTTATTTACTTCTTTGGAAGTGTAAGGGGCAATATTTGTTCCAGAATGTTTAAGGGAAAAGAGACAACTTTTTGCAAAAAGCTTCGAATTTCGAAAGATTTTTAATGTTTTAATGATTAAAAAATAATACGCTGCCGTACGAATTTGGAAACACTTGTTTAGTGAACGATACTGCTGCCGCCAATAAATTCGCGTAAAACAGAATCGTGAGGTACAGGTGAATTATCAGAAACGGGAGTAATCTGCTCAAGTAAATTTTTAAGTCGCGCAGCTCTCTCATATGCATCTGCTTTTAACGGATCATTTTTATATTTCTTTTCCCATTCAGCAAAGTCATTGCCAAGTAAATGAGCGTACAGGCAAAGTTCATAGGGCATTGCACTGCTTATTATAAAATCGGCTGTGTTGCTGTAAGGAATTATATTTCTCATTTCGCTTGCACGTACGTAATGCCAGTGCTCTAAAGTCTGGGTGGGCTTATATGCACGATGAGCCGCATCACGGAGCATTCTTCTTATCAGCCTTATGTCTGTCCATCTTATATACTTTCCATCTGCATCCTTCATCTGTAAAAGCGGTTCAAGATACAGTTTGAATTTAACATCAATCGAAATTCCTTTGCTGAAATCGGGGTATAAACCATGCAGACTGTCAATCAGGAGCAGCTCATCTTCGTCAACCTTCATTGGTGTTACGTTTAACCTGCGTGTTCCTGTTTTAAAGTCGTAGAATGGTATCATCACTTCTTCGCCATTAACTAGTTTAACAAGGTGTTCATTTATTAAAGCAAGATCCAATGCTTGCGGGGTTTCAAAATCATAATCACCAAACTCATCTTTTGGGTGCAATTCTAAATCAAAGAAATAGTGATCTACATTTAGTGCTTTAAATTTGTATCCTTTCCTGACCAGCTTTTGTTCGAGCTTAACGGTTGTGCTTGTCTTCCCGGATGATGACGGACCGCTTATCATTACCATTTTCAGATTTTCAAGCCTCTCTATTATTATTCTCGCAGCAAGTTCAACGTCATCCTCATATAGTTCTTCCGACTCATGGACTATTTGTGCAAATTCTCCGTGGGCAACTCTTTCATTTAATAAATCAATTGTATTTAATTTATGCTCGACTGCCCAATCCAAATTCCGCCAGACTTTTGCCCAGGGGATATTCTCGTTTAATTTCGAGTTTATCCTGCCTTCTTCGTCTCTTTTTTTAGCAGACTCTTCCCTGTAAAGTATATATTCCTTTGCAACCTTGGCATGCCCGTTTTCAATTAAAACTTTTTCAACAATATCCTGAATGTCCTCAATGTGAGGAATCCTTTTTTCATCAAATTTTTCATTTAATATTTTTACTACCTGCTCTGCAAGCTCCTCTGCTTTTTCTTTATCCCTTCCGCCTGTAGCCACCACCGCGCGGTAAATTGCATTTGTTATTCTTTCCTGTTTGAATGGAACGATTGTACCGCTTCTTTTTGTTACAAGGGTAATTTTGTTTTTCATTTAATTGCCTTGGTAGAATACTATATCTAAAATTACAAATATAAATTTATGTAATTAAAAAGATTTTTTCGATAAAATAAGCATTACACAGGTAATTGCGTGAACAATTTGTTTAATAATATTAACTTAGCATATTCAATATTAATTAACTTAAAATAAACAAAGGAGAAAATATGCCTGTTAGAAAAGCAAGTGCCCAGTGGATGGGTGATCTTAAGAACGGAAAGGGTTTACTTAACACAGAAACAAAATTATTAAATAATACCAGCTATGATTTTGGTTCACGTTTTGAAACCGGTTCTACGACAAACCCGGAAGAGCTGGTTGGCGCAGCACATGCCGGATGCTACTCAATGGCACTGGCAAATTCATTAGCAAAGGAAGGCTTTAAAGTAAATTCGATCAGCACAGATGCAAAAGTTTATCTTGAGAAATTAGAAGATGGATTTGCCATAACTAAAATTGAGTTGGATTCAATTGGCGATGTGGAAGGAATTGATGCAGGGACTTTTGCAAAGCATGCAGAGCAGACAAAAACCGGATGCCCTGTTTCAAAAGCACTTACAGGACCGATGATTGTGCTTAATGCTAAGTTGAAGTAAATTTTTCTTATGCTAAAAGCTCTTTATATTCATCATTTTTATTTATGAATGAGCGGACATAAGAGCAGGTGGGAATTACTTTCAAATCATTTTCTTTAGCATAATCCAAAGCGGCTCTAACCACCTGAGCCGCTATTCCTCCTCCTCGTAAATCGGGATGAGTGTATGTGTGATCCAAGTCCATTTTATCATCCTTCATTTCAAATTCCACGTAAACTTCTTTGCCATCAATGTTGACAACAAAACGCTTTTCTTCTCTGATTATTTTTTGTCCCATGCTATTTCTGTTTAATTATTAATAGTAAAGTTGAATTCTTTATTTGAGAAAAACCCCATACCATCAAAATATGATTTCTCTATAAACTTAACATTATTTTTCTTATCAACCATTACAACCGTTGAACATCTTGTACCGTATTTTTCTGTCTTGATAAAAACAGGAGAAAGCTGTCTTTCCAGTTCTACTCCCACGCCTGTATCCGGCAGCTCATCATCCTTTGCGGTTGTGGTATCGTTTAAGATATTTAACACCTCCCAGGGGTGAATCTCCGGCTGATTTATTAATTTTTCGAGATAATCTTTGCTTTTTTCTACCTTTTGCCACGGTGTGTTCAACAATGCATTGCTTATTCCGTAGATGCCGGAGTCTAATTTCTGTATACCATCAATTTTATTTGAAAAATAATAAAGCTGATCGATGCTGCCCAAAATAAGATTGAAGCCATTAAATTTGTCTAAATCGGATTTAAACTTATTGTAGTAAGCTTCAGGATCAATATCACTTATTAAAAAATCCAGTGTGAGATTTCCACGCGAAGGAGCATCATCCCTTTGATTTTTTAAATCTCTGAAATTAGTTATCGCTGCGAACCTGCCTTGTTTGGTTATCCCCATCCACGTGCCGCCTGCCTGCATATCTTTTCCTGCCAGTAAATCAGGATAATCACCCCAAAATCCGGCTTGCCCGGTGGGACGGTTATAAAACTCATCCCTGTTTGCGGCAAAGATTAATTTATAATTCCTGTGGAGGTTATTTGCAAATACAATCAGACACATAAAGTTATTGATCGAATGGAAAACTTTCATCCCTGCCTAACAGTAGGCAAGAATTTAGTCATTCATCCATTCCCTTTTATTTAAGAATATTCCTTTCCTTCAAATCAGCAATTAGTTTTTGATGGTTTTCAAAACAAACTGCATCCCACCCGATTTTTTTCGCAGCATCAACATATTCCTGAATATCATCAATGTAAAAATGTGTTTCGGAGGGAAAGCCGGAAGCTCTTTCAACAGCTTGATAGATTTTCGTTTCAGGTTTTACAGAACCCACTTCAAATGAGAGGATAATTTTGTCAAAATATTTTAGAAAATCATACTTCTCCCATTTGCGCTTTTTATGAATTGAATCTGTATTTGATAGAAGAAATAATTTGTAGTCTTTCTTTAAAACGGGTAGAAGTGAAATTACTTTGTCGTTCAGGGAAAAAATATCGGAATAATAATCACAGAAAGTTTCAGCAGAAATTTTTTTATCAACTGAATCTAACATTTTTGTGATAAAATCCTCTTCGGAAATTTTTCCCCTCTCAAAATCCCGGTGAATGTTGTAATTTTTTTTGTAGAATTCATAAAACTTGTCACCCAGTCCTGGTTCAACATCGTTTATTCTTCTTATCGTTTTAGTATAATCAAAAGGGATTAATACATTCCCCAAATCAAAAACTATTGCCGAATATTTTTTTCCTGTCATACTGTCAGATTTCCTTTTCCTTCCTTTAGGGAGGACCCGCCTGTCCGGTAGGCAGGGATAAAGGGGTGGGCTCTTTTATTTTTCAATCTCAAAAATCTCGTCTTCGATTCCACTATTTATATCTATGCTTGTAACATTTAAATCAAGCTCCTGAATACCAAAATGCTGTTTAATTGAAAAAGGAAACTTTAAACCATTTGCTTCTCTATAATCATAATAATAAGTCTCTTGTTCAAAGACTCCCTGCTCAGTTTGTATCTCTTTAACTTCTTTTATTTTTAAGCCCGATTCAGAAGAGTAGTATTGAAACCACTTTAATCCTGATGGTAAAGTATAAGTCACTTTATAGCAGTCAATACTGTCAACTTCAACATTTGATTGTAATTCCGTTTTTATACCGTAACCTTCAGGATCTAACGGCAAGCGAAGGAAAGCATCATATTTTAATCTTTCCAGTTCTTTATCTTCAATGTTAATTTGTTCGTCTCCAACTATCATCATTCCGTTAGTGCCGTCATAAATAATTGTTTGTTTCATTTCCCCGGCCTGCAGTTCCTGGTAAAGTTTATCAGGTGTCTTTTGCATAATCATTATTCTTATCGGCTGATCAACAGCAGTTCCGCTCATTACGATTATTTTATCCCTCATTTTTTCAAATACCTCTTTCCCGCCAATTGCGGCTATGTACCTGTTGAGAACAGCTTGTGCGGTTATATTTACCGGGTCGGTTTCCCTTGTTTGCTGCTGGCTTGTTGAGCAGTCGGTAAAAGTTATTAAGCTAATTAACAATAACGGTGTAATTAGAATTGATTTCATTTGCTTATCATTTTTTTTAATAATCGATGTGATCAATATAAGATCAATGTGATTTATTTATCTACTTAATTTAAGGATTGTTTTTTTTAGCTTTACTATAATTAATAAAAAAAGTTCCTTATCAGAATGAAAATCTGCCTGTTATTATTTCTTTTCTTTTTGGATATCTCTTTTTCGCAAAATTTTGTCATCACGGGAAAAGCAATTGATACTCAGACCAATGAACCGCTTCCGTATGTAAACATACGTGTGCACAAAACTTCTCAGGGAACAGCAACAAATGTGAATGGAGTTTTTGAACTTAAATTAAAGCGGGGTGTATATACTTTGGTTGCATCCTACATAGGCTACTATTCCGACACTGTAACTGTAAATCTCAACGGGGATTTGGTTGTGGAATTTCAACTTAATCAAACCGGGGTTCTTTTACCTGAAATAGTAATTCTTCCTGGAGAAAATCCGGCACTTGAAATAATTCGTAAAGCCATTGAAATGAGAAAAGAAAGAGAAGAAAAACTTAACAGCTATGAGTTTGAAGCTTACACAAAAGGACTAATACGAACTACTGATGAAATAAGTGCAAAGGGAAGGACTATTTCTTCCGGAGTGGGTTCAGATGATGATTCAGTTGATTTAAAGATTACCGGATTACTTGAAAACCAGAGCAAAGGCTACTTTAAAAAACCGGATGAGTTTAAAGATATAATTCTTGCGCGTAAACAAAGTGCAAACTTCCCGCCCACAATTAATATTCTTACCGGCGGCAGACTCATCCAAAATTTTTATGACGACGAGATCAACTTCTTCGGCAGGAGTCTTCCCGGACCAATTTCTGATGATGCCCTTAATTATTATTACTTCTATATTGAAAAAGTTCTTTATAAAAATGATAAGAAGGTTTTTAGGATTTTTATGTCGCCCGAAAATTCCGAAGATCCCGGGTTTGAGGGAGAGGTATTTATTAACGACAGTACATACGAATTAATTCAAGTTGAATTACGGCTAAACCGTTCTGCAAATCCCGGGGGAATCTTCGATACTATCAGCATCTTTCAGCAATTTTCCGGCTATGATAGTATATATATGCCAATTGATTACAGGCTTTTTGCCAAGGGCGATTTCCTCGGACTTGCCCGATTTGGTTTTGAGCTTAACACAATTTTATATGATTATAAGATCAATCCTTCACTAAATGATGATCTGTTTACAAAAGCCATTGTCACTGTCCTGCCCGATGCGGATCAAAAAGATTCACTTTACTGGATTTCATCGCAGACAATTCCAAACACAAATGAAGAAGATAATGCATACAAGAGAATTGATAGTCTGCGAAACCTACCAATATCTTTCTGGGACCGATTCGAAATTCTCTCCGAGCGCACATATTTAAGTGATAATTTTGCTATGAATGCTCCTCTGAATATGTGGAGGTTCAACAGAGTCGAAGGTTTTACCCCACGGCTGGGATTTTATGCTGAAGATTATGACGATCAAAGGTTAAATGCTTCGCTTGATATTGCTTATGGTTTTTCAGATAAAAGATTTAAAACTGATCTTGTCTTTGAATATCTATTGGGCGACTATAGAACAACCGCAATTAATTTTAACGCTTACAATTCGATTAAAATTCTTTTCGGCACTTCGGATGCTTACGGCGATCTCACAGCTTCCTTACTGTCACTTCTGAATAAAGAGGAGTTCCGCAATTACTACTACTCTGCCGGATTTGATTTTAAAATTGAAGGTGAAGTTTTTCCGGTACTTGCTTTAAGTGCGGGATTTTTAAATCGTAAAGATAAAAGCGCACAGAACAATACTGATTATTCTTTCTTTAGAAAAGATAGAAGCTACCCGGAAAATCCCCCTGTTTTTGACGCTACAATTAATGCTATTACGGCTGGTTTTAAGCTTGATTTCAGGGATTACATTGAAGATGGATATTACCGAATAAGAACTTCGTTCGGAAAGTCTTATACAAACTTTTCGGGCGATGTAACTTATTCCAATACAGATTGGCTGGGCAGTGACCTCAGCTTTACAACCTACAGGTTTTATATAAACAGTCTTACAAGAACTTTCCGTTCTGCGTTTCTAAATATAAAACTGTTTGGAATGTACAACAAAGGTACCTTACCTTATCAGGATATGTATGCATTACCGGGGAATATAAATCTGCTTTCAAAATCATATACCTTCCGCACATTGCGAATTAATGAAATTTTCGGTGAAAGAGTTGCAACACTTAACCTGGAATATAATTTTCGCGATGAGCTGTTCAAGCTGTTGAAAATTCCGGGTTTGAAAAATTGGGAGATTACACTTAATGTCTTTTTTAATTCTGCCATAACGGAGATTGGAAACGAATCAGCCGCACTTTTACCGGTAGAAATAAGTACCTTTAATAAACCATTTTACGAAGCTGGTTTTGGAATCGGGCAGGGAATAATTCCACTTCAATTGGAATTTGCATGGAAATTAAATTACCGAGGAAGCAATAACTTTGTAGTAAGTTTGAATATGTTTGCATTTTAATTAAAGCGGAAAGTCAGTTGATAGCAGGTTTTTATCTGTTGTTATGGAGAGACTAAATTAGTACACTTTAAAATGTTTATGATAAAAAAAATTAAACCACTCTTTTCAATATCAGTTATAACTTTAGTTTTTACCATTAACATCAGTCTTTTGCCACAGACCACAGACAGTCAATCCCGGGATTCAGAAAATATCAACGTCGGAATGTTCTCCGTTGTTGGCAATAATGCCTGGTCGCCAGTTCCGGGCACACAGGAGTTCAGAAACGAGCTGCAATCGATGTGGCAGGGAACCAATAATGGATATACCCCAATTAATTCCTTACACGCGTATGGTCATTATATTGACGACAGCATTTTCTGGATGAATTATTTAAGTGATATAAGCTCAATTTCCGACAGTTTAAAGTCACTTGGGGATTGCCGCTTTGATTGGATTGATAAAAACTATGATGGTGTGATAAGCCAGAATGAATTGGATGATTTCATTTTCGTGTTTGAAACTTTTTTATCCTCTCCCAATACAGATCACATTCTTGGGTGGTATATTGCAGATGAGCCTTCAGCACACGATTTTGATTCTGTCGAAGTAGAAAAAATATATAGTGCAATAAAGCAAAGAGATGACAGACCTATTTATATAGCCGAGGCACCCGGTGAAGCCAACTATGCACGTTTCCTCTGTGATGTTTTAATTATTGATAATTACTACTATTCAGTAAACGGCTTTGCAGACATAGCTACTCTGGCGATGTGGAGATACCTTATTCCTGCAGCGCGGGAACAATTGCAAAATGCCGGACGTGAAGATACTGAGATTCATGCACTGCTGGTTTTAGGCGAAGAAATTTATCCGGACTCGCTAAATGAGGAATTTATGGCTACGCATGGTTTAACACACTCTGCAATAAGAAGAGTGCTTGAATTAGGTGTCGACGGAATCTGGTTCTATGCCTGGCGTGCCGGTGTAATTAACAGTGAGGATGCAGTGGACAGATGGTTAAGCCAGCAGTATTATGCGGAAGCGGTTGAAACAGAGATTCACGACAACGATTTTCTCGTTACTGCATTTAACAATCAATTTAATAGCAAAATTGTTGTAAGCGATATCGGGAACGGGCAATCACCAAATGAGGGATCGGTTTATTTCTACAGCAATACGGTTGATGCATTGACAAGCAGCGATTTTCAGGGCAGCAATGATTTGGAAGGAGAAATAATATTATATGATCTTAGCTACAGAATTGAAGAAGGATTCAGAAGTAATGGCGACGGGGACAATGAACTGATTACTGCATTTAATGATGGAAATATATTTTATAACGAAAGTGGAAACAAGCCGGATGAACAGTTGATTGAAATTATTCAGGGTAATGTTTCAGCTATGATATCGGGCGATTTTGATGGCGATGGAGATTCTGAAATAGTTACTGCTGTTCAAAACGGAAGTAATTGCCTCATTTTTGTTAGTGACGATGGCGAAGCTGGAAGCATAGTAGAATATCAGGTTTACTCATCCGGTAATTTTAGAGTAACATCTTTAACAGCAGGAGATTTCGACGGCGATGGAAGAGATGAACTGGTAACTGCTATAACAAATGCACAGCTTACAGAATCTTCTGTTTATGTGGATGATATCTCAACAACCGGTATTGCCGTTGGTGGCTCACCCTGGTTTGGTCCGAGCAATGAGTATCATATAACAGCTTTGACTGCAGGAGATTTTGCCGATGATAAAATTTATAAAGATAGATTAATATTTGCTCTCTCGAACTCAAACTTGATGGATACTAAAATTTACTGTACAGCTTTACATGACTTTTCTTTTGATTCCTCTGAGGTTTTTTGGGGACCTGATAATTACTGGCACGTTACTGCAATGGCTTTTGGTGATTTTGCTGATGATAACAAAGTCACTGAAGAACTGATAATTGCATTTTCAAACGGTAATATCAATCATACAACGATTTATAAAACAGAAAATCCGGTATTAAGCGGAATAGGCACAATAATTTATGATCCCGGATTTCCCTCTGAATATTTTGTATCAGCTTTTTCCAAAGCAAGCTTTCGGGAATCTCTTCATCCTGTAACATCAGTCGATGAAAATCAAAATTCTGATATAAACCCGGGCGTTAATGATTATTTTTTATCACAAAATTTTCCCAATCCGTTTAACTCAAGTACTAATATCGGATTTCGGATCCCGCCTGCCGGCGGGCAGATTGCGTTTATGGGATTAGTTACTTTAAAAGTTTACGATGTTCTGGGGAGAGAAGTAGCCACATTACTGAATGAGGAAAAACCAGGGGGTTACTATACAATTAAGTTTGATGCATCCTTGCTGCCAAGCGGAATATATTTTTACAGGTTAAACATTGGAAACATTATTAAATCGAAGAAGATGCTCCTGTTGAAATAATTTTAAAAGAAATAACAGAGCGGTAGTTACTTTAAAAGTATTTCAATTGTTTGTTTAAGATCATCAACAGGGATTGTTTTAATTTTGTTATTACTCTTTAAACCCTTGGAATTATTAGCAGGAATTATTACAGATTTAAAGCCCAGCTTCTCTGCTTCCTGAATTCTTTTATCAATGTTCCCGACACTTCTAATTTCACCTCCTAAACCAACTTCTCCAATTACAATTGTCTGGTTGTTGATAACTTTATCAGTCAAACTCGAAACAATTGCAGCACATACGGCTAAATCTGATGCCGGTTCAGTCACTCGTATTCCCCCCGCAATGTTTACAAAAACATTTGTTGCCGATACCATTTGCTTTGCTCTTTTTTCAAGAACTGCTAAAAGAATAGAAAGCCTTCGTTGATCAAAACCGTTGGAAACTCTTTGCGGGTACCCGTAATTGGATGGTGTAACAAGTGCCTGCACTTCAAGCAAAATCGGTCGTGTTCCTTCTATACTTGATGTAACTACAGAACCCGGTGTTTGCTTTTCCCTTTCACTTAGAAACAGTTCGCTGGGATTTTTTACTTCGCGCAAACCATTTTCGTGCATTTCAAAAACACCAATTTCATTAGTGCTTCCAAACCTGTTTTTTTGCGCACGTAAAATTCTAAACGAATAATTAGATTCTCCTTCAAACTGAATAACAGTATCAACCATGTGCTCGAGAAGCTTTGGTCCGGCAATCATTCCTTCTTTTGTAACGTGTCCGATTATAATTACACAAAATTGTTTCTTTTTTGCTTCATCCATTAGAAGCGATGTGCATTCGCGCACCTGTGTTATAGTGCCCGGAGAATTATCTAATTCACTTCGATACATTGTCTGGATTGAGTCGATTACAACAACGGAAGGTGTAAGCTGATTTATTGCGCCTAGAATATTTGACAGATTTGTCTCTGCCTGAACATAGAAGTCAGGCGATTTTAATTTTAACCTGCTTGCACGAAGTTTTATTTGCTTTGTTGATTCTTCGCCGGTAACATACAAAACTTTTTGATTTATATTTGCAGAAGCCTGCATTGCAAGTGTAGATTTCCCGATTCCCGGATCGCCGCCGAGTAATATTACCGAGCCGGGCATCAATCCACCCCCCAGTACTCTATCGAACTCTGCTATGCCGGTTTTTATTCTATCATCTTCATTGGCTGAGATCGTTTCGATAGTATTTAGTTCAAATTTTGATTTTGTAATGGTGGGTTTACGCCTGGAAGTTTCTATTATTTCTTCCGTAAAAGAATTCCAGCTTTCACATTCCGGACATTTACCCAACCAGCGGAGTGATTCGTACCCGCAATTTGAACAAATGTATTTTATTTTGGATTTGCTCATGAAATTTTTTCAAAAAGGACGGCAGTTCCATAAGCAAGAACCTCGGTGACACCGGACATGACTTCATTTGCATCATAGCGAAAGCCTATTATTCCGTTGGCACCAATTTGTTCGGCATGCATTATCATTAACTCGTAGGAGTCTTTCCTGGTTTTTTCGCACAGCTCCGTAAAAAGAGTAATGTTACCACCGAATAAAGTCTGTAAGCCTGCCCCGATTGTTCCAAATTTAGAACGAGATCTTACCACAATTCCTCTTACAACACCTAGGTTTTGCTTTATTTTGTATCCATCGATTGTGAAAGCAGTTGTTACTAAATTATGATCCATTTTTACAAACAATTTTAATTTAAAAAACCGGCAATTAGTTTTTCGACTTTAGATAGAGCAGCAGGGATACCGGAAACATCTTTCCCACCTGCGGTTGCAAGATGAGGACGACCACCGCCGCCGCCGTCTACTAACTTTGCAAGTTCACCTACGATTTTACCCGCACTGAGTTTCTTCTCTTTAATAAGATCATCACTTACAACTGCAACTATTCCCACTTTATCTTCTATTTGAGAAACCAGCACACAAACACCGCTTTTAATTTTAATTCTTAATTCATCACCAAATGATTTAAGTTCATCCATATTATCGGCATGGACTTTCCCCTTATAGACTTTTATTCCTTTTGCTTCTGAATGCAATGATAGAATGTGATCTAACTGACCAAGTTTGTCCTTCAATTTCAATTCTGATATTTCTTTCTCGAGTTTCTTCTTTGTTTCAAGCAATTCATCAATTCTATGACTGAACTGTTTCATATGTTCGAGCTGTGATAGAATATACTTCTCAACACCCACACCGGTTACAGCTTCAATTCTTCGCACACCGCTTGCAATCGAAGCTTCGCTGATAATTTTAAACAAGCCTATCTGCGAAGAATTTAGAACATGTGTACCACCGCAAAATTCCATTGTGAAGTCTCCAAACTGAATAACATTAACTTTGTTACCATATTTATCCCCGAAGAACATCAATGCACCCATTTTTTTGGCTTCTTCAATAGGAAGATCAGGATGTCGCAGTCTTATTAAATTTCTTCTGATCTGTTCATTTACAAGTGCCTCGATATCACCTAACTCTTCAGGACTAAGCTTAGTGAAGTGGGTGAAATCAAATCTCAGGTGATCCGGTCCGACATAAGAACCTGCCTGTTGAACATGATTACCCAGAATTTTTCTCAAAGCAGCGTGGAGAAAATGGGTTGCAGAATGATTGCGCATTATATCCCAGCGGCGTTTTTCATCTACCTGTACAATTACTTCGGTACCGGGATCAAAATCAATTTTATCATCTACCTTGTGGAGAAACAGGTCCCCATCCTTAATTGTGTTAACTACCGGTACTTTCCTATCGTTGTACATTATAAAGCCTGTATCGCCAGTTTGACCACCGGATTCAGCATAGAAGGGAGTTTCATTTAGAATTAAAAAGGGTGAAGCATAGCTTTTAATTATTGCCTTGGATTTCAGGTTGCTGTAATCATAACCTGTAAATTCGGTTTTAACTTCTTTATTGCCCGACATTGATTTGAGTACTTCTTTTGATACACTAAATTTTCCGCTTTCTTTTGATCGCTTTCTTTGTTCCTCCATCAGCTCATTAAATTTAACCTCATCAATTGAGAATCCTTTTTCAATTGCCATTATGTTGGTAAGATCCATAGGAAAACCAAACGTATCGTAAAGTTTAAAAACATCCTCTCCGGGAATAATTTTTTCTTTTTTCTTATTAAGTTTTTCAATTATTTCTTCAAACAGTTCAATTCCGCGGTCAAGAGTTGCATTAAAGCTTTCTTCTTCACCTTTAATCACTTTTTTTACATAATCCTTTTTTTCTTTTATTTCAGGGAATGTATCACCCATATTTGTTGTCAATATATCAACAAGTTGAAAAAGAAACGGCTCAATAAGATTAAGTTTTCTGCCGTATCGTGCAGCCCTTCTTAATATTCTTCGTAGCACATATCCTCTTCCTTCATTTCCTGGAACAGCACCATCGGCAATTGCAAATGCTAATGCACGAATGTGATCTGCTATCACTCGCATTGGAATACGGTCTTCCTCCTTTTCATATTTTATACCGCTAAGTTTGGAAACTTCATCTATTAAAGGAGAAAAAACATCGGTGTCGTAATTAGAGTCCTTATTTTGAAGTACAGCACATACTCTCTCAAAGCCCATTCCGGTATCAACATGTTTTGAGGGAAGATCGTGAAGCCTTCCGTTTTCATCCCGATTGTATTGAATAAAAACAAGGTTCCAAATTTCTATGCATTCAGGAGTTCCTGCATTAACATAATCAGGATTGTCAAAATCATCGCCAACATTTATATGAATCTCTGAACAAGGACCGCATGGACCCGTATCACCCATTTCCCAGAAGTTATCTTTTTCACCAAACTTTAAAATGTGTTTTGGATTGATATCTGTTTTAGTTCGCCAAAACTCAAAAGACTCATCATCGTCCTTATAAACTGTTGCCCAAAGTCTTTCCGTAGGGAGTTTCCACACTTTTGTTAACAATTCCCAGGCCCATTCAATTGCTTCTGCCTTGTAATAATCACCAAAAGACCAATTGCCCAGCATTTCAAAAAAAGTATGATGATAGGTGTCATGTCCCACTTCTTCCAGATCGTTATGTTTGCCACTGACACGAATGCATTTTTGGGTATCTGTTGCACGTTTATAATCTCGCTTACCGGTACCAAGAAAAACGTCCTTGAATTGATTCATCCCGGCATTGGTAAACAAGAGTGTGGGATCATCAAAAGGTATGACGGGAGCACTGCTGACTATTTTATGCCCTTTGTTTTTGAAAAAATTAAGAAATTGTTCTCGTATTTTTTTAGATGTCATTTTTACCTTGCATAAAATTCCAAAGTGTAAAAATAACAAAATGAGGTGTAAGCATGAATCACAATTAAACTTTTGATACGGCACTGAAATTGAGCCTTTTTTGCCCTAAATCTCAATAGAGAACAGTGATGCAAAATTCCAGTGGGACTGATAGCTTCGTCTCAATTAATCCTCTTACAGATAGTGAACTGCTTTCGAACACTGCCAATCAGGATAAGTTGGCTTTTGAGCAATTGTACGCTCGCTACTCTTCAATTCTTTATTCACTGATAATGAAAATTATTTCCGACAGAGGAATTTCCGAAAAAATTTTAGTTGAAGTATTTCTGATTTTATGGAGAAGAATTGGGGATTTTGATAAAGAAAATGTTTTTACGAGTTTAATTTTGCTTGCCAGGAACAAAGCGCTTGATTTTCTGAAGAGAAGAAGTGAAAATACTGAACACCCGGAATACGATGAAGATTATGAACGATTTGAAATCCTTCCGACTCTTTCAAAAGAAATAAAACCCCTTGAACTGCACGACGCATTAAAAGTTAAATATGAAATAGGTGAGATGGTAAAAGGTCTTACGGACGCCCAGCGATATGTTTTGTCACTATTTTATTTTGAAGGACTCAATGAAACCGAAATATCACAAAAATTAAAAATCCCCCTTCCAACAGTAAGATCCAAATTGCAGGTTGCAACCGATATCCTTTTAGATAAAACGAGAACCTTGGTAGCATAATATGGATAAATCAAGACTATTGTATTTGATTACACTTGAAGCAATGGGATGCATAACTGCAAAGGAATCCTCGGAGCTTTTAAAAGCGATGAAATCGGAGAAAAATTTTCCATGGAAGGAAATGGGTGAGTATCAAAACTTAGCAGCATTGCTTTCCATGGTAGTAAACCAGGAATCGCCGGCAAAGAACTTAAAGGATTTAGTATTAAAGGAAATTGAAAAGATTAAACCGGAGTCAGAAATTGAATCTAATGTTTCTACAGGACGGGAAAGCAATTCGGCAAAAATTGAAAAAAAAGGGAAAGAGACAGATAATATTCCTGATGATAGTCTTGAGCAGGATGATAATAAAAAAAGCGAGTTAAAAATTGTTGATCATTCGAGCGAATTTGAAGAAGTAAAAGCTAAACTATTTAAGATTAAAGATGATAGAAAAAACCCCTCTGAACCCGGCTATCAATTACTAGAGGAAGATATTGAGGAAATACCATTTGTTAAAAGTGAAAAACAGAAAAAATCAGGGAATAAGTTTTTAAAAAAGAGAACTGCAGTTGCTGCAAGTTTAGCTTTTGCAGTAATTGTCTTATCCACCATTTACTTTCTATATTTCTTTGACGACGATATTGAGGAACAGAAAAAGTTGGCGACAAAAGAAACTGAAATGCTCATTTCTAAAAGCAGGATTATTCCCAAAGAGCAGGAGCCTGTAGTAATATTACAAAACACAGAACAAGTTGAGTCAAAAAATGATCAGCCAGATAAGCTAATATTGCTGGAAGAAAGGAACGTACCCAAAGTTCAGCCAGAAATGATTGAGCAAGTAAAAGAAAATAAATCACAAAAACCTGATCTACCTCCATTGCAGTCACCCGATTTTATAGATGCACCGCTGGTGATTGAAATGACAGAAGATAACTCTGAAACAGATGCTGACTATTTAGCAACTTCAATTCCGGAAAAACAATTGCCTCCGAAAGAAGAAATAGTTGTTAATGAAGAGCCTGTTTATTTTGTTGCGGTTGAAGAAATGCCTGAGCCGATTGGCGGAATCAGTGGTATTCAAAAAAGGATTGTGTACCCGGAACTTGCAAAAAGAGCCGGTATAGAGGGGAAAGTTCTGGTTCTTGCCTTTGTAGATGAATCAGGTAATGTTACCAAAGCAGAGGTAATAAAGGGTATTGGTCTGGGCTGCAATGAGGCGGCAATAAATGCTATTCTGCAAACAAAATTTAAACCGGGAATACAGAGAGGGAAACCGGTAAAAGTTCGTGTAACAATACCAGTTACTTTCAAGCTTTAGGAAGTTTTTACTCCCCTTCTCGATTCAGTTCAAAATATAGCCTTATTTAATAAAAAAAAGCTATCATAGATTAGGTTTGGCACTTTAATTGCTTTTTACAGCTTATAATTTTAGTTTTATTTCGAAAAAAAATCAAAAAAGGAATTTATATTTGGCCGAGAACAGTAAAATATCCGATAGCGAATTAATGCTTAAAGTAGCAGGATATGATTCCAAGGCACTTGAACAGCTCTACGATCGGTATTCCCCAATTCTTTATACCCTTATAAAAAGAATTGTTAATGATGAAGAAGTTGCCAAGGAAGTTCTTTCGGATGTGTTTGTAATTATATGGAAGAAGATTGATCAGTTTGATTTTAAAACTAACAACGTTTATACCTGGCTTATTACAATTGCACGGAACAAAGCAATTGATACTTTAAATAGAAGTTTGCATAAAGAAGGAATTGAAGATTATACTGATAAATATGAAGAAGAAAAGATTCTACCGAAGCTTTCCAATTCAATTAATCCGTTAAACCTGGAGCAAATATTAAATAATGGTGAAAAGGTAAAAGACATCATAAACTCCTTAACTGAAGCCCAAAGATATGTTTTAGAATTATCTTACTACGAAGGATTGAATGAAAAAGAGATAGCTGAAAAATTAAAAATACCGCTTCCGACAGTTAAATCTAAACTTCAACTTGCACTTGGTATTCTTCAACAAAAATTAGTATTTGATTAAGTAAAAAATGGATGGCAAGAAACAAATAGAATTAATAAAACTCAGTACAATTGGTTGTATAAGTGAAGAGGATCAGGCAAGTTTAAATTCATTAATGTTGGAAGATGAGAACTTTCCCTGGAAAGAATTAGGAAATTTCCAAAACCTTGTTGCAGTGCTTCCATCTGCACTTGTAATTGAAATGCCCAGCTGGGAATTAAAAGATAAGGTGGCCACAAAACTTTATAAACTACGTGACGAAATTAAAAGCCAGAAGGAAGAAGAAAAACCGGTTGAGGAACCAGAAGTAACTATTGAGCCATTGGTTGAAGAACCTGAAGAGGGAATAACATTCGAAAAAAATGACCTGGATACAATAGAATCCGATTTCATTCAGGCTCCGCCGCAGCAAAGAGTACCTGACGAACCAATTCTCGAAACACAATCCGGATTCGAGAAATCAAAAACGAAAGCACCCTTAAATAAAGAATTAATCGAAAAAACAACCAAGGAATACATTAATACATATTTTGCAAGGGAGATAGAATCGACACAAAAAAGTATTAAAAAATCATTTCTTCTAACTTTAGTTTTATTTATAGTTGTGCTATTGCTTATTGGTTTTATGTACTTCAAATTTTCCGGAGATCTTGATTCCAAGCAGGAAGAAATAGATGTGCTTAAAAACCGTTTAGGGATTTCTTATTTAGAGGGGGATGTTAAGAAAATAGCTCCCCTTTAGAGCAAAACAAGTCCTATTTTTCTTTCCTTAACAAAATTACCAGTAGAAAAAAAATAATAATTGCAGGCCAGTAAATGTCTAATATGGGTAAAATTGCTTTAGCAAACCCACTAATCTCAAACTTTGTCTGTATTAAAATTAGGGTAGATGCCGAAATAAAAAGCAGCAGTGAAATAAGAATATTAAGTTTTCTGGACGGACCGTTAATGTAGATCATTAAAAATCCCGCTGCTGATATAAGCAATACAATTATCACATATGCAGTAATTTCAATTTTCACCTCAAAATTTAGAATTGTCAATAATAAAGTACCGATCAGGAAAAGAACAGTCCCTAAAAAAACAAAGACATCTACCTTATCTGCAAGCCCAATATAAACCAAACCTATCCCCGCAACTATCAAAAGAAGGCATAAGATATCAATGGCTGAAAAGTCTAACACCCCGATACCTGAAAGTAGAAACATGCTTAGCAAAAATGCTATAATCAGAATTGAAATGGTGATGGTTTTTGACACAATATCCTGAAACTTGTGTGTTCTATATGTAAATCAAACTTAATTTTGTTGACTAAAATATCATACATCGTTGCCACTTCCAAAGACAAATAGTTCATTCGTTTCATATAATTTTTATTTTCTGGTAAAAGAAGTCCTAAAAAATATTTTATGATCGGGCAAATGCTAGTTTTAATTCTTAACCATTCTTTGAGCGCTCACATCACATTAAACTATTCATTATATTTTACTTCATTTTATAAAAAGTTAGTTTATCAATAATAAAAAATACTCTTAACAGTGATACCTTTTGAAGAACCATTAATAAATGTTGGGATACTGGTTGATACAAAATTAAAGTTTGAACTTTACGGCGACTTTACTGTGCCCGGAAGCGAGGAGGTATTTAGCGGCGTTTTTACCGCAGAATTAAAAAACGATAAAATTGTTTGTAAAAGCAAAAGGAATAAAATTGAGATTGAAGATGAGCTAACCTTTCAACCAACAAATCCAATTTCAGAATCATTCTTAATCCGCGATGTAATAATTGGGCTGAAATTTCACTGGGAGAGAAGAGAAAAACAACGATTTAATTTTTCTCTTAAATTGGTTAAGACTAAAGATGAAATCATAGCCATAAATGTCCTCCCGCTTGAAAAATATTTAACAAGTGTTATTTCTTCGGAAATGAGTACTAAAAGTTCAATTGAATTACTAAAGGCACAGGCAGTGGTTGCTAGAAGCTGGATTCTGGCGCAGATGGAGAAAATAAATGAGGTTGTACCTGGTGAAGAAAGTTCAAATCATATTACTGAAATTGAAGATGAATTAATAAAATGGTACGACCGCGAAGATCATAAATTATTTGATGTCTGTGCAGATGACCATTGCCAGAGATTTCAGGGCGTAACGAAAATAATTTCTGAAAGCGCCTTCAGAGCAATTGAGCAAACGAAGGGAATTGTACTTTTGAGCAATTCTAAAATTTGCGACACAAGATATTCTAAATGTTGCGGCGGTATTACAGAATCATTTGAAAATGTTTGGGAAGCTGTAAGATACAATTACCTCGACTCGGTAATTGATTATAAATATGAGCCGGAAATCTATAAAATTGATTTTTCAAAGGAAGAAAATGCGAGAAAATGGATATTGGAAAATCCTCCTGCATATTGTAATACCACAGATGCTAAAATTCTTTCGCATATACTTGTAGATTATGACAGGGAAACAAGGGATTTCTACAGATGGAAAATTGAGTATGAGCAAAATGAACTTGCGCAAATAATTCAGGATAAAACGGGAATTGATTTCGGTGATATTATTGATTTGATCCCTGTCGAGAGGGGCAAATCTGCAAGACTGGTAAGACTAAAAATTATTGGAACCAAAAAAACTTTGATAATTGGAAAAGAATTGGAAATAAGAAGAGTTCTCTCTAAATCTCACTTGTACAGCTCAGCCTTTGTAGTTGAAAAAGCGGGAGATGATATTCCAACAAAATTTATTCTTTCCGGTGCAGGATGGGGCCACGGTGTTGGTCTTTGCCAAATTGGTGCCGCAGTTATGGCTGAAATGGGTTATAACTTTGATGAAATACTTCTTCATTACTTTTCTGATGCCAGTTTAAAAAGGATTTATTAAGGGGAAGTTGATGAAAGTACTATATTCCTGTTTGTCTAAAAGCTGGGGCGGAATGGAAATGTACACTCTCGTTGCGGTTAAACAGCTTCTTAAAAAAAACATTTCTGTTGAACTGCTGTGCATAAGAGATTCACGACTTCACATTGAAGCGAATAACATCGGTATTATTATTCATAGTATTAAAGCGAGTGGCTACATCCATCCGGCAGGAATACTTAAAACATTCTTAACTATAAGAAAGAGCAGATACTCACTTATTCATACACATGCATCGAAGGATTTATGGATTTTGGTCCCGGCGCTTTTTATTTCAAGTAAAAGAATCCCCCTTTTTCTAACAAAACATGTCGGTTCCGGAATCGTTAAAAAGGACTATTTCCATAAGCTGCTGTATAAAAGAGTAAATAGACTTTTTGCAATTAGTAATGTGATCAAAAAAAACCTTATAGAAACCTGTCCTGTTGATCCGGATAGAATTTCTATTTTACCAAACGGTGTTGATGTAATTCAATTCAATCCTGAAACTGCTGATAAAGAAAAAATCAGAAGAGAGTTTAATATTGGAACAAATGAAATTGTTTTGGGTATGCTTGCTAGATTCACTCCCGGCAAGGGGCATGAAGAATTTCTTCAAGCAGCTAAAGAGTTGAATAAAGATTACAATAATTTAAGATACTTAATTGTAGGTGAATCAAGCAGGGGGGAAGAGAGTTATACTGAATACATTAAAGAACTTGCAGAGGAATACAATCTAAAGAATGTCATATTTACCGGCTTTAGAAGTGATACTGCCGATGTGTTGACAGCAATGGATATTTTTGTTTTTCCATCTCATTCAGAAGCTTTCGGAATCGCTTTAATTGAGGCAATGGCAATGAAAAAACCATCCGTTTGCACAAACTCGGATGGAGTACTGGATATAGCAGTTGATAATGTTACTTCGTTGTTGTTTCAGAAAAGAAATCATACTAATCTGAAGGAAAAACTTGTAAAGCTGATTAATTCAAATGAGCTCAGGATTAAATTTGGAGAAAATGCCAGGCAAAGAGTTATTGATTGTTTTAATATAGAAAAGTTAACGGAGATAATAATTGATTTCTACAATAACGAAATGATTAATTAAATATTAATGAATCAAAATAAAATTGATAAAGTTTCTGCGGTAATATTCTCTTTTGATAATGAAATTTGCTCGGAATTAATTTCCAGCCTGAAAAGGAATACCTCTATTCATCAAATTCTGGTCGTGACCGGGGAGAGTAATGTAAACATTAATACAGATTTGATTTTTGAATCAGAAAATTTATTTAGTAGTGAAACGTTAAAAAAGATAAGTAATGCAACAGACTCTTCTTATTTGATTTTAATTATTTGCGATAGAAAAATTGATATTGAGGAAAATGGTCTGATCAAATTAATTTTATACGCACAAAGCACTAACGCAGGCTGGGTTTATTCTGATTTTTACGAGTCTGTGGGAGCAAAAGACGAAGTTCATTATTTAATTGATTATCAGTACGGAAGCATAAGGGATGATTTTGATTTTGGAAATCTGATTTTGGTTTCGACAAAAGAATTAAAAAAAGCATCCGAAAATCTCTTTGCTTCTGAGAAGAAACTGAATTATTCGGGGTTGTATGATTTAAGACTTGCTATCTCCAGAAATGCATCTATTATCAGATTAAAGGAACCACTATATCGATGCGGAAAGAACAGAAATGACTTGAGTAATAAGTTGTTTCTATATCTCGATCCCCAAAACCGTTCCATTCAAAGAGAGTATGAAGAAGTCGTAACACACCATTTAAAAGAAATTGGTGCACTAATTAATACTGAATCGACCAGGGGGATAGAATTTGATAAAAAATCTGAAATAGATGCATCTGTCATCATACCGGTTAAAAACAGGGCGGGGACAATAAAAGATGCCATCGACTCTGCGCTAAACCAAAAATTTAAATTTTCTTTTAATGTAATTGTAGTTGATAATTACTCGGATGACGGCACATCTGAAATAATAAAAAATATTTCTGCTTCTGATGAGCGAGTAGTACATATTATTCCATATCCTAAGGATTTAGGAATTGGCGGTTGCTGGAATGAAGCTTTAATCCATTCGAAGTGCGGAAAGTTTGCGATTCAACTGGATAGCGACGACCTTTATTCAGATGAGAACGCACTTCAAAAGATAGTCGATAAATTTTTTGATGAAAAATGTGCAATGGTAATAGGCAGTTATAAGTTAACCGATTATAACTTAAAAGAAATTCCACCCGGTATTGTCGATCACAGGGAATGGACTGCAGAAAATGGACCCAACAATGCTCTGAGAATAAACGGACTTGGAGCGCCGCGTGCGTTTTATGCTCCACTGGCGAAAGAAATCAAATTTCCGAATGTGAGTTATGGAGAAGATTACTCAATGGGGCTTGCAATCTCCCGGGAGTATAAAATTGGCAGAATTTACGATCCGATTTATTTATGCAGAAGATGGGAGGGAAACACAGATGCTTCACTCTCGATTGAGGAGGAAAATAAGAATAATTTTTACAAGGATTTTCTGCGAACCAATGAGATTAAAGCCCGGCAACAAATAAATAAAATGCGCACATAATTTTTTTATGATTGAAAACATCATTGTTAAAAACGAAAAACTGGATGAGCTGATAGAATCAAATCTTTATGCCGATGCTGCTGATTTTCTTTTCAACTCTCAGATAAATAACTGGGAATTAATGAGAGAGAATTACGCTGGGCTTAAGAATGTAAAAGAAAAATTCTTTTGGTTTGATGAATACAAATTTAAAGTGCAGTTCAACCCGGAAAGAATTAAATCCACTTCTGCTGATGTCAGCGAAGCGGGATTAAGCAGCCGGCGTTGTTTTTTATGTGCTGAAAATCTACCGGTCGAGCAAAAGGGAATCTTACTGAATGATAGTTATATACTGCTATGCAACCCTTTTCCTATTTTCCCGCAGCATTTTACAGTTTCATCATTGGAGCACAGATCACAAAGCATTCAATTTAGTATTGCAAAACTTTTAGATATAACAAAACAGCTTTCCAAGAGGTATACTCTTATTTATAATGGACCTGATTGTGGTGCTTCTGCTCCCGACCATTTGCATTTTCAGGCCGGCACAAAGCTTTTAATGCCGGTTGAAAATGATATTTTTCAACTTAAAAATGATTGTGGAAACATTCTTCTTAACGATGGACAAAATACCGTCTCATATATTAATGACGGATTGCGGACAATAATTTTTATTGAAGCCCTGGAATTAGATTCAGCGGTCAGATTATTTGAAAAGTTATACAGGTGCTATTCAGCATATTCCAACGCAATAAATGAACCGATGATGAACTTACTGTGTAATTACGATAAAGAATTCGGTTTTAGTATGATTATATTTTTAAGGAGCAAACACCGTCCAAAAAGTTATTATGATGAAGATCCGGGGAAAATAATGGTTAGCCCTGCTGCCGTTGACCTAGGTGGCATTATAATTTCACCGCGTGAAAAAGACTATGAAAAATTGAATAAAGAGTTGATCCGGGAAATAATCAGTGAGGTTTCTTTAGACAGTTATTCATTTAAAAAATTTGCGGAAAATTTAAAAGATGAACTAAACTAATCAAGTAAACCGGATGGAGTTTGCGGGGTAGTTAAAAGCTGTTTAAATAATTCCCACCTTCTATTTAAATCATCTTCGGTTCCGCCGTTTCGTTCAATATATTCAGTAACCAAATCGAATCCGTAGCTATAATTAATAACATAGGACCGATAAAACTCCACAAAATCTAATTTCTTTTCGGCTTTTTCGGGTGTGTTAAGGGAGTATTCAACTAAAAATTTTACCGTCCTTTCTCTATCCCATTCTCCGTTAATATAGTTTCTTGCAGCTTCATTACTTACAAAACGAATTTGATTGAGTAACTCTAAAACCTGATTATACTTTTCAACTAGACTGGTATCTAATCCCGCCAGAGGGAAAAGAAAATCTTTCATAAATTTAATTTTTGAATTTCCCGGAAAAATTAATTTTTCTCCAAAGTTGGCCGTTCCTTCTGCTATAAGGGATATTGGGCTGTAAAGCGGATAAACAGAATACTCAACCCATCCGCGGTCCTTTACAAGTTTTTGTTCGAGCAGAGAATTAAAAAGATGATGTCCCGGGTAACCTTCATGTGCCGAAAGACCGATTGCTCTGTCAATTGTTAATGGCAAGTCTGTGTTTATTTGTATAATACTGAAAAAATTTCCCCTGAACCAATTATATGCACCCCATGATTTTCCGCTTACATATTCTACTTCAAATTTTTCACTCTCCGGCAGTGCAATATGCTCTAAAGTTCTTTTTCTGCATTCATTCATGGTCAAATCAAAAACCGCATCAATTTTTTCTCTGGGTATAATAAACTGGTTTATAAATCTGTTATATCGACCACCCAAATTTCCTTTACCCGGGAGGATATCATCCAGTTTTTTTAGTATTGCGGCAGTATGTTCCTTATCATAGCGCGGAGAATTTGCATCATATAAAATTTGTGCCTCCTTTTCAAAAGTAAATTCAGCGCCTGATATTATAGCGATCATTCCTTTTATGGAAAGAAGCTGCTTGTATAGAAATCTGTACCTCAGAGTCTCAAGTTCGGTTGCATTGTATTCACTTAATTCGTCGAGTCCATTTAAAAGATCATCTGCCTTATTATTTAGCGATGATATAAGTGTCGAGTCAATATCCTGCCTGGTGCTTTTATCAGGCTTCCAGTTTTTAGGTCCGTAATATGCATCGACATATTCAGGTCTGTATAATCCGATTTCAAGAACCAGCTTAACATAGTTTTCTGCAATTTGATCCATCTTTAATTCCAATTCACTTTTATTTATTTGTTCCTTCTTCTCACCGCAGGAAATACTGATTAGTAATGCGACGATTAATAAAAATATTTTATTCAACTTTGTTTTCATTTTTTTGTTTTTAAATTTGATATTCAGTTATATACCCGGAACTAATTAAGTTGTAAAATCAGGTAACTAATGCCTCCTGCATTCAGTTCAATTTGATTATTCATTATTTCAATTGCATCCCCGGTTATTAAATCTTTTGCTTTCGAAAGTTTATACACTTCCGGCAAAGCCAGTTTAAAATTCTTTTCATTCGGATTTTTATTAATGATTGTAAGAATTCTTTCAGTCATATCCGATCTTAAATAAGCATAAATATTTTCGTCCGCCTGGAGAGTTAAAAAATCTCCATAGCGCAGAGAAGGATGGTCCTTCCTGATATGAATCAGTTTGCTGACTACCTGCATTGTCTTCTTTTCCATTTCATTTAACTGGTCATTGAATCTCATCATTCTCCTGTTATCCGGATCGGCTGCACCCGTCATTCCAAATTCATCACCGTAGTAAATAATCGGTATGCCCGGAATAGTTAAAATGTATGCAAGATGAAGCTTTAATTTTTCGTAGCTGGAAGGATTATCCACCTGAGGCGGATTTGTCCATGCAACCTCCTTCGCTTTTCCGTCGTTAATTTCAAGATCACCATCTGCATAAGCCAGGTAACGGATTTTGTCGTGGCTATCCATTATATTACCCATTAAATTGTTATAGCCGAAAACCTGAAAACTCTTTTGCATCTGATAATCGAGCAATTTGAATGAAGCATTTTCATCTAAAAAAGTTGGAATTGCCACATCATAAAGATTAAAATTAAACTGAGCATTCAATTGACCGTTATTTACGTATGAATTTATTAATTCAATTCCGCCAAAAGTTTCTCCAATCTGATATAATTTTTTATTTAAAGGAATTTCAATTCTGCTTTTTGTTTTTTTAGCAAGCATTCGCCAAAACTTATTGGGAACGTGCTTTACGGCATCATGCCTGTAGCCATCTGCACCAGTAACTGTTAACCACCAAATGGCGTTGTCCGTCATAAATTCCAGTGCATCAACGGAGCCTTCATAGTCAAACGAGGGCATGTACGGTTCAAACCAGGTTGTTAAACGATACTCGTCCCATAGACGTAAATTTTTTCTACCGTTGGGGAGATCAAGTTTTCCGAACCAGTTACGATGCTCTTTCCAGAACGGATGTTCCTGATGAATGTGATTTGAAATATAATCCCAGAGAATATTAATGTTGTTTGCGTGGGCAATCTTTACCAGCTTGCGTGCTAAATCCATATCGCCGAACTTTTCTTCAACTTTTGTCGATGAAACAGGCCAATAGCCATGGTAACCAGTGTAATATCTGTGTGGTGAAGGATACTCACGGTAAGCATTATTTGTATTATCCACAATAGGTGAAATCCAGAAAGTGTTTATTCCAAGTTTTGTAAAGTAGCCCTCTTCAATTTTATCGATTATTCCCTTTAAATCCCCACCATGGTAATTGGCAGGAGAAAAAAGCGAATCGTGCTTCACAGGATTATCATTTGACTTGTCACCGTTATTAAAACGATCGATCATTATACTGTAGATAATTTGATCGTGTAAAGTCCGATGTTTTGATTCGCTCACAACTATTCCATTGTAAAGCTGTACGGTTTGAATATTACTGTGCTTTCCATTTCTGTTTACAGCGATCCTAACCGTGCGATTTCCCTCCAAATTTTTCTTCTGCAGTAATAAAGTAATTTCTCTTCCGTTTATTTCAATCTGATCCGGAGGTAATTTTTGGTTATCAATAAGTGCGATTACGGATTCAGGACTTACCAAATTGCTCCTATCGACATTCTCAAAATAGAATTTAAGCTTCAATTCGCTAAGTGTTTCCTCTTTCCCTAGGATATGGAGAAATATTTTATCGGTGACTTCTTCTTCAATTACACGTACGGAATTAAAATCACCCAGACCATTCGGAACTTTAACCGGGTTGGCCGGATCAATTAACTCTTTACCGTCAACGTAAAACTTATATTCATATCTGCCGGGGTCCAAAGGAATTTCAATTTCTAAAATCCCATCATTATTTAAATCCTTCATCGGAAGATCTTGTCTGTTCCAGCTGTTAAACTGCCCGAATAAGTTTACCTGCACATCAGTCGGATCAGGCTTGTACGTGAATCTGTAAGTTTTTGTTTTGTTCAGCTTAACAGGAATTTCATAAGCTTTATTACTTAATTCAAATGAAACCAGCTCCAGACCAGTGAAATCATTTTTTGGCAGGAAAAAAATTGAATCGCCAGCAGCATTAAGCCAGGATTTTATGTTTTTGTTTGATTGAAGTTTGATATCGTAATTGTCTGAATAAAACAGATCACTTAAGACAATCTTCGTTATCCCATCCTGATTTAAATTAAGCGGTTGAATTAAATCGTGGATGGTCTGTGAATTCGCAGTAATAGCAATTAAAAAGATGAACAAAAATATTTTTTTAGCCATTTTTCCTTCCTGGACTTAATTAGAATTTCTCTTCATTTTATCAGGTAAAATTACAATTTTGTTCATCTTATTAAAACAACGCGATGAAAGGAAGGCGGATTGATCAGGAGGTCGTTAGGTGTGGTTATCATTTGATTTATCTGCGGATCGGACGAGAGTCAGATCTATACATTTTTACATTTTTTTGCTTGATGTAGGGAATGAACTCCCGTTCATTCCGCTTCTAATGATTTTGCATATTTTAAATAAATTCGTTCTAAATGACGTGGAACAGAATCTATATCGTCCCGTACGGGACTTTGATTGTTTTTTCGTTTTGCTGTTTCTACAAATATTTTGTCCCTGCCTTCCGCCTGCCTGCCGGTAGGCAGGGCAGGCAAGCCTACGGTACAAAAGGGATATAAATTCCGTGAAGAGTGATGAAAATCCCGTTAGGGATATATATTTATAAAACAAATTTTTCCGCACGAAATGAAATCCCGTCAGGGATTAAATATTTATAGATATAAATACCAATACGAACAAATTAGTCCCGTAGGGACTAAATAGCTGCATAACATATAATCAGCACGATGTAAAATCACATCAGGAGTTAGATATTTTTAAAATAAAAAAGGCGAAGAACAATTAAATATTCTTCGCCTTAAAACAGGGGACTATAAATTACTTCAAAGCTGCATCCTTTGCTGCTTTGGAAATTCTGAATTTTAAAACTTTCTTTGCAGGAATTACCATTGTCTGACCTGTAGCAGGATTCCTTCCCATTCTTTGTTTCCTGTTTGAAACGGTTAATTTGCCAAGTCCCGGAATTACAAAGTCTCTCTTAGCTTCTTTATATGAAAGTTTTACCAGCTCATCTAAAAACTCACCAGCAACTTTTTTGGTGGTTTTTGTTTTCTTGGCAAGATGAGTAATTATCTCGCCCTTTGTCATTGATTTACCCATGAGAACCCTCCTTATTGAAATAGTTATTAATTACGTGTATGAAAATAACCAATATTTAATTCAAACAAAATATTATTCGAAGAAAAATGAAAAAATAAATGCGCTCAAACCCGCATGAACAGGGGACTTCAAGAAGGTGGTTATCGAAGGACTTACAGGTAAAACTAATTATCCTTTGTTGATTTCTATTTATTAACTATTTTCCTTTAACGTAACAAAGGAATTTTCTTTGTAATTCAACCAATGCTAAAACACCTCATTTTTATATTCACTTTTCTCTTTACATCTTCATTGTTTTCACAAGGCACAGATTCACTATTAATTATTGAGGAAACCGAAATCCCGGATTCACTAAATGCAGTAATAACTGATTCGGCGAATGTTACTGATTCATTAAAAAGTTTTGTAACCGCTATAAAGGATACGGTTATTCCGATTCAGGGGGAACCTTTGGCAGATGTTAGCACAATCATTAATAAAAGAACATTTCTTTTTACAAATTACAGATACACCGGTGACCTGCTTCGTTCATTTTCATTTAATTTTATAAAAGATCTGGGATTTGTTGGTCAACCGCACGAAACTTTTATATACGGTGTCGGTAATCATGGGATAAGTTTTTTGCAGGATGGTATACTTTTAAATAACAGTTTTACAAACTCACTTGATTTAAATCTTCTGCAAAGTGAAGATATTGACTCAATTGAAATTGTTCCATCGACCAGAGGATTTTTATACGGACCGTACAACAATCCGGTTACGGTAAACTTTATTACCAGAGATTTTATACCTCCCGAGACTTACTCACGTATAAAATATTACGAGGGACCGGAAGGCGAAGCAATGATCGATGGGAAATTTAGTTCACAAATAATGAAAAGGTGGAATTTATCTTTCCAGGCAACTAACAGAAGTGTAGATGAAACTTATACTAACTCTGAATTTGGTATCTGGCAGGCAAATACCAAGCTTAAATATTTTTTATCCAACTCGGTTAACATCTCAGGCTCTTATTATTTTGTAAGTGCAAATCAGGGGCTGAACGGAGGTGTTGATTTTGACAGCCTTTCCAGAAGTTCAAATGATCCTAATACTGATCTTTACGATCCTGTAACAGCACCTGTTCTGAATCCAAACCGTACGCTTGATGTAACACAGCATAACTTTAGTTTAAGAACACTTGCAAAACCGTTTGATGGTTCTAAGCTGGATTTGTCTTTTTATTATAGATATAGTAAGGATGAAGAGAGAAATGAAAACGACACATCTGTATCTAAACGTAATTTGGACTTAAAAGTTCTTGGCGGATCGTTTGGCTACAAACAGGAATCAGAGTTGCTACAACTTGATTTATTTGCAACTTATAAGAAGGATAATTCAAGTGAATCGACAGAGAATTATTTTTTCCATCCCACTTCTTACAAAAAAGATGAGATATATTATTCTATAGGTGGAATTCTCTCAGCGGAGATCTTAAACGATGCAATTGTTCCTTCAATCTTCTATAAATATGAAAATAAAAATTTTGGTGATGGCAAAACTTTGGTTAATCCAGGGTATGGATTTGATCTTAAAATAGCCCCTATACAAAGTATGAACTTCTATATAGGGTATTCAAAACTAAATCAGCTCAAAGATAATGATGCAGACTTTTTAGAATTAGGTTGGGGATTTCAGGTTCCTAATATTAGTTTAGAGCTAAAATACTTTGAGATGGACAATTTCGTCCCATTTCTACCAAACCTCTGGTCTATTATTCTAGCAGGAGCAGAGATTGGTTATCCAAAATATTCAACCAAAGGATTTGGTTTGAGTGGAAATTATAAATTTTGGATTCTTTTAATTGATGCAAACTGTTCTTATTATTTTGAAGATAGAGTAGGTTTACCAGAATATCAGTTAATCAGTGGTCTTTATATTAATGATATGTTCTTTGACAATAACCTTAATTTAAAAGCTGGATTTAAATTCTATCTTACCGGTGAAATTGAAGCTGGGTGGTATGGGTTTACAAATGAGGAGAAAATTCAACCTTCAAACAAACTCGATTTCACTTTAGCGGGTGAAATCAAGGGTGCCGCAATTTTTTATTTCATCTGGGAAAATTTACTGGGGAATCAGTACTATATCACACCTTATTACCCGATGCCGGAGAGGAATATCAGGTTTGGATTAGCATGGGAGTTGTTTAATTAGAAAGTCAGAGCCCCCTCTGTCACTGCGTGACATCTCCCCCTAAGGGGGAGAATAATTCACACTTCTAAAATCGATATTCTACACCTACCTTCGGTAGGCAAGTTCAATATTCATTATTCAAAAAGATTTTTCATCGTCCGGCGGTAGCCGGACTTCTCAGAATCACAAATGTAATCGAATTACAGACTAAGCATATCCTTAAACTTAACTGCCTGTCTGCGTGAGACCTCTACTTTGTGTCCGTCTTTCAGCTTAACAAGCAATCCGCCGTTCAGCCATGGTTCGATCGAATCGATCCATTTAAGATTGATTATGTGTTTTCTGTTTGCACGGAAAAAAGTTTTATCATCCAATCTTTCATCTAGATAATTAAGTGTGCGAAGAATAAGCGGTTTGTTCTCCTCAAAAAACAGGCGAACGTAATTTCCTTCTGATTCAAAAAGTCTGACTTTTTCCAGCTTAACGAACCAGCAGCGGTCGCCGTCTTTTACAAAAACCTGGTCCGCTTCGGAAAGATGTTCCTTATCAGCTTCAACAGCAGATTTTTTTCTGCTCTTTTCTATAAGTTTTTTTACCGTGTCTTCAAGTCTCTGCGGTTCAATTGGTTTTAGCAGGTAGTCAAGGGCGTTGTATTCAAATGCTTTTAAAGCATATTCATCGTATGCAGTTGTAAATACTACTGTTGGAACGCTGTCTAGTTCCTCTAAAAGATCGAAACCCGATTTACCCGGCATTTGAATATCCAGAAAAATCAGATCCGGCCTCAGCTGGTTTATTTTCTCCGCAGCGTCTTCGGCATTTACAGCCTCTCCAACAACCTGCAGATCTTTAAAGGGTGTAAGTAAACGCTTTAGTTCTGTGCGGGCAAGTCTTTCGTCATCAACTATTAAAGCTTTCATTTTTTGTACCTCCTGTTTTATACTGTAGAAGCAGGAATGGGAATTTCTAATTCTGCTAAAACTTTATCTCCATTTATATTTTTCAGAGAAAATTTCGCTTCTTCTCCGTAAAGCAGATTTAACCTGTGTTTTGTATTGTTTATGCCAAAACCATTTGAATTTTTGAGTTCACTTGCACTTAAGTGACCGCTGTTTTCAATTTCTATTTTAAGTTGCGATTTACCATTTACAATTTGCAAGCTGGTTTTAATATCTATTTCTCCCCCCGTGGTTCTTTTAGAAATACCATGCTTAATTCCGTTTTCAACTAAAGTCTGAATCATCATCGGCGGTATCTCTATATTTTCAGATTGCGGATCGACGTGGAGATTATATTTCAGCCGCTCTTCAAATCTTATTCGTTCGAGATCGAGATAATTGCGGACGGTTTCCATCTCATCTTCGAGCGGAACGCTTTCCATTTTTTCCATTTGAAGGGAATACCGCAGTATATTTGACAATTTAGTGAGCGCGGCTTTGGCGGCTTCGCGGTCTTCTTCAATCAACGCCCGGATGCTATTCATTGCGTTAAACATGAAATGAGGATTAAGCTGAGACTTTAAAGTTTTAAGCTCGTAATCTTTTACCGCCGCCTCCCAGATGAGTGATTCAATCTCCTTCTTATTATAATTTTCCAAATAGTGAACTGCAAAATATATCAGCGACCAGAGAAAAATAACACCCGATGTGTTTATTGCTCCTGCAATAGGCATACCTACAGTCAGCTCATCACGATTCATTGTCCCTGAAAAGTAACTTACAGCAAAAACCAATGCGTAAATAATAATGCCGGTTATAAAACTGGCAAAAATCACACGGGGAATGATTTTTTTAAGCGGAAGTTCAAGCCACCTCTTTCTTCTGATTATTTTTCGAAGAAGGTGTGTGAAGAATACACCAACGATTCCCAGAAATATCCAGACTAAGATTCTCTGCCATGGTAGTTCTTCAAATGAAGAAATTACTAGCAGGTTAATTAAAATGAATGAAGACCAGCCTGAAATCTGGCTTATCCAGTAAATTTTTTTGCGGCTTAGTTTCATTTTCTCGTTTGTTTTTTCTTTTTTAACCGCATTACGAAAGTTTTGGGTGATTTTTAAGTCTGTGCTCATCAAATATAATCTTATTCTTAGTGAAGATAAACAAGCCCCGCATTACGGGGCCGAATTTTCAATTCAAAATTATTAAG
>Ga0209536_100000798_pt1 | contig 52107 bp, 43 predicted proteins | sample DeeMarSeWOR28_12_FD_187461 | JGI IMG/M metagenome (GOLD analysis project Ga0209536, IMG submission 187461) | Marine sediment microbial communities from White Oak River estuary, North Carolina - WOR-2-8_12 (SPAdes) (version 2) | ecosystem: Environmental > Aquatic > Marine > Intertidal zone >... | reverse complement strand
ATGGTATTTTATTATACCATTCCCATGATAAGTTTTTTACTGATCTCCGTTATAGTGACTGGTTTAAATTTATCGATACAATATAAATGCCAGATAATGAGTTACTGCCAATCGATGTGGACATTAATTCTGATTTGCATCATCCAGCTTTCCGCCTTTCTATTCTTATATTGCTCCAAACCAAAAGTCGGTTCGATTAAAACAATCTCATTATTAGGAGAGACAAAATTTGCAGTCCTTTGTGGAAGAGACAAGAATAAAAAACTGAATTGGCTGGAGAGTGAAATCAGGCAGTATAATCCGCCAAAAGAAACGGAATAACTCATTATGATTCCGGCCTACTGCTGGTTCACCTGGCCCGATTCCGGTTTTTATTGACCTGCAATAAATACCTTTTAGATTACGTCAGCGGTTTTCTCTCTGCTCGCATAATTCGCATTAGTAAAAACGATTAAATTCATTGCGCAATTTTTCTGGTAAACTCCCGGTCACCAAATTCTGTACAAAATCCATGGCATCTAAAGGAATGCCTTGGAATTCTTTTACCGGTTATGTATCTTTCGGTGTATTCATATCCAATGCCTTCAACTTAAATTTTATTTTAATCGCTTAAAATAGAGGATGAATCTGACGGTTTTTTATATTTAAATCCTGTTTGCACCAATTTATACAGGGGATCTAATACAATAGGGACCATAAATGAGGTATTTACAAAGCCGACAGTAATTTATTATCTGCCTGACAATTGTGTTTTTAAAATTGCATTGAGCGGATCAAATTGCTCTAGAAAATAACAGAATTTGCTCAAATTAAAGTGGAGGTAAACATGAAAAATCAGTACCTGGTATATGTCGGATTTGCGATTGCGCTCATAGCCGCTCTCGGCGGCGTGGTATATCCCGAATATGCCGAGGTAGCCTGGGGGATTGCCGGCCTGTTCGGATTCGGATCGCTGGCGGCCTTAAGACAATTCATTGATTCAAAGGGCTGGAAGACCTATGTCGTTGGTGGTATCACGGCACTTGCCGGTATTTTATCCGCATTTGGGGTAATATCCTCCGATATCTATAAGGCCTGGCTGGCTATTGCAGCTACGCTCGGCGGCATTACGGTTCAACAGGCTTTGAGCAAGGCAAAAATGAAAAAAGCATAAGATCAACGTCCAATCACCTATTTCGTGTTGCTTTAAAGAAAATCGAATTCGCGACAAATCAGATAGTCCATTTGTCATTCGGGCGGTACTATTCAGTGGCACAATAAGTTATCCGCAGCTGTACGGATCGCAGACGAATATGAGCATAGTAAGTTCTGTCCGAGGAGAGAATTTTTTATCAAGTTTGATGTTCGATGATTTTACGGCGAACTTAATACGGTTAAATATATCCAAAATTTAAAACGAAAAAGGATTGTTTCAGATTCTGCAATACTATATTTAAACGTTAAATCACTCGCCTTATATACAACCTGCTACATTCCGCTTTTTCTGACCGGATTAAAGCCTTCTCAAAGTACGGCACTTTCGGATTGCTCAGAAAATACCCGAATACCGGAATTGATCTCACGAAATTAATAGCACCAACAGTGTACGAATTGTCCGGTTGAGAAAATAATTACATCCTGCCTAAACTAATATCATTTACCATCTTGAAGGCTTTTATAGGATCATAGTCTATTAATCCAACCTGATGCGAATGCGGTGAAAACATAATATTGATCCTGTCACTAAAATCAGATTCAGTAAGGACAATTAAAACATAGTTTTTCAACCGGCACCATACAATCTTTCCTACAACCTCATACTAATATTGAAGGTCACACTGTATTTAACTGGCAGAATATTATCGGTTACTTAGCTGGATTGATGTTAATTATATGATTAAGAAATTGAAAAATTGGAAATGGTTTTATATCTTCGTCAGACTCCATTGATTATTCAAAGTTAAAACGTCCTCTGAAGGGGTGAGATTTTTTCATACTCAAAAGCCAATTTATCCGGCGGTATTTACCGGATCACAATGATAAATTTTCAGGGAAGCCGATGCCATACAATTTGCGACTGATGAAGTAATATCTTTTTGTCATTATATTCATGATGGTTCCTGCTAATAATTATCGTGCACCTGAACAATTAAAAGAAGAAAGGTGTCGGCGGATTCACTATCCTTCCGAAAAAGCTTTAATACCGTAATTCTAATCTGAGGAGACGGCATGAACATTACATCAAGCAAAGACCTGATCGCTGCCGGAAAAGAGAAGGAGGCGATCAATTTCATCCTGGAAAACTGCTTCAGGGCGGGCTTCGGGGCCCTGAGCAAAACCGACCTGGATCTGATCCTGTTCAGTGCCATACTTAAATTCGGTGAAGAGGTAAAAACAAATGATCATGACCTGAGCAAATACCTGCAGATCACCCAGCAGCGTATTCGGAATCTGAAAGAAAAAGCGAGTGTCAAATATCTTATGATCACACGTGAGGAAGCCATCAAACGCTTTACCGAAAAAGCGGCATCGGCGAAACCGGAGGATATTTTCCTCGATATTCCCATTTTTGATATCGCCGTAAAAAATGAGATCGAAGCAATCCTGGATGAGAACAATATCCTGCTGTATTCTCAGCTGAACTGGAAGATCTTCAGGTTGCGTATTGACGACTTTCTCGAGCTGAGCATTCTGTTTGAAACCGAAGCGGAAGTGGGAAAAAGCCGGGAAGAGACGGAAGAAAAAATAATGGCGGATATAAGAAAACTGGTGGCAGAAAATGAAGAATTTCAGAAAAATATCACCGCAGGGGAAAATAAAATTGCCGAATTGTCAAAAAAAGCTTTAAAAGATGCCCTGGTCAAAGGTGGTATTTCTTTCGGGATTGATCTGCTGGCCTCGCTGGTGCCGGGCGGCACCTTTGTCTCAGGACCGGTGAAAAAATTGCTGACGACAATCGCTGGCAAAGTATGAAATTGATAAACATGTTTATTTACCATATATTTACGGAAACACGGGAAGGGCATCCCGCAATGCGCATACCGGGCTCCGGGTTGGGGTCTCTCGTGAATCATGATATAGCTTTTACTGTTTTTATACACTTTTGAAGCGAATTACCGGCTAGTTTTCCGGATATTTATTGAATTTATTTTGTTCCTCTGCCTTTCGCAGCACCTGATTTTATGTATTACTGAAATTATTTTTTTAAAGCGTTTAGAGCATGCGTACATATGCATGCAGTCATATCACAATAATTTTTTTCAATATTTAGATACATCGGGAGGATCTATATGGAAATTACCCGTGACCACTACCTATCCGAAGCCGACCGGGAATTTACTACAAATAAGACCAGTGGCGATTACATTAAACTGGATACCATCGTGATGCATTATACTGCCGGAAGAGATGCCCGCTCGTCGGCCGACACCTTGTGCGATCCGGATATTAAGGCCTCGGCCCACCTGGTGCTCGGGCGGGATGGTAAAATATACCAGCTGGCGCCGTTCACTGTCAGTACCTGGCACGCCGGTACCAGTTCCTATGCGGGCCGGAACGGTCTGAATCAGTACTCCATCGGGATAGAAATGGATAATGCCGGTGAGCTGTCACGCAGCGGGTCGATTTATCGTTCCTGGTTCGGGGCACAATACGCCGAGGAAGAGGTGGTTTATGCCGTCCATCGCAACCAGAGTATGCCCAAATACTGGCACCGCTATTCGGAGAAGCAGATTGAACTGGCTGAAAAAATATGCCGTTTGCTGGTCAAAAAATACAATATCGAATATATTCTGGGACACGAAGAAATTGCTCCGACACGTAAAATTGATCCCGGCCCGGCTTTTCCCCTGAACAAGTTGCGCAGCACAATTTTAGAAACGGATCGTGCCAGTAACGATAGTGATGAATTCCCGGCCCGGGGGAAGGTGACAGCAAGCAGTCTAAATATCCGTGCTGACGCCAGCGGTGCGGCCGAAAAAATGGCCAGACCGCTAAAACAGAATGCCGAAGTAACCGTTCTGGAAAGAAAAAACAACTGGTACCGGGTCAAAACAGAAATCGAAGGATGGGTGTATGCCGAATATATCGATCTTGTTTCCTGATAATGGTATTTAACAGCAGAACTATAGAGAACGCAGAGAAAAATTTATGTGCATTGCATGCGTATTAAAATAACATGATAGTCTTATACATGTTTCAAATACGCAATAACGTTAAAGGAAAGAGGGTCTGTTTTTGGAGATGATAACAATTACCCTGCGCACTCTTTGGTTATCATTTGGTATAACTATATAGAAAATAGGAGCATCAGATGAAAAAATGGATCACGGTCATCGTAGTGGTGATCATTGTGGGTGTGATCGTCTATCTGGTAAAAGAGGGGATACTCAGCTGGCAGACCATCTCCATTCTGGCGGCAGCAGTGGCAGCGCCATTCAAATTTATAGCCGGATTATTCAGTACCAAGGACGAAGAACAGGAAATCATCAGCCGGCATGAGGAGGTGCGGGCAGCGGAGGCCGCTTACCGGGCCGGTGTCGCGGAACGGATACTGGAGAAGGAACAGAATATAGTACGGTTACAACAGGAAGTTGAATTGATTGATCAACGACTGGAAGACCTGCGCCGTAAACGGGAGCGTATAAGTAAAGAAGTTGACGCAATGAGCCTGCGCCAGCTTCAAAAAGAAGGACAAAAATATTTGGGAGATTAAACGTGTCAGAAATAAGACGCATTTTACTGTTTGTCACCATTCTGGTCTCACCGGTGCCGGAGATATACACATCGGATCTTCTGCCGCCGACGGTTGAACCGGGTCAATCCCTTACCAATGATACCGCCCAGGATATTTATATCGTTATAAAACTTCATCCGGAAGATTCGTTCGAAAATAGTACGGCGGATACTGCGCTGGTCTTCCGTGAGGCCGAATTTCTGAAACGGTTTTACTATTATAAAATGCACTCCCGCACCGGGAAATATGATGTCGGGGTAAAGGTATATGAAAAATTGCTGCAGGAGCTGGATTCTGATATTGACAAAATCAGAAAAACCAAGTGAAAGGAGAAAAATGATGCGCTTGTTGTTTGTGCTTGTTATCAGTGTGCTGAGCTTCAATATCCAGGCGCAGGATGTGGAATTCCCTCAGCCGATCATACCGGGGCAGTCGGTATTTGATGTTCCCGCTGAGTTCGATACCCTGTGGATATTGAAGCACTCACAATATAAAAATTGTATAAAAAATTCGAAGGAGCTCGTTCTAGCCGACAGCATGTACCAGCTGCTTGACAAAAAATCACAGTTGCTTCAGAATATCGTTGCGGAGAAAGACAGTATCATCAAGTATAATTCAGAAGCCTATCAACACTACCTTGCCTTATGGGAAAAAACCGATAAGCAGCTTGAATCGGTGGAATTGAAAAATGTGTCAATCAAACGCCAGCGATGGTACTTCGGAATCGCAGGTCTGATCGTTGGCGGATTGCTGGGAATTCTTATTTTTTAATCATTTGAGGAGATATAATAAAATGGATTCACTTTTTTATCTGGTCTTTATTCCGGTGCTTGTCTGGCTTGTGGCGGTAATCATTCTGTTTTACTTTTTACTCAGACACTATACCTTTAAAAAATGGGAAACCCCTAATCCCTATCAGGCCGAGACATTTGCCATGCCGCGGGGTATTTTCAGAGGCATTCTGACCCTGTCGTTATTATTTCTTGTTATGCTGATGGAGGTGGTCAGCCTTAAGATTAATAATATTGAGGCTCATATTGATAATCTCCTGGTTGCCTTCCAAATGATGCTGGCTTTTTATTTTGGCAGCAAGGTGATGCACCATGTCACGAAAGCCGATGAGCGCAAAACCAAACAGCGGGCCGGCATGCTGTCCGAAACATTGAAGACAGAGGGCCTGCCGGGTGATGCTGAGGCGGTAGGATAATTTCAACCGGATATAAAATATGACCACAAGAAATTTTTTGCATCCGCCCGGCAATGCACCGGCAACTTTTTTCGCCGGCAAAGGCGAGGCCGTGGTTTTCTGGATCAGCGTCGCATCGCTGCTTTTGCTGTCACTGTTATATCTCTTCCGGTACACCTCAGGAGTTGACCGGTACACTGTTCTTGGACCGGAGGGGCAGACAATGGCAGCTTATATAATGCAGCTTGAAAAGATCAACCAGGATCAGGCCGCCCGGCTGGCTGAGGAATCTGCTTCCCGGGAAGAAGCCAACCGGCAGTTGGAGGTGCTCAGGAAGAAGATTGAAGAGTTGACCGCCAGTGAATCAGAGAAAGTTGAAAGGGAGTCCGCTCCCGGGGTAAAATCCGGTGAAGTAAAGCTGCGCATCAGGGAAAAAAGCGGCAGTACAATCAGAATAAAACGCCGATAACTGAAGGAAACCATTTTTTCCCCTTGACTGATTCAGGCGGGTCTAACCCGGGTCATAGCGGTTGAATATCAACCAAAAGGCTATATTGTGGGTGGTGGGAAGAATATCAGGATTTTGTTACGCGTCATACCTTTTTTCTGAAATGTATCATTTATATAAATGAAAAGGAGGTTGTCATGGCAGTAAGTATAGATGAAGCGAGAAAGCTGCTCCCGGAGGTGCGCAAGGAATTGATGCGTAAGCCCAATGTTGTCGCTACAGGTGTTGGGTACAAGGTTGTTAAAGGGGAGCAGACTAAAGAGCTGGCCCTGATCTGTTCGGTTGACACCAAAAAGGCAAAGGAGGCATTGAGTGCGAAAGAGTTGATCCCGGCCAGTATTCAAAATGTGCCGACCGATGTGTATACCACCGGCATCATCTCAGCCCTGCAGGACAGGCGGAGCAGGGTGCGTCCGGCGCCGGGCGGCGTGAGCATCGGCCACCAAGACATAACTGCCGGTACGCTGGGCTGTCTGGTGAAAAAAAACAATAAGCTTTTCATCCTGTCCAACAACCATGTTCTGGCCAACAGTAATAATGCCAGTATCGGTGATACCATTCTGCAGCCCGGCCCTGCCGACGGCGGACGCTATCCGCAGGATCATATTGCCGATCTGAGTGAATTTGTCCCGATCGTCTTTGAGGAAGAGGACGGTACCTGTCCGATTGCCAATGCCGTCGCCGCTGTTCTGAACGGACTGGCTTTCTTGACCGGGAGCAAGACCAAATTGCGCAGTGTCCGGAAGCAGGTTGCGGAAAATCTGGTCGATTGCGCCATCGCTGAACCGATTAATCCGGATTATGTTATAAATGAAATTCTGGATATCGGGACCGTTTCAGAAGTGGCAGAAGCAAGCCTGGATATGGAGATTCAGAAAAGCGGGCGGACAACCGGCCACACTACCGGACGGATCATGCAGATCGATGTGGTCTCCCGGGTTTCCTATGGCCCGAATAAAATAGCCACCTTTGTCAATCAGCTGATGGCCGGTGCCATGAGCCAGGGCGGTGACAGCGGATCGGCTGTAGTGAGTATGGATAAGAAACTGGTCGGCCTGCTGTTCGCCGGCAGCACCAGCACCACGGTCATCAATCCGATCCAGTATGTGTTTGAGGCTTTGGGGGTAACCCTTCCCTGAGGATTGAATACATCAGGCGTTTGTTTATCGGAGATAATGATTGGGTACATTATAATATGTCTGATCAGATAGAGAAGATTAGAGCCGTCAAACTGAAATATGAAAAATCCTGGATGGCGCTGGAAGGGATCGTTGCCGTCGGGATAGGCAAAACCTCGGCCGGAAAGACAGGGATAATCGTTTCGGTAAAAGAGGATGTGAAAAAATACCGGCGGAAGATAGCGGATGAAATTGAAGGTGTACCGGTTGAAATTCAGGAGACTGGCGAAATAAAGGCATTTTGAGGCAGGCTCTCTATTGCAGAAAGAGACTTCTGGAAAATAGATTTTTTACTGTCATTGCGACGCCGACTAAGTCGGGGCAAAGATTAAATCCGGATCGTGGCGAAGCCACTCCTCCGGAGGAATGACAATAAAAACAATGTTTCAGAAGTCTCAGATAATAAGTTGTTTAAACGTAAACAGTCTCCTATTTCCGCAGAGAATGAAGTAAAACAATAATCACTTCGATCAGATTGCAGAGAGGATAATTATGCTGCTATGGCTTGATATCCTGATCGGGCTGGTGGTAATTCTTTTGGCGGTAAGTCTGGTTATTATGATACTCACCCAGATGATCGTTGCCTTACTGAATCTGCGCGGAACGAATCTGAAAAAGGGTATCCGGACTTTACTCGAAAACAGCAGCGATGGGCTCAAAGACCATGCCGGCAGGATTAGTGCAGAAGTGTTAAGTCATCCCCTGATATCAACCACTATGGTTAAATACAGGCCATGGTGCTATGCGTCTGTCATCAGGCGGGAAGAACTGATCAATATTATCGATTTACTGGCAAAATCGGGCGAGGCAGATTGGCAAAAATGCCTGCAGAGTAATCTGGATGCAGTCAAAAGAATGGTGGACCAGTGGTTCGACAGTATGGTTGACCGGGTGAAGCAATTCTTTGTGAAACGCACGCGCATCTGGACGGTTTTGTTTTCAGTGATTGTCGCCCTTGTTTTGCACCTGGATATATTTCAGATATTCGAACAGATTTCAAACGATCCGGAATTACGTGCCAAACTTATTGTCTATTCGGAAGCGATCACCCAACATGCAGAAGCCGTAATGGATACCTCGGATGAAAGTTCACTTGCTGAACTGAAAGAAAGGTTGGTTTTAATCAGGAATGAGCTGGATGCGGCATCGTTTCAATTGATACCCGATCCATATCCCGGCTGGAATTACCGTCTGAATGAAAGGCATCTGTGGGGGGTGCTTATGATGGCCGCTTTGCTCAGCCTGGGTGCGCCATTCTGGTTTAATGCATTGAAAACATTGAGTTCCCTGCGTCCCCTGATGGCAAAAGAAGAGGAAGAAGAGCGGAGCAAACAGAAAGGAAGGCTGAAAGATAAAACTAAAACCTGATTTTGCGTTTCGATTCAAAGTACCTCGGCAAAATATTAAGACGAATGGCTTATAAATATGAGAGTGGCCTCTGAAGAATAGGGATTTTTAGTGTCATGCGACCCCTACTTAGTCGTGGCAATGATTAAATCTGGTGGCGAAGCAATCTCCTGTAAAATTCGATGCTAAGGGAATACTACAGTCCGTTTATGATGAAGCTGCTTCTTTGAAGGAATGACAATGCAACCTGTTTTTCAGAAGTTTTTATAAGATGAAAAAAGCAAGACTACCCTTGCTATTAAAATATTGGATATCGTAAAACAGGGAGAAGCATGATGAAAGTAATTACATTCACAGCCGGCGGAGGCCGGCTGAAGGCAGAGTTTGAATTCATCGGCTTAATTGTTGCATCCTATGCCTTTACCTTGTGGGAGGCAGGCAGTAATGAAAGGAAAATGTATGAAAAAGGGAACAATAAGAATCCCCAGGACGACAGTTACCTCCTTCCGGAACCGGCGGATGTAAATCATGAGCGGCTGATCCAATTGCGCACCGAGTTTGTCGGTCTGGATCCTGCAGCGAACAAAGCATTTAAAATTATCGCGCATGTCTATCAGGGTGATATGCTGCTCGGGAGCAGCGAAGAAACCGGCGAGGTAACGGGCAACGCTCAGACCTCACTGATCTTTATTCAGTTAAAAAAATAAAAATCATGACGCAATAAAGGAATTGATCATGAAATCTTATGCTGTGACCGTGGCTTTGATCGTTTGCTGTTGCAATTATGTATTTGCTCAGAATAATAATCGGGGCGGGGCTCTCGATTCGTCGCTGGTGAAAAAATTCAGGGTCGATTTTGCGGTTCCTGATCTGCCGGCGTTTAAATTGCTGGGAACCGAACCAAGCAATTTGCTGCGGCCTTCCACGACGGAATTATTGTCGGTGATCACCTCTAATTTTTATAACGGCACAAACCTGATTGTACCGCAGTCCTTCGCAGCCGAAATATCCCCTATGTTATTGATCAATGCCAATAAACTCACCCTTCAGGAATATGACCGGAATACAATTTTATATTCATTAAGACTGTCGATCGGGACAATGCGCAGCGAGGGCACAAACGAAGCGGGACGACTCTCCCTCGGGATGAGGGTGAGCATCATTGACCAAGGCGATTTAAAGAATGACAAAGAATATAGAGAGAAGCTCTATCAGATTACTGCGGATCTGATTGATTTGGATTCATTGTATGAAGCAGAATTTCTGAGATTAAATAATTATGATATGATTCAGGTTGCAACAGATTCCGTTAAAAGAAAAAGAATGGAAGCCTATATTGAACGAAAAAAAGGAATATCAGCCGATGATCGGATATCACAGCTGAAAAATCAGTATAAAGCCAATAATTGGAATAAACAGAAACTGGATGTGGCCTATGCGCTGCTTGGCGATACTCCGGACAGCCTGCTGACAAAAATCAAATTCTCACAACATGCCTTCTGGCTGACCTACGGACATCCGATCAGCGACTGGGGGCAGTGGCTCATCGGGGGCAATTTTATGTTTATTTCGGACAGCACGAATTATATATCCTTTGCCCTGGCCTCACGGGTATACTTCGGCACAAACCGGATAAAGGGCTTCCTGGAAGCGCAGTACCAGCGTGATGATCTGCTCAACAGCAACAACCTGCTCGTGAACCTGGGCAGTGAACTTAATCTTTTTGCCGGCATCTGGATCAATTTTTATGCCGGGCTTGAGAGTCTGAAATATGGTGATGAGTCCAGAAAATCACAGATTACCTCGCACTTTGATGTGCGCTTTACGCTGCCTGAAAAGTTCGACTTATTCTGATCCGAAGCGACTGTGTATCAATTCTTGAAGTTTGCCCGCGCATATAGCTGCAGGCATAACTAATTTTTCTAGTTCAGCCAGGTATTTCGTTGATTTGTATAAAATAGATAATAACGCTGGCGGGAGAGCATTCGTATGAACCAGAATGACACAAAAAACGCACAAGAAGACAAAGAATCCAGTCCAAAACTAGGCCTGGCATTATCCGGCGGCGGTTTTCGGGCTTCGTTTTTCCACATTGGTGTTCTGGCACAGATGGCCGAACTCGGTCTGCTGCGCCATGTCGAGGTAATTTCGACGGTCTCGGGAGGATCAATAATTGGGGCGCTTTATTACCTGCATGTTAAAAAACTGCTGGACAATAGTAAAAATAAAACGATTGACAACAGAGCATATGTAAATATCGTCCAAAAAATCGAGGTGGATTTTTTGAAGGCAGTGCAGCGTAATATCCGCATGCGTACGTTTTGCAATCCGATTAAAAATATCCGTATGAGCCGGGCAAATTATTCGCGTAGTGACCGCCTCGGTGAATTATATGATAAATATTTTTATCGCAAGGTATTTGATGAAGATCGCAAAACGATGATCCAAATGCGCGAGCTCAAAATATTCCCGGATAGCAAAGATTTCTATCCCCGGAGAGATAACATCGGGCGCGATCCCAAAGTGCCGATCCTGCTGCTGAATGCCACCACCCTGAACACCGGTCATAACTGGCGATTTACCGCCTCTCGTATGGGTGAACCACCAAGAACAGATGAACTGGCCAAGGATATCGACAAGAATGTCCGGCTAAGGCGTCCTCTGTCTTATGATGATATTGTCAAGGGACAGCAGGATGTGGAGCTCGGTCTGGCCGTTGCAGCCTCAGCCTGCGTTCCGGGGCTTTTTCACCCCCTGGCTCTGTCTGGTCTGTATCCCAGAAATATTCGCGTACAACTGGTCGATGGCGGGGTGCATGACAACCAGGGTATACAGGGTCTGCTTGATGAAGATTGCACGCTGTTTGTGATCAGTGATGCATCGGGACAAATGGGCGATGAGCCGGATCCTTCTACAGGGATAACGTCCGTCGTGCTTCGTTCCAACAGTATACTTATGGACAGAGTACGTGAGGAACAAATTTTTCGCCTCTACGAGAAATGCGATTTGGATGCCTCGCGAATTGCACTTATGCACCTGCAGAAAGGTGTAAAAACTGAGGAGATACCGTGGATAAATGTCGACAGCCGGCCAGCCGAAAAGACTAGAGAGGAATGGACATCGGAAACCAAATCGACTGATTTCGGTGTTGCCGAACCGGTCCAGAAAGCACTTTCAAGAGTCCGTACCGATCTTGATTCCTTTACCAATGTTGAATCGTATTCACTGATGCTGGACGGATATCAGATGAGTGCGCATGAAATAAACAAAGCTAAGGGAATTCGCGGTCTGATTGATACTACCCCTCAAATCAAAGATGTCAAGTGGCATTTTTCAACTGTTAAAAATTGGATGGAGGATCCCGGTCCCACCTATCAAAAACATCTTTCCGTGGCCGGGGAGCGGTTATTTAAAGTATTCCGGCTCAGTAAATCACTGAGTATCGTGACTGTTATCATCAGTGTTATAATTCTGGCCTGGTTATTTATATCCTTTGGTAAAAATATAGTTGACATATTTTCATGGTTTATGTCGGCGGGTCCCCTGCTGGTTCTTGCACTGTTATTAGTCCTGATCATTCTTCCTAAAATATTACGACCATTCAAACTGCCTGTCTGGGTACTTTCTATTATTGAATTTCCTGTAAACTTCATTTTCCGTGGCTTATTGCCTGCACTGGCATCACTCTTTGTATGTTTACATTTGTGGATATTCGATTACCTGTTTATAAAGCTGGGAAAAGTTGAACGTCTCGGTACCAAGCCACAGAAATAAAGAAGGCTTGATAATCCGATAAGAAAACAGTAAAGACTGATAAATAGGAATTATAGAACCAAAGATCTTTACGGAATAGGTGCTGCTTATCTGGAAATTTTGTTATTTTTTAATAAAGATCATGATTTTGACCCTGCTCCTGTAAAAAAAATTATATAACAACTACAGGATATATTATTACCATAATGCATGTACAGGTTTATTATTGTTGGCTTTTCGTAAAATGAATTAAGCTAATGTTGCCGGTGACAATAACGGGAATCAAGCGGATAACCGGCAAAAGATATATTAACCAGTCGTTTTCTATGGGATTCATTTCAGTGCAACGTGTTACCGGTATTTATTTTCAATATTCCAAAAGAATCGCTTTGTCTACAAATCATAACTACCTGGAAGAATAAATTATGTACGAAACCAATAATAAAGATCAGGGAAATTTGTCCGTGCAAGCAGAAACGGTGGTGCTCGATGGCATAATGAAAGAACTGCCGGAAAAAATTCTGATCGTCAGCGACCTGCACCTGAATATTGGCCGGGATCCGGATACCGGCACATACTCTTTGATCGAAAACTTCCTCGCCGGCGAGGCCTTCACGGGCTGGCTGAAATACTACCGCGATCATGCCCCAAAGCCGGCCCTGCTGGTGCTCAATGGTGACATCTTCGATTTTGACCGTGTCTCGGCTATCCCTGAGACCGATAAAGACTTCACGGATTGGTCTGAGTACCTTGAACGGCTGGGCGTAAAAAAATCCCCGGCAGAGTTGCGAAAATCGGTCAACAGAGTCGAAAAACGATACGGCCTGCGCACCCATGACTATAAAACAGCGTGGAAACTGATGCGCATTTTCAGCGGACACGCGGCCTTTTTTAAGGCGCTTGCCACCTGGCTGACCGCCGGCGGCAGGCTCGTTTTTGTCAAAGGGAACCATGATCTCGAACTGCACTGGCCGCTCGTCCGCCGGGCAATACGTGCTGAGCTGGTCGCTCAGGGATCAGACGCCGATCAAACGCAGGATCATGTCGCTTTTTGCGACGATGGCTTTACCATCGGTAACGTGTATATCGAACACGGACACCAGTATGAAGAAATAACCCGTGTCGAAGGCGGCCCTGTACTGGACAACAAGCCGGATCAGATCAACCTGCCGCTGGGATCGTTTATCAACCGCTATTGTGTCAATAAAATTGAACGTCTGGATCCGTTCATCGATAATATAAAACCGATAACCGGAGCGTTGCTTGCGCTTCTGCGCGCCACGCCGCTATCCGTATTTAAAATTTACTGCAGGGCATGGCGGTTTATTTGCCGCGCACTGGTCATGCGGCGGGTTTTTAATTCCGCCTTTTTTCTCGTCCTGGCCGGGCTGATCGTTCCAGTCGCCGCCCTGATCTTTCTGGCGGTATTGCTGGCCTCGCAGGCTGCAAGATTATGGGTCACCGACTGGATACCGGGGTGGCTCCAGATCAGCGGAATCATCGGTGGTATCCTGTTCCCGATCATTCTGCCCTACCTTATCGGGGCGGTATTGGAAATAATCAGGCAATTGCCCTTTTTTAAATCAAAAAATCATCTGCGTGAACAGGTAAAGAAAAAACTCGATGAAGTTTTTTCAGGATATACACAGGCATCGACGGTGTATGCCGCAATGGGCCATACCCATGTTCAGGATGTACTCAAACTGGCCGATCTGCCGCTTGGACAGTTCTATGTCGACAGCGGGGCATGGATCCCCCTCTGGCCGGAAAACCGCCGTGATCTGATTGGACGTACGATCTATTCGTACATCAGTTTTGACAGCGATATAAAAGGCGTATATAGCAAGGAATCTTTGCAGTGGGACGATCATGCGGAAAAACCCAGGGATGCACAAATTCTTGTATCTCCATTCCGCTGAATATATTAATTTTGCACCGGTTAGCCTGACAGGTATTACGGTTAAAAAGATCTCCGGTAAAAATACCGGGAGATGAAATTATTACCGGACTGAAGGATTTAAAATTCTGAAAAAGATAAATTATATCTGTACGATAATTTATAATGCTGACTTGTCTTCAGGCAGAGCAGACTCCGGTTGAAAAGACCGGAATTCGGGAGTGACATATTAAATCATCTTTCTAATGTTTGGGAGGAATCGACAAATTTTCATTTTCAGTCAGCAGAGTGGAGCAAAAACCGGATCAAAGATGAAAGGAGTTTAAATATGCCAAGTGCACTTGTGACCGGCGCGAATGGTTTTATCGGCGCCCACCTGGTCAGAGAACTGGTCAAGCGCGGCTATCAGGTGCGCTGCCTGGTACGCCATACCAGTGATCTGTCTGCCTTAAAAGATTTGCAGGTTCCGCTGTATATCGGTGATTTGCGCGATGAGGAATCGCTGGTGTCGCCGGTGAAGGATGTTGAATATATTTTTCACCTCGGAGCCGAATTAATGGTAACCAGCCGTGTTGAATTCGAAGATGCCAATACACAGGGCACCATTAATCTTCTGAACGCCGCCGAAAAGCATTCCGGTTCAAAACTGCAGCGATTCCTGTTCGTTTCCAGCCAGGCCGGTGCCGGCCCGGGATTCGATCCAAAACCGGTCGCTGAAACCAAAAAACCTGAGCCGATATCGTGGTACGGCACTTCAAAAATGAAAGCAGAAGAAGCCGCACTTGAGTTCGGAAGCCGCATACCCGTGACCATCGTCCGCCCTTCGGCTGTCTACGGTGAGCAGGAGAAGGATCTGAGTCAGACATACGCTATTGTGGAAAACCGCCTGCAGCCCAAACTCGGTATAATGAAGAAATACCTGGTCATGGTTTATGTCGGAGATCTGGTGGCAGGGATAATCGCCGCGGCGGAGAGTTCGAAAAGCTTGAATCAGGTATATTTTCTAAATCACCCGGAAGTGTTAACCGCGAAAACAGCAATCCGGACAATCGCCCGGGCTATGAATAAATCTTTCGGCCTGCTGCTGCCGACACCATTATTTCTGATGCGGCTCATAGCCCCCTTTTCGGAACTTATCTATCATTTTACACGCGAACGTCCGCAGATGACCCGTGACAAAGCGCGTGAGATCTCGCAACGATTCTGGGTGGCGAGTCCGGCAAAGGCCAGGGAGGATTTTGGCTGGGAGGCCGAACATTCGCTGCTTGAAGGTATGCGGAAAACCATTGCCGTGTACCGGAAAGAGCAAAAAGAGCTGCGTGACAGGCCTCTGGATACAGGACTGATGCAGGTTATCAAATACTTAATTGTGGCGATCGCTATCGGGGTGATACTTGAAACCATCTCTAATCTGGCCGGTTTCTACACATTTAACACACCCTGGGGCATACTGGTCATATCGGTAGGCGTGATCGGTATCGGTTTTGGATTACTATCCCTGGCACTGAAAAAATGCAACTGGGTGGTCCAGTTCATCACCGGTACGGTTATCGCAGGGGCCATCGAACTGCTCAATTATCTGAATATGCTGCCGGTGATCCACTGGGAATTTACGCCAGGTTTTCCGCTCGGTATCGCCGATCCCTGGATCCGGACGCTCGTACTGGCATTTCCGGGCGGCCTGATGATCATTGTACTAAATATGATCATGCGCTCATTTTATAAAAAACGTTTAAGACTGGGTTAGACTTTAATCATTCAATGGCGGGAGAACCATCATGAATAATCCGGATGATACAAAAGGTAAATTCAGGATAAAATTTACCGGGGACCTGGATGAGGTGGAATTAAGTGAGCCCGATTTTATTACCGTATTCAAAGTGGTATGGTTCAGTATCAGAGGTTTCTTCAAGGAGCGTCCCGGGCAGATTATCGGATCGGCCTTTATTTTAATCATGCTCTGGGGTACCCATGGTGAACTTGAGTTACTGAGATATATCATGCCCCCGTGGCACGGACCCGGCAGCGATCCGGCCACAAGGCCCGAGCTGATCTCTTTTATTCCCTGGGATCATGAGCTGATTTCTTTCTGGGTCGGCGCCATACTGCTGGTGATTGTGCCGATTATTTTGATAAAAGCAGGCTTTAACCAATCACTAAAGGACTATGGTCTGGGATTGCCGCCAAAAGGGCGCCGGGCCCTGGCCCTGTGGACTTTCTTAGTTCTTACGTTAGTGAGCCTGCCGGCCTTCTGGCTCGGAACGACCGAGACGGGAATGCGTGCAACCTACCCGTTGTTCAGGGGGGATTTTCCGACTATTATGAGCTTTGCCTTATATCAGTTGACCTATCTGCCCTTTTTTATTGCCATAGAATTTATCTTTCGAGGTTATTTGCTGTTTGGATTGGCCGGCGTACGCGATGAAGAGATCAAACTGGCCGGTGGCGGGTTTCCGGGTGTTTTTTATTTCCACCGCTATGCCATTCTGATCCAGATGCTTTCCTATACGGCATGGCATCTGGGTAAACCGGTGCCGGAACTGTGGGGAACATTAATCTGGGGCCTTGCAGCGGGAGCAACTGCATATGCGGTAAGATCCATCTGGCCGGTCGTCTTTTCACACTGGCTGCTAAATGTGTTTCTGGATGCGGTCATTTGGCGGTCTTGAGGAGAATGATCAGATTTAACCTGTGATAATTACCGTATTGTAACTTAAGACATATTATTTTTTGAACAGCCCGGATCAAAACATAATCCCTTACCGGGGAAGTTGAGCGGGCGGACGTATGTCTGAACATGTAAATCGTGTATAATAGTCAGGGAACAGTAAAATGCCCAACCCCGATATCATCCATGCTGCCGGCGGTATTGTATGGAAGGAAGAAGACGGTGAGTTTAAAATTGCAGTGGTATATCGCGACCGGCACGGACCGGAATGGTCTCTGCCGAAAGGAAAACTGCAGCGTGGCAAAAAGGAGTCATGGGAAGCCGCCGCCATCCGCGAAACCACCGAAGAACTCGGGCTGCGCACCGAAATCATTTCCTATGCGGATGCGATCAGCTATTATGCCGGCAGTACGCCCAAAATAGTAACTTTCTGGCATATGAGAATCGCTGATGAGACGCCCCTGAAAAGAGATCCAGAGGTGAAGGAGATCCGGTGGCTGACCCCCGACCAGGCTGTGGAAAAAGTATCCCACGATGACATTAAAAAATTATTAAGGAAAATAAAATTTCCGCTAACTGAACCGGTCAGGCAGATTGAAGCAAAGACAAAGGTGAAACGCATTTATATGGCCTTGTGCAAAATTTTTACCGGTTACTCAAAATACCGCAGGCTGCGCGGGGATCTGGATTATTACGGTGAAGAACTCAATTATGCGATCGCACACAACAACCCGGAGAAGTGCTGGACCTCCCATGCCCGCATCCTGTATCAACAAGCCTGCCGGCAGCTGGATGACTGTCAGATCGATGAAGCCTGGAAATCCTTTCACGCCTCCAGACGGATGCTGATATTCGGCATGAGTCAAAAAGAAATGAATGACGAGGCAAAAATTATGCGCCAGGAAGCCGGAAAACTCAATGAATGGCGCCGGAAAGCGGTTTTTGACCTGATCGGGCCGCCGGAGAATCCGCACAACGTTATCAGGGATGTCGAGTTGTTCAAAGCCGCATCACTGCGCGACGAACATTTCAATAACGAGTATTACAAAAATCGTATTACCCGCAAGACATTCAGATATTTAACCCTGTGTCTGGTGATTACCCTGCTGCTCATCACACTGTTTTTCTATAAGGTTGATATTGAGCTGACCCCCAGCCAGAATCAGATCATACTGAGTGTCATTTTCTTTGGCTTACTGGGAGGTATTACCAGTTCGATGTTCAAGATCCGCGCCGCCTCGAAGGTTACCAGGATACCCGAAGTCGTAAACAGCAACTTTTTTACGTTTATGCGCATTTTTGTCGGCGCTGTTTCCGCCCTGATTATTTATCTGGCATTGGAAGCAGGTATAAATTTTACTTTTCTCGAAAACTCAGGTGTGTTTAATTTCCCTTATTTTTACTTTGTCATCTCCTTTATCGCAGGCTTCACCGAACGCCTGCTGCTCAATGCAGTTACCAGTATCGTAGGCAAAGAATAAAAATCATAACGCTGTAAAAATTTATCTGCTGCCGATACCCCACCACCCTGCATAAATCTATCTATCGGCATGATTTGATGGATTCTGCCTAAAACCGTTCATGCCTTCATACCTTAATCTATCCTTATTACTTACAAGCTGTCTCACCGTGTATCATCAAATAGTTAAAAATCTTTGTTCCAAAATCATAAATCCGGTACCGGACTATCTTTTTTATTGATAAGTTCAGTATTATGAATAACAATCGTTAAAGTTTCATTAGCTGGAGTAGGCCAATTGCAATCCTTTGAGAAGTGCGATGACCAATAAAGCCAATCCCAGTGTAACCACAACCATTCCGCCGGTGGGAAAATCCAGAATATATGACAAATAACTTCCGATCAGGCTGACAAAAATCCCTGTGACCCAGCCAATGCTCAGACGGGCAATAAAAGTACTACCGAGCAGAAAACCGATCACAGCGGGTACAATCAGAAATCCGAAGACAAGTAAAACACCTGCCACCCTTACGGCAAAAGTAACCAGTATACCCAGAAGCGCATAAAAGATGAAATCCCATATCATCAACGACGGTTCAACTTTCTTTTTTGACCTGTGGGCCTGGCTGATTTGCAGCAACCGCCGGTGGATCAACAGATAAATAAGCCCCAGGATTACATAAATAATCAGGTATATAAATACTTCACGCCATGTCACCCACAATAAATGTCCGACCATCAGATCGTGGACCTGTTCTGCGCCGTGCGGCAGCCGGTCGCCTGCCAATATTACCGCTGCTGCGCCTGTGGCGTAGAGAATGCCGATGAATGCTTCCTGCGGGACAATATGGGTCAAACGCTGGGCGGCCGAAAGGAGAAAGGCGGCCAGAAGCGTAAATGCCAGTGAGATGATAAAAATCAGAATATCTGACAGCTCCAGGGTCATAAATAAACCGAATGAAACTCCCAGCGCAGCAATTTGGGCGAGCGCAATATCGACAAAGATCACCTCCCGGATGATAACATGAATGCCCACATAAACGCAGATCCCGGTCAAAATAACACACATGCATATGGCCGGCGCCATAAATATCAATATGTCGCTCATTTGACGCCCCGCTTTCTTTTTTGCCCTCTGGGCTGATCCTGCATCCTGTGATTTTCTGAGGTCGCACTATATGCGTCGATCAGGTGTGTAACGAGATATTCCATCCAGCTGAGATAATCCTCCGCGCCGTCCATCGCGTTCACTTCCCCGGGCAATACGACCAGTTCTGCCCCGCTGGATTCCGCCACTTCCTCCGCCTTGGTGGGTTCTTTCCAGGAAGATATAATGACCACTTCGATATGTTTATCCTTCATCAGTTCAATTATTTCACGTTTGTGCTTCGGCGTGGGGGGAATTCCCGGCCGTAATTCGATCAATCCGGCCGATTCGAGACCGAGCCATTCGATCAGATAGCTCCAGTGATTATGATAACAAACCACTTGTTTTCCGTTCAGATGCGCGGTCTGCTGCTCAAAAATCCTGATCTTATTTTTCAGCGTGTTGATAAAATCGTTCCGGTTCTGCCTGAATACAGCCTGATATTCCGGCGCCAGTTCACACAGTTTTTCGGTGATCAGATGGGCAACATCGATTGCACGATATGGATTCAGCAGGTAATGTGGATTGCCGAGGGGGTGGACGTCACCCATGCTGCGGTCGACTTCCCCCCGCGGTTTTTCCAATATCCCGGTGTCCGGCAAAGCCAGTGAAGCATTCAGATTACCCCTGGCCCCCACCGACACCTCATCATTCCTGGCACCCTGAATCAATAGCGGCAGCCATCCTATTTCGAGCTCCAATCCCGAGTAGATTAAAAGATCGGCATGATGTAATTTCAGCATATAACTCGGTTTTGCCTCGACATAATGGGCATCCTGCACGCCCCGTGTAATACTGTAAACATCAATATGGTCTCCTCCGATATATCTGGTTATAGAGGCCAGACTGGGAAGGGTGGTAACGACATCGAGATCTCCTGCTTGTGCTCTAATACTAAAGATTATTCCCATGACCAGGAAAATGATGCCAATGTAATATCTGTGCTGCATTTGGTGTGCTCCTTAATATTTATGTGCGGGATGGGATCCAATGGTGATATTGACCTGCACGATGATTTGTTGTTCCTCAAGACCGGTAAATCGAATAAAATTATATTGCAGGCGGTAGGCACTGAATTCGGTTGGCACATATGCCACCGCGACACTTATTCGCCTGCCGGAAATAGCCTTATCCGGATTGGGTGTAAGGCCGGATGGATCGGGAAAAAAGCTGAATAGGTCTTTGGACCGTTCGAGCCATTCCACGCGGGTCTGCCCCCACCATCTCAGATCAAACTGATATAATGCCTGCAGATAAAAGCCATGCAACGGCTCAGTCCAATCGCTGTTGAGTTGCAAGGCGGCGTTGACATATTCCCCTTCCAGTATAAAACTACGATATCTGCCGTATTGCAGAGGTTTCCACTTCAAATGAAAATCGAGCCCCCATACGCGGGAGTTGATTTTATGAACAGTGGAATCGAACGGGATACCGGTTGCATAATGCAGGCACCTTGCGCCCGTAAGGTAGGATGCCCCCAGTCGCATTGTGGTTTCATCAGAGAGATCCCAGAAATTATCAAAGTGGACCAGGTAGGAAAAATCACCTTGTTCCGGACTATTAAAAAGAGCCTTATTATTTCCGTTGTAAAATCCGACAAGCAAATCGGAATACCATGATAGCGGAACGAGATAAGATGCTTCGAGGCCGACTTCATTCAGTTTCGGTTGAAACACATAACTTAAGATCATGGGATTCTCGGCAAAGGCCATATGGTGGAGGTGGTAGAGATTATATCTGCCAAATGTGCATAACATTTTTCCGCCGCGTATAATGATCGGTATCGGCATACGCAGTGATGTAAGATAGGCTTCTTCTATGCCGATGCTTTCTGTTTCACTGCCACCAAAAACCACCTTTGACTGCAAAAAAACATCGACATTGGATGTTACTTCCACATCAGCTGCCTGCAGATGCAGGCCCGGCGATGGATCGTATGCACCCCACAGGGGTATCTCACGGTTTGACGACATGCCGTTAAATAATGCATTGACGCTGATCGCCGGATTGAATGCCCTGCTGATACCGGTTGCCGAGCCATCCGAAGTAATTTGTGCAATCAGCTGTGTTGCGAAGATTTGAGAATAAATGCACAAAGCAAGGAAAACGCCTATTTTTTTCATATGAGACCTCGCAGGTTGATAAGACAGGGAATAGATCTGAAACGACGAAAAACCAACCGATATTACGGATACCTGTAGAAGACAGGCAGGCTATGGTTGTCGTCGTTTAAGATGTATGTCCGGATGGGAGGTCAGGAACAGGGTGGCGCTCTGATCGATATGATCCATGAATAGCCAGTCGTTTCACGAAGGTATACAGGTGTATCGATCAGTAAACTGATCAGATGTGGTGCAAAGTCGATGGATAAGTGAGGGGATATGCAAACCTCTGTTTTGGCTGCAATACAGATCGGACAGTTCGGATCAGATTCAATAAAATGCTGCGGATCGTCGATCAACGTGGAAAATTGAATGCTGAAAAATCCAGCAATGGTAAGAAAGGCAATTACCCAATTGACGGATTTCATAGCTTGAATATAAAACAGAATCGATGCTTTTGCTATCTTTTTGTGTTATTTTTACTGATAATGCTGCCCGGGAAAAACCTGTCCGGCAGACAACGGGAGGCATAAAAATGTGTACAGCTTTTAATCATTAATACATATTGCAAATGCGAACGGTAACTTATCAGAAAGCGCCATTAATGAGAATTCTGTAATAACTGTTCTGACTGTATTTCGCATCCTGCATCATATCCGGTCAGAAACAACTCCATTTGTTGACTGGCGGCAATATTTAAAATAAGTTTAACTAGAAAATATTGCTGCACACATCCAAATCGAGCGGTTAAAATACCAGGGAGTAAGAGATGTACAAAATAGCCTTTTATGTTTTTTTTGGATTTGTCATGATCAGCTGGCTCCGGGCACAGCCTGTGGAGGAAAAGATTGAAGAGCAAATAACAAAATTATTCGTTTACACGGATGAACACAGGTGGGATGACGTCAAGGCACTTTTTGCCGGGCAGGTATGGCTGGATTATTCATCATTCACCGGGATCGAAGCCGCCACTATGACACCGGAGCAGCTCATAGACGGTTGGAGTGGATTCCTGCCCGGTTTCAAATCGACCCATCATCAGGTCAGCAATTATCTGGTGGATATCGATGACCGGCGGGCGCGGCTTACCTGTTATGGAACGGCAAGCCACTATTTCCCCACCGAATCGGGTAATGATGTCTGGATTGTTGTGGGCACGTATGATTTCGGGCTGACAGAAACAGAAGAAGGCTGGAAAATCGACCGGATGATTTTCTATTTTAAATATCAGGATGGCAATACCGATCTGCCGAATCTGATTTCCAGCAAATCCGGCGAGACAAAATGAAAAGAGTATTAGTCATGTTTACCCTGGTCCGGTTGGTTATACACCCCTGTGCATCTCATTAACTCGCATATGTTTATCCGGATCGGATTAAAATCCTACATGAATGACAATACCGGTATAATCCGGACCGATCTGCGGGGATACCAGCAGCGCATACCCCTCCTTGAGATCCACCGGCGCCCCCGGTCCCCCCGATAACCGGTATTGCCGGAAGTTTCTGCCGATCGTGTTGCCAAAGGTAAATCCCATCAGACCGCCGGCAACGATGTCCGAAAACCAGTGAGCGCCTCCCCGGTCATGAATGAGTATGCTGAATGATAAAAAGGTAATATACCCCCAGGCCATATGTCTGATCCAGGTTTTCTCAGGATAATAAGCGGCCAGCGCAGTCACCATGGCCGTATTTACCAATAAATGCCCGGATGGCCATCCGTAATGCAGGCCGCCGTGCATAAAGCCAAAATTGAAATCACGGCTGAGGACATTTTTGTCCGGATAATCAGGATCGGGACCGGTCCGGCCGGTTATTGCTTTTAATAAATTGCCTGCTGCGAATGACACAGCGACGGTTTGCATGACGGCATAAGAAGCGCTGCGCAGGTCGCTGTCACCGCCGGAGATCAGATACATTGTGGCTGGTGCGATTATCGGTGCCGCATATCCAATCATTAGGCCGGTATGACCGATGATACTGGTGATTGCAGGATCCATGCGGGAGCTCAGTCTGAGGATTTCCGCATCAATCCCGGTAGAGACCGACACCGCCGTTATCATCATAGCACCGATATGATATACCGAATTCCAGCCACTATAGCTGGTGACAACATTCTGCCCAATGTCGGTAAACGGTGTAATCTGCGTTAAATTTTCCTCCGTACCGGGCGATGCAGCACTTGCGAACCGCGGCAAGAGAAGCAGAACCAGAATAAAATGGTTTAAAATGATAATTGTTTTCATGTTTGCCTGCTTTCATTGCAGTGTTTTTCAGAGACGATGCCCGCTCAATAAACCGGAACCGGAATATTTTCATACCTTGAAGTTGCCGGCGGTTCTTTGATTGTAATAACAATTTTTATGGATATATCCACCCAAACCTCCAGAACCGGTTTGATGGTACGTGTATCCCTGATCAGCTCTTTTACATCCGCATCCTGCCTGGCAACCGGTGTGGGCAGGGTAAAAATGATTTTCCAGGTTTGTTCGTCGTGCGTTCCTGATCTTAGATAATGTTCCGTATGCGATTCGGTCGGATGCATCGGGATCTCCGAAATAAACCACCCGGCGGGCACCACATAACCGATCAATCGTACGCCTCTACTCTCGGGAAAACGCTGTAATCCGGACTGAACTACCTCGTCGGCGAGGGCGGTCTCAACCAGTTGCCGGAAAATCTTTTGCTCAAGCTCAATGACTGAAATAAATACCGATTTGGCAGTGGTATACAGATAAAGATGGTCCAGACTGAGCGATTGAACGCCCCGGGCCAGTCCGATTGAAACCAGCAGGGTGATCATATACAGCAGGATCAGAAAGACGACGGTTCCAGTTTTCTGCTGCAGGCCGGCGGTCCATTTTGTGATAAAAGAAATACGCAGGGGAAAAAACATGCAGGTCCGGTCCCGGTAGTCGCGATAAGCAGGGCCGAATTTTGCGATACACTCTTTTTCCTCGGTCCGGGCGAGAAGATAGTAGGCAAAAAGCAAAGAGACGAACATGACAAGAACCAGAAAACGCGGCCAGAGTAAAAGCAGGCCGAAACCGCTCAGAGCGAAACCGGTGTACTGCGGATGGCGAATAAAACGGTATAATCCGCCGGTTACCACCCCTCGTTTCAGTATCTTGGCCGCATAGACCTGCACAGCGGAAATAATAAAGATCAGCATCCCGGCAACGAAAAGTACAGCGCCGATCACATTATGCAGATTGATCAGTGGCGAGGAAGTTTCCACAACAATATGGGGTAAAAAGAAACCACTCAGCCAGGCCATGCCTGGAATTTGAAATAATAGAGTTAAACCGGGTTTATAGACCGCGTAAAAATAAAAAGCTAGAGGGGTGGCCATATAAAAAAATTCGAAAGCAATCAGACCATAAAAAAGAGCAACAGCCCAGAAAGTCCGTTTTGCTTTTTTGTTTTCCGATTGTTCAGCCATCATCATTCCTCCGTGTTTATTTTTCCTCGTACATCTTTTTTTACATTTCTGCCGGCAATATAATGCGGGTCCGGGGCAAAATGCTCACATGCCGATAGGATGGGTATCCTGGCCGATAGGGCTGGAAAAATTTCACCGGTCAGAATATATCGGAGTTCCTGTTAACGAGCTGTTTTCCGGTATTGGGAGGGGGTTTGGCGGGTCAGCCTTTTGAAAATGGCATTGAAGGCGGAGTTGGAATTGAAGCCGGCCTCAAAGCCGATAGCGGCAATGGTTAGGTGTCTTTTAGCCGGGTCGGCCAGCAATTTTTTAGCCTCCTCAACCCGGTACTGATTAATGAACTCAAAGAAATTCAGGTTCAGTTTCTCATTGATGATCTGCGAAAGATGATGGACTGAGAGCGATATACCGTGGGCCAGCTCGGGCAGGGTAATATTGCTGATGAGGTAGGGTTTTGCGGTTTGCATGTGTTCCTGCAGTTTCTGAACATACGTTTCAGCCATCTCCCCGGTGAGGGCTGATTTTTGGTATTTCTTTTTCAACCGGTCTGTTTCAGTATCTTCTGTAATTATTTTTCCGGCAAATATCTCCGGCTGACGCAAACCCATATATCCGATCAGGTACATCAGTAATGAAACCAGCAGCCAGACATAATCCCAGTCATCGGGATTTGTATTTTGTAAATCAAAATACAGGGCAGCCAGCCAGGTAACGGTAAAGCCAATAATCAGAAACCGCAGCCACCGCAGATTGATCCTGTCGGTTGAAGAAAAAGAGTCGCGTATTTTGCGGGTATGCGTTATCAATAAATTGACCGACCAGGTCATATATACAATGACATGAATGACAACCAGACCGGCCAGGATTTCCAGGATGATATGTGGTTTTGCCTGATTGAATGAAATGATATAAAGAGGCAGAGAGAACAGTATACACACGAAAAATGGAAAAAAATGGAGATAATCTCTACGGTGGACCGAAGATAACTGCTCTGTGAGCGCGCGGACATAAAAGTAAAACAGGGGGCCAAAAAGATAGAATATACTGGTAATAATGACTTCATGATGGGGTATGCTGTATGCATATTGTCGGTGAGAAATATTATGGATGATTATGTTCAGACAAAATATTGCCAGGATGGCGGCGAGAATACGATTGGCCTGCTGGTTCCCCCGCCTGGCCGAAAGGAGCATAACAGCCAGAAAAAATCCCTGAGCGGCGCCGATGAATAATATAATCTGGAGTGGAGTAAATGAATTCTCCATACATGAAATTAGGTGGACATGTAGAATATTACAAATTTCAAATTAATATTAATTCCCTTTTGACAACAATGCCTGATATTCGGATACTTTCTCGGGTTTATTCCAGGCTTCATAAAGGGTAATAATATGGTACAAGGCATCCCGCGTATATTTGCTCAAAGGGGGGAGCTGCTTCCCGATGTTCTGATAACTTTCCAGTAATATTTTTTCGGCAAGTTCATAGTTACCAAGTTTTGTCAGACAATCACCGAGCAGGCTGCGGGTGACGCATACCTTCCAGTGCTGGCCGGAAAAAGTTTTTTGTTTTATATCAATCGCTTCACGGAAAAATTTTTCTGCCTTGTTATAATCCTCTCTCATCATCATTAAAATCCCGAGCTCCTGCAAAGTTGCACCAACATAGGGGTGATCGTCACCCACCAGTTTCCGATCCAGCGCCAGAACCCGGCCGAACATTTCTTCTGCCTCGTCATATTTACCCTGCTCACGCAGCACCAGTGCGAGATTATTGAGGTTGGCGGAGATATCCGGGTGTTCTTCTCCAAGCAGTACACGATTCATCGTCAGAGATTCCCTCAGCAACGGTTCCGCCTCCTCGATTTTTCCCTGATCATAGAGAAACTTTCCCATATTGTTCAGACTTTGCGCCACTTCCTTATTTTCGTTTCCCAGAATTTCCCGGCGTATCGCCAGCGCTTCACGGTACATGGGTTCCGCTTCATCGTATTTCTCCTGCGCTTTTAAAGTCATGGCGAGATTGTTCAGACAATTTGCCACATTAAGCTCTTCATGCTCCTGTTGTCGCCGGCTGGCCAGAGCTTCCCGGAAGAGTTTCTCGGCAAGAGGGTAATCGCCTTGCGCATAATGCATTATTGCCAGCCCATTCAGGCTCTCAGAGACCTCAGGATGCTTCTCACCCAGTACGTTGCGCTGGATTTCCAGAGCCTGCTGTAGTAACGACTTTGCCTGCTCATACAGACCCAGCCGCCAGTAGACGATACCGATAGTATTCATCATCCGGGCCTGAACCTGGGGCTGGCCGGCCAATTCCGCCTCTATTCTTTCCGCACCTTTGTCGAGAATTTCCCGCGCGGTTATCGTATTGCCGCGGGCCTCACCAGGATCGGAAACCTCGAAAAGACCCTGCAGAAATTCAGACACTTCCCTGGCAGTCTGCGCTTCACTTTTTGCTATATTCTCCGCCCGGATCGCTTTGATCATGCCGATACTGGTGCCGGCTATACCGATCAGCATGGCCAAAATCATGAAAGCTGCAGCAGCTACCCCGGTCCGGTGCCGCTTGATATACTTTTTTAAGCGGTAGATGGTTGTCGGCGGGCTGGCCAGAATGGGTTCATGCTTCAGGTGCCGGTCGACATCGGTGGCTAATTCAGAGGCAGAGGCATACCGCTGGGTCCGATCCTTGGCCATCGCTTTGGTCGTTATCAGGTCCAGATCCCCTTTAAGTTGCTTGTATAAAGCATCGGATTCAATATTCCTGTGCGCGGCAATCATCGTTCGTTCATCACCCAAATTTTTAAAACGCGTGCTGCATTTCAGCGGATCGGTCTCACAAATGAGCCGCTGGATCTCACTGATTGAACCTGACCGGAGGGTTTCAGGATCATACGGTAATACGCCGCTCAAAAGTTCATAGAGGATCACGCCCAGGGAATAAATATCGGTTCGCGTGTCAACATCAAGTCCTGTCATTTCAGCCTGTTCCGGGCTCATATATTCGGGTGTACCGATAAGCTGGCCCTGTTCGGTGAACAGGGTCCTATCTGTCAGACTGTGTCCGATTGCCTTCGCAATACCGAAATCAATAATCTTGAGGTATGGCTTATCATCTTTGACGCTCACCAGGACATTTGAGGGTTTTAGATCACGATGTATCACGCCTTTCTGATGGGCATGTTGAACTGCATGGCACAGCTCAATAAAAAGCGCGAGGCGTTCATGTATGCGGAGGCTGTTTTTTTCACAATATTCGTGTAGAGGAATACCCGGTACATGCTCCATAACGAAATACGGGCGACCGGTCTCGGTACTTCCGGCATCATAGATTTTGGCAATATTTGGATGGTCCATGCTGGCAAGCGCCTGCCGCTCAGCTTCAAAGCTAGCAACCACCTGTTGCGTGTCCATGCCCAGTTTAATGATTTTGATTGCCACCCGCCGGCTGAAAGGCTCGGTCTGCTCAGCGAGATAGACCATCCCCATACCCCCCTCACCAAGCAAAGATATAATCTTGTATTTCCCGATAATTTTTAATTCGGATGTGATCTTTTCGGACCGGTGTACCAAATCGGTCAACTCCTCCCTGCTTTCCTGCTCATGCGTTAATGATCCAAGATCAGCAAGGATATCATGAACATTCTGATAACGGGCATCTATATTTTTATGGAGCATTTTTTGAGTAATGCGACTCAGTGTTTCAGGCATATCTTTTCTGGCCGAGTGAATGGGCGCCGGATCATTATTCAGGATTTCGTAAAGCATAGCCTGCTCATACTTTCCCCTGAAAGGCAACTGATTCGTGAGCATTTCATAGAGGAGTACACCAAGTGACCAGATATCGCTTCTTTGGTCAACGGATTCCCCGCGGTGCTGTTCAGGTGACATGTATGCTAATGTCCCCAGGACCATGCCGCCTTTTGTTATACGCGACTTACCCGCCAGCATTGCCAGGCCAAAATCCAGTATTTTAACCCGATCATTTTCGGTGATCAGAATATTGGCAGGCTTGATATCCCGGTGAACAATCTCGGCCTGATGGGCCCGGTCAAGGCCCCGGCAAATTTGGGTAAAAATACGAAGCACCCGGTCGACCGGCATGGGTCCTATTCCGAGTTCTTCCCGGAGTGACCTCCCGTCCACATACTCCATAGCGATATACAATTGTCCTTCAAATTCGTTGATTTCGTATATGGTAATAAGATTGGGATGATTTAATGAGGCCGCAGCCTGCGCTTCCCGCTCGAACCGGCGGATATTTTCCTTGTCGTTGGTTAAAGGTGCGGGAAGGAACTTCAAGGCGAGTTTTCGCCCTAATTTGAGGTCATCGGCAAGATATACTTCACCCATGCTTCCTGCACCGATTTTTTCGGTGATCCGGTAATGGTGAATCACTTTTCCAATCATCGAAATTACCCCGCTTAATGAACTATTTCAGTTAAAAATATGTGATAAATCGTAATAAATTGTATGGAGGAATCAATATGTATTCAAAGACGAATCGTCTGTTTTTATTTAAGTGAGAAAACGCTGTGACAAATATACAAATGGCATTATTGATGTCAAGAAAAATCAGGAAATCCTGATGAATCGCATTTATTCTAGAGATAAGCCATTTAGTTAAAACACTTCTAAGAAATAGACTTTTTACTGTCATTGCGATCCCGACTAAGTCGGGGCAAGGGTTTAGTCCGGGGATGGCAATTTTTGTAATAATTGAATTTAAGAGATTCCTTCTCCCGATTAAATCGGGATAGTGGCGAAGCCACTCCCTTGGAGGAATGACAATAAAAACAATTTTTCAGAAGTCTCTTTTAATAAATCATTCGGCGTTTATGGTCCGGTAAGTAATCGCCGGTTATCCTGTTGATCCTGTCTCTCCGGCCAATAAATATCGGACTTAAACTTATATGATATTATCTGCTATTAGGAGATGTTTCCTCATCTGAGCAGAATCATTTTTCTGATTTCTCTGTGCTCTTCTGCTGCCAGCTGATAGTAGTATATGCCGCTGGCCAGATTGCTGCCGTCAAACCGATAAGTATAATTTCCGGGAGGTAAATTTTCTGATACCAATGTCATTACTTTTTCCCCCAGCAGGTTAAAAACAGACAGTTCGACATAGGTCCCAAAGGACAGCTCCCAGCTGATGATGGTATACGGATTAAACGGATTCGGATAATTTTGCGCAAGAAAAAAAGTAGGTGGAGGAGACACCGGCAAGGCCGGCAGTGCAGTCACCATCAGTGTGTCAAGTCTGGCTATAAAAACATCGGTCTGCCCCTGGCCGGTGAGCACCGTTCCGCCAAAAGTAGCCTTGTTTTCGAATACACCGGTCACCACCAGATCTCCTTCAGGCATCAGGGCGAGCGATTTAGCCAGATTGTCGGCTTCATCGATCTGCTTTACCCACCGGATCCGGCCATCCGAACCATATTTGGCTATAAATTGTCCGCCACCGACAATTTGTAAGTCATCGAAATCAGCGATCCCGCTGAAATAGCCGCAAATAAAAATGTTCCCATCTCCGTCTGTGGTCACATCACTGGCGCCGTCATCACCGGCGCCGCCTGCTCCACGCACCCAGATTAACTTTCCGTTTGAATCATATTTGGCGAGGAACAGATCGTTGAAACCCTGGGAACTGATCTGTTGGGTCGAATCAAATGTGGCGGTATCATTAAAAACCCCCGTCACGTAAAGATAGCTATCACCGTCTATCGCCAGCGCCAGAGCCTGATCAAAGCCTTCACCGCCAGCTGAGGTTTTCCAGATAAAATCGCCACCGGGAGTATATTTGACCAGAAAAATATCCTCATCTCCGGATCCGCCGGTTGCGGTCAGCGATGGTCCGCCAAATCCCCCGAAAAGCAGGGCGGTCTGGAAACCACCGGTAACATAGCAATTGCCGGACACATCCGTCACTACGTCCGAACCGCGATCCCAGCCTCTTTCGACCATACGTTTGGCCCACAGAGCATCTCCACCGCTATCGTATTTGGCGATAAAAATATCAAAGCCGTCAGTGGCTCCCGATCCGTATAATCCGGAGAGGGTGATATTGTCAAAACGGGCTGTCCCCCAGTAGGAACCGGTAATAAAAATATCGCCGGATGCGTCCGTATGAATCCCGAATGCCTCATCCCAGAACGCTTCGCCGGCCCGCGTGACCCAGATGAGGTTACCGTCCAGAGTGTATTTGGCCAAAAATATGTCATAATAGAATATATTGCTGTCGAAACATATCAGCGTATCTGATTCAAAATATGCTGTATCGGCAAAGCTGCCGGTCATGTAGCAGTAACCGTCATGACTGATGTGCACCGCGTAGCTGTCATCGTCTTCTTTACCTCCGGCCTGCCGTACCCAGATACGCTCCCCGGAGGGATCATATTTCACCAGAAAAATATCAGTAGCCCCCAGGGCAACCAGTGTTGTGTCGCCGATATCGGCCGAACCGGTAAAAATACCGGTCACGTATGAATTGCCATCCGTATCAACGGCAACCGAGAAACTTTCATCAAGCAATGAGCCACCGATCCTCTCTGCCCAATGGTATGACGAAATCTGTGCGGAGACTCCAGGGTTTAGTGAAAAAATGAACATGACCAGACACACTGTGTGCAAACTGAGTTTCAATGCATGCTTCATTGGGAAACCTCTCAGATTAATTAATGTTAATTTTATACGATCGCTCGGTAAAAATAATCTGAAACGTACATTCGTTGTGTTTACAACGACCAAAAAGGATTATATCGGAACACGCAGTGTCGCAGATATAATAAATATAGGCCAAGAAGTTATTTTTACAAAATTTTTTTATGCCGCCGGAAGAGTCGTAATCTACCTTAAATAGAAAACTTGAAAACGGATACCAGCATAGTTACTGAGATCTCACTGAATAGGCCTCTGATATCCTGCGTTGAGCGGTATAAACCTACCCTTGTCTGCTGCCTGATATAAAACTGAAAGGTAAATATGAAGTCAGATCTGTGCATTTTATACATGAAAAATTCAAAATAAATTATTGCAATTATTATCCAGCAACCGCACATTGTTAATATATTACTTCCCGTATTCTTTGAAAGCAGGTCATATTTTTTAAGCAGAAAAAACGGCGGTTTTGTGAACAGGTGAAAAGAATAATTCTGGCAGGAATAAAACCAAAAAACCGAGGGGCATTTATGAAGATTATCAGTAAAATCTCCCTGGGTGTTTTAGTGCTTCTATCGCTTGAGAAATTTAATTCGGATCTGGTGGCACAAATACCTTATCATTCACCCGATAAAAACCAGGCGCTCTTGAACGAGCCAATCGATATAAGTGCAGATTTCCGCAATTTCGCCAATACCTACTATATCGCTGACAGTCTGGCAGCGTTTGATCCTTCTTCGGGTAAAGGGATCATCAAATACAGGCGATATGAATATGTTTCCAGGCAGGCGTTTAATAATATGCTGGCGGTACTGACTCCGGTACGTGCAAACGAATTCCCCACAGTTGAGTACGCTGAATCCCCTGAGCTTCCGTTTGAAATTGAATTTATCTCTGCCCGGACAATACGTATACGTGCAAACTCACGTCCTCAGATAAAACCGGTCGACCCGTCGCTGATGCTGATAAACGGTAAAACCTCCGGCGACCGGAGTGCCTGGAACTATAGTTATACCGATGGTAATCACATCTATACCAGCCCGAACGGTTCGGTCACCATCAGTCCGTTTCCCTGGCGGATAGAGTTTTGCGATGCCAGCGGAAAACTACTCACGCGCACAATCCATATCACCGATGATTCGGAAACATTTACCCCGATATTACCGTTTTCCTATGTCCGGCGTGCGGCCGATTATTCCACCAGCATGGCGGCGGTTTTTTCACTCCTCCCGGATGAGAAAATATATGGGTGCGGTGAGTCTTTTACGGCTTTTGACAAACGCGGGCAAAAAGTGGTGCTGTGGACCGATGATGCCAACGGTACACAGAATGAAACCATGTATAAACCTGTTCCGTTTTTTATGAGCAGCCGCGGATACGGTATTTTTATCCATACATCTTCGCCCATAACCTGTGATTTCGGCAAATACTACAGTGGGATCACCAGCCTCATGATCGGTGATGATACGGCGGATATCTTTGTCTTTTTCGGTGAACCGCGGGATATTCTGGATGAATATACGGATTTGACCGGAAAAGCAGCCATGCCCCCGCTCTGGTCGTTCGGATTCTGGATGAGCCGGATAACCTATTTCTCTGAAGCCGAGGGGCGCGCGGTTGCGCAAAAACTTCGCGATAACCGCATCCCGGCTGATGTGATCCATTTTGACACCGGCTGGTTTGAAACCGACTGGCGGTGTGATTATCAGTTTTCAAAATCACGTTTCATGGATCCGGTCAAGATGACGGCCGATCTCAAAAAAATGGGATTTCAAACCTGCCTGTGGCAACTTCCGTATTTTGTCCCCCATAACACGTTGTTCCCGGAAATTATCGAGCGCGGACTTTATGTAAGAGACCGCAAAGGGAACCTGCCCTATGAAGATGCGGTACTCGATTTTTCCAATCCGGAAACCGTAGAATGGTATCAGGCCAAAATTGCCGGACTGCTGCAGCAGGGGGTCAGTGTTATTAAAGTGGATTTTGGCGAGGCGGCTCCCGCGGAAGGGATCTATGCTTCGGGGCGCACCGGGTATTATGAGCATAATTTGTACCCGCTCCGGTACAACCATGCAGTGGCGGATGTTACCAAAAGAATTACCGGTGAATCGATCATCTGGGCAAGAAGTGCGTGGGCCGGCAGCCAGCGATATCCGGTACACTGGGGCGGTGATCCGGCCAACACCAATACCGCTATGGCAGCTACGCTGCGCGCCGGCTTATCGCTGGGTCTGTGCGGATTTTCATTCTGGGCGCATGATATCGGTGGATTTGTTAAAAGGGCACCGGAAGATATTTATCGCCGCTGGACGCCTTTCGGCATGCTGAGCTCACACACGCGCAGTCATGGCGCACCACCGACAGAACCGTGGGAGTACGGATCTGATTTTATGGATGCTTTCCGGGCAGCGGATGAGATGCGCTACAAACTGATGCCATATATTTATGCCCAGGCGAAAGACTGTACGGAGCATGGTCTGCCAATATTGCGCGCGCTATTCGTGGATTTCCCTGATGATCCCGGGTCATGGCTGGTGGATGATCAGTATCTGTTCGGCTCGGATATGCTGGTTGCTCCTCTGTTCGAGGATGTAAATGCACGCAATGTTTATCTTCCACCGGGCAAATGGATCGATTACCAAACCGGTGAATTATACCCGTCTGGCTGGCATCACATCGCTGCCGGAAGAATCCCGATCGTTGTTCTGGTGCGTGAAGGTGCTGTAATCCCGCACATAGAATTAGCTCAATCCACAGCCAACATGGATTGGTCGGCGCTGGATCTTGTCGTATACGCGAAGGATTCGCACAATGTCCGGGGTCTGATCTGTTTACCTTCGGATAATATATTGCACACAGTGTCGCTGGATAGAGAACATGACCAATTCCTGCTGGCAGAAGATCCGTTCGGTGGAAAGGTCTCATTCAATATGAAACTTTATTCTGAATGAAATGAGCTTCATGAATATATCCAGCAATGCATGTGAAGCGAATCCGGATCGATGTAGATTTCAGGATTTTATCGGAATATCGGAGTGTAAATGTTTTTAATGTTGAATCTCTGCAACCGATTAAATATGGTTTAATCTATAAAAAAATTCACCCATGCCAACTAATCACCGGTTTCCCGGAAATTGATTGCGAGCGGTGGCATGAGTGCAAGTATTAAGAAAAAGATACAGGAGAATAGGCAGATAGTGAAGTCGTACAACTGTAGGTGAAGCAGCTTGGATCAGTCGTACACAGACCGATACAAGAACTTCACAGATTCAGCCGGAATTGATTAATTCCCGGTTCTCCAGTCGATTATCCTGAAGCACAGAGTGGAAACATTTTTATTCCGAGCATCGTAAATTATATTGTAATAGAAATGTCCCTATACAGACGTAAGCGTATCATAAAAATCGAATAATAACAGGAATTTTTACAATCGATATATTATGAATACATCGTAGATTCAGGCAATAAAATTTTCGACGGGTCCCATCAGGAATAATCTGATTTTTTGGTTTTACATTAGATATCGCTTCATTCAATCCTGGTCACCTTCCGTTAATCCCTTATGGGATTCGCTTTAAAATTATAATCACGAGGTGCTGTCATGTACCAGGATCATGTTTTTATCGATGATTTTGAGTTTTATTATCTCGTAGAACTCACCCGCCAAAAAATCAAACCGCTCAGCCGCTATGAAAAGCCGTTGAACAGAAAAACATTGCGCTGGCTTAATAGACAGGGTTTTTATGCCGGGTCGGTCCGGCGCAGGCTGTATTCATCGAAAGTAATCCATGAAACGGTTTTCAGTAAATCGATGCGTTATGTCGACCTCTACCAGCGTAAATTCGATCAGACACCGCTTTGCAATAATTCCACACAGAAAAAACTTGAAGGATTTTTTTTCGGGTATCCTTCCTGCTGTGTTGGACAATTTATCAGAAAACCGTACGCCCGCAATATGTTAAGCCAATCTGATCAGGCGCTTTTATTTCACTGGGCGTGCGAGAATTGTCGTGTTACACCGGAATTATTATCCGCGTATAAACAGATTTACAGGGAAATCTCCGACTGGTTTTCAACCGAATGCAGGCTGGTGGAGGCCCAAAAATCCTCCTTGTTATTCAAATTTCCCAGACTGGCCGCTGCTCTGTGTATGCTCACAGGGTTTGTATCGGCTCAAAGCACCCCCGATTCCACGCATTATATTCCCCTGCCGGAAGATATCAATGTCAATGGGCTATCTTATGCAGAGGAGATCTATCTGGGATTGCTGGAGCAGGGTACAATGGCCGATTGTCAGAAATGGGCGAGATTTTTTAAGGCCGTAATCGATACCCTGCCGGCAGATGCTATCCATTCCGATAGAATATACAAAATGAATCACGACCAGCGGGGTGTAATCCAGTGTCCCAAATGTGGCGCGAATGTCAACATGGGTTATTTCACCCTGGTGAATCCCAGACGCAACCTCGAGCTGGAGATCCCCTACATTGGACTCCATTTTCTGGAACACGGTTTTTTTTCATATGGCAATGACAAAAGTTTTGAACGGGTGAACATCGATACCCTAAAAGGAATTTTATATCCCTATGATGACCGGCACCTTTTACCGGTTGCCAATGACACCGATAGTGACGGATTGACCGACGCGGAAGAAGATAGTCTGGTGCTGGAGTATACCATGGAAGACCCGGATTTTGATCATGATGGTGTTCCCGACGGGGCGCAGCTTGCGGAGGAATTGACCCGCTTGTATGCCAGATTAAAGGAAGATCCCGACGGTATACACAGTAATATTGCGCTGAAATGGGTGTGGGGGAGTGAAAACTGCCGGATATGCGGTTCAACCCATAATATGGGAACAATTGAGATCTTTAATCCTGAAAACAACCGCAAATATGAAATCCCTTTTATAACCCTGCATGCCATGGCGCACGGCAGCTTTGGCTATAATGGAAGTGTTCATGAAAACGGGCGCCCGGATGTGGTTGAACTGTACCGCACCATGAAAACACATAGCTTATTTACTGGTGATGATACGGATAATGATGGGCTGAAAGACGATGAAGAAATCTACTTCAGATATGATCCGGCAAAAATGGACTCCAATAACGACGGCGTCAGCGACGGTATGGAACTCGCATTGACGTTGGCAGACAGCATCAGATCCCTGCCGACGGAGCCATCGACGACCACTCCGTATATCGAACGGCTGGGTATGGATGGAATCCGGATATGTGCGGTTTGCGGCAAAGAAATCGTCATGGGCGTATTGCGTATTTTTAATCCGCTGATCAATGCTGTTGAACCACTGGAGATCAGTTATTATGCCTTTCACTTTCTGGAACAGGGAAGTTTTGCCTCTGAAGGGGCTGAAAAATCACGCATCGATCCGATTATTCTTACGAAGTACCTGAATATTCTTCCCACGGAAATCAATCCGCCATCCGGAACAACCATACCGGAAAAAGTCACGTTGAAGCAGAATTTCCCCAATCCCTTTAATTCCGTCACGACGATTAACTTCGGGCTTACGGTGACAATACCGGTTGCTCTGAAAATCTATAACATCGGCGGCCAGGAAATTAAGACCCTGATACAGGCCGTACAATCTCCCGGGCAGAAATCGGTAATATGGGATGGAACAAACCATGCAGGCGTCCCGGTCGGAACGGGGATCTATATTTACCGGCTGAAAGCCGGCACGGAGGTTCAAAGCCGGAAAATGCTCCTGCTCAAATGATATCATAAAATTTTGTCCCTTCTGAAAATTTGACAAGATTACAAGATAATATCATTCGAATGTAAAAATCAGTTTTGAGATTAAATGATCGATCTTTATATTTCCGGTTAGTATTCGGGAAGACAGTGCATGTTCTCCTTAAAAATCCGGATAGGTTCGGTTTAAATCCAATTATAAAATAAGAGCCGGCGTATGAAAACCATTAAACTCAGCGCTATTTTCATCATATCAGCTAATCTGATCATACTGCCTGGTTTTGGTCTTGGTCAGGATTTAGCCCGCAAGATTGACTCACTGAAAAACAATCAACAGACGCTGCAACATCGGTTGGATATCCTGGAAAAAGCAATTGATGATATCACCTGGTTTCAGAGAGTCGGATCAGTGGCATTTATCGATAAGGTATATTTAACCGGTCCCCCGCTTGCAAAGGAAAAAAATCCAACCGCTCTTGGTGCCGGTAACCCGGTTAAATTCTGGGCCTATATTTTTTTCCCAAAAGACATCGATTTCAGCGCAAAATATCCGCTGATCGTTTTCCCGCACGGCGGGGTGCACAGCAATTTTTCCACCTATTATACCCATATCGTAAAAGAGCTGATCGCCCAGCAGTACATCGTCATCGCTGCTGAATACCGCGGAAGCACCGGCTATGGAAAATCACACTATGAAAAAATCGACTATGGCGGTCTGGAAATCGAAGATGTCAGATCCAGCCGGAATTATATGATCGATAACTATAATTTTGTGGATAAAGGGCGCATCGGTATTATCGGATGGAGTCACGGGGGGCTGATCACATTACTTAATATTTTCGAGCACCCGGAGGATTACACGGTGGCATTCGCGGGTGTCCCTGTAAGCGATCTGGTTGCACGCATGGGATATTACGATGATGAATACCGGGAACTCTACTCTGCTGATTATCATATCGGCAAAACAGCGCATGAAGATGTAGATGAATATCGCAGAAGATCCCCGGCCTGGAATGCACATAAATTGAAAACACCATTATTGATCCATACGAATACCAATGATGAGGATGTAAATGTTCTGGAGGTTGAACATCTGATAAAATCATTGAAGGCAGAGGGGAAGAAGTTTGAGTACGAAATATTTCAGGATATCCCCGGCGGACATTCGTTCGATCGGATGGATACCAGACAGGCAAAGGAAATCCGTATCAAGATTTACGGTTTTTTGGCACAATATCTAAAGCCCCCCCGGCCGATTAAATCTTTGACAGACATCGACCGGGCTGCCTACAGATAATTCGGCATATTCGCAACAATCCGGTATTGTCACCCCTTTTTATCTGTATATTTATACCGCTTGCCATAAAATCAACGGATCTAAATGATATTTTTAGAAGACTATATCCGCCTGCAGAATCACATTAGACACCCAGGGTGCGGATCCCCGTTCATTACTGTGTCTGTTCATGCCGTACCCGATGACCAGGCGGTGGCGGTCCCCGAGCCGGAAATAAAATCCGCCGGCCAGGTTGAAATAACTATCTGAATAAGAAGGCGGATCCGGAATAAAACTGGTTTCCTTCGGTTGAATGATTGTCTGCGAACCGAATGCCCCGTGGATAAATGGATTTAACGTCCATTCCGCCTGCGCTGTATTCAGCGTAATGCCAACCCCCAGGTTCTTGGAAGTCAGCGTACCGTGATCATAGAGGGACGTGCGGGTTGTTTCGCCCCAGATCCACTGGGTCTCGTTGACATAGTATACCTCATAGTCCATATCCTGGATATTAAAACTGAGATCGAGACGCATGTGCAGATCACCGCCACTGCCTCTGAAACCGAAACCGATGGTTTTACCCAGGGATGTTTTCTGATCCAACACACCGAGATTCAGGCCACCGAAAATTACGATAACCCGGGATAATGGAATTTCCAGATCGAACATGAACTCGCTGTGCGGCAGTTTCCAGAACACATTATTATATAAATCAAACTGCGGGGGTGTTGAATCCGCAGGGTAAATTGAATGTACCTCCGATGCTGTCGTACGGATTTCCTGCTGCAGGTTTTGTGAAAACTGGAAGCGTAATGTGGATTGTTCATTTTCAATATCATCCGTGATCCTGACCATGGATTTTTGGGCGGGGCCGCTGAGAGATGCCGATTGGATAAAAGTACTCGAAGTGACACAGGACGAAAAAATCACTGCGATAGTCACCGGACCTAAAACGTACATAGAAAAATGGTAAATCGATCTTGATTTACTTGATTTGCCCATAATATACCTCGCCATGTCTTGGAAGTTTAATTCTGGTAATTGCGGTATAATATATGATACTAATGAGCAACAATTGTCAGAAAAATGTCAAAACCCTGTCTGAATTATATATATAGCTGAGTGATGCGAAATCAAATCTTAAAGTGTGCTCTGTTAAACTCATTCCCTCCGACTGCGAAGTCGACAATATAATTATTATTCAAATACTGAAAACAAATGCGGATTATGATAAGCCCGGCCCATGGCCACCTGCAGCTGGCCGGTTTTTAAATTAAACAGCGCTGACCAGCGTGTAGATGTTACGGAAGTTCCTTCCAGCAGACTCCACGCCCCATTTTCGGACAAAATTCCGCTGGTGGATCCCAGTGTTGAGCAGGCACTCTGATAACGCCAGCAGGGCGCCTCAATCGGATTATCCCAGTCAGTGATAATAAAATTGGTGGTTACCTGCCAGGGAATTTCGTTTTCTATTACATGCATTTGTCCGTCGACAAATTCAATGATTGCGGAATGTCCTGACGAGTCTGCGATCAGATAGTGAATGGGTGGGGCCTCCATCCTGACATTATACTGCCGGATCAGGGAAATCGCTTCACGGGTGGATGCAGCATAATCCAGCACAAGCCGTATAACCTGCAACTCACCGATCGTCACCTTATTCGCATCAAAAGGACCACGTCCTTCAGGCAGGGCATTCATTCCGACTGCTACTCCTTTTTCATTCATCCCATCAAACGGGTAATATGGCAAGCTGCGTAAAATGTTTTGATTACCGGAAAACTCCGGGGATTCGGAGTGATTATATTCGAAAAAATACAAATCGACAGTGGAGACGGATGTATAACCGTTCAAAGGCTCGGTGAACACGATAAAATACGTGGACTGCTCCGGCCAGTCATAATTCCGCCCCAGCAACCGGTTTTCGCTCCCAAAAGCTGAAAAACAGGTGCATCCGTAGTTCTTTTCTTCAGCACTGACGTTTGAATAATATGGGATTTGTCCCGTCTCAAGATAAACATCAAACTTGTAATCAGCGGAATAGCTGCACCGGTATAAAGGATAACCGTCAATTCGGGTAATGACCCCATAGTCTGTCTGATACGTCCCGTTCTGTGCGGAGACCGGATCTTCATCTGTTTTACAGGAAAAAAATAGAGCAACAGCAATAATACATGAGTAAAACAATTTCATGGAAGTTCCCCTGCGCACTGCACCAAGTAGTCAATGTCACGACTTCGATCCACAGCTATCCCCTTGGCTGCATCAGTTGACCGATGGAATGAGATATTCCGCCAGCAGAGATTCTATCGGTATGAGTTCCGGGGTGTAATAATTCCCGCCGGTGGTAACAAAAACGGTATTCTTCTCAGGCCATATAATGATCCACTGCCCGCCCCAGCCGGCTGCGGCGTAAGCGCTGAACGCCAGGTCATCTATATCTTCCCATAACCACCACTGATACCCATACCCATCCAGATCGGCCCAGCTCTGCTGCAGCTCAACTTGTCTTGCTGTGGAAGAATCAATCCATGCCCGGGAAATGATCTGTTCACCCTCCCAGCTGCCGCCATTTAGAAAGAGCAATCCGAACTTGGCCATATCCCTTGGCCGCAGCCGCAGATCTCCGGAACAGAAAACGACATCACCCGATATCATCTGCCATTCGAAGTCGGTAATACCCAATTTTGTAAACAAATATTCATCGGAAAAACTGATAACGCTCTCGTCCGAAGCCTTATGGATGATCTCTCCGAGCACATTGGTGTTACAATTACGATAGGCGAAAAAAGTCCCCGGGATTTCGATCAGGTCTTTTGTCAGCACATATCTGATCGGATCACGGCTGCTAAACATCTGGTTCATATCGTTCCGCGCATCAAAATAGGAGGTGCTTTCATCATCCCACGCCAGGCCCGATTGCATGGTCAATAAATTCCTGATGGTGATATCATTTTTACCGGGGGATAATCGGAGAAGATCGGTATGCTCCGGGAAAAAATCAAAGATCCGCTGATCGACTGATAGTATTGTACCCTGATCAATCGCGATACCGGTCAGCGCTGAGGTAAAACTCTTGGTAGCCGAACACAGATTGTGCGTGTCGTCCATGTCAAAACCCGTTTCTCCCGTATACTGCGCCAGATTGAATTTTTCGCCCGGAAAATACTCTTCAAATACCAGCTTACCATCCTTGATAATCAACAGGCTGTGCATCCGGTAATCATCGGAGCTCTTCAACCTGTACATCAGATTGAACAGCGGTTGTTCATTCATTCCTACCCTGCTTAAAGAGGCGGTTTCCCAGCCGTCGGTTGTCTGTATTGGTATCCGGTACTGATAATACCCGGGAACTTCAAGCGGGATTTTATCACCGGTACATGAATTTAAACAGGACAGGATGAACGTCGCGGTCAGGAATAATAAAATGCGATAATGGTTCCCGCCGTCCCTGCCTGACGTGAGCATGCACAGGCATGGGTAATACAATTTGCCGATAAGATTTGACATACATACCCATTGTTGAAAGAATGGCATAGCAGGTTTTTTCAACAAAGATAACCGCTTAGCAACAACGGCCCAATACCAGATTGCTGTATCCGGTTTATTAAAATGATACTCTATATATTTGTAAAATTGATCAGGCGGTTTGTATAAAGAGAATACGCCCGTATGTGAAATTTGTTTCAGAGTGGATAATGAAATCCGGGTTGACGAAATTTCACATGTACCGGGCCTGATTGTTCACTAATCAACAGGCATATAAGAGATGATATTGCCCACCGGTAATTGTGTTTAATTGTAATGTCTTAAGCGGTTTTGATTATGAAAGATATTTTACGAAACTTACTGAATTTAACCTTTTCCTGATTGGTTTTTATGTTAACAAAAACAGGATAAGACAATCGTGGATTTGTATCCGCAAATTATCACCTGGTTCGAGCAGGAAAACCGGAAACAGCAGGGACTGGATTAAAATGATTTATGCGCAGAGTGAACAGGGAAAAACAGTCTGCTTATCCTGTCGTAACATTTTAGCCGGGCAGTTTCCTGAAACTATTTAAGGCTAAGCACTCTTAGCTTATTCACCATGGCGATATGTAGTGTTATTTGATCAGAATCATTTTCTTTGCTTCCCTGTATGATCCGGCCACCAGGCGGTAGTAGTATATTCCGCTGGCCAGATTATGGCCCTCAAACCGGTATGAATGGAATCCCGGATCCAGCCTGTTTGATACCAGAGTGGTCACCTTCTCACCCGTCAGGTTGTATACGGATAATTCCACATGGCTGCGTTCGGCCAGCTGCCAGCTGATGATGGTATACGGATTAAAGGGATTGGGATAGTTTTGATACAAGGTATGCGAATGAGGGACGATATGTGTAAGAGCAGCTGGAACTGTCGTGATAATAAGTTTCTGCAGCTGGTTGGCATAGACCTCCAGGCCGGGTTTCGCTTGATCCGTTTCTCTGCGTATCAGACCGGAGTAACGGATGAACTTATTCATGTCCGGTATCCCTTCGGGCATATCTTCCTGCGCGGTCAGAGAATAATAGAAAAATCCTTCTGCACCCTTTTCGGCTGCCGATTGTACTGCCGATTCAATATACGCTGCCTGCCTTTCTTCGGAGAAATAGAACAGATCCTCTTCCAGCCGCAGGGTATCGGGCGCATCAGTTTCTTCAATTCCGGGATATCCGGTTTCGATCAACCAGACGGATTTATCGGGATATCCAAGGCCTTCTAATACACGGCGGACGGCCCAGATGTATTCACCAACCACGAATCCCATCACGGGCAGTGCAACCACCTGATTGGGGAAAAAATTAACGCCGACGATATCCATATCGTCCAGCCACGATTCCATGGCGGACATAAATCCGAGCATATGCAGAGAATGGGTGATCCGTGCGGTGGGATCTTCCGTTCTGACGGCCTGAACCAGGATGTCCCACACGCGGTTCCTGAATTCACGATCCTGCCACAGATCCCCTTTGCGCCACCAGGAGGAATCCGCCGCCGCAAATCCGGCAGCATTCAGCTCGTTCTCAATCTGCCATATATCGATAATTGCGGCAAATTTTCTGACCACCGCGTGGGCATATATTTTCAGATTGTACAGGTATTCCTCTGCACTCACCCTGACATAGTTTTCGGGGACGGTCCAGCCCTCCGTAGCCGGCGCGATCTGTTTCCCCGATTCGTCTTCGGGCATACGATCCTGATGGCCCACTCCGATGGCCATAAACGCGTTGAAATTCCGCTCCGAACCGTCAGCAAGGATATCGTTAGTATTGCCAAAGGCTGATGTGTCCCAATGGGCGGCATCTGTGAGAAGCGGGTCGATCTCACTCAATTCAAGACTGTCCGGATGCAGCTGCGCACCGAGATACACTTTTTTCTGAAGATCGCGCCACCTGATCTCCAGCCGGTAATCCCTGATATTATGATCCTGCATGATATCAAACGCCTCATCCACACGCTGCGTCTCGGTCCAGTCAGCATGCCAGGGAAATCCCCGCTGCAAAACCCAGTAAAGATAACTGAAGCCGCCATAATGCAGACCGGCACTAGTAGGATCTTGCGGTTCTATGCCTAAAAAGGCCTCCGGATCAGTGATTGTTCCGGTCAAAAAATTAACCGTAGTAATCAATTGTGTTTTTTCCAGAACAGAATCATACAGGGTGCTGATTTTCATATTCATAGGAAATCCTTCGAGTGCCTCTGCGATCAGAGCCGGATCATCCAGGTGCAGGGCACTTACCGGATTCAGAATATCGAATAATCCACCCGTACTGACCTCTTCAAAAGCCAGGGCTGTAGTTCCCAGAAAATCAAGCAGGGCGTCGGATAGCTGAGACCCGAGCTCATTGGCCACAGCCTGGCACAGTATACCACCGGTTCCGGTGACCTTGACCTCGGCTGCAGAAATCTCAGTTTTTATATCGGAGATAAGCAGATTACCGTCAACAAAATCGCTTTTTGCCTCAAAGCTGATTGACATCTCAGAAATGTCAGCGGCAAAATCACAGCCCAGGCCGCTGGCTTTCACCGTCCAGGAGGCGATCGTCACCCTGCCCGCAATATCGAATACGCCCGTAGTGTCTTCCAGATAATTCAGGTCGAGATCGCGGGGAAAGGACAGCTCACTGATATCAATTTTGTTTTCTTTGGCCAGGCTGTCGACCAGGTTCTCAAATCCGATACTTTCAAGAGTGGCGTCATACCACTCCTGTACCATACGATAGAAGAGATCTTCTGCCATGTCATATTTATGGCCATTAATGACATATGCGGCGTTTGACTGGCTATAAGCATGAGTTGGATGAAATAAGATCAATAATGTAAAAGAAAATATGAATGATATTGAGTGCTTCATATGTTTAATCCCAGGTAAAATTAAAATTTGGTATAGAAATTTATTTGTTAATTGTCAGGAGCTAATTTTAATCTGTACAGGGTGTTCAGAAATCAACCCGAATGCATGATTACGATGTTGCTCAGAATTTAAGCTATTCTCAGTAAAAGTAAAGTAAAAAAATGGGTCCGGTAATCATATCATATAGTACTACCCCCACCACCCAGTTTCTTGAGGATCTTATATTGGGAAATGGTTTGACAGATTATCAGAACATTTTGTTGAATGATACATCAAATAATATAAGGAAAAAGGAAAAAGGTAAAAGTAAAAAAGGTGAAGCTAATAATTAAAGTGCATGTTGCATAACAAATTTGCAAAGTCCGACCTTTTTTGCCTTTTACCTTTTATCTCAACTACGACCACAGCCAGCCAAACGTACCGGCAGTGACCAGGGCGTAGAGCAGTCCGTCAATGGTGTTTTTCAGGGTGGTACTCCATTTGCGGTTGTACCAGATCGAATCCTGCCAGCCGCCTACGGCATAAGCAATAAAGGCTGTTACACCAACGAATCGGAAAACCGCCAGATAGGATGCATCCGGACCCAGTGCCCTGCTGGCAACATAGGCAGCTAAAATGCCGACCAGGAGCGTATATACAAACCAAAGAACGAGGTTCGTGCCCATTTTGGGCGGCCCGCTCTCCATCACCGTCAGTATGGCAACCGGTCCTTTTTTGGCCTTTTCTATATATTCCGGTGCGGCCATTTCCTTTGAGGTCACTGCGCGCGGCATCGCATATTCACCCGGTGGAATATTATACTTGCATAAATCTTCCATCACTTTATCTTCCTCGGGTAGTTTTGCAAAATCATTCTGATGGTACTTTAAAACCATATGAACAACAGAACTGAGAATAAAGACGAAAACCGCCGATACAATAATCGGCAGCCATAACGATAAAATAGATACCATGAATCCCTCCCGATTTGTTGAGTTTGTTTTTGATTAACATGAATTGAGGCGTTATCAGCTACAACGCATAAAATATATTTTTTTATCCGAGTGCGGTAAATTTCAGGATACAAATCAAACTTTTATTCATTTTTCGGTGCACAAGGCGCAAACAATATTTCTCCCGGTGTATTCAATTTGAATGAAATCATCTCACGTTAATATTTCCTTTCATTTCGGTTTACAGATGGAGTAAAAAGTATAACTTTACGATAATAAATCGGATTGAAACTCCTGTTATTTGTTCCCCTGACTTTGGATTTTAGATTTTGGATTTTTGATTAATTATTGATGACGTCTTTTTGAACCAGCCACTCTTTGGTAAGCCGGACCAGTTTCATGGTCAATTCCCGTTTGCGCGGATCCATGTGACCTTCTTGCAGCAGAATCACACTCTTTGGCTCGGGCACGAGCCGGTGCAGCAGGCGCCAGCAGGATTCCGGGATCTGATGATCCTCCGTACCATTGATCAACAGTACATCGGATTTCAAATACGGTGCATGTTCGGCCGGCTCAATCCCGCGGATAGCGGTAATCGCCATCCATGAAATCAATCCCCGCCAGGGCGGATCGACATTGGTCATATTGTAGTCCAGTAAATGATACAGATCGGCGCCCCCGTAAGAGATAACAGTGTGGGAAATTTGGTGACCGTGTTGTTGAGACAGGTGTACGATTGCCGGAATAAAGAGTGCACCGAAGCTGTAGCCTGCCAGGCTGATGCGGGCGGTGTCCGTCCAGGATTGGCGGCCAGCCCAGTCATACAGCGCCAGAACCTGTGCCGGAACGCTCAGCACCGATTCCCGGATGACGGGAATTTCAGTGATAGCTGAGCCGTAATACCAGTATTCCGGATGGTAGGGATACTGATAGATGATAATCGCGTTGTGCCCGGGGTCGGGAATATATTTCAATGTCTCCACACCGATTTCCAGCCCTCCGAGAATGATCAGTGCCGGAATCGGATCAGGGCCTAAAGAATCCGGCAAACTGAGAACACAGCTCACTTCCCCGATTTCTGGACCGGATAAAATCAGTTTATGATAAACTCTGGGCACAGGAATCAGTGCGTCATAGAACAGCGAATCCCGGTCAACCGAGAGGTCGGCTGTCGACCGGTCGATAAAATCCAGTGGATCAGCCAGAATCTGCCAGACAATCCATAGCGCAATCACCAGTACAATCAGAATAATACATGCTCCGGCGATCAGTGCAATTTTTCTAACCATCGATGCACCAATTGATAGCAATTAAACCATTCGACCTATACACCGGAAAGATAAAACAAATCAGCCTGCAGATAAAGAGAGAAGTTCATTAATCTGCGACAGGATTATGATGCAATCTGAACTTGGAGGCGATGAGCATGGAGTTTTCCGTCGGGCACAACTATCACCAGGAGGCAGTCTCAAGGAAATCCCAGGCAAAAATAGCTTTGCATAAAACGAACGTTCGTGCTATATTCAAAGTATGAAACGAGGAGATGAAACACGTCGCTTGATTCTGGACACCGGACTGGAACTCGCCAGTATGATTGGACTGGAGTCGGTCAGCATCGGTGATCTGGCACAAAGAACAAATCTTTCCAAGAGCGGTCTCTTTGCCCATTTTAATTCAAAAGAGAATTTGCAGATTGAAATTTTAAAACATGCTCAAGAAGAATTTACCCGGTCGGTACTTATACCAGCTTTAAAAAAACCCGCAGGTATTCTGCGGATAAAAGTTCTGATCGATAACTGGATCAATTGGGGCAATACACTTAGCGGCGGCTGCATTTTTGTCACCGCCGGCATCGGATTCAGTGACCGTCCGGGAAAAGTCCGTGATTTTTTGATCCAGCAGCAGAATAAATGGATTAGCAGCCTCAAGCGTGTCGCCTTGTCGGCTGTGAAAAGCGGTGATTTCAAACCGGATATCGATCCGGCTCAATTTGCGTTTGAGCTGTATGCTTTGCTCCTGGGATTTCATTTTTATCATAAACTGCTGGGCGATCCCCGCACCCGAACCCGGCAGGAGAAGGCGCTGGGTCATCTGCTCGCCAGATACACTACACCACAAACTTCCACTAAATAATCGATATTATATTCAAAGGAATACAATATGGCTGAAAAATTAATTGATTTTCAAAGTAATAGAACGAACGTTCGTATAAATCCGGTAAAACGTTCGATTATCCATAGCCTGTTGTCTTTGTCCTGGATGATCAACAACGGCTGGGTGCAGGAATTTATCCGGACCAACTACTTCGCACCCCGAAAATATAATCCGTCCGGTGCTGAACAGGAATTATTAAGGCAAGCGGAATCATTCCGGATAAAGGTAAATGACCAGACTATTGCCGGCTGGCGATGGGGCCAGGGATCCGCACTCCTTTTTGTGCACGGCTGGAATGGAAGCGGAATCCAGTTTCAACCTTATATACGGGAAGCCCTGAAACGGGGGTATTCAGCCATCACATTCGATGGTCCCGGGCATGGAGATTCCGATGGGAATAGTTCCAGCTACTTTGAGATGACCGATGCTTTACGCGCCGTGCTGAATCATTTCGAAGAAAAAGAAGTGCTCGCGGTCATCGGACACTCCTTTGGTGCTTCGGCAATCATCAATGCCCTTCATAAAGAAAAATCGCGGATACCCGCGGTGCTGCTGGCGCCCGCTCTGGGGATAAAGGAAATGCTGGATACTACTTTTGTATCACATGGGGTACCGATGCATATCTATAACCATCTGATTGAAATATATGAGCAAAAATTTGGCTATGATCTGAAAAAAGACAATCCCCGAAATCTGTTGGGTGAATACCCGTTACAGGCGATGATTATTCATGATACCCAGGATAAGGTCACTCCGTTTGCGGAATCAAAATCCGCCAGCCACAAATTCCCCTCCATCAAACTGGTTGCAACCAGTGGCCTGGGACATAAAAAAATAATCAATGATCCGCAGATTATCGCAAAAGCGTATGATTATCTGAACTTAAAATATGCTGCAAACGGTGATAAATACCTTTAAACACCTTCCGCGCAGGTTGGAGACCGGAAGATGCCATGATATGGCGATGCATCGCCTCGCACCATACCATCCGTTCACTGATTTTAAACCGTCAGCGCCGCAGAAGCCGATTTAAACACTTTGGTTGTGATCAACTCGGTAAGAAAACCGTAGATCATACCCATAACAAAGGTTCCGATAAAAATATCCACCCGGTCAACAACGGCTACCGCCATCGGGATACTTGCTATAAATCCAAGCACTATTCCGTGCAGCCACCAATTTAATCTTAGAAAACTTATCCCGATCATAAATCCCATTAATGTACGACTCAACACGATATTCAACTTAACTACAGTACTCACTTGCTCTGCTGCGTCCGGATTTGAGCTGGCCAGACCCATGCATATTAATCCGAAAAAAATACCACATATGGTGGCGACTATGACACGTTTAGTTGTCAACATGTTACCCTCCATAAATTCGGTATACGATATAAAGGTGAACGTTAGTACACCAAATATAGCATTCACTGCAATTTAAGTCAATAGCTCACTAAATTATTTTCACCAGCGCAGAACCACACAATATGGTCATTTTGTGCAGAAGGTGGTAGAAGACTTCGCCTGTAATAAAAATCTCAGTGTGAATCATGAAGGTCTAATACGGACATGAACGTATTATGGATGCCATATGGTGGCAGCGATATGCTGCTCCGGGTGCTCCCGGGTGGCCCAGTAGTAAATCGCCACCAGCCTGCCATCTCGCCGCTGGACCAGCCGGGGATAGCCCAGATCTTTCATATCTTCCCCGGCTTCGCCGGTATAAAACCCGGTTCTGATGACAAATTCAGGACCCCATGTTTTTCCGTCATCCTGACTGTACCGGCCAAGGATCTCCCGTTTGGTCCGGTTACCATAAACGCAGCACAGCCGGCCATCTTTCAACCGGACCAGTGCCGGTGGATTCCCGTTATGAGCGCCGGTATCGGCCACTCTGCTCAGGAACTCCCAGGTACTACCACCGTCAACAGAATGATAGGCATCGATCCAGCAATTATTACGGTCTTCGACAACCCTCCTTCTGGCCACCAGAACAAATTTATTATCGCTTATCTGTACCGTCTGTGGCATTACAGCCCGATAAGGATCGGTAAGCGGTGCCACCCAGGCAATAAACTCAAATGTCAGCCCGCCATTTTTAGTCATAATGCAGGCTGTCTTGTCTGACATCCCGCTGTCCGGTATGCGGGCGGAGATAAATATCATACATTCATTTTTACCCAGTATCAGGTAATCTGTACGAGGTGTCAGGAGCATGCCTTCAAAGTGGGGATCTTCAGCAATATCGCCGAGTTTAAAGGGACCACTCCAGTTATGGCCTCTATCGTATGAATAAAAAAATCCGCCCTCCGGATCGGCGGTTCCGTGATATGTATCGCCAAATACCCGCATGGTAAAACCGTCATTCAGGAAATCAAGGGGTTCGAGAAGTTGCTGCTTATCTCCCGGATCTCCAACATAGCCAAAGGGATCAAACATCTTCCAGCTCTCACCGCCGTCGCTACTGCGGGCAAGAAGACTGAACCGCGGTGCATCGGCTTTAATATTGTGGCCACCGGTTTCCTCATATTCAACCTGGGTATACCCCACCAGAATCTCATCACCCCAATTCCACACCCCGTTATTGGCCGGCCAGCCGTGAAATTTATTTTTTTCTATGGCAACAATAGTATGGATGAATTCCGGTGACTTCTCCCTGCACCCCAAAACCAGTATTATAATCAGAAGTATTATCGAACCGGTAAATTTTTGCATCATATTAACCTATCATAAATTATTAAGAACCATTGAAATGTATGCTGCATATCCGAATTAAAAAATACGCCGATATTCAACAGTATTACATTGTCAGTCTGATAAGGCAGGCTGCCAAGAAAGCTGGTAATGACAAATAATCCGCCGGATACAGATTGGTTTGTCCGTGTATTCGATTTGTGACAAAATGATGCTGCCATATAGAAGCATTTACACTTATCAATTCTGTATATTTATCCGCTCAGCTTTTGTCGGGACGGAAACGGCTGCTGAAAAAGTCGACTAGCAAAAAGTACAGCCATGGCAGATACTGCCTTACCCAATATGACATATAACCGTGCCAGGTGATAAATTTCTCACGTCCGCCCCGCGTGATCGCGCGGGCAATTTGCCGGGCTGCCTTCTTAGCCGGCATGACCAGGAATGAAGGCGCCCAATCCTTGTACTCCGGGTGGAACACACCTCTATTATCAATCAATCTGTGTTCGGATTTGATAAAACCGGGGCTGATCAGCACGACTTTTATTCCGTACCGGGCCAGTTCGCTTCTTGCCGCTTCGGCAAATGCACGGACAGCGAATTTGCTCATAGCATAGGCGGAAGATCCTGGTGAAGACATATAAGATGATATGCTGCCGATCAATACCAGCGTTCCGCCGGTTTGTTTGAGATCCTCCAGAGCCGCGTAGCAGGTTCCCAAAACCCCGAAAACGTTTGTCTCAAATATGGTCCGGTAATTATCAAGAGTGAGCTGCTCGAATTCGCCCTGCATAGGTATGGCAGCGTTGGCAATAACGATATCAATTTTACCAAAATTCTGATGTGCCTCTTCAACAGTCTGTTCCAGATCCTGTGTGCTGGTAACATCACATTTTGAAAT
>Ga0209536_100000797_pt1 | contig 52134 bp, 45 predicted proteins | sample DeeMarSeWOR28_12_FD_187461 | JGI IMG/M metagenome (GOLD analysis project Ga0209536, IMG submission 187461) | Marine sediment microbial communities from White Oak River estuary, North Carolina - WOR-2-8_12 (SPAdes) (version 2) | ecosystem: Environmental > Aquatic > Marine > Intertidal zone >... | reverse complement strand
GACCCAAACCGGACATTTCATATCTTTTGCTGTCTCGCGCCAATTGACGTCAATGAGCACAAACGAAGATGAGAATCACATTCATTGGAATATTTATCGTTTCGCTTCTCTCTGCATGCGGACCGTCACCACCATCTAATGAGGAAAGGAGGTCGCAGGATCACCTCAAGAGACAAGAGGCAATCCAGCAAGCTCGGATGGAACTCGATCAGTTTGCGCAAGCAAATGATGCGAAGAGCGTGGACTTTGTTGGCACATTTGAGCAAGAAGATCGATTTACTGCGTCGCTCCAGCAGAAAGTCGAAGGCCAAGTCGTGGCCTTTCGAGCGACATTGTTGGATGTTCAACGAACACCGAACGGCGACTATGATGCTGTTTTTGGCTACGAATTCTTCAGCGCCACGATTATCCGACTTTCGATCTCATCAGAGCTGGCCGGTGAGATGATGAGGAGTCCGGACAAATTTGCCGGAGAGGCTCTTGTTGCGGCAAGGATTGACAGAATTTCACGCAATCTTCTTAAGGCACAGGCATGTTCGGAGCCGGACTGCAGTACTGTGTCTATTGAAGTTGACTGGATGTTTAGAAATTATCAGGCGAGCGGTCGTCTGATCGAGTTGTCATATTGAACGTACCGCTTCGGAGAAAGCTGCCGCCCACGTCTGCGGTCTGTTGATCGCTAGGCAGAAATACGGATAATCCCCCGGCAGTTTCCTCGACTACACTCAGGACATCCGGGGGCGATTAGCTCAGTTGGGAGAGCGCCGCATTCACATTGCGGAGGTCACTGGTTCGAGACCGGTATCGCCCACCATCCCCTCCTTCCGCCTCGCGGTCAGAGTTCGATATTGCGCAGCCGCAAGGCGTTGCCGATCACCGATACCGAGCTCATGCTCATCGCGGCCGCCGCAAACATCGGGCTGAGCAGCAGGCCGAAGAACGGGTAGAGAATTCCCGCCGCGATCGGCACTCCTGCCGTGTTGTAAGCAAACGCGAAGAACAGGTTCTGGCGGATGTTCTTCATCGTCGCGCGGCTCAGGTTTCTCGCCTTCGCGACGCCGAGCAAGTCGCCGCGCACCAGCGTCACCGCCGCGCTCTCGATCGCCACGTCAGTTCCGGTGCCCATCGCGATGCCGATGTCGGCCTGGGCGAGGGCAGGGGCATCGTTGATGCCGTCGCCCGCCATCGCGACTACGGACCCCGCTTCCTGGAGTTCACGCACGACACGGCTCTTGTCCTCTGGCGACACACCCGCGTGCACCTCGTCGATGCCGATCTCGCGGGCGACCGCTTCGGCTGTCGCCGCGTTGTCGCCGGTCATCATCACGACCTTGAGCCCCGCAGCATGCAGCTGCCGGATTGCCTCGAGCGTCGTCTTCTTGATCGGGTCGGCGACACCGAGCAGTCCTGCCGGCTTGCCGTCAACGGCGACAAACATCACCGTCTGGCCCTGCCTGCGATATTCGTCGGCCCGGGATCCGAGCTCGTCGTCCCACGCGCCGACTTCACGCATCAGCTTTTCATTGCCCACGGCGACCTGTCTGCCGCCGACCTCTGCTGTCGCGCCTTGCCCCGTAACCGATTGAAAACCCTTTTGATTTTCGAACGTCAACGAGCGCTCTTTTGCGCCGCGAACGATTGCCGCGGCGAGCGGGTGCTCGCTCGCGGTCTCGACAGAGGCGGCGAGCGTGAGCAGCGAGCCTTCGCTGGCTTCGTCAATCGGCATCACCGTCACGAGTTCCGGATGACCTTCCGTGAGCGTGCCGGTCTTGTCCACGACGATGGTATCGACCTTTTCGAATCCTTCCAGCGCCTCGGCGTTCTTGATGAGGATGCCGTTCTGCGCACCTTTGCCGGTGCCGACCATGATCGACATCGGCGTCGCGAGTCCCAGCGCGCAGGGGCAGGCGATGATCAGTACTGCGACGGCGTTGACGATCGCGTAGGCCATCGCAGGTTGCGGGCCGAGCAGGCTCCAGACGATGAACGTGACGATCGCGGTAATGACGACGGTCGGCACGAACCAGCCGGCGACCACGTCCGCCAGGCGTTGTATCGGCGCGCGGCTGCGCTGCGCTTCCGCGACCATGTGTACGATCTGCGAGAGCACGGTCTCGTCGCCGACCTTCGTGGCTACCATGATGAAGCTGCCCGTGCCGTTTACGGTGCCACCAATCACCTCGTCGCCTGGGGCTTTCCCGACCGGAATCGGCTCGCCGCTGATCATCGATTCGTCGATGCTGCTGCTGCCGTCCTGTACCTCGCCATCCACCGGCACCTTCTCGCCAGGCCGGACGCGCAGCCGATCGCCGCTGGCGACGTCGTCGAGCGACACTTCTTCTTCGCTGCCATCCTCGGCGATGCGCCGCGCCGTCGGCGGCGCAAGCTCGAGCAGCGCCCGGATAGCGCCCGACGTCTGGCTGCGTGCTTTCAGTTCGAGCACCTGGCCGAGCAGGACAAGTGTCGTGATCACGGCCGCCGCTTCGAAATAGACGGCCACGTGGCCGCCGGTGTCGCGAAACGCGTCCGGGAAGATGCCGGGGGCGAGCGTCGCAACCAGTGAATAGCCGAACGCCACGGTCACGCCGAGCCCGATCAGCGTGAACATGTTCAGGTTCCAGCTGCGAACTGACTGCACGGCACGCACGAAAAACGGCCAGCCACCCCAGAGGACAACCGGCGCCGCGAGCGCGAGCTGCAGCACCTGCGCCCAGCGCGCCGCCACGAGGTTCGCAAACGGATTGCCCGGGATCATCTCGCCCATGGCATAGACAAACAGTGGCAAGGTCAGCACTGCGCTGAACCAGAAACGCCGCCGCATGTCGTCGAGCTCGGACGTATCCTCTTCGCCCACGACGATGCCCTCCGGCTCCAGCGCCATGCCGCAGATCGGGCAGCCGGAGTTGCGCACGTCGCGTACCCCCGGGCACATCGGGCAGATGTAGACCGTGCCCGCGTAGCCTGGCGGCACCAGGTCGTACTTGCCGGCCCGAATCGATTCGCCAGCGGCCGCTCCGTGGCAGCAGCTGTGACCCGGTGACGGCTCCTCCTGCACGGCCGGAGCCGGTTCGCTCGCGGCCGAATGACAACAGCTGTGATCCTGCCGCTCCTCCTGCTTTAGTGCGGGTTCCGGCTCGCTCTTCGCCTTGTCGCCATGGCAGCAGGCGTGCTTTTCGCTGTGCTTGTCGTTCATGATCTGATGATCTCCGGGTGACGCGAACGCCACAACAGGAATAATGCGGGAATCACGATCAGGGTCAATACGGTGGCGCTCACCATGCCGCCCACCATCGGCGCCGCGATGCGGCGCATTACCTCGGAGCCGGTGCCGCTGCCGAGCATGATCGGCAACAGGCCCACGATGATCGAGGCAACCGTCATCATGATCGGGCGGACGCGCAGCAACGCGCCTTCGATGACGGCATTCCGGATGTCGCTGGCGTCGAGCGGCCTGCCTTCGGAGCGTGCATCGGCCATGCGCCGCCGGATCGCAAGGTTGAGGTACACGAGCATGACGACACCGATCTCGACGGCCACACCGGCGAGGGCGATGAAGCCGACACCGACAGCCACCGAGAGTTCGTAGCCCAGCAGGTATAGCAGCCACAACCCTCCGATGAGCGCCATCGGCAAGGTGCCCAGGATGATCGCGACCTCCGGGAAGCGGCGGAAGTTGATGTACAGCAGCAGTGCGATGATCGCGAGCGTGACCGGCCCGACGACGGCGAGGCGCTCCTGCGCACGCACCATGTATTCATACTGGCCGGACCAGGAGAGCGAGTAGCCTGTCGGCAGCTCGATCTCCTGCGCAACCACTCGCTGAGCCTCCGCGACGTAGGAGCCGAGGTCGCGGCCGCTGATGTCCACGTAGATCCAGCCGTTGAGCCGTGCATTCTCACTCTTGATAACGGGCGGGCCGTCGACGACCCTGACGTCGGCAACGTCGGCCAGCGCGATACGTGCGCCCTGCGGCGTGACGATCGGCAACAGTCTCAGCTGTTCCACGGAATCGCGCACGCGCTGTGGATAGCGCAGGTTCACCGGGTAGCGCTCCAGACCTTCGACGGTCTGCGTGACGTTCATGCCGCCCACGGCGGAGCGCACGACGTCCTGTACGTCGGAGATGTTGAGGCCGAAACGCGACGCTCGCTTGCGATCGATGTCCACATCGATGTAACGGCCGCCGGCGACGCGCTCCGAATAGACGGACGCGGTGCCTTCGACGTCTGCAAGCACCTCCTCGATTTCCTGCCCGATGCCTTCGATCACTTCGAGGTCCGGGCCCGCCACCTTGATGCCCACCGGCGTCTTGATTCCGGTCGCGAGCATGTCGATGCGGGTCTTGATCGGCATGACCCAGGCGTTCGTCAGGCCCGGGTACCGCACGACGCGGTCGAGTTCGGCGCGCAGCCCCTCGGGCGTCATGCCCTCGCGCCATTCTTCGCGGGGCTTGAGCTGGATGACCGTCTCGATCATGGTCAGGGGTGCCGGGTCGGTCGCGGTTTCCGCGCGGCCGATCTTGCCGAATACCTGCTTCACCTCGGGCACCGTGAGGATCATCTTGTCGGTCTGCTGCAGGATCTCGCGCGCCTTGTCGATGGACACGCCCGGGTAGGTGGTGGGCATGTACATCAGGTCGCCCTCATCGAGCGGCGGCATGAACTCCGAGCCGAGCCGTGTCGCCGGCCACAGGCCCACGACCAGGATGACGAGTGACAGCACGAGGGTCGCCCTCGGCGCGCGAATGACCAGGTCGATGACCGGCCTGTACACCGCGATCAGGCCGCGGTTGATCGGGTTCTTCTCTTCCCGGACGATCCTGCCGCGGATGAAATAGCCCATCAGCACCGGCACGAGGGTGATCGACAGGCCGGCGGCCGCGGCCATCGCGTAGGTCTTGGTGAACGCGAGGGGCGCGAACAGGCGGCCTTCCTGCGCTTCGAGCGTGAACACGGGCAGGAAGCTCAGCGTGATGATCAGCAGCGAGAAGAACAGTGGCGGACCGACCTCGGTCGCTGCCTCCTGCATGATGCGCCAGCGGTTTTCGTCCGTCAGCGGTTCCTTCTCGATGTGCTTGTGGGCGTTCTCGATCATCACGATTGCCGCGTCGACCATCGCGCCGATCGCAATGGCGATGCCGCCCAGCGACATGATGTTCGCGTTGATGCCCTGCAGGTGCATGACGATGAACGCGACCAGTATGCCCACGGGCAGGCTGAAGAAGATCACTGCCGACGAACGGATGTGGAACAGGAACACGGCGCACACCAGCGCGACAACGAGGAACTCCTCGACGAGCTTGCCCTGCAGGGTGTCCACGGCACGGTCGATCAGGTCGGATCGATCGTAGGTCACGACGATTTCAACGCCGTCGGGCAGGCTGCGCTCGAGCTCGGCAAGCCGCGCCTTGACGAGATCGATGGTCTTCGATGCGTTCTCTCCCCACCGCATCACGATGACGCCGCCGACGACTTCACCTTCGCCGTCGAGTTCGGCGATGCCGCGCCGCATCTGCGGCCCGAGCCTGATCTCGGCGACGTCGGAGAGCACCAGCGGCGTGCCCTGCTCGTTCACACCGAGAGGGATGTTGGCGAGATCTTCCTCGTTCTGCAGGTAGCCGGTCGCGCGGACCATGTACTCGGCTTCACCCATCTCCACGACCGAGCCGCCGGTCTCCTGGTTGCCATTGCGAATCGCGGTCTTGAGTCTCGACAACGGTATGCCGAATGCGCGCAGCTTGTCCGGATCGACCACGACCTGGTACTGGCGCACCATGCCGCCGACGGTAGCGACTTCCGCGACGCCGGGCACGGTCTGCAATTCGTATTTCAGGAACCAGTCCTGCAGGCTGCGCAGTTCGGCCAGGTCGTGCTGGCCGGTCCTGTCGACAAGTGCGTACTGGAATATCCAGCCGACGCCGGTGGCATCGGGACCGAGCGCCGGTTTCGCATTGTCCGGCAGTTGCCCGGCTACCTGGCTCAGGTACTCGAGCACGCGCGAACGCGCCCAGTAGAGGTCGGTGCCGTCTTCGAAGATGATGTAGACGTAGGAGTCGCCGAAGAACGAATAGCCACGCACGGACAGCGCCTTCGGTACCGACAACATTGCCGTCGCGAGCGGGTAGGTCACCTGGTCCTCGACGACCTGCGGGGCCTGGCCGGGGAACGAGGTCTTGATGATTACCTGCACGTCGGAAAGGTCGGGCAATGCGTCGACCGGCGTCTCGCGTATCGAGTAAATACCCCACGCGGTCAGCAGCAGGGTCAGTAGCACGACGAGGAAACGATTCGCGATCGACCAGCGAATAATGGCAGCGATCATTGCGCGTGCTCCATCTTGCCATCGTCCATCTCGGCGTGATCGTGCTCCATCTCCGGCGCTTCGGCGTCCTGGCCGTGGTCCATTTCGCTATGCTCCATCTCAGCGTGGTCCATCTCGCCATGGTCCATCTGGCTATGGTCGTGCTGCACGTCATCGCCGGATGAATTCATGCGCGCCAGCGCCGCTTCGATGTTCGATTCGGAATCGATCAGGAACTGGCCGGAAACCACGATCTTCTCGCCGGCTTCCAGGCCCGAGCGGATCGCGACGCGGTCGTTGGACTCGATACCAAGCGTAACGGGGCGGGACCGGTAGCGGCCTTCTCCCAGGTCGACGACCACGCGGTCGATACTGCCGCCGCGTATCACCGCTTCGCGCGGCACGTGCACGACCGGGCCCGTGTCTTCGGCGTGGATCGTGACGCGTGCGAACATGTTCGGGCGCAGCATCTCGTCTTCGTTATCGAAGCGGATGCGGACCGTCAGCGTCCGGGTCTTCGGGTCGAGCTCCGGGTACACGTAGTCGACGGTGCCGTGCCACATCTTTCCCGGCAGGTAGTCGAGCTCAACCATGGCCATCTGCCCGGGCCGCACCCAGGCCGCCTCGCGCTCGAAAACCTCCGCCAGCACCCAGACCTTGTCGAGCTCGGCGATGGACATCACCTCGTTCGCCGGCGTGATATAGATGCCCTCGCGTACCGCAAGGTGGGCGATAACGCCATCCGCTTCAGCGTAGACGCGAACGCGCTGCCCGGCCGTCCGGTCTTTTTCGAGGCTTGCAACCTGGCTTTCCGTAACGCCCAGAGCCGCAAGCCGCTCGCGGGATGCCTGCAACAGAACCGTGTTATTGCTGCGCAACGCCGCCAGGAACTCCTGCTTGGCGTTGACCAGCGTCGGCGAGTAGAGCTCGAACAACAGCTGGCCTTTTTCCACGGGATCGCCGGTCGCCTTGGTTGCGAGCTTCTCGATCCAGCCGTCGACGCGCGTGTGGACGTGGTGCAGCGTGTCTTCATCGAACTGCACGTAGCCCACGGTGTCAATGTGCCGCGGGAGTTCGCCACGCTCCGCCTGCGCCGTGCGCACGCCGAGGTTATTCACGACCGTCGGGTCGATCTTTACCGTGCCCGGCTGGCTGTCGACTTCGTCCGCGTAAACGGGTACCAGGTCCATGCCCATCGGCGACTTGCCGGGTCCGTCGCGGCGGAAGTTTGCGTCCATCGGCGCGACCCAGTAGAGGATCTCGCGCTCATCGCCGTCGCTCGTCGCGGCCGTGCCGCCGTTTTCCCCGGGCGCGACGATACGGCCGGCAAGAAAACCGACGATCGCGGCCGCCAGCAGGAAGATGATCCAGAGACTCTTGTTGTTCATCGGGGAAGTCCTCCGAGGTTCGCGAGCACGGCGTAGGCCTGCTCGCGCTCGACATTCAGTCGTACGTAGTCGATACGGGTGTTCAGGTCGTCGATATAGCCGCGCATGACGTCGGCGAAATTGCCGCGGTCGTTCTGGTAGGCGAGCAGCGCGGCCTGCGCGTGGTCCCTCGCCTGCACGAGGATACGTTCTTCGTAGAGTGACAGCCGTCGTGACAGCTCCTGCCAGCGCGCGTGTTCGGAAATCAGGCGGCTGTCCAGGGACCGCAGCATGCGCTCCTTGTCGGCAACCGCGGCGCTGCGGTCCTGCAGCGCGCCGGACAAGGTGCTATCCACCGATCTCCTGCTGAAAAAGGGCAGGTCCACCGTGACGCCGACGGTAAAGAAATCCGCGCGCGGGTCGCCATTCGGCTGCGAGCCGTTGCGGTACGAATAGCCCAGGTCGAGTGCCCAGCCCGGCTTCGATCGCTGTTCCGCGAGTTCGACGCTCGCGTCCTGTGCCGCGATGCGCGTATCCGCCGCGCGCAGCGACGGGTGCTCGCGCAGCATGGCGCGGAGGTCTTCGAGTGGCGGTGCATCGTCCCACTGCGGGAGCTTGTCGGCGACCGGCCGCTCGGCGTCGTCGCCGATCCACTCGCGGAGCTGTGCGCGGGCGCGCTGCTGCTGCCGTTCGATGTCGATCAGGCGATCGTCCAGCCGGCTCAGTTCCAGTTCGGCGCGCAGTACGTCCTGCTGGTTGCGGCGGCCCACGGCATACAGCGAGCGGGTGATCGTGGCGAGATCGTCGAAGAACGGCCGCGATTCACGGACGAGATCGCGCGCCTTCGTCCAGTAGTAAAGGTCCAGCCACGCTATCCTGGCGGCTGCCAGCACGTCCTTGCCTCGCGCATCGGCTTCCTCCAGCTGAGCGTCGGCGAGACGGCTGAACTTCAGGTTACCGAGCGAGCGGCTGTTACCGCGCGGAAAAGCCTGGCGGTACGAGGCGCCGACATTCGTCATGCCCTCGGTTGTGAAGCCGCCCGACTGTATCGGGTAGTTGTTCAGACCCACCCGGAGCATGGGGTCGGGAAGTGCGCCGGCCACGACGGCCTGCTCCTCGAGCGCGGCCGCGCGCGCCTGCAGCGCGAGCTGGCCCGGCTCGGCGGCGACGGCGAGATCTTCCGTCTCGGCGAGCGTCAGCGGAATGCCGCGCTCCGCACTGGTGGCGGCAAAAGGCGCGATCAACAGCGCCAGCACGGCAACAGGACCGATCGTCTCCGAATGCAACAGCGTGCGGAAACGGTACAAGGTGTCGGGTCGAACCCCGAAAAGAAAAAGCATCAGACAAACTCCTGCGGTGAAAACCGAAACGAAAACGGTCTACAACGGGGAGCTGTCTAATCCAGGAATACGCAGTTCAGCAGGTGAATCGGCGGGAATGTCCCGACCGGGTCGGGCGGGTCGGCCGCGGTCGTCGCGAAGCTGACGGTGGCGACCGGAGCGTCCGGGTAAGCCGGCGGTGCCATCGGTACGGGCTCCGCCTTGTCCTTGAGCGTCGGCTGCGCAAGGCGGCCTTCGTGCGCGTAGGCGCCGATGTCGTCGCAGTCGGACGTGAAGGTGTCGCAACCCGTGCCGGCCGCTTCGCCGTGGTGTCCATGGTGCGCAGCCATTTCGGCCATTTGCGCGGGCGGGCAGTGCGGGCAGTCGTGCTCGGCGCCGAATGCGAGGGCGCACGGGGCGACCACCAGGTTCAGCCAGAATACGCCGAGCACGCCGAGCAACCGGCCGGTTGCCGTTCGTGTTCGCTTGCCGTTGCTGGACGTGATATTCAAGGTGACTGCTGGCCCGAAATGGCGCGCTTCTAACCGCGCAAGGGTACTTGATAGATCGTTTGGACCGCTATTTCAAGGAAATTGCTTCAATTTAACGCCGAAAATATATGCTATTGGTCCGCTTCGGCCTGTAAGGGAAATACGCAATGAGCCGCGGCACAGCGAAATGACATCAACCAGCGAAATCCAGTTACTGCACCTGAGCAAGTCGTTCACCGAGGGCCGGCGCCGGCACCGCGTCCTCGACGACGTCAGCGCCGACTTCCTGCGCGGCGAGACGATCGCGGTGCGCGGGCGTAGCGGCTCTGGCAAGTCGACGCTCCTGAACCTCATCGGCGGCATCGATACGCCGGACGAGGGCCGCGTCATCGTCGCCGGCGTCGAGTTGACCGGCCTCACCGAGCGGGACCGGACGCTGTTCCGGCGCGAGCACATCGGTTTCGTGTACCAGGCATTCAACCTGGTGCCGACGCTCGATGTCGCGGACAACATCCGCCTGGTACTGGAACTCAACGGTGTGCCGCATCGCGAATCGCAGCGGCGCATCGGGGAGCTGCTCGAAGCCGTCGGGCTGGCGGACCGCGCGGCAAGTTATCCCGACGTACTCTCCGGCGGCGAGCAGCAGCGCGTCGCGATTGCGCGCGCGATTTGCCACGAGCCCGCGGTCGTCATCGCCGACGAACCGACCGGGAATCTCGATGACAGCACCGCCGAGGGCGTGCTCGAGCTGCTCGACAAGCTGGTGCGGGAACGCGGCGGCACCATGCTGATCGCGACGCACAGCGCGCGAGTCGCGGCGGTCTGCGATCGCGAGATCGAGATCCACGGCGGCAAGCTCGAAGCGCCGGCACGAGCTTTCGAGAGCCGATGATCCCGGTTACGCTGCGCGCCAATTTCAGCTACCTGCTCAGGCATCCCCTGCAGCTTGCCCTGGCGCTGCTTGGCATTGGCATCGGCGTAGCCGTCATTGTCGCTGTCGATCTCGCCAATGCCAGCGCCCGCAAGGCGTTTCTCCTGTCGATGGATACGATCACCGGCGAGGCGACCCACCAGGTCATCGGCGGCCCGCGCGGCATCGATGAATCCGTCTACGTGCGGCTTCGGGTCGAACACGGCATCCGCGATCTTGCGCCGATCGTCGAAGGGGCGGCGGTCGTCGACGGCGCGTCGTTCACGGTGATGGGCGTGGACCTCTTTGCCGAGCAGCAGTTGCGCTCGTTCACCGCTCAGGCGCGCACCGCGAGCGGCGAAGATACCCCCGGCGAGTCGCTGTTCCGCGATTTCCTGACGCGGCCGGGCGCCGTCACGATGTCCCGGGCGACGGCCGACGAGCTTGGGTTGGTAATCGGTCAGGACTTCGACCTGCTCGCCAACGGTCGCTCGCACCGGGCCACGCTGATCGGCACGTTCGGTGACAGCGACGACACGGGACTGCAGAACCTGCTGGTTGCCGACATCGCGACCGCGCAGGTGTGGCTCGACAGCATCGGGCGGCTCAGCCGGATCGATGCGCGGATCCCGGACGGCGACGATGCAGGGCTGGCCCGGCTCGAGGGCGCGCTGCCGGACGGTCATCGGGTCCTGACCGCCGCTGGCCGGACACGAACGACGGCCGAGATGAGTGCCGCCTTCATGACCAACCTGGCGGCGATGAGCCTGCTGGCACTGCTGGTCGGCCTGTTCCTGATCTACAACAGCGTCAGTTTCTCGGTGCTGCAGCGTCGCGCGCTGATCGGCAACCTGCGCGCGCTTGGCGTTACCCGCGGCCGGATGTTCGCGCTCATTCTCTCCGAGGCCGCGGTTATCGGATCGATCGCGTCAGTGCTCGGCGTCGTCATCGGAATACTGCTGGGCGAGCGCCTGTTGCTGCTCGTTTCACAGTCCATCAACGACCTTTATTTCCGGCTCAACGTGACGGACGTAATGGTCAACCCATGGTCGATCGCAAAGGGCGTCGCGGCCGGGATCGGCGCGTCGCTTGCCGCCGCGGCGGTGCCGGCCATCGAGGCGATGTCGTTCCCGCCGCGGCTCACCATGACGCGCTCGTCGCTCGAAGGCCGCACCGGCCGGCTGCTGCCGCGGGTCGCGCTGGCGGGGCTCGGTACCATGCTCGTCGCGGTGATGGTGCTGCTCGTCTCCGGGCGCAGTCTCGTCGCCGGCTTGCTCGCGGTCTTCCTGCTGATCGTCGGTTTCGCGCTGTGCGTGCCGCTCGCGGTCCGGGCGGCCAGTAGCCGGCTTGCGCCGGTCGCATCGCGCATTGGCGGCATGCTGGCACGTATGGCGGTGGCCGGGATCGGCCAGAGCCTGAGCCGCACCGGCGTCGCGATCGTAGCGCTGGCGGTGGCGGTCTCCGCGACGATCGGTGTGAGCGTGATGGTGGACAGCTTTCGGGGCTCGGTCGACGAGTGGCTGCAGCAGACACTGCAGGCAGACGTCTATGCCGGTGTGCAGCGGGGGTCGCTGGACCCGGCGCTGCTCGCGGCCATCGCCGCGCTCGACGGTGTCGAGGCTTTCAGCACCAGCCGGCGGGTGCAGCTCGAGGACGCCAGCGGCCGCACGCAGCTGATCGCCATCCGCATGGCGCCGGGCGGCTACGCGGGAACCGAGATCATCGATGCGGACCCGGATGCCGTATGGCCGCGCTGGGAGCGCGAGGACGTCGTGCTCGTCTCGGAGCCGTACGCGTATCAGCACGACGTCGCGAGCGGTGACGTGGTGAAACTGCCGACCGATCTCGGTGCGCGGGCGTTCGAGGTCGCGGCCGTCTACCAGAGCTACGACATCAACGCGAGCGCGATGTTGATGAGCCGCAGCGTCTATGACCGCCACTTCGACGACGACGGCGTCGATTCGATCGGCCTGTACGTCGCGGACGATGCCGATCCCGAGGTGATCATGGCGCGTATCGGCGACCTCGGCGCGGGCAGGCAGGAAATCCGTTTCAATTCGAACGCGCGCATCCGCGAGCTGTCACTGGAGATCTTCGATCGCACGTTCATCATCACCGACGTCCTTTACTGGCTTGCTGTCGGTGTCGCATTCATCGGTATCCTCGGCGCGATGCTTGCGCTGCAGCTCGAGCGCGGCCGCGAGCTCGCCGTGCTGCGCGCCGTCGGCATGACGCCGTCGCAGCTCGGCACGATGATCACGACCCAGACCGCGGTCATCGGCCTGCTCAGCGGTATCGCCGCGGTGCCGCTCGGGATCATGATGGCGTACGTGCTGATCGAGGTGATCAATCGCCGCGCATTCGGCTGGCAGATCGATATGGCGATCGCGCCGGGCATCCTGGTGTCGGCGATCGCCTTCGCGATCGGCGCGGCGATGCTGGCCGGCATCTACCCCGCCTGGCGCGCCGCGCGCAGCCAGCCGGCTGCGGCGATGCGGGAGGAGTAGGTGGCCGGCACGCGCACAATCCGGTTGCTCCTTGCGGCGATGGTGTCGCTGCTGGTGTTCGCGACATTCGCCGACGAAAAGTCTTCGCCGCAATCGCGGCTGTCCGAACTGCTGAGTGGTGACGGCGACGCGGGTTTCGAGAAAGCGATCGAGCCGCGCGACTTCGTGTTCCCTGAAGATCACGGGCCGCATCCGGGTTTCCGCAACGAGTGGTGGTACGTGACGGGCAACCTCGACGGAGGCGGCGGCAGGCGCTTCGGCTTCGAGCTCACGATCTTCCGCTTCTCGTTGACGCCGTCCCTGCCGGCCGCGGCGTCCAACTGGCGCAGCAACCAGGTTTACATTGCGCACTTCGCGGTGACCGACGCCGACGGCGACCGATTCCTGGCTGCCGAGCGTTTTTCGCGCGGCGCGCTCGGGCTCGCGGGTGCGCAGTCCTCGCCGTTCCGCGTCTGGATCGAGGATTGGGAGATAGCGGCACTGCGGGCCGGTACTCCAGAGCGTTGGCGACTGCGCGCGGCAGACCCCGGGTTCTCGCTCGATCTCGAGCTCGCGGCGCAAAAGCCGCCGGTGCTGAACGGCGATGCCGGGTTGTCACAGAAATCGGCCGAGCCCGGCAATGCGTCCTATTATTACTCGATCACGCGCTGGCTGACCGAGGGTTCGCTGCGGCTGGGTGACGAAGAATTTCGCGTCTCAGGCCTGTCCTGGCTCGACCGTGAATGGAGCACCAGCGCGCTCGGTGCGGACCAGCTCGGCTGGGACTGGTTTGCGCTGCAGCTCTCCGACGGCAGCGAGCTGATGTTCTACAACCTGAGAAAACTCGACGGCAGCCAGGACGAGCTCAGCGCGGGCACCTGGGTCGATGCCGACGGGACGTCGCTGCACCTCGAACGCGAGGATGTCGAGGTTACGGTCACGGATACCTGGGCAAGCCCCGAGGGCGGCGTTTACCCGTCGGGCTGGACGCTGCGGGTGCCGGACAAGGGGCTGACGCTCGATATTCGGCCCGTCATGGACGACCAGGAGTTATTCACGACGGTGCGCTACTGGGAAGGGGCCGTCGACGTGCAGGGTCAGCGCGGTGGTGCGCCCATCGAGGGCCGTGGTTACGTCGAGCTGACCGGTTATGCGGAGTAGGAGCGGGCCTGGGCCCGCGATCGCGGTTCGAGAACCGCTCCTACGGGTATAGCGACGACTGCTGCAGGAGCGCGCCTCGGCGCGCGATCGATGTCAGGAAATCCTAGGACAGGCTGGCGGCCAGCGCCTCCCAGCTGGTGACCGGCATTTCGCAATGCGTGCCGAGGCAGCGGTAGGCGACGGTGTCGTCGTCCTTCGCCGCGCGATCGGCGAGCGCGCCGGGCAGTGCGTCTTCGTCGCGGCCGATCGCGAATACCAGGCGGCGCGGTGAGTACAGCTTCGCCGCAGCGTCGCGCCAGCGCGCGATTTCTTCGTCATCGCCGCGAATGATCACGGTCTCCGGGTGCGACAGGTACTCTTCCAGCGCCGTCAGCAATGTGACGTGGCCGTGCGGGTATTCGTCCATTGCGCGCCATGCGGTCCGCAACGTTCGCTCGGCCGCATCGAGGTAGCGCGTTTCGCCCAGCAGGAATCCGAGCCGCTGCAGCGCGAATGCGGCGATGCCGTTGCCCGACGGCACGGATTCATCCGCGAGCGGCTTCGGTCGGTGGATCAGTTCCTCGTGGTCGTCGGCCGTGAAGAAGAAACCGCCGCTCTCCGAATCCTGGAAGCGTTCCAGGAGCGTATCGGCAAGCGTGATTGCGAACTGCAGGTGTGCGGAGGACCAGCGCGCCTGCAGCAGTTCCAGGATCGCATCGATCAGGAACGCATGATCGTCCAGGTAGGCCGGGAAGCGCGCTTCGCCGTCCTTGTAGCTCGCCAGCAGGCGGCCGTCCTTCACCAGGCTCGAACGGATGAAGTCGACGGCCCCGGCAGCGGCATCGACGAGGTCGTCGCGCTCGAGCGCGAGACCCGCGATCGCGAGACCGCGGATCGCCAGCGCGTTCCAGGCGGTCAGCTGCTTCTCGTCGCGGCCCGGCGCAATCCGGCCGGCGCGTGCCTGCAACAGCGCCTGCTTGCCGCGTTCGATGGCGGCAAGCGCCTCGTCTTCCGCGACGCCGGCATTCGCCGCAGCCTCTTCGATCGAACGGTGCACGGTGAGGTGCCAGCGCCCCTCGAAATTGGCAGGCTCATCGAGCCCGAAACGGCGCGCAAAAATTTCGTAGTCGGTCTCGGCGAGCAGTTCGCCGACCTGTTCGGGCGTCCACAGGTAGTAAAGGCCTTCTTCGCCCTCGGAGTCGGCGTCGCGCGTCGCGTAGAAGCCGCCCTCCGGCGAACGCATGTCGGCCAGCATCCAGTCCGCCGTCGCATTGGCCACCGCCGCGAAATACTCGTCACCGGTCGCGAGGAACGCCTGGGCGTACAAGGCGAGCAGCGGGCCGTTGTCGTAAAGCATCTTCTCGAAGTGCGGGATCTGCCAGTAACGGTCCACGGAGTAGCGGCAGAAGCCGCCGCCCACGTGGTCGAAAAGGCCGCCGTCCGCCATGCGCGTCAGCGTGAGCGTCGCCATGTACAGCGCGTCGAGATCCGGCTCGTCGCCACTGGCCGCATCGCGCCATTGCCGCAGCAGCCGGTCGATGGTCGTCGGGTGCGGGAACTTGGGCGCGCTGCCGAAGCCGCCGTATTCGCGATCGAACGTCTTCTCGAGCGAGTTGCGCAGTTTGTGCAGCGGTTCCGCGGTGAAGGCCACGTCGCCGCCGGCTGCCGGCGGCTCGAGCCGGCCGAGCACCTCCGTGAGCTTTGCGCCCTGGCGGCGCACCTCGTCACGCTGTTCCCGGAAATACGTGGCGACGCTCCGAAGGAGGTCGCCAAAGGCCGGCATGCCGTAACGGGCCTCGTTCGGAAAGTAGGTGCCGCCGAAGAACGGCCGCCGGTCGGCGGGATCGATGAACATGGTCAGCGGCCAGCCGCCGGTGCGCTGCGTGAGCAGCTGCTGCGCGGTCTGGTAGATCTTGTCGACGTCGGGTCGCTCCTCGCGGTCGACCTTGACGTTGACGAACAGCTCGTTCATCACCTTTGCCGTCGTCTCGTCCTCGAACGATTCGTGCGCCATGACGTGGCACCAGTGACAGGCGGAATAGCCGATCGACAACAGCACCGGCTTGTCCTGTTCGCGGGCGAGGGCGAACGCGTCGTCGCCCCATGGATACCAGTCGACGGGGTTGTCGGCGTGCTGCAGCAGGTAAGGGCTGGTTTCCTTTGCGAGTCGGTTGGGCATGTCGGCGTATGTTTGACGGCGGGCCACTATAGCGCATCGCCGAGAATTGTTAGACTAGCGGCCACCCAACCGACCCCCCCGAGCCCTGCCGATGCTGACATACCCAGAGATCGATCCGGTCATTTTCTCGATCTTCGGTCTCAAGATTCGCTGGTACGGCATGATGTACGTGCTCGGCTTTCTCGCCGGCTGGTGGCTGGCGCGGCGCCGCAGCCGGCAGCCGTGGTCGACCATCACCCCGCAACAGGTCGACGACCTCGTGTTCTACGTGATGCTGGGCGTCATCGCGGGCGGGCGGCTCGGCTACATCCTGTTCTACGGCTGGGCCAACATGGCCGCAGACCCGCTCTACATCATCAAGATCTGGCAGGGCGGCATGTCGTTCCACGGCGGTCTCGCCGGCGTGCTCATCGCGATGTGGCTCTACGGGCGCAAGCTCGGCAGGACGATGTGGCAGATGACCGACTTCGTAGCCCCGCTGGTGCCGCTCGGGCTCGGCTTCGGCCGTGTCGGCAATTTCATCAACGGCGAGCTGTGGGGCAAGCCGACCGACGTACCCTGGGCATTCAACGTTCCCGACCACGTCTTCGCCGGCTTCAGCGCCGGTGACGAAGTGCTGCATCCGACGATGCTGTACGAAGCGGCGCTCGAGGGTGCCGTGCTGTTCGCCGTCCTGTGGTGGTTTTCGTCGAAGGAGCGCCCGTACATGGCCGTTTCAGGACTGTTCCTGCTGCTTTACGGCCTGTTCCGTTTTTACATCGAGTTCTATCGCGTACCGGATGCGCACATCGGTTACCTCGTTGCCGACTGGGTTACCATGGGCCAGGTACTCAGCACGCCGATGATCATCGGCGGCGCGGTGCTCCTTTATCTCGCGTACCGGCCGCAGGCAAACAAGGAGGCAACGACCTGACATGCAACAGTACCTGTCAATGATGCAGCACGTCCGCGACAACGGCACCTTCAAGGAAGACCGCACCGGGACCGGCACGCTGTCGGTCTTCGGCTACCAGATGCGTTTCAATCTCGGCGACGGCTTCCCGCTCATCACGACCAAGCGCCTGCACGTCAAGTCGATCATTCACGAACTGCTGTGGTTCCTGAGCGGCGACCAGAACACGCGTTACCTGACCGAGAACGGCGTCTCCATCTGGAACGAATGGGCGGACGAGGACGGCAATCTCGGGCCGGTCTACGGCGTGCAGTGGCGCAGCTGGCCCGCGCCCGACGGTACCTCGATCGACCAGATCAGCCAGGTCGTGCAGCAACTGAAAGAAGATCCGGACTCGCGCCGCATCATCGTCAGTGCCTGGAACGTCGGCGAGATCGACAAGATGGCGCTGCCGCCGTGTCATTGCCTGTTCCAGTTCTACGTCGCGGAAGGCAAGCTGTCGTGCCAGCTGTACCAGCGCAGCTGCGACATTTTCCTCGGCGTGCCGTTCAACATCGCCTCCTACGCGCTGCTGACCCACATGCTGGCGCAGCAATGCGACCTCGGGGTCGGCGATTTCATCTGGACCGGCGGCGACTGCCACCTCTACACCAACCACCTCGAGCAGGCGGATGAGCAGCTCACGCGCGAGCCGCTGCCGCTGCCGCGGTTGGCGATCAAGCGCCGCCCGGAAAGCATTTTCGATTACCGCTTCGAGGACTTCGAGATCCTGAACTACGAAGCGCACCCGCATATCAGGGCGGCCGTGGCCGTATGACGATCAGCCTGGTCGTCGCGGCTTCGAAGAACAACGTAATCGGCCGCGATCGCGGGCTCCCCTGGCATCTGCCGGACGACCTCAGGCACTTCAAGCGGCTGACGACCGGGAAGCCGGTCATCATGGGCCGCAGGACCTTCGAATCGATCGGCAGGCCGCTGCCGGACCGGCGCAACATCGTATTGACGCGTGATCCGGATTACACCGCGGAGGGCTGCGACGTCGTGTCCTCGGTCGACGAGGCGCTGAACCTCGTGGCCGGCGCCGGGGAAGCGATGGTCATCGGCGGCGGCCAGGTCTATCGCGATTTCCTGCCGAGCGCGGATCGTCTCTACCTGACCCGCGTGCAGGCGGAAGTGGATGGCGACACGTACTTTCCCGAGATCACCGAGACTGAATGGCTGCTGGTGTCGACGGAGCACCATGCCGCCGACGACAGGCACGATTACGCGTTCGACCTGATGGTGTTCGAGCGGCGCCCGGGATGACTCAGGCGGCGTCGAGGGCCTGCTGCAGCCGGTCGGCGCACTCGAGTACGTCGCTGAAGCTGTTGTAGAGCGGGGCGGGCGCGAGGCGGATAACGTCCGGTTCGCGCCAGTCGCCGATGACGTTGAGTTCCACAAGTTTGTCGAACAGCCCGCGTGCGTCCAGGCCTGTATCGGTGATGACCAGCGACAGTTGGCAGCCGCGTGCGCCCGCCGGGGTGAGGATGTCGATGCGGTCCGCGAAGCGCCGCCGGATGAGCCATTCCAGGTAGCCGGTCAGGCGCTTCGATTTGTCGATCAGCCGCGACAGCCCTGCCTCGCCGAAAATCTCGAGCGCGGCGAGCACCGGCGCGAATGACAGTACCGGCGGGCAGCTCAGCTGCCACTGGTCCGCGCCCGGCGCCGGGTCGAATTCCTCGCGCATTTCGAAGCGAGTTGCTGCGTCGTTGCCCCACCAGCCGTGAAGCTGCTCGACCTCGCCCGGTACCAGGTGGCGCTCGTGGACGAAGGCGCCGGCGATCGCGCCGGGCCCGCCGTTCAGGTACTTGTAGCTGCACCAGGCGGCGAAGTCCGGCCCCCATTCGTGCAACTCCAGTGCGACATTGCCGATCGCATGAGCCAGATCGAAACCGACCCTGCATCGGTGCCGGCGAGCCAGTGCGCACAGGCCTGCCATGTCGAGCGCCTGGCCCGAGTAATACTGCACGCCCGGCAACAGCAGCAGCGCTGTCTGTTCGCCCTCGCGCTCGAGCAGCGCGGCGAGATCGTCCATGTGCAGCAACCTGTCGTCGCGCGGCCGCCACTCCAGCAGGTCCCGTTGCGGGTCATGGCCGTGCAGCCGGATCTGTGATGCCGCCGCGTAGCGATCCGACGGGAACGCCGTCGATTCGATGAGTATCTTGCGACGCTGTGCGTCCGGCCGATAGAAGCTCGTCATCAACACGTGCAGGTTGACGGTCAGCGTGTTCATCGCGACGACTTCCTGCGGTTTTGCGCCGGTGAGTGCCGCGAGGGCCGCGGTCGCGTTGCGGTGGTAGGAGACCCACGGGCGTTTCGCGTCGAAGTGGCCCTCGACGCCGCGCCGCGCCCATTCCGACAGTTCCTGCCGCACGTAATCCGCGGCGAGCCTCGGCTGCAGGCCCAGTGAGTGCCCGCAGAGGTAGATCGAACTCCGCCCCCCGCGCGCGTCGGGAAACTCGAAACGCTCGCGAAACCCCGCCAGCGGATCCTCGCGGTCGAGCCGGGCTGCGAACTCGGCGGAGTCTTCGTAGCGCATCAGGCCTGGCCGGGCACCTGGCAGACGCGCGCGACCCTCGTGTCGAGCCTGACGGCGGTGAGCTGCCGGCCCCAGACGCAGCCGGTGTCGAGGCTGACCAGCCCCGGCAACACGATCAGGCCGAGCTGGGACCAGTGGCCGAACACGATGCGCGTGTCTCCCCACGCGTGCTCCGGGAAATCGAACCACGCGACGCGCTTCTTGCCCGCCCGCCACGGCGCCCCGGTGGCGCGCATGTTGAGGTGCATGTCCGGCGTCAGCATGCGCATCCGGGTAAGACAGTTGATGATGAATCGCAGCCTTCCCCAGCCTTTTTGCGAGCCCGTCCAGTAACTCGGCCGGTTGCCGTACATCTTCGCGAGCAGGGTCGCGAACTTCGGCCCCTGCAGAACGGCCTCGACCTCGGCGGCGCACTTCAGCGTCTTGTTGGCGCTCCAGGTGGGGTGCGTGCCTGCGTGCACGAGCAGCGTGTCGAACTCCTTGGAATAGTGCGCCAGCGGCCGATGCCGCAGCCACTCGACCAGCTCGTCGAGGTCGGGCGCCCTGAGCGTCTTCGCCAGCGAGTCGAAGCGGCCGGACAGGGCCACGGCCCCCTGCGACAGCGCCAGCAGGTGCAGGTCGTGGTTGCCGAGCACGGTGACGGCCGAGTCGCCGAGCGACTTGACGAACCGCAGGGTCTTCAGCGACTTCGGGCCGCGGTTGACCAGGTCGCCCGTGAGCCAGAGCTTGTCCTTGTCCGGGTCGAAATCGATGGCTTCGAGCAGCCGCCGGAACGGGTCGTAGCAGCCCTGCAGATCACCGATTGCGTACAGCGCCATGGCCCGGCAGTCAGCTCAGTTCAGCACGCCGGGGACCGCGAGCGTGAAGGGCGCGATCGGCGCGTCGAAACTCATGCCGTTGTCGGTTTTCATGCGGTACAGGCCCTGCATCGCGCCGACGGGCGTCTCGAGCACGGCGCCGCTCGAATAGCGGAAGACTTCGCCGGGATCCAGGTGCGGTTGCTCACCGACGACGCCGTCGCCGCTCACTTCCTGCACTTTGCCGTTCGCGTCGGTGATCACCCAGTGACGACTGATCAACTGCGCCGGGACCTCGCCTTCGTTGGTGATCGTGATCGTGTACGCGAACACGTAGCGACCCTCGTCGGGTTCCGATTGCTCGTCGACGTAGTTTGTCGCGACCTGGATCCGAATTTCGCAGTTCGTCTCTTCCATGGGACTCCGGTGGGTTCGAAAACCGACGCTATTCTATCCTGAATCGTCGTCGCGCCGCGAAACGTAGTTGGCAAGGGCTACGTAGTCCTTGATCGCCAGGGATTCGGGCCTGCCGCCGGGATCGATGCCGAGCGAACCCAGTTCCGCTTCATCGAGCACCGACTTGAGTGCATTGCGCAGGGTCTTGCGGCGCTGGCTGAACGCGGTCGCGACGAGGCGTCGCAGTACCGCCTCGTCGTCGATCGCCGGCCGCTCTTCCCCGAGCGGTGCGAGCCGCACGACCGCGGACATCACGGCAGGCGGAGGTTCGAAGCACTCGGGGCCCACGTCGAACAGCGCCTCGACCGCGAGATGACAGCCCAGCATGATACCGAGCCGCCCGTAAGTCTTGCTGCCGGGACCGGCCGTCATGCGCTCCACCACTTCTTTTTGCAGCATGAAGTGCATGTCGGCGATGCAGTGGCGGTGGTCGATCAGGTGAAACAGCAACGGTGTGGAGATGTTGTAGGGCAGGTTGCCGACGATCCGCAGGGAATCGCCAAGCGAACAGAAGTCGAACCTGAGCGCATCGGCTTCGTGGATAACCACGTTGTCCCGCTCCCCAAAACGGCCCCGCAGCGATGCCGCGAGATCGCGGTCGAGCTCTACGCAATGCAGCTTGCCGGCTTTCCTTGCGAGCGCCCCGGTAATGGCGCCTTGCCCGGGACCGATTTCCACGATCGTGTCCCCCGGCTGCGGATTGATGGCCGTAACGATCGCATCGATGACGCCGGGATCGGCCAGGAAGTGCTGGCCGAAACGCTTGCGCGGGCGGTGCGGTTTCATCGCGCTGCGGTCAGCCGCGCCGCCATCTCGACGGCCGCGACCAGGCTGCCCGGATCGGCCTTGCCGCTGCCGGCAAGGTCGAACGCCGTGCCGTGGTCGACGGAGGTGCGGACGATGGGCAGCCCCAGCGTCACGTTGACGGCGTGGCCGAATCCGGCGTACTTCAGGACCGGCAGGCCCTGGTCGTGGTACATCGCGAGTATTGCATCCTTGTGGCCGGCGGCCGGCGTGAACGCGGTGTCGGCGGGCAACGGTCCCCGCACGCGCTCGCCCATGGCTGTGAACTCCGCGACGACCGGGGCGATGATCTCGCCGTCTTCGGTGCCCAGGTGCCCGCCTTCCCCGGCATGCGGATTGAGCCCACACACCACGACTTCGGGCGCGGCGATGCCGAAACGGCTGCGCAGGTCGTGCAGCAGGATGCGGATTACGTCTCGCAACCTGCCGGCGGTGATCGCGTCCGGCACGTCGCGCAGCGGCAGGTGCGTCGTCGCCAGCGCGACACGCAGCTCGCCCGCCGCCAGCAACATTACCGGCAGCGGCGCGCCGCAGCATTCGGCGAGGAATTCGGTGTGACCGCTGAACGCAATGCCGGCATCGTTGATGACGGCCTTGTGCACGGGCGCGGTGACCAGCGCCCGGTAACGCCCCGTAAGGCAGCCCTCCACGGCATGCCGCAGGCCGTCCAGCAGCGTCCGTGCGTTCGCGGTGTCGGGGCGCCCGCACTGCGCCACTGCAGGGAAGGGCATCGGTACGACGAGCAGTTCGCCCGCAGCAGCGCGGCGCGGCAGCTCGTCGCCAACGGCGGCCTCGGTGATCGTGACGTCAACGCCGATCTGCGCGGCGCGCGAGCGCAGCAGTGCGGGATCGGAAACAACAACGAAACCGGGCATGCCGTCGCGCGCCGCGAGCGCGAGACACAGCTCCGGTCCGATCCCGGCGGGCTCGCCGGCCGTGATTACCAGAGGGGCTGGAGCAGACAAGGCGCTGGCGGCTGCGCGCTTACATCCGCTTGACGACGAAAGCCTCGTCGCGGAGCCGGCGCATCCACAGCTGCGTTTCGTCTTCCATCTTGCTGTTGCGGATGCGTGCGTCGCAGTTGCGCCGCTTGAGGTCCTCGGTGTTGTCGTAGACGCGCCGGTCGAGCACCTCGACGATGTGCCAGCCGAACGGGCTGCGGAACGGCTCGCTGACTTCGCCAATCTCGAGGTCGTTCATGACCCGCTCGAATTCAGGCACGAAGGAGCCGGGATCCGACCATCCGAGGTCGCCGCCAACCGGTGCCGTCGGGCCGTCGGACAGGAGCTTCGCGAGCTCGCCGAAATCTTCCCCTTCCTCGATGCGTTCGAGCGCATTGTCGAGCTGTTGCTTTGCCGTCGCGTCGTCGATGATCTCGTTCGGCGTGATCAGGATGTGGCGCGCGTGTGTCTGGTTGATCTCACTGCGCTGGACGGCGCTCCTGAGTTCGTTCACCTTGACGATGTGATAGCTGCTCGATGTACGGAACGGCTTCGACACTTCGCCGGCTTCCATGCCTGTGAGGATGTCAACGAAGAACGACGGGATCTGCTGTCCCTCGATCCAGCCAAGCGAGCCGCCGCGCAACGACGTGTCGCTTTCCGAATACCGAACGGCCATCTCCCCGAAGTCGGCGCCGCTCATGATCTGCTGGTAGACGTCCTGCGCTTGCTCGCGTGTCTCCTCGATCTGCGAGGCGGTCGCGCCGTCCGGCAGGTTGATCAGGATGTGCGAGAGGTTCCAGCTCGAGTTAACGACGACGTTGTCCTCGAGGTCGGTGACACACTGTTGGATCTCCCGCTCGGAGACGTCGATCTCCTGGCCGACCATGATGCGGCGCAGCTGTTCGAGTGTGATCTCCTCGCGCATGCCGCGGCGGAAGTCGGCGTAATCGACACCGTCTGCAGCGAGGGCAGCCGGCATCTGGTCGAAGGGAATACCAGCCTGCTGTGCCATGCGCGCGATCGAATCGTTCAGCATCTGGTCCGACACCGACAGGCCGATCTGGTCCGCCCGCTGCAGCTGTATCTCTGTGAGAATGAGGCGCTCGAGGACCTGTTCCTGCATGACGTCCGGCGGCGGCAACTGAAATCCCTGGTCCCGCGCACGCTTCATGATCATCGACATCTCGTCGCGCAGCTGGCTCTTCAGCACGACGCCGTCGTTGACGATGGCTGCCACGCCGTCGAGGAATTCGCCCGTCTCCGAGAGTTCGTCGGCGACCGTCAATGGCACCGCTGCGAGCGCGGCAACCACGCATAAGCTCTTGAATTTAAACACTATTTACTACCGGGGGTCAGCTGAGTAGCCAAGAATACCACGTTCCAGCAATTTGTCAGCGGCCGTGCCGACGCTGGCCATGCCTTTCAGTACCAATTGCAGACCGTAGGTCGTGTCACGAGTTCCGTCGCGTGTGGAGATGTAGCGACGGGTGACCATCCTGAGTCCCCAGCAGCAACTCTCGTACTCGAGCCCGTAGAATTCCTCCAGCGGCTTTTCGTCGCGGAACGAATAATTGTAGCGGCCCACGAAGTTCCACGTTCTGCTGAGCGGCCAGGACCACGATACATCGCCCTGTTCGAGCGAATCGCGCCGGAAACGGTAGGCCAGGTTGATAATTCGGTTCTCCGCGGGACGATACTGCAGGCGCGCTTGCGACTGGGTCGTGCCGCGCTCGCGGGTTCCCCACTGGTGTCCGAAATCGAAATTCACGTTCCTGAGTAGCAGGAAACGCAGCTCGGCGATGTAGTCCGATGATTCGTCGGTGAAGGTCGTCGCCGGCGGCAGCGCAACTTCGCTGGAGTTGAAGTAGCGGATCTGCCCGACGGTGCCTGACATCAGCTCCTTGCCGGTGGCGACGTCGAGCACACGCGAGGTGATGCCGATACTCAGCTGATCGGTGTCGGCGATACGGTCCACGCCGAGGAAGCGGTTTTTGCGGAACAGTTGAACGAGATTGAGGTCCGGCGTGATGGTATCGAACACCGGCAGGTCGGACTGGTCCTCGAACGGTACGTGCACGTAAAGCAGTCGCGGTTCGATCGTCTGCAGCCGTTTCCTGCCCGAACCATTGGTGAGCCGCTCCAGTATCAGGCCGGTATCGACGCTGGCTATCGGCAGCACGCGTTCCGGTTTGTTGCGTTGCCCCGGTTCCGTGCCGCTGAGGTCGTAGCTCGTATAGTCGACCGCGACGGCGGGCGTGAAGAAGAAGCCCGGTCGCGTCAACGGAAGCTGCAGTTCGGGGGCCAGGTTGAAGCGCCAGCCCGTCACTCCGACGTCGCGGTCGAACCTGACCACTTCGCCGTCCAGGTTGATCGTCGATCCGAGCCACAGCCCCGGCCAGCGGCCACGCGCCAGCAGCTGCGGCAGGCGGCGATAGGGTTCGTCCGCGGGCGCGATCGCGTCGTCGATCGTCTGGTAGTCCTGCACCTGGCCGAACAGTGACAGGTTGTCGGTGTGATAGTCGAAGCGCACCGCGCGGTTGAGGTGCGTTATCGTCGATGTACTGAGGCTGCTGCCGAGGTCTTCGAAATACTGGTTGTCCGATACCTCGCGAAACTCGACTGCACCACGCACCCGGTTGCGGAACAGGCTCGTATGTTCGACACCGACGAAGCTGCGCGATTCTCCTGTGAGGCTATCGTTGTTGAGATACTCGGCGTCGATCACCCCGTCGTGGACTTTCGTCAGGTAGCGGAACTGGGTCTGCAACTGCAAACCACGGTCAGTCAGCAAGCGTGGTGTGAAGGTAGCGTCGTAATTGGGAGCGATGTTCCAGTACAGCGGTACGATGAGTTCGGTGCCGCCGCGGCTGGTGCTGCCGACTTCCGGTGTCAGCATGCCGGACTTGCGTGCATCGCTGATGGGGAACGACAGGTACGGCGCATACAGTATGGGAATACCCTGGAAGCGCAGCTTGACGCCGCGAGCCGTACCCGTGCCGCTGCGGCTGTCCAGATCGATATCCCTCGCCTGCAACAGCCAGTCGTTCGAGCCCGGCGGACAGGTCGTGTAGCTGACGTTGTCGAGCTGCAGCAAACCGTCCTGGCTGATCTGCAGGCGGTCGGCGGCGCCACGGGAGTTGTTGCTGCCCATCCAGAATTCGGCGCCGGAGAAGCCGATCCGCCCGGAGTCGTATTCGAATTCGGCGCTGTCGCTACGTATCTGCGTCCCCGGGTCCTCGAAGCGCACGTTGCCGGTGAGATACAGGGACATGGTCTCGGGGTCGTACCGGGCACTGTCTGCGCCGGCGAGCTTGTCGGCACGCCGTAACAGGATGCCGCCGCTCAGCGACGCCGCGGGTTGTGCGCCGAGCTGTGCCTCGACCCGTCCGGCTTCCAGCTGTATCGCATTGGGGTCGTCAAGCGGTGTGGCCTGCTCTGCATCCTTGGACAGCCGTATGCCGAGCGTGTTTTCGCAGACAAGCGGGTCGTCGGCATGGGCCAGGGAAAGGCCGAGCAGGCAGATCGCTGTGATCAGGTATCTGGAGGACAAGTTTTCGGCCGAACCCAATGCGCAGTAAGAAGCCCTGAAAGCGGGATGTTATCAGGCATTCTTATTTGTTACCTTGTTTGCTACCTTCGCACAGTTTGTTAGGCGCTTCAACGCGTTACGGAGACAAGCGATTAAGCAGTCGAATGCCGGGGCGGATGCCCGTCTTCAAGCCCTGACACGCTGGGTCGACGGGATCGATGCGGCTGCCGGCGGCAATCTCATACCTGCTTCGGGCGACGCCAGCTTCAGGCGGTACTTTCGATTGCAGGAGGGCGGGGAAAGTTTCATCGTCATGGATGCGCCGCCCGCGCGGGAAGACTGCCTGCCCTTCATTCGCGTAGCGGGCTATCTCGAGGCTATGCAGATCAACGCACCGCGCGTGATCGAGGCCGACCTCGAACAGGGTTTCCTGCTGCTCACCGATCTCGGCACCTCGCTGTACCTCGACAGTCTCGAAGCCGATCACGGGCTTGCGGACAATCTCTATGACGATGCGCTGGCTGCGCTCGACGTCATGCAGCGCCGTGGCAGCGCGTACCAATCGCTGTTGCCGCCGTACGACGAGAAGCTGCTGCGTTTCGAACTGTCACTGTTCCACGACTGGCTGTGCAGCACGCATCTCGGGATCGAGCTCGACGAGGCGGAGGAGGCAGAGTGGCAGTCGCTCTGCAACCTGCTCGTCAGCAACGCGCTGGATCAGCCGCAGGTGTTCGTGCACCGGGATTACCACTCCAGAAACCTGATGGTCACCCCGGAAAACAATCCGGGCGTGCTCGATTTTCAGGACGCGGTTGAAGGTCCGCTGACGTACGACCTCGTATCATTGCTCAAGGACTGCTACATCAAGTGGCCGGCGGAGCGTATCGCACGCTGGACGGTCGATTACTACGGGCGTCTCGAGGACAGCATGCGTGCGTCGATCACCGAACAGGATTTCGTCCGCGCGTTCGAACTCATGGGCGTGCAGCGGCACCTGAAGGCTGCCGGGATCTTTTGCCGGCTCAATCACCGCGACGGCAAGCCCGGTTACCTGCTCGACATACCGCGAACGCTGTCCTACATCGTCGATGCAGCGCCACGCTACGCCGAACTCGAGTTCCTGGTCAACTTGATCACCAGGCGCTGCCTGCCGCACCTGGAGCCACGCACGTGATCGCGATGATCCTCGCCGCCGGGCGCGGCGAGCGATTGCGGCCGATTACCGAAACAATGCCCAAGGCGCTGGTTGAAGTGCGCGGACGCAGTCTTCTCGAGCGGCACCTCGACCATCTGCTGGCTGCGGGCATCGAAACCGTCGTGATCAACCTGGGTTGGCATGGACAGCAGATTGCCGACCGCGTCGGCTCGGGTAGCGATTACGGACTGAACGTGATTTACAGCCCCGAAGGCGACGACATTCTCGAAACGGGTGGCGGGATACACCGTGCCTTGCCGTTACTCGGCCGCGATCCGTTCCTTGTCGTCAATGCGGACGTCTACACGGACATGCCCTTGCCGCCGGCCGAGCCTGCCGGGAACGAACTGGGTCATCTCGTCCTGGTGCCGCGTCCCGCGCACAAGGCGCACGGCGATTTCGGCCTGCGCGACGGGCGGGCTTTCGACAGCGAAAACGCCGCCCACACCTTTTCCGGCGTCGCCGTGTACCGGCCGGAGTTCTTTGCGGACTGCCAGCCGGGACGATTCCCGCTCGCACCGATGCTGAGAGCGGCGGCGCGGGCCGGGCGCATGGCCGGCAGCCTGTACGAGGGACTGTGGGAGGACGTCGGCACGCCCGAGCGTCTCGCCGAACTCAATCGCCTGTAGGAGCGGGCCCCGGCCCGCGATCGATTCCGGCCTCGTGCCCGTCGCGGTTCGAGAGCCGCTCCTACAGTTCCGCGGCGCCGTTGGCCACGTTCGCATCCTCCAGGCGCAGATGCCGCAGGAAATGCGGCAACAGTTTCTCGTGCACGACGTCGAGGTTGCTGTCGCCGCCGAGCGTTGCCAGGTCGGTCATCTCGAGACCCGCATAACCGCACGGGTTGATGCGCATGAACGGCTCCAGGTCGACGCGGACGTTGAGCGCCATGCCGTGGTAGCTGGCGCCGCGGCGGATTCGCAACCCTACGCTGGCAAACTTGGTGTCGCCGACGTAGACGCCGGGCGCATCGGACCGGGCTCGTGCGTCAATGCCGTAGCCGGCAGCCAGGTCCACGACACTCTGCTCGAGCGCGGTCACGAGGTCGCGCACGCCGAGGCCCAGTCGCTTCAGGTCGATGAGCGGATAGATCATCAGCATGCCAGGGCCGTGGTAGGTGACCTGCCCGCCGCGGTCGATCTGCACGACCGGGATGTCGCCCGTCGCAATCAGGTGCTCGCGGCTGGCGTTGAGACCGAGCGTGAACACCGGCGGGTGCTCGGTGAACCAGATCTCGTCGGCCGTTTCGGGTGTGCGCGTGTCGGTGAAGCGCTGCATCGCCCGCCACAGGGGCTCGTAGTCCTGCAGCCCGAGGCTGCGGATAGTAATCGTCGGCGACAGGTTTTGCGCGGGCCTGCTCACAAGGCCATCAGGACGTCGTCGTGCGCCGTCGCGTCGCGGTAGATGTTGTCGAGCTGTTCGCGGCTTTCGGCGACGACGGTAATCGTAATCGAGACGAAACGGCCGTTGCGGCTCAACGCGCTCTGGATCGCGTCGTCGTCGAGCGGGCCGGCGTGCTTCTCAACGATCTCCCTCGCAGTCCGCCGGAATTCCGCGGTCTCGCGCCCCATCAGCTTGATGGGGAACGAGCACGGAAACTCCATGACGGATTCTTCGCTCATCGTCGTGTCATTCCAGCCAAAGCATGACGGTGTCGACCGTGCGTTGCCAGAACGAGCCGCTCGGGTTATCCGACAGGGCCCGCAGTTGCTCCTGCAGGACGGGCTCGCCGTTGAGGCTTACCTTGAGTTCACCGAGCGGCTGGCCGGTTGCAACGGGCGCCTCGATCACGACAGGCATGTTGAGTACCGACTCGAGTGAGTCATAGGCGCCGCGCGGCACGGTGATGTAGAGGTCTTCCATCACGCCCAGCGGCGAATATTCGTTCGCCGACTTCCAGACGCGGGCTTGCGTGATCTCCTCGCCGGCCTCATACAACAGGCGCGTTTCGAAAAAGCGGAAGCCATAGTTGATCAGGGCCTGGGTGCCATCGATACGCGCCTTGTCGCTGCCGGTGCCCAGGACGACCGAGATGACGCGCATGCCGTCGCGTTCGGCCGACGCAACGAGGCAGTAGCCCGCTGCTTCGGTATGGCCGGTCTTCAGTCCGTCGACGGAGTCGTCGCGCCACAGCAGGCGGTTCCTGTTTGGCTGCGTGATGTCGCCCCACTTGAATTCCTTGATCGCGTGCCACTTGTAGTGCTCGGGAAACTCTTCGATCAGGGCTCTCGCGAGTATCGCGAGGTCACGCGCCGTCGAGTAGTGATCGTCGTCGGGCCATCCCGTCGCGTTGACGAAGTGGGTGGACGTCATGCCGAGCTGCTGCGCGTACTGGTTCATCATCTCGGCGAATACCGATTCCGAACCGGCCACGTACTCGGCGAGCGCCACGCTCGCGTCGTTGCCCGACTGCACGATGACGCCCAGCAGCAGGTCCCGGACCCGAACCCGGTTGCCGACTTCGATGAACATGCGCGAGCCCTGCATGCGCCAGGCCTTTTCGCTGACGGTAACCTCGTCTTCCAGTGAGATCCGGCCATCCTCGATGGCATGGAACACGACGTAGGTCGTCATCAGCTTGGTCAGGCTGGCGGGCGGCACCGGCGTATCGGGCTTCAGGGCGGCAAGCTCCTGGCCCGACTTCGAGTCGATCATCAGGTAGCTGGTGGCGCCGATGATCGGCGGGGCCGGGACCGGCTGTGTCTGGGCAAGGGCCGCGCTTGCGGCCAGCAAAAGGCATATAAAAGGTACGAGACGCTTCATTCGATCACAGAGGGGAATCCAAACGGGAGGCTATTTTAACCCTATTGGCCTGCCCGTGTGTCGGCCGAATCAGGGCAGAGGTTCTGCAGGAGCGGTTCTTGAACCGCGACCGGGTCCGCGGGCCGTGGTGCGCTCCTGCAGCACGATTGCGCCCTGCGGGAGCGCTTCTCGAAGCGCGATCCGGGCCGGCAAAAAAAAGGCCCTCGATCGAGGGCCTTTATCGTGCGGATGGGGCGCTGTCAGCCGGCGGCGGCCATCAGTTCGTCCCAGGTCAGGTCGATCGTGTCGTCGGTGGCACCGTCGCCGTCGATGTCGATCTCCAGCCGGACGGTGTTGGCGTCGAGCGCGATCATGACGATTACGGCCCTGTCGGCGCCGGTGATACGCAGCTCACCCTCGAAAGGATAGTCCGGGCCGGAGGACTGCAGCGCCAGCGAGCTGGTAACGGTCACGCTGCCGCCGACGCGCGGGCTCGATAGCGTAAACGAGGTCTCGACGGTTACTGCGACCGGGAACACGGACGCGTCTTCGGTAATCTCGACGGTGAAGCTGGTCAGCACTTCTTCCGTGCCCGCCGACGTCGTGACGAAGGCGCTGGTCGAGATCGCGATCCTCGTGACTGTGGGGTTCGACGTATCGATTTCGATGCTGATGGTGCCGTCTGCGGTGGCAGTCTCGCCACCCTCCGTGACCGCGAAGGCAGAGAACTGGATCCGCGTGCCGAGCAGTAAGTTGCCTGACGCAACGTCGCCGCCGAGCGTGATGATGGTGATCATCATGCCGCCGTCTACCACGACTCCGGAGCCGTCGTCACAGTCGGTGAACTGGAACACGAACTGGTCGTTGATGGACGGCTGCACCGGGTCCGAGATAGTCACCTGCACATCGATGGTGCCCGATACGGCGCAGTTCTCGCGGCCTGCGCTCGTTGCTTACAGCCGCGAGGGACTGGCTGTCTTCACCGCTGCCGAGAGCACCGGCTTCATGACCGGCGCAACTGCGACGCCGGCGCCGATTGACGCGATGGGGAGATCCGTGGTGAAAATCGACGAGAACGCGCCTTGCCCCATAGCGACTTCGGCTGCGACGCCGGCAATCGCCGGAGCATTCTGGGTCGTCATGGTTGCCAGCTCCGCAGCGTTGACGCCGCCGGTAAGCCCGCCGTCATTACTGCTGCTGCTGCCGCTGCCGCAGGCGGCGATCACCGCACAAGCGGCGGTAGCTATGAGGAAATTCATGAGTACCGCGTGTCATAGCTTTCTCCCACGCGAATCAGCCCGGTCTTCGCACGGCGAGCGGTTCAGGAATGTGAACTGTGTCTACAGCGTGACCAGGTAAGGATCGCTGATGCCGAGCGTTTCCAGCTTCAAAACCAGCGCATCGTAGTCGTCGACGTCCCCGATCGGGCCAATACGCACACGGTACATGGGCGGCGTCGCGGCCTCGTCGGCAAAGATGAACGCGCCGCTGATACCCCCGGACATCAACGCCGCGCGACGGCGCTCTGCGTTCTCGCGATCGCCGAATGCACCGACCTGCACGAAGATCTCGTTGTCCTGCTGGACGGCTGGTGTGGCCCCGTCTTCGGTGGCGGGCGGCAACTGCGGCTGTGGCGCCGGGGCTGGTGCCGCCGACGTCGCCGCAGTGCTGGCCGGCGGTTCAGCAGGCTCGACTATGCGTACCGGCCGGTCACCTGCCGGCGGCTCTTCGAAGGAGATGGCCGTCACCTCGACCATGCTCGTGCCGTCCTGCACCATGTCGAGTTTCATCGCCGCCGCGTAGGAGAGGTCGATGATGCGGTTGTGCACAAATGGACCGCGGTCGTTGACGCGCACGATGATGCTCTTGTTGTTGCGAAGGTTGCGCACCCTCACGTAGGTCGGCAGCGGCAAGGTCTTGTGCGCGGCCGTCATCGAGTACATGTCGTACGGCTCGCGGTTCGACGTCAGGCGCCCGTGAAATTTCTTGCCGTACCAGGAGGCGACGCCACGCTCCTTGTAACCCGAACTGCTGTCCATGACGCGGTAGGACTTGCCGAACACCTCGTAGATCGGGCCGTTGCCGTAGCGGCTGCGCGGTTCGGGTCGTGGCACGGGATCGCCGGGCAGATCCGGTATCGAAACGCGGCCGGATGGCGCACTGTCGCGCACGTTGCCACCGCACGCCGCAAGCGTCAGCGCTGCGAGCGCGAGAAGGCCGGCTGCGATGCGGCTACGACGCACGGCGGCTCACCTCGAGCGCGATCTCCTGGCCGAGCTGGTGTACGGCCAGCGCATACATCACGTTACGGTTGTAACGCGTGATCACGAAGAAATTGTGGAAGCCGACCCAGTGCTCGGTACCGTCGGCGCCCTCGTAGGTGAGGAGCTCGCTCTTGCTGTCACCGGGCAGGTCCGTCACGAACAACACACCCTTGCGGCTCAGCGACGCCACCGTTTCGCTGGGCTTGAGGGTGTTCTCGGGCTTCGGTACCGGCCCTTCCCAGTTGCCGCCGAGCGAGGCCTGCGCGACTACGTCTTCGCCGGACTTCCAGCCGTGTTCCAGGAAGTAGTTCGCGATGCTGCCCGCGACGTCCGTCCAGTCGTTCCAGATGTCCCGCTTGCCATCACCGGTCGCATCGACTGCGTAGGCGCGGAAACTCGACGGCATGAACTGCGGCCGGCCCATGGCGCCCGCGTAGGAACCGGTGGCGTCGGTAGGCTCCATGCCTTCCTCGCGCACGAGTAACAGGTACTCCTCGAGCTCGCGGCGGAAGAACTTTGCGCGCGGCGGATAGGAGAATGCGAGTGTGGCCAGCGCATCGAGCACGCGGAAACTGCCCGTGATCCGGCCGAAATAGGTCTCGACGCCGATGATGCCGACGAGCATCTCCATGGGTACGCCGCTCGATTCGCTCACTTGCCGCAACGCGTCTTCGTTGTCGATCCAGAATTGTGCGCCAGCCTGGATGCGCTCCGGCGTAATGAATATCTCGCGATACTCTGCCCAGCTCTTGGTTTTTTCGGCAGGTCGGGCGATGGCGTCGAGGATCGACTGCTTGACCTCGGCAGCGCCCAGCGTGTCGCGGAGTTGCTCGCGGTCGAAGTCGTGTTCTTCGACCATGCTGTCGATGAACGATTGCACCTCGAGCTGCTCGAGGTCGACGGCCAGGGCGCTGGCCATGGCAATGAGGTACAGGGTAACGCCCGCGAGCAATCGTGAAATCATTATTGCGGTAAAAGTTTCCGGTGCGAGTGGATCGACATGAGAATACCGAAACCGGCCATCAGCGTCACCATCGACGTTCCGCCGAAGGAAACGAGCGGCAGGGGAACGCCGACCACGGGAACGAGCCCGGTTACCATCGCGGTGTTAACGAACACGTAAACGAAGAACGTAAGGCTGATGGAGCCGGCCAGCAGGCGCGCGTAGGTGCTGTGCGCCTGTATTGCAATGTACAGCCCACGCGCGACGACGAACATGTAAAGCGTCAACAGCGTGAGTACCCCAAGCAACCCGAGTTCCTCGCCCATGACGGCGAAGATGAAATCGGTGTCGCGTTCCGGGAGAAATTCGAGCTGCGCCTGGGAGCCGTTGGTCCACCCCTTGCCGAACAGGCCGCCGGAGCCGATGGCAATCTTGGACTGGATGATGTTGTAACCGGCACCGAGCGGATCGCTGTCCGGATTGAGCAGCGTCATTACGCGCTGCTTCTGGTACTCCTTCATGAAGTTCCACAGTGCGTAGGCGCCCGGGACGGACAGCACGCCGAGCGCCACCATGAAACGAATGGGAAGGCCGGCGAGGACGATGACGATTACTCCCGAGGCGGCGATCAGCAACGCGGTGCCCAGGTCCGGCTGGCGGGCAATCAGCACCGTCGGCGCGATGATGATCAGGGCGATGATCAGTATCTGGCTGAATCGCGGCGGGATCTGGCGGTCGTGCAGATACCAGGCCGCCATCATCGGCACGGCGAGCTTCATGATTTCCGACGGCTGGAAGCGGATACCGAGATCCAGCCAGCGCTGCGCGCCCTGTCCAACCTCGCCGGTGATCAGTACCAGTGCCAGCAGCACGAGGCCGCCGAGATAGGCCCACGGCGTCCAGCGGCGCAGGAAGTCCGGCGAGAACTGCGCCGCGACCAGCATCGCGACCAGCGCGACGCCCAGCCGGATCACCTGGTTGAACCACAGCCGCATGTTTTCACCGACGGCGCTGTAAAGCACGATGAGGCCGAAGGCGCAGATCAGCAGCAGCCCGCCGAGCAGCGGGCCGTCCAGGTGCAGGCGCCGCAGCGCACGCGCGAAATCGGAGAGCGGCGCAGCTTTTCCGGTGACCAGGCGTTGAGTTTCAGTCAGCCGCATCGTCGTATCCCAGGTACCTGTCCATGATCGCCCTGGCGATCGGCGCCGCGACGCCGCTGCCGCTGCTGCCGTTCTCGACGATGACGGCCACCGCGATCTGCGGGTTGTCCACCGGCGCGAACGCGACGAACAGCGCGTGGTCCTTGAGACGCTCCTCGATCTCCTCTTCGTCGTATTCCTCGTCCTGGCCGACGGAGAAGACCTGCGCCGTGCCGCTCTTTCCGGCCATGCGGTAGGGCGCGCCGCTGCCGACGGCGCGGGCAGTACCGCGGGGTCCCTGCATCACCGCGTTCATGGCGTCGATGACCGTATCCCAGTTGGTCGCGTCGCTCAGTTCGATATCGTCGAGCCGCACGGGCGACGCGAGCGTGCGCTCACCGGTCAGCGGATCCTCCCACGCGGCGACGATATGCGGCTGGAAGCGGATGCCGCGCGTCGCGAGCGCCGCGGTTGCCGTCGCAAGTTGCAGCGGGGTTGCCAGCATGAAGCCCTGGCCGATCGAAGCAATGACCGTCTCTCCCTGGAACCAGCGTTGGTCGGCGCGATTGCGGAACGCGTTGCGCTTCCACTCCGTGGACGGGACCAGTCCCGGCCGCTCGCCCACGACGTCGATGCCGGTCTCGTTGCCGAGGCCGAAAAGGCTGAGGTAATCGTGCATGCGGTCGATGCCGATGTCGTTGCTGATCTCGTAGAAATAGACGTCGCAGGACTGCTCGATGGCGTCGTGAATGTCGACCGGGCCGTGTCCCTCCGGTTTCCAGTCGCGGTAGCGATGCGTCGTGTTGGGCAGCATGAAGAACCCGTAACAGACGGTACGGCGTTCGAGGTTGGTCGCGCCGGTTTCGAGCGCCGCGACTGCCAGCATCGGCTTGATCGTGGAGCCCGGCGGATACGTTCCCCGGACCGCGCGGTTGAACAGCGGCCGATTCAGGTCGTGTTGCAGCGCAGAGAATTGCGACTGGCTCATGCCCACCGCGAACAGGTTCGGGTCGAATGCCGGTGCGCTGACGAGCGTGAGGATCTCGCCGCTCCAGGGATCGATCGCGACCACTGCGCCGCGCCGGCCGGCCAGTTTTTCTGTCGCCAGCGCCTGCAGGTCGAGATCGATGCTCAGGTAAAGGTTCTCGCCCGGCGTGGGGTGTTCATCGGCGGGCAGGGTGTCCTGCAGATCGCGGGACTCCGCGGGTACGCGGCGGCCGCGCGCGTTGGTCACGATATGCTGGAACCCGGAGTCACCGTGCAGCAGGGACTCGTAGCTGTTCTCGATGCCGGTCTTGCCGGTCTGCGTCGTGCCAGCGTAGCGCGACGGATCCAGCTTCTCCAGGTCGGCGGTGGACAGCGCGCCGACGTAGCCGACGGCGTGGGCGATGTACTCGCCCTGCGGATAGTGGCGCACGAGTCGCGGCCTGAAGTCGACGCCCGGGAAGCGCGGCCGCTGAATCGCGAACCTGGCGATCTGCTCGTCATCGAGACGGGGATTGAGTGCCACCGGCTTGAAGCGCGGGCCGCTCTCGCTCAGCTGCTTGATGCGCGGTATTTCGCTCGCTTCAATGAGCTCGAGCCGCACGAGCCGCTCCAGGGTCGCGTCGATATCGGCAACCTGCTCCGGAATCAGTTCGAGCTGATACGCCGGCAGGTTCTCCGCCAGCACGCGTCCCTGGCGATCGAAGACCAGCCCGCGAATCGGCGGTACCGCCTCGATGCGGATCCTGTTGCCCAGCGAACGTTCGGCGAAATGTTCGTAGTCGAAGACCTGCAGCTGCACGAGACGCGCGACGACGATTCCGAGCAGGATGACGCCGAACACGCTCGTGAGAATGACGCGCCCCAGGAAGATGCGTCGCTCGGACAGGTGGTCCTTTATCGGAGACAGCAGTCGCAATTCAGCCCCCCGTTTGCACCCGGTAACGCAGGCCCGACAGCAGTATCGACAGGAACGGCCAGACGATGGTTCCCGAGACGACCGGCCCCCAGTAGAAGACCGCGGGCGCCGTTACGCCGGCAACGCCGTTGATCCAGAACAGCAGGAACTGGTAAAGGGCGAGCAGCGCGAACACCGTCGCGGTCAGCTGGGAGAGCGGAAACACCCGCATCAGCAGGTGGAACTTGGCCGTGATGTAGACGATGACGCATAGCGCCAGCGCGTGCTGGCCGAGCAGGGTCCCCTGGGCGACATCGAGCACGATGCCGATCAGCCAGGCGATGCCCACGCTGTAGCTGCGCGGCACGGTCATCGCCCAGAACACGAGCACCAGCGCGAGCCAGTCCGGGCGAAACGGCTCGGCGGCCGCCGGCACAGGCGCGATCATCAGCATGAACGCGATCAGCAGTGTGACCAGCACCGGCAGTTGCCGCAGGGCCCGCGCATTACTCATCGCCCGTTCCCTCGTCCTGCTTCCTGGTCCAGATCAGCATCACCTCGCGCACCTGGTCCAGCGCGGCCGCCGGTGTCGCGGAGACCTCGGCGAACGGCTCCTGCGGCAGGCGCGTGACCTTTTCGACGACCGCAACCGGGTAACCGGATGGAAATGCGCCGCCTAGGCCCGAGGTGACCAGCAGGTCGCCGGGCTCGATGTCTGCGTTGTTCGCGAGGAACGGCAGGCTGAGCCGGTTGTATTCGCCGGTGCCGAAAGCGACGGTTCGCAGGCCATTGCGGTTCACGACCACCGGCAGCGCGTGATCGGGGTCGCTGATAAGGATTGCCTGCGAGGTCGTCAGGCCGGTACTGATGACCTGGCCGACGACGCCCGAAGCGTCGACGATCGCCTGGCCGTCATAGACGCCCTCGCGGCTGCCGACGTCGAGCACGATATTGTGCCGGTAGGGATTCGCGTCGACCGCCATGATGCCCGCCACGCGGACTTCGCCGCGTACCTGTTCGCGAGCGTCGAGCATGGCCCGCAAGCGGTCGTTCTCGGCTTTCAGGGCGGCGAGTTCCTGCATGCGGCCGCGCGTGATCAGCGCCTCGGTCCTGAGTCGGCTGTTCTCCAGCTCCAGCTGGTTCTTGGTTGCAGACAGGTCGCGCAACCACGACCAGACACGCGCCGGCGTGTCGACCACGATCTGCACCGGATAGACGGCGACGCCGACCGCGTGCCGCACGGTGTCGAGATGATGCTCGCGGTTGTCGAGCCACATGAGCAGGATGCTCAGGATGACCAGGGCAAGCGCCCTGAAACCCAGCGCCGGGAGCCTTGCAGGGTTGCTGTTGCTTTGCGAACCGACCATCAGCAATTAGCCGCTTGTTCGCACGGGAAACTCACTCCAGTCCGAACACCGCCGGGCCGTGCTCGTCGATGAGTTCGATAACGCGGCCGCCACCGCGCGCAACGCAGGTCATCGGATCGTCCGCGATCACGACGGGCAGCCCGGTTTCTTCCATGAGCAGCTTGTCGAGGTCGCGGAGCAGTGCGCCGCCGCCCGTGAGCACGATGCCGCGATCCGCAACGTCCGCACCCAGCTCCGGCGGGGTCTGTTCCAACGCTTCCTTGACGGCGCCGACGATGCCTTGCAGGGGTTCCTGCAGGGCTTCGAGAATCTCATTGCTGTTGAGCGTGAAGCTCCGCGGTACACCCTCCGACAGGTTGCGGCCCTTGACCGAGATTTCGAGGACTTCCTGGCCGGGAAATGCAGAGCCGATTTCGTGCTTGATGCGTTCCGCCGTCGCTTCACCGATCAGGATGCCGTAGTTGCGGCGCACGTAGTTCGTTATCGCCTCGTCGAAACGGTCGCCGCCGATGCGAACCGACGCCGCATACACGATACCGTTCAGCGAGATGACGGCGACTTCCGACGTACCGCCACCGATGTCGAGCACCATGGAGCCGCGGGCTTCGTGAACCGGCATGCCGGCGCCGATCGCCGCGGCCATCGGCTCGTCGATAAGCAGCACCTTGCGGGCGCCCGCGCCCTCGGCCGACTCGCGGATGGCCCGTCGCTCCACCTGCGTGGAGCCGTAGGGGACGCAAACCAGCACCCGCGGACTCGGCCGGAAAAACCGGTTGCCGTGCGCTTTGCGGATGAAGTGCTGCAGCATCTTCTCGGTAACCGTGAAGTCGGCGATCACGCCGTCCTTCAGCGGCCGGATGGCGGTGATATTGCCCGGGGTGCGCCCCAGCATGTTCTTGGCGTCGGCGCCGACGGCTTCGACGACACGGCCGCCGCGGCCGGAGTCCTCGCGAATCGCCACCACCGAGGGCTCGTCGAGCACGATGCCGTGCCCCCGCGAATAAATCAGAGTATTGGCGGTTCCAAGGTCGATCGACAGGTCATTGGAAAAATAACCCAGGATGTTTTTGAACATGGTGGAACGGAGCCCGAAGCGAGATTAACGGTGCAATCTAGCAATGCCCACGACATAGCGCAAGGCGGCGTGTATCATTGCGTGCGCGCCGCCGGGCGGCGATTTGCAGGTTCTCCAAGCGCGGATAATTCGATGTCACTGGACAAGGATCAGGTACAGCACATCGCGATGCTGGCGCGGCTCCGGGTCGCGGACGACGAGATCGCGGATACGGTTGACAAGCTGTCCCGTATTGTTGATTTCGTCGACCAGCTGTCGCAGGCCGATACGGTCGACGTGGTGCCGATGGCGCACCCGCTCGACGCGGCACAGCGTCTGCGTGCGGATGTCGTCACCGAGCCGGACGAGCGCGATGAATTCCAGAAAAACGCCCCAGCCGTCGCCGACGGCTTCTACCTCGTGCCGAAAGTCATCGAATGAGCAGTAAAGACCTCCATACACTGGGCCTGACGCAGCTCGCGAAGGGCCTGGACAGCGGCGAATTCACCTCCGTGGAGCTGGTGCAGGCGCTGCTGGACCGGATCGAGGCCCACGACAAGGAGCTCAATGCCTTTGTCACCGTGACCGCGGATGCCGCACTCGAGGCGGCGGAGCGGTCTGACGAGCGCCGCCGCAAAGGCGAAAACGGGGTTCTTAATGGCCTGCCGATCGTGCACAAGGATATTTTCTGCACTCGCGGCGTGCTGACGACCTGCGGTTCCAGGATGCTGGAGAACTTCGTGTCACCGTACGATGCGACGGTCGTAGAGCGCCTGGCCGACGCCGGCGCCGTGATGCTCGGCAAGACCAACATGGACGAGTTCGCGATGGGCTCGTCGAACGAGACCAGCTATTTCGGCCCGGTGAAGAACCCCTGGGACCTCGACTGTTCGCCGGGCGGGTCGTCGGGCGGCTCAGCTGCGTCGGTGGCCGCACGAATCGTGCCGGCAGCGACCGGCACCGATACGGGGGGCTCGATCCGGCAGCCGGCAGCGCTGACAGGAACCACCGGACTCAAGCCGACGTATGGCCGCGTTTCCCGCTTCGGCATGATCGCGTTCGCGTCGAGCCTCGACCAGGCAGGCGTCATCACGCGTTCGGCCGAGGATGCGGCGCTGCTGCTCGGCGTCATGGCCGGCTTCGATGCGCGCGACTCGACGTCGATCGACCACCCGGTCCCGGATTACCTCGCAGGCCTCGACAGGTCGCTCGAGGGACTCCGCGTCGGTATCGTGCGGCAGCATTTCGACGCGGGGCTGGACGCGGCGACGGGCAAAGCCGTGCGCGAAGCCCTGGCGGCCCTCGAGTCGCGTGGTGCAAGCCTCACCGAGGTCGACCTGCCGAATCTCGACCTTTCCGTGCCGACCTACTACGTGGTTGCGCCCGCGGAATGCTCGTCCAACCTGTCGCGCTTCGACGGTGTGCGTTTCGGACATCGCGCGCAGGACCCCGAGGATCTGCTCGACCTGTACTGCCGCAGCCGCGGCGAAGGTTTCGGCGCCGAAGTGAAACGCCGCATCCTGACGGGCACGTATGTGCTGTCAGCCGGCTACTACGACGCTTATTACCTCAAGGCGCAGCAGGTCCGGCAGCTCATTGCCGACGACTTCCGCAAGGCTTTCGCCGACGTCGACGTCATTGCCGGCCCGACGGCGCCGGCGCCGGCTTTCCGCCTCGGCGACAAGACCGACGACCCGATCACGATGTATCTCAACGACATCTACACGATCGGCGCCAACCTCGCCGGGCTGCCCGCCATTTCCATACCGTGCGGTTTCGCGGGCGAGCTCCCGGTCGGCCTGCATCTCGTCGGTCCGCATTTCGGCGAGGAGCGGCTGCTGAACACCGCCCACCAGTACCAGCTGGACACCGACTGGCACACGCGCTGCCCGGAGGGCTACGCATGAGTGCGGCATGGGAAGTCGTGATCGGTCTCGAGATCCACACGCAGCTCGCGACGAACAGCAAGATCTTCTCCGGCGCCTCCACGGCTTACGGTGCCGAGCCGAACACCCAGGCGTGCCTGATCGACCTCGGCTACCCGGGCGTGCTGCCGGTGCTCAACGAGGAGGTCGTGCGCATGGCCTGCAAGTTCGGTCTTGCGGTGAATGCGACGGTGGCGCGGCGCTCGATTTTCGCCCGCAAGAACTATTTCTACCCGGACCTGCCGAAGGGCTACCAGATCAGCCAGTACGAACTGCCCATCGTCGAGCACGGCGAGCTCTTCATTACCGACGACGTGGGCAACGAGAAACGCATCGGCATCACCCGCGCACATCTCGAGGAGGACGCCGGCAAGTCAGTCCACGAGGCGTTCGACCGCCACTCCGGCATCGACCTGAACCGTGCCGGCACGCCGCTACTGGAGATCGTGTCCGAGCCGGACCTCAGGTCGTCGAAGGAAGCGGTCGCCTATATGCGCAAGATCCACACGATCGTGCGCTACCTCGGCATCTCCGACGGCAACATGCAGGAAGGTTCCTTCCGCTGTGACGCGAACGTCTCGATACGGCCGCGCGGCGACGACGCGTTCGGCACGCGCACCGAGATCAAGAACCTCAACTCGTTCCGCTTCGTTGAGCGGGCCATCAATTTCGAGATCGAGCGGCAGATCGACGTGCTCGAGGACGGCGGCGAGGTCGTGCAGGAGACGCGCCTGTACGATTCGGCTCGCGACGAGACCCGTTCGATGCGCTCCAAGGAAGAAGCGAACGACTACCGCTACTTCCCGGACCCGGACCTGCTGCCCGTGGAGATCAGCGCGACGTTCATCGACAAGGTGCGCGAGACGCTGCCCGAACTGCCGGATGACAAGCGGCATCGCTTCATCGACGAGTACGGCATCAGGCCGGACGACGCCGCCATACTGGTCGTCAGCAAGGCAACCGCGGACTACTTCGAGCAGGCGGCCGCGGCCGCCGACGCCCCTGCGCAGGGGGTGGCGAACTGGGTGATCGGTGACCTCTCCGGCGCACTTAATAAGGAAGGGCTGGAGATCGAGGCGAGCCGTATACCGGCGGACGATCTCGCGGGTCTGATCAACCGCATCCACGACAACACGATCTCCGGCAAGATCGCCAAGGAAGTGTTCGAGGCCATGTGGGCCGGCGAGGGCGACGCTGACGCGGTGATCGAGGCGCGCGGACTGAAGCAGATAACCGACACGTCGGCGATCGAAGCGATCGTGGACAAGGTGATTGCCGCCAACCCCGGCCAGGCCGAGGAATACCGGGCCGGCAAGGAGAAGCTGATCGGCTTCTTCGTTGGCCAGGTCATGAAAGAGACCGGTGGCAAGGCCAATCCCGGCCAGGTGAACGAGATCCTGAGAAACAGGCTGGGCAAGCCCTAGTCAAACCCTGTTGACTCGAGTTCTGCATGGCCGACGACAACATCACGCCGTTCGTATTCGATTCGCTGCCGGTCCGCGGAGCGCTGGTCCGCCTGTCCCGCTCCTGGCGCCGCATGCTGCGCGACCACGATTACAATCCGCTCGTCCGCGAGACCCTCGGCCACGCCGCCGCCGCGACCGGGCTGATCGCGCACAGCCTGAAATTCGACGGCGCAATCACGCTGCAGATACAGGGTAGCGGAGGGCTGCGCATGCTCGTCATGCAGTGCACCAGCGAACTCGAACTGCGCGGCATGGCAAGTGCTGACGACAGCGGGGCAGCGGAGTCTTTCGGCGACCTGGTACGCGGCGCGCATTGCGCCATCACGGTGGATGCCGGCGAACGACCCTACCAGGGCATCGTGGAGATGGAGCGATCGTCGCTCGCCGACAGCCTCGAGAATTACTTTGCCCGCTCGGTGCAGGTGCCGAGCCATGTTTCACTGGTCAGTGATGAATCGCTGAGCGGCGGCCTGCTGCTGCAGCAGATGCCCGGCCAGACCGGCCTTGATGAGGATGACTGGAATCGTCTCGGCTACATGGGGGCAACGCTGCAAAGCGCGGATTTCTCCTCTGTCGACGGCCTGGCCCTGATCGGCAGGTTGTTTCCCGAAGACGACGTGCGGGTCTTCGAGCCGCGACCGGTGGTATTCCGCTGCCGTTGCTCGCGACGCCGCACGGAAGAAATCCTGCGCATGCTGGGTGAGGCCGAGACCCGGGAGGTGCTCGCCGAGCGGGGGCAGGTGGTCGTGACCTGCGAGTATTGCGGCCATAGACGCAGTTTCGACGCCATCGACATTTCGCGCGTGTTCACCGCCAATGCCGTCAGCGGGCCGGATTCCGTGCAGTAAGAGCCGCCGTTTCTCAGTTTCCGAACGCCTCGTCGCCGAATTCCGGGCACTGCTCGACGGGTTCCGGCGACTGCAGATCCTGCTCGCTGTCGACGACCCAGCATGCATCGAAGATCGAGCAGTAGCAGTAGGTGATCGAGTTTCCCGGCTGCGCCAGCGTGCCGAGGAATTTTTCGACGAGCACCCGGTCGGTGGTTTCGACCATGTTGATCGTCTCACCCGGAATCAGCACGCGGCGGCCTACGAAACTTTGTCCGAGCCGATGCGTGCCGACCTCGCCGACGAGCTGAATCGCGTGGTGCCAGTCGTGCAACGGTTCTCCCAGCAGCAGGACGCGCATCGACCGCATCCGCGCCGGACCGACGCCGGCGTTGGTGAGTGAGATCCGGAACTCGGCGCGGCCCTCGGACAGGTGATCATGGATCGTCAGCTGCACGAACGGCCAGACGGCGGCGGCGGTCTGCTTGCGGGCGGCGTCGGACTCCGCGAGCGCCGCGTAAAGCGCGACGACCGCGATGAACACGCCGACCAGCGACAGGACGGTCTGCCAGAAGGTGAGGCGGACGAAGGCGCGCTCGGTGCCGGTGGAAATATCGGCTGCGGGCGGCGCTTGCCGGTCGTCATCGCCGCGGCTGGTGTCGTGTTCCTCGTTCATCGGCGCTATCAGGGTCGGACCTCGTTAAGGTAATGATTTCAATAAACTTTTTGCCTTTAGATCGGGCAAATCCTACACTAATCGACTCATTTGGCCTACAGAAATGACCGTTCTCCCGACGTGCGGTGCATTTCGCGACGAAGGCAATTCTCAGCCCGAAAACAGCCCGCACAGGACATCGAGGCACACCATAAGGAAGCAAAGAGTCAGATTTTTCAGAAAGTTGGATAGGTCCGACCCTGACAATCCTGACAATACGCGCGGACACCTCTGTTGCCGGCGTGCGAACGTTGGTATACTTCTTCGGCCGAAATATAAAGAAATATTTATTTATTTATGAGCTACGGTGCAGACGCGCTTGTGACACAGCTGAAAGCCCTGGCCGAGCCGGTGCGGCTGCGAATCGTCATGCTGTGCGCGCAGGGCGAGTGCAGCGTGTCAGAGCTCACGCAGATCCTCGGCCTCAGCCAGCCGCGCGTGTCACAGCACCTCAAGCAACTCTGCGACGCCGGGCTGCTCGAGCGCTTCCGGGATGGCCATTTCGTCTATTACCGGGTGCTGTCCGGCGGACGCCACGCCTCGCTGCGCCGCAAGCTGCTCGGCCTGGTGCCGGTGGACGACCCGAGTTTTGCCGACGATACGGCCCGGCTGAGGTCACTGCGCGGCAACGGCATCGCGAGCGGCGACGAGCAGGGCATGCAAAACCGGCCACTGCACCGCGCACTGGTCGAACTCACCGTCGCGGCTCCGATCGGCGACCTGGTCGACATCGGCTGCGGCCACGGCCGCATCCTGAAGTTGCTGGCCTCGCGCGCCCGCCGCGCGGTTGGCGTCGACATCGATTCGGATGCGCGGCGCTTCGCGCGTGCGGAACTGCTACTCGCCGGGCTGCCCAACTGCACCCTGCGCAAGGGCGACATGTACCGCTTGCCGCTGGGCGATGGCGAATTCGATACCGCGATACTCGACGACGTGCTGTTCGACGCCGAGCGGCCCAGGGACGCGATCGCCGAAGCCGCGCGCATCCTGAGGCCCGGCGGCAGGCTCCTGCTGCTGGCTGCAGCCAGCCAGCGGGACTTTGCCGAGTGTGCCGACCGGCTTGCCGACTGGTGCGTGGAGAGCGAGCTGCGGCTCGCGCGAGCGCGGCCTGTCCCGGCCCGGCAGCCGTCCTGGTTGCTGGCCGTTGCCACCAAACACGACGCGGCGACGGCCGCCGCCTGACAACGGAAATACCATGAAATCCTCTCTCACCGATCAAGTACAGGTTTCCTTCGAGTTCTTCCCCCCGCATTCGGAGCAGATGCAGGAAACACTGTGGAACTCGATCCAGCGGCTGAAATCGTTCGCGCCCGCGTTCGTTTCGGTTACCTACGGCGCGGACGGCTCGACGCGCGAGCGCACCCACGAGGTCGTGCAGCGAATTGTCAACGAGACCGATCTCACCGTTGCCCCGCACCTGACCTGCGTCAACGCGACCCGCGGGGAGATCGACGATATCGCGCGCGAATACTGGGACATGGGCATCCGCCATCTCGTCGCGCTGCGCGGTGATCCGCCGGCGGGCACGGGGAAGTACGTCCCTGCGCCCGGCGGCTACGACTATGCGTGCGATCTCGTCGCGGGACTGAAAAAGATCGCCGACTTCGACATCTCGGTGGCCGCCTACCCGGAGGTTCATCCCGAGGCGCCGGGGCCGGATTTCGACCTCGATAACCTGAAACGCAAGCTCGACGCAGGCGCCTCCCGCGCGATCACGCAGTTCTTCTTCGAGAGCGAGACGTTCCTGCGCTTCCGCGACCGTTGCGCCGCCGCCGGCATCGATTCGGCGCTCGTGCCCGGTATATTGCCCATTACGCGTTTCGCGCAGATGACGAAGTTTGCATCGCAGTGCGGCGCGAACGTCCCGGAGTGGCTGCGTGAACGTTTCGACGGGATCGATGACGACGCCGAAGCGCGCAATGCCGTTGCGGCAGACGTCGCTATCGAGCAGGTGAGGCGGCTGCAGGCCGAAGGGGTCGAGGTCTTTCACTTCTACACACTCAACCGTTCGCAACTGACCGTCGCCATCTGCCTGGCGCTGGGGATGCGGCCGAACAAGGTCGCCGCCTGAGGAGCCCCGATGAACCGTGAGGAACGCATCAAGTCCCTGTTCGCCCTGCTGGAGCGGCGTATCGTGCTGCTCGACGGCGCGATGGGTACGATGATACAGGGCTACGGGTTGTCCGAAGACGACTACCGCGGCGAGCGCTTTGCCGACTGGCCAAGCGATCTGAAAGGCAACAACGACCTGTTGTCCCTGACGCGCCCGCAGGTGATCCGCGAAATTCACAGCGGGTTCCTCGAGGCCGGCGCCGACATCATCGAGACGAACACCTTCAACTCGAATGCACCGTCGATGGCGGATTACGGCATGGAGTCGCTGGTGTCGGAGCTGAACCTCGCCGCAGCGCGGCTCGCCCGAGAGTGTGCGGATGCGCACGCCGAGAAAGCGGGCAGCCCGCGTTACGTTGCCGGCGTGCTGGGCCCCACGAACCGCACGGCGTCGATCTCGCCCGATGTGAACGACCCCGGTTACCGCAACATCCGCTTCGCGGACCTGGCCGCAACCTACGAAGAAGCAGCGTGCGCCCTGATCGAAGGCGGTGCCGACTTCCTGATGATCGAGACGATCTTCGACACGCTGAACGCGAAGTCCGCCATTTTTGCGGTCAAACGCGCGTTCGAGAAGACCGGCGTCACGTTGCCGGTGATGATTTCCGGCACGATTACGGATGCATCGGGCCGCACGCTTTCCGGCCAGACGCCGGAGGCGTTCTGGAACTCGGTGCGCCATATCGAGCCGTTCATGATCGGGCTCAATTGTGCGCTGGGCGCGAAGGACCTTCGCCCGCATGTCGACGAGCTGTCGCGCATCGCGGATACGCGGGTCAGCGCGCATCCGAATGCGGGCCTGCCGAACGAGTTCGGCGAATACGACGAGACACCGGAAGCCATGGCGGAAGTGGTCGGCGAGTTCGCGGAGAGCGGGCTCGTGAACATGGTCGGTGGCTGTTGCGGGACGACGCCTGCGCACATCGCCGCGCTGAAAGAGGCCGTCGGCGACAAGCGCCCGCGCGCCGTTCCCGACATCCCGGTGCGCTGCCGCCTGTCCGGGCTCGAGCCACTGAACATCGGTCCCGACGACCTGTTCGTCAACGTTGGCGAACGCTGCAACGTGACCGGCTCCGCGGTTTTCCGCAGGCTGATCGAAGCCGATGACTACGCCCAGGCCGTGCAGGTTGCGCGCCAGCAGGTGGAGAATGGCGCGCAGATCATCGACGTCAACATGGACGAGGGCATGCTCGATTCCGAGCGCGCGATGGTGACGTTCCTCGACCTGATCGCGTCCGAGCCTGACGTGTCGCGGTTGCCGATCATGATCGATTCATCGAAGTGGTCGGTGATCGAGGCGGGCCTGCGCTGCGTACAGGGCAAGGCGGTGGTCAATTCCATCAGCCTCAAGGAAGGCGAGGACAGCTTTGTCGAGCAGGCGAAGCTGGTCCGCGACTACGGCGCCGCCGTCATCGTGATGGCCTTCGACGAGCAGGGCCAGGCCGACACGGTCGAGCGCAAGCTCGCCATCTGCAAGCGTTCCTACGACATCCTGACGCAGAAGCTCGGCTTCGATCCCGCCGACATCATCTTCGACCCGAATATCTTCGCCATCGCCACCGGCATCGAGGAGCACTCGGGCTACGGTGTTGCGTTCATCGAGGCGGCACGGCAGATCAAGGCGCATTTGCCGCACGCGATGGTGTCCGGCGGCGTCAGCAACGTGTCGTTCTCGTTCCGCGGCAACAACGTCGTGCGCGAAGCGATTCACTCGGTGTTCCTGTATCACGCCATCCGCGCAGGAATGGACATGGGTATCGTCAATGCCGGCCAGCTCGCGATCTACGAAGACCTGCCGGCGGACCTGCGCGATGCCGTCGAGGACGCGGTGCTGAATCGCCGCGAGGACGCGACGGAGCGGCTGCTCGACGTCGCGGAAAAATACAAGGACCAGGCCTCGGGCAGCGCCGCGAAAAAGAAAGACCTGTCCTGGCGCGAGGCACCGGTGGAGAAGCGGCTCGAGCACGCGCTGGTCAACGGCATCGACGAGTTCGTCATCGAGGACACCGAGGAAGCGCGTATCAACGCGGACCGGCCGCTGTCCGTCATCGAGGGGCCGCTGATGGCCGGCATGAACGTCGTGGGCGACCTGTTCGGCGCCGGCAAGATGTTCCTGCCGCAGGTCGTGAAGTCGGCGCGCGTGATGAAGAAAGCGGTCGGACACCTGGTGCCGTTCATCGAGGCCCAGCAGGACGGCAAGGTCAGTTCGAACGGCAAGATCGTGCTCGCCACCGTCAAGGGCGACGTGCACGACATCGGCAAGAACATCGTGGGCGTGGTCCTGCAGTGCAATAACTTCGAGGTCGTGGACCTCGGCGTCATGGTCAGCTGCGAGAAGATACTCGAAGCCGCGCGGCGCGAGGAGGCGCAGATGATCGGGCTGTCGGGCCTCATCACGCCCTCGCTCGACGAGATGGTTCACGTGGCGTCCGAGATGCAGCGGCAGAAATTCGAGCTGCCCCTGTTGATCGGCGGCGCGACCACGTCGCCGGCGCACACGGCGGTCAAGATCGAACCGCAGTACGAAGGCCCGGTGATCTACGTGAAGGATGCGTCGCGCTCCGTCGGCGTGGCGCAGGCGCTCGTCGAACCCGCCACGCGCGCGGCGCTGATCGAGAAGACGCGCCGTGACAACGCGCGGCGCCGCGAGCAGCACTCCGGCAAATCGCGCCTCGCACCGCAATTATCGCTCGACGAGGCGCGCAAGCGCCGCCTCGAGCTCGACTGGAGTGCCTACGTGCCCCCACGGCCGGCGGCCACCGGCGTGCAGGTATTCGACCGCATCGACCTCGCAACGCTGGTCGACTACATCGACTGGATGCCGTTCTTCAACGCCTGGGAATTTCACGGCAAGTATCCGGCAATACTCAGCGACAATACGGTCGGCGAGGCGGCAACCGCGCTGTATAACGACGCGCGCGCCATGCTGGAGCAAATCCTGCGCGAGGAATGGCTGCAGGCACGCGCCGTGCTCGGACTGTTTGCCGCCAACAGCACCGATCACGACGACCTGCTGCTGTATGCCGACGAGACCCGCGGCACGACGATCGAGCGACTCTGCCACCTGCGTCAGCAACGAACCAAGCCGGAGGGGCAGCCGCAGAACTGCCTTGCCGATTTCGTCGCGCCGGAGAGTTCGGGCGTTACGGATTTCCTGGGCGCGTTCGCGCTGACGGCCGGCATCGGTATCGAGGAGCGCGTCGCGCATTTCGAGAAGGCGCACGACGATTACAGTGCGATCCTCCTGAAAGCGCTGGCCGATCGTCTCGCCGAGGCGCTGGCCGAGTACCTGCACGAACGCGTGCGTGTCGAACACTGGGGCTACGCACCCGGGGAACGCCTGGGCAACGAGGAACTGATCGCCGAACGCTACCGCGGCATCCGGCCCGCCCCGGGCTATCCGGCCTGCCCGGACCACACCGAGAAAGGCAAGCTGTGGTCGCTGCTGGACGTGGAGAAGAACATCGAACTAAAGCTGACGGACTCGTACGCGATGTACCCGACGGCGGCGGTCAGCGGTTTCTATTTCTCGCATCCTGATTCGCGTTACTTCTCGGTCGGCAAGATCGATCGCGACCAGCTCGAGTCGTACGCGGCGCGCAAGGGCATGACCGCGGCCGAAGCGGAGAAGTGGCTGGCGCCAATCCTCGGTTACGATCCGGCGACCGCGGACGCGGCCTGATCAGCCGCAGGCAGGGCAGTCGGTCCGCTTCGGAATTTTTACCGAGTGAAACCGGCCGCTGTCGCCTTCGTACAGGCTGAGCGTGCCGCGCGGTGAGTCGAGGCCGGCCAGGAACTTGAGGGCTTCCACGGCCATCATCGTGCCGATGACCCCGGGCACCGGCGCGAACACCCCGTTGCCCGCGCAGTCCAGCAGAGACTCGTCGGCCTCGCTGTACAGGCAGCGGTAGCAGGGCGACGCGGCGTAGTCGGGTCCGAAGACCGCCAGCTGCCCCTCGAAGCGGATCGCGGAGCCGGACACGAGGCAACGACCGCCCGCTACGCAGGCATCGTTCACCTGGAAGCGCGTCGCAAAGTTGTCGGTGCAGTCGAGGACGACGTCAGCATTCGCCACGGCGTCCCGTAACGCGGTGTCGCCAAGGCGGTCTGTGAGCGGCCGGATGCGGATGCCGGGGTTCTGCAACGCCAGCCTGTCCGCCGCGACGCCGGCCTTCGGTTTGCCAATATCGCCCGGGCCGAACAGGACCTGGCGGCCGAGGTTGGTCGCGTCGACAGTATCGAAGTCGGCGAGGAAAAGGCGCCCGACCCCGGCCGATGCAAGATACGTGGCCGCGGCGCAACCGAGACCGCCGACCCCGACGATCAGTGCGCTGCCGGCCGCGATTCTCGCCTGGCCCAGTTCACCGACCTGCGCCAGCGCTACGTGGCGTGCGTCGCGATGCACGTCGGACGCAGACATGGTTCAGTCGTCGACGGTAACTTCGACGATCGTGACGGTCTCGACGGGAACGTCCTGGTGGCCGCCCTTGTTGCCCGTCGGAACGGCGGCGATTGCATCGACGACGTCCATGCCGTCCACGACCTCGCCGAATACGGCGTAGCCGAAATCGCGCGTGCCGTGGTCGAGAAAATCGTTGTCGCGAAGATTGATGAAGAACTGGGCCGTCGCGCTGTTGATGTCCATCGTGCGCGCCATTGCGAGCGTGCCGCGGCGATTGCTCTCGCCGTTGTCCGCCTCGTTCTTGATGGGGGCGCGCGTCTTCTTCTGCGACATGTCGGCTTCCATGCCGCCGCCCTGGATCATGAAGTTGGGGATAACGCGGTGGAAGATCGTGTCATTGAAGAAGCCGTCTGCAATGTACTGGCGGAAGTTCTCACAGGTCACCGGCGCTTTGTCGTCGAAGAGATCGACCTTGATGTCACCGTGGTTGGTCTTGATCGTGATCATGGTGTCTCGCAAGTCTGGATGTGCGGCGCTTTGTATCACAAAGCCGCCGCGGCTGCATCGCGTCAGTCTCTGCGCGCCACGGTTATTCGAGGCAGCCCTGCGTAGTCTTCGTGACAACTGACGCCGGTCCAGCCGTGCTCGAAAAGCACCTCCGCGACCGCATCGCGCTGCTCCGCGCCGTGCTCGATCAGCAGTACGCCGCCTGGCTCCAGCAGTGCGCCGCAGTCCCGCGCGAGGATACGTATCGCATCCAGGCCGTCGTCGCCGGCGGCGAGCGCATTGCGGGGCTCGCGACACAGGGCGTCGAGCGCTGCGTCGTTTGCCCGGACATACGGCGGATTGGACACGATGACGTTGAAGCGCCGCCCGCGGACGGGTCCGGTCCAGTCACCCTCCAGGAACTCGATATTGGGGATCTCGAGCTGCCTGGCATTCTGCCGGGCGACGTCCAGCGCCGCGGCGCTGATGTCGGTTGCGGTCACGCGCGACAGCGGCCGCTCTTTGGCGATGGCGATGGCTATCGCACCGCTGCCCGTGCCGAGATCGAGGATCGCCCATTCGGCGCGGCGCGGAATTTCGCGCAACGCGAGGTCCACCAGGAATTCGGTCTCCGGGCGGGGCACCAGCGTGGCTGGCGTGACCATGAGCTGCAGCGACCAGAACTCGCGGACGCCCGTAATGTAGGCCATCGGCTCGCCCGCGAGCCGCCGCTCGATCGCGGCTTCGAAGCGCGCGACGGCGAGTTCGTCGAGCACTTCCTCCGGGTGCGCAAACAGGTAGCTGCGGGGCATGTCGATGGCACGAGCGAGCAGCAGTTCTGCGTCGAGCCGCGCCGAATCGCTGACCGCCGTGAGGCGCTCCGTGGCGTCGTCGAGAATCGCGCTGATTTGCAGGTGGTCGGTCATGACGGGCTCATCGAGGCTGTGGTTGAGGGCGCGCTTGGCGTACACTCGCTGCCAGTTTCTGGCGCAACTATACGATTATGACCATCTATTCCAACATCCTCGACATGGTCGGGCACACGCCGATGCTCGAAATCTCGAAATTCGACACCGGTCCCTGCCGTTTGCTGCTCAAGCTCGAACTTGCGAATCCCGGCGGCTCCATCAAGGACCGCATCGGTATTGCGATGATCGAAGAGGCCGAAAAGCGCGGCGACATCTCTCCCGGTGACACGCTGGTCGAGGCGACCGCCGGCAATACCGGCATCGGCCTCGCGCTGGTCGCGGCGCAGAAAGGCTACAAGCTCATCCTGGTCCTGCCGGACAAGATGAGCCAGGAAAAGATCTTCAACCTGCGCGCTATGGGCGCCGAGGTCATCCTCACACGTTCCGATGTCGGCAAGGGTCACCCGGAGTACTACCAGGACGTCGGGAAACGCATCGCCGAGGAGCAGGGCGCC